>OLGN01001010.1_pt1 | contig 18246 bp, 19 predicted proteins | sample 1605941 | NCBI WGS metagenome assembly OLGN01 (sample SAMN03283269) | human gut metagenome | biome: human-associated habitat; material: feces | host: Homo sapiens | place: USA | collected 2013
TATAAAGTTGTATATATTTTATTTAAATGTGTAATAAAAAAATAAATAATATTTTATAAAATAATTTAAACTTTTTTTGCAAATTTTGAAAAATAGTTGTAAAAAATAGCATAAATTGATATACTTATAACTATAAACAAAGATAAAATTTTAAGGAGGTTTTATTATGGGTGAAGAAAATAAAAATGAAATTAATGAAAATAAAGAGGTTAAGGATGTAATAGCAGAAACAGAAGTATCTGTAGAAAATACAAATATTCAAATAGCAGATGATGTTATAGCAGTTATAGCAGGTGTTGCAGTAGCTGAAGTTCCAGGAGTAGCTGCAATGTCAGGTGGTTTTGCAGGAGGAATTTCTGAGGTATTAAGCGGAAAGAAAAATTTATCAAAAGGTATTAAAGTAGAAGCAGGAGAAAAAGAAACAAAAATAGATGTTAATATTATAGTAGAATTTGGTGTAAGAATACCAGATGTAGCCTTTGAAATTCAAAATAGAGTAAAAAAAGCTGTTGAAAATATGACTGGACTAAAGGTTGTAGAAGTAAATGTACATGTTCAGGGTGTAAATGCAGATACAACATTAGAAAAAGACAATAATGATTCTAAAGAAGAAAAATAAAAAAGGCACACTTGTGCCTTTAATTGGTTTATATGTAAATTATATAAATTTATATATAATTTTATATATAAATTTGCAACTTAAAATAATGAAAGCGACCAATTAAAAATTTAGTACACAAATTTAGTAAAACTATAATTTTGCACAAATAGTGCAAAAATTGTGGAGAAATGGAGATAAAATGAAAGTTTTAGATAAAATAGGATTAGTATTATTTTCTACTCTAATTTTAATATCGTCTGTTTTATTATGTTTAATGATTTTTGGATGGTTAGATATAAACTTAGTAACAGATATTGTTAAGCAAGCATTATCAGACCAAGTAACATCAAATGTATTATTAGGACTTTCTGTTGTATTTATATTACTTGCAATTAAATGTATATTTTTTGATTCAAGCTCTAAAGAGAAAAATGATGCTAAAAATAGTATTTTACTAGAAAATTCCGATGGCAAATTATTAATTACAAGAGATACATTAGAGAATTTAGTAGATGGAGTTGTAAAAGGTTTTAGTGGAGCAGAAGATGTTACATCTAAGGTAGAAGTTGACCAAGAAAGCAATGTAAGAGTATTTGTAAATTTAGAAGTAAAAGAAAATGTTGTAATTAAAGAATTGTCTGCAAACTTACAAACTAAAATTAAACAAGTAATTAAGAAAACATCAGATTTAGAAGTTAAAGAAGTAAATATAAAAATTAAGGATGTAAAACCAATGGACAATATTGCACAGGAGTAACAAAATAAGTTTATACTAGAAAAAAATGTTTTAATAATATGTATATTTCTAGCAAAGCAGGAAAGGAAGTTTTTTATGGATGATTTCAAAAAATTTGTAACAAAGTATGCAGGTGCAATTATAGGTGTACTTGTTGCAATAATTTTATTATGCACAAGCTTATATAAATTTATAATATGGGCTGTAGTAATTGTTGCGTGTGGATATTTTGGTTATTATATTCAATGTAATAAAGAAAGTGTAAAAGAAAAGGTTAAAAATTTTATAGATAGATTATAAAAATAAATTATAATTAAGAAAATTAAGGAGAATTACGGACTTATGAGCAGAACAGAATCAAGACGCATGGCTTTTGAGTTACTATATAGTTTTGAAGTACAGAAGCTAGATATAGCAGAGCAAAAAGAACAAACAGAGTTTTATATAGAAAATAATGAAATACAAGACCAAAAAGTTATAGAATATTTAGAAGATGCTATAAATGGCATAAATGAAAATAAAGAAGATATAATAAAAAATATATCCGATAATCTAGCTAAAAATTGGCAATTGGATAGAGTTTCTAAAATAAATATAGCTATTTTAAAATTGGCAATATATGAGATTTTATATAAAAAATTACCATATAAAGTTGTAATAAATGAAGCTGTAGAATTAGCAAAAGCATATGGAGATGACAGTTCTTCTTCATTTGTTAATGGAGTTTTAGCAAATATTGTAAAAGATATTGAAGAATAACTAAATAGGAAAAGATTAAACAATAACAAAAGGAGAAAAACAAGTGGAATATCAAGCAATAACAGTAACAGATTTAAATAAATATATAAAAGAAAAGATTGCTGGAGATGAAAATTTGGCTAATGTTCTAGTTAAGGGAGAAATATCTAATTTTAAACTTCATTACACTGGTCATATGTATTTTACTTTAAAAGACGAAAATTCTCTAATAAAATGCATAATGTTTAAAACTTATACACCACATTTAAAATTTACACCTAAAGATGGAATGAAAGTTATGGCTTTTGGGACAGTTTCTGTATTTGAAAGAGATGGTGTATACCAACTTTATTGTAAAGCAATGCAAGAAGATGGCATGGGAAGTTTGTATACAGCATATGAAGAACTAAAAGCAAAATTAGAAAAAGAGGGATATTTTGATTCCTCTCACAAGAAAAAAATACCTTTTATGCCTAAAAGTATAGGAGTTTTAACATCTAATACAGGTGCGGTTATAAGGGATATAATAAATGTTTCTACTAGAAGAAATCCTAGTGTTTATTTAAAGCTATTGCCAGTTCCAGTTCAAGGAGAAGGTGCAGCAGAAAAGATTGCAGCAGGAATAGAATTTATGAACGAGAAAAAGTTGGCAGATGTAATTATTTTAGCTAGAGGTGGTGGCTCACTTGAGGATTTGTGGCCATTTAATGAAGAAATAGTTGCAAAAGCAATTTATAATTCAGAGCTTCCAGTAATTTCTGCAGTAGGACATGAAACAGATTTTACAATAGCAGATTTTGTTGCAGACTTAAGAGCACCAACACCATCTGCAGCAGCAGAGTTAGCAGTTCCAAATATAGCAGATGTAGAACTAAAACTTAATACATATCAAAATAGGTTTAGACAAGCATTAAGAAAGAAAACCGAATTGATGAGGCTTCGATACGAAAAATGTATGAATAGCAGAGTTTTTAAAGACCCATTACAAAAAGTTAATGAGAATTATATGTTAATTGATAGATTTGTAAAAAACATGCAAAATAGTATAGTTACAAAATATAAAGATAAAAAACTAGAAGCTATAAAACTATATTCAAAATTAGATGCATTAAGTCCTTTAAAAACATTAGCAAGAGGTTATAGTATAACTGAGAAAGAGGGAAAAATTGTACATAAAGTATCAGAATTAAAACAAGGAGATAGATTAACTTTAAGATTTGAAGATGGAAAAGTAGATGCAGAGGTAAGATAAACTATTTAAGATTATTTAAAAATTTAAATAAAAAGAAAGGAAAGAAAAAATGAGTAAAAAAACAAAAGTAGCAATATTAATATTGGTAATTGCTCTCATAATAGTTTTAGCAATTGGTACTATTTCTATTATAAATTCATTTAAAAGTGATGATACAGGAGCAGAGGCTCTTAACGAAACACAAATTAATGGGATTGTAAATAATACAGAAACAAATAACATAGAAAATGCAGAGCAAGAAAACAATGTTGTAAATGAAGAGGTAAATAATACAGAAAAAGTAGATAATGTAGAACAAGGAAATTCACAAACAAGTAACAATGCAAATAACTCTAATGAAGAAAAAGCAATAGAGCTTGTTAAAAAAGAATGGGGAGAAGATAGTAGTGTATACTTTGACCTAGCTGGAGTAACATCAGATGGAAAATATAGAGTATCTGTAAATAAAGATACAAAAGTGCTTGCATGGTACATAGTAGATATAGAAACTGCAACAGTTACCCAAAAATAGGAGGAAAAAATGGAAGATAATAAAGAAATAAATTTTGAAGACACAATGAAAAAGTTAGAAAATATAGCAAATGAATTAGAAAAGGGAGACCTAGATTTAGATACATCAGTTAGTAAATTTGAAGAAGGTATGAAGTTATCTAAAAAATGTAATGAAATATTAGAAAATGCAGAAAAAAGAATATCTATATTAATAAACAATGGTGAAGACATAAAAGAAGAAGATTTTGTGCCAAAGGCAGAATAAATAAAAAGTAAATAGAAGGGAATAAATATGTTTCAAGAAATAGCTAATTTTATAACGGAATATAAATATATAATTATGCCAATTTTAGTTTGGGTTTTTATACAATTATTTAAATTTATATATGACTTAGTTACAACTAAAAAAATTAACTTTAAAAGAATACTACAAGCAGGAGGAATGCCAAGTTCACATTCTGGTGTAGTTGTATGCTTAACAACAATGATAGGTAAAGATGTAGGGATAAATTCTCCTTTATTTGCTGTATCTCTTATATTTTCGTTAGTTGTAATGTATGATGCAGCAGGAGTAAGAAGAGCAGCAGGGAAACAAGCAAAATTATTAAATAAAATAGTAGAGACTCCAGGGCTAACTGGGGTACAAATGCACGAAAAACTAGTAGAAGTACTAGGACATTCACCAAAAGAGGTTATAGTAGGAGCATTAATAGGTTTAATAGTAGGATTAGTTTTTTAATGTAAATTAGTACCAGATCTAAATTTTTTGTTTGAGGAAATTTAGGTCTGGTTTCAATTTCTAAGTAGGAGGAATAGAAATGGAAGATATAGAAATTGCAAGAAATACTAAGTTAGAAGAGATTAACGTTATTGCTAGAAAACTTAATGTTGAAGATGATATTGAGCAATATGGAAAACATAAAGCAAAAATTTCTTTAGAAGTAATGAAAAAATTAAAAAGTAAGAAAAATGGTAAGTTAATCCTAATGACAGCAATTAATCCGACTCCATTAGGAGAGGGAAAGACTACAATGGCTATAGGTTTAGCAGATGGTATGAATAAAATAGGAAAAAATGCAGTTCTTGCTTTAAGAGAGCCATCTTTAGGACCTGTATTTGGTATAAAAGGTGGAGCTACTGGTGGGGGGCATAGCCAAATTGCGCCAATGGAAGATATAAATTTACATTTTACAGGAGATATTCATGCAATTACAGCAGCAAATAATTTATTATCTGCTATAATAGATAACCATATATATTTTGGAAATGAGCTTAATATAGAAAAAGTGGTTTGGAAGAGATGTTTAGACTTAAATGATAGGCAATTAAGAAAAGTAAATACTGGTCTTTCAGGAGAAAAAAATATAGTTCCAAGAGAAGATGGTTTTGATATATCTGTTGCATCTGAAATAATGGCAATATTATGCTTAGCAACAGACATTAAAGATTTAAAAAGAAGAATTGGAAATATTATTATAGGTTATAATAAATTAGGAATGCCAATAACAGCAAGAGATTTAAAAGCAGACGGTGCTTTAACTGTACTTTTAAAAGAAGCTATTAAACCAAATTTAGTACAAAGTTTAGAGAAAACACCTGCAATAGTTCATGGTGGACCTTTTGCAAATATTGCACATGGATGTAATAGTATTATAGCTACAAAAATGGCATTAAAACTTGCAGATTATGTAGTAACAGAAGCAGGGTTTGGTGCAGATTTAGGAGCAGAAAAGTTTTTAGATATAAAATGTAGAAAAGCAGAATTAAAGCCAGACGTAGTAGTTTGCGTTGCAACTATGAAAGCATTAAAATATCATGGAGGAGTAGCAAAAGAAGAAGTTCAAAACGAAAACATAATGGCATTAGAAAGAGGTATGAACAACTTATTTAAACATATAGATAATTTACAAAATGTGTATGGTTTAAATGTAATAGTTGCAATAAATAAATACACATATGATACAGAAAAAGAAATAAATTATTTAAAAGAGAAATTACAAGAAAAAGGAATAGAACTAAGTCTAGTAGAAAGTTGGGAAAAAGGTGGAGAAGGAGCAACAGACTTAGCAGAAAAAGTTGTAAAACTAGCGGAGAAGGAGCATAAATTTAAATATGCATATGAGTTAAATGAAAGCATAAAAAATAAAATAGAAGATGTAGCTAAGAAAATCTATGGAGCAGAAAGTGTAGAGTTTTCTGAAGAAGCAGAAAAAGAGATTGAAAAAATAGAAAAATTGGGTTATGGTAATATGCCAGTATGCATAGCAAAAACGCAATACTCTCTTTCAGATGACCAAAAAAATTTAGAATGTAATGAACCATTTAGTATTCACATTAGAGAAATACATCTAAGAGCTGGAGCAGAGTTTGTTGTGGCTATAGCAGGAAAAATAATGACAATGCCAGGTCTTCCAAAAATACCAGCAGCAGAAAAAATAGATTTAGATGAAGATGGAAATATAGTAGGAATTTTTTAAAATGTATAAAATTACCGCATCAGGTTAGAATAATTGTAGAAAAATAAAATTATTTTAAAGGTGTGGTATTTTTATGTTTAAAAGAAATTTAAATAGTAAATGTAAAGTGCAAAATGATAGTATTAAAAGCAAAAATATGAGAAATAGAAAAATAGCAATTGATAAACAAAAAATAATTTCAATTGTCATGATTTTAACAGTAATTTCTATATTTATTTCATATAATGTATTTTTTAGAAATAATGAGGTATATGCACTTTCTAAATATGGTTCTAGAGGAGAAGAAGTAAGGCAAATTCAGACAAAACTTAAAAGATGGGGATATTATAAGGGAAATGTAGATGGAATTTTTGGAAGTGGAACATTAGAAGCTGTAAAATGGTTTCAAAGAAAAAATGGGTTACAAGTAGATGGCATAGCAGGAAAGAGAACATTAGAAGCAATGGGAATATTTAATTCATCAAGTAGCTCTAATTCAAATAGTTCTGTTGAAACAAATTCAAATGACTTAAATTTACTAGCAAGAGTAATTTATGGAGAAGCAAGAGGAGAACCTTATACAGGTCAAGTTGCAATTGGAGCTGTTGTGTTAAACAGAGTAAGAAATGGGTCTTTTCCAAATACTGTAGCAGGAGTAGTATATCAAAGAGGAGCATTTGACGCTGTTTCAGATGGACAAATAAACTTAACTCCAAACTCTACTGCAAAAAAAGCAGCACAAGATGCATTAAATGGTTGGGATCCAACTTATGGAGCAATTTATTATTTTAATCCTAGAACTGCAACCAATAAATGGATTTGGTCAAGACCAATGACTGTAACAATTGGAAATCATAGATTTTGTAAATAAGAAATTTCGTAAAACTAACTAATAAATGCACTCATAAAGGTGCATTTATTATGCATATTAAAATTATAAATTGTATTAAATTAAAAAATATTCTTTTATGTCATGTTGAAAAAAGATAAATAATATGCTAAAATTTATATTGTAAAATTAAGAAGAAAGAAGGAAAAACAATGGCAAAAAAGAAACATAATGTAGGAAAAATAGCAGTGAAATTTATGGCACTTATATTAGCAGCACTTATGATATTAGGAGTTGCAGCAAGTTTAGTATATTATTTAATAGTTATGTAATAAACCTGAGAAAAAGAGGAAAAAAATTTGGAAAGTTTTTTAATAAATATAAATGAGTTAACAGATGGAATAGTTTTGTATGCACAAGAAATATTTAATAATCCTATTAGAATAGTTCCATTAATATTGGATTTAGCAATTGTTATTTATATTATATATAAATTTATAAAATCTGCTAGAAATTCAAGAGCATGGCAACTTTTAAAAGGAATTGTATTAATTGTGCTTATAACAATATTAAGTGGAATTTTACAATTTAGAATTTTAAATTTCATTTTAACTGTATTTATGCCATATGGTGTAATTGCATTAATGATTATATTTCAACCAGAATTAAGAAGGATGCTAGAACAGCTAGGAACGAATAAGTTTACAAAGTATTTTGGAATTGAAAAAGATTTAGCAACTAAAACAAAAGAAGATATATACAAAGTTATAATTGCAGCAGAGGAACTTGCTAAATCAAAAACTGGTGCTTTAATAGTTTTAGAAAGAGATATACAAATTAAGGACATAATGGATACAGGAGTTGCTATAAATGCAGAAGTTTCTCCACAATTGCTTGTAAATTTGTTTACACCAAATACTCCATTACATGATGGAGCTGTTATAATTTCTAAAAATAAAATTGCAGCAGCAGCTTGTATTTTGCCATTAGCAGATGATAAAGATATAGCAAAAGAGCTAGGAACTCGCCACAGAGCAGCTCTTGGAATTTCTAAAGAAAGTGATTCAATAGCAGTTGTTGTATCCGAAGAAACAGGTAAAATATCTGTAGCAAAAGATGGTACTTTAATAGCAGATGTAAAAGAAGATGCTTTAAAAAAGATATTAATAAAATATATAGTTACAAAAAGATTTGCAGTGCATGAAAGAAGAAAATTTATTGATATTATAAGAGAAAAGAGAAAAAGAGTGGCAACAGAAAAAGAATTAAAAGCTGTTAGAAAAGCGGAAAACAGTAAAATAAGTGAAAAAGAAGATAATGAAAAAGATAAGTAACTTATAATAAAAATTAATTATAGTTGTAATAATATATAATTATAATAATAAAGATTATAATATAAATGTAATAGAATAAAGGAGAATAGGCTACGAGAAATATTAAACTAACAATAGAATATGACGGTAAAGACTTTAATGGTTGGCAAAAACAACCAAATAAATTAAATATTCAAGGAGAAATAGAAAGGGCAATAGAAGGTGTAACAAAAGAAAAAGTAGAACTCTATGCATCTGGTAGAACAGATGCTGGAGTTCATGCTTTTGGTCAAGTTGCAAATTTTAAAACAAACTCTAGTATTCCTATAAACAAAATGGCTACAGCGATTAATTCTCAATTAAAGTATTCTATAAGAATAAAAAATGCAGAAGAAGTAGATATAGGGTTTCACAGCAGATACAATTGTAAAGAAAAGACATATGCTTATGTAATAAATAATGAAGAACAAGCAAGTGCAATATTTAGAAATATGGAATATCATTTTCCTAAGAAGTTAGATGTAGAAAAAATGAAAGAAGCTGCAATATACTTTATTGGAGAACATGACTTTGCAGCTTTTAAGTCAAGTGGAACCAGCAGTAAAAGTAGTGTTAGAACAATATATAATGCAGAGGTTGTAGAAAACAATGGGAGAATTATAATAAAACTTACAGGAAACGGTTTCTTATATAATATGGTTAGAATTATATCTGGAACACTTCTTGAAGTAGGGCAAGGAACAATTAAACCAGAAGAAATAGAAAAAATAATACAAGAAAAAGATAGAAAAAAAGCTGGAAAAACATTACCACCACAGGGGTTATACTTAGTAAAAGTAGAGTATGCATAAAAGAAAAAATTATTGTTTATATGTTTAAGAAGATATAAACAATATTTTTTTTATATATTTTGCTAATAATATAAATTCTTACTATACATAAATTATATATAAATTTATGTAACAAAACGAAACTAAATTACATAAAATATAATAAAAATATAAGTAGTAGGAGGTAAAAGTATAGAAAGCTATACTTAAGTAAAATATGAATGTATTATTAGTTTTTTTTGCATTACCTGTAGCCACAATTATATTGGCAATTGTATTACAAAAAATATTAAAATGTCCTTTACTTGTAGGTGCAACCTTTTTTGCAATATTTTTAATAGTCGCTTTTGTTATAGCTCCTAATGGAACTTTACTTATATATGCAATATTATATAGTATTTTAGCATATGTTACAGCTGTATTAACATGTATAATTTGCAAATTAATTAGTAGATTTGGAAATGTAATTGGAGACTGTACAAAATCTTGTAACATTTGTGGAGAAAATAATAGTTCTAATTTTTCAAATCCAAGTGGAAGCTTTAACTTAATGCCAACAAATAATAATTGTAATGCAGGAAATAATGTTGCAACAGTAAGGATAATAGACTCAAGAAATAATAATTGCTTATCACCAACAAATAGTGTAACTACTGTAACCACTACAAGTGGAAATGGTCCACTTAATACAACATCAAATACTTTTTCACAAGGAAGAGGAAATACTATTTGTACATGTGGAAGAACATGTTGTAGAAGGTAATTTAAATACACCTTTTTATAATTAAATGATAAGAATTAAAAAATACTATATCTAAGAATATTGTCATTAAATATATAATAAGGTGTATTTTAGATTTATAAAAACAATAATCTTATAATAAGAATTATACATTTAATAAAGTTATAATTCTCAAATGTAATATTTTGTCTCTTTTTGTCGACATAAAATGCTTTACAAAAATAAAATAATATAGTAATATAACCATAATGAAATTGCAATTTCTGTTTAATTCAAATTAATTTGAATCTAAAAATTTTAATTCAAAATATTTTACCCTTAAAGTCAATTTAATAGTGGAAGGTGGTGTGTTATATGTGAAATACACTAGAACCAAGGATATTATAGAAATTACTATTTTTGTTACAATTATTGTGTTCTTTATAATTACAGCTTTTGTAGAAACTTTATCAAATAAATCTATAGCAAAAAAATTATCTCAGGAACATTTATCAGGTGATTTTCATAATACAGTTTTTTCAAATAATATAACAAACGAAATTAATAATTCTAAGACAAATTCCAACCAAAATAATGTACAAACAAATAAAGTAAATAACATAATGGAAAATAATATAGTAAATTCAAGTACAACAGTAAACAATAATGCAACTAGCAAGAAAAATAAAAGCAATGAAATAAAAGACAAATCAAATAAATGGAGAATAGAAATACCAAAAATAGGCTTAAATGCGCCAATTAAAGAAGGAACAACACCAGAAATTTTATTAGAAGCAGTAGGACATTTTACAGAAACTACTAAAGATAAAGGAAACGTTGGACTTGCTGCACATAATAGAGGATATGAATGTAACTTTTTTGAAAGAATAAAAGAGTTAAAAAAAGGAGATAAAATTATATACAAAACAGCAAATAAAACGAGAACATATTTAGTAGAAACAAATACAGTAATAAAACAGACTAATTGGAATTACTTAGAACCAACTAAAAATAATAGAATTACACTAATAACTTGCGAAAAAGACAGAAAAGAATATAGAAGGTGTATTCAAGCAATAGAAGTAAGCTAAGAAGGGAGGGTATGATTTAAAATCATACAAATAAATAATGGTAAAGAAAATATTAGTAGTATTAGTTATTGCAATTATAGCAATATCAATGTTTACATCAATACATTTCGAATCTAATGCAGCAACAATGCCAATAAACAAAGCAGATTTATATTCAAAAGGAGAAGTGGTATTTTTTAATTATGATAATATAGGAATTGGTGTAGAAGTAATTGTATACAAGAAAGACGGAGTAGAATATCCTGCTTACTGTATAAATAAAGGAAGACCAGGAGTTACAGAAGAGCATGAATATAGTGTTAGCATAAATAAATTAGTAACAAACAATAAAATTTGGAGGGCAATAGTAAATGGTTATCCATTTAAAACACCTCAAGAGTTAGGTTGTAATAATATGCACGAAGCATATGCAGCAACAAAAATGGCGGTATATGATGCTATGTACAATTACGATTTAAATAAATTTACAGTACATGGAGATGTAGATAGTAATAAAAGAGTTGTAGCAGCAATAAAGAAAATAATTACAGCAGCACGTAATTCTAAAGACAGTAAGAAAGTAGCTACAATAACTGTAAAAGACGAATCAAAAGAATGGAAGGTAGATAGTGTAGATAAAAATTATTTAAGCAAAACTTATAGTGTAACAGCATCTGCAGCAAATGAAACATATAAAATATCTTTAGAAAATGACACTAAAAAGATAGCCAAAGTTGTAGATATAAATAATAAAGAAAGAACAACATTTAAGAAAGACGAAAAATTTAAAGTTTTATTGCCTATAGTAGAACTAGAAGAAAAAGGAACTTTTACAATAAAAGCATCATCAGAACTTAAAACCATGCCAATATTATATGGAGAAACTCCAAATCCAGAATGGCAAAACTTTGCAGTTACAGCGGGATTTTTTGAGACAACAGATGTCAAATTAAATCAGTCATATAGTCAAAATTATACTAAAATAGAAATAATTAAGAAAGATGGAAAAGGACAAAATGCACTAAAAGGTGGAATATTTAATTTATATGACGAAAAAAACAATTTATTATACACAGACTTAACAACAGATGAAAAAGGTAAAATAGTAATAGAAAATTTAATTCCAGGAAAATATTATTTAGAAGAAATTGTAGCACCAGAGGGATATTCTAGATTAGAAGACAGAGTAGAGATAGACTTAAAGTTAAACCAAACATACAAGGTTACAGTAAATAACTTTGAAAAACCAGAAGATGAAGACAAAGTTGTACCAGAAGAAGACGAAGTTACTGTAGGAGAGGAGGAAAAATTACTTCCTAGAACAGGATATTAATTGATAAAAGTGACATATGTATAGAGTTTAACAAATAAATTTTTAAATTACAAATATAAAAAAATTGTTTTTCTACAAAAATATAATTTGTTACTAAAAAAGTAATATAAAAAATATTTTTTTAATGAAATAATCAGATAATATTTTTAAAATTTTAGTTTTTTTAATAGATTGAATCAATATTATAAACTTGATTTCAATCTATTAAAAATAAATTAGATAAGATAAAATATAAAATATAGAATATTAAATATAAAGTAAAATATAGAATATAAAATATATTAAATATAAATTTTAACTTCCTTATAATAAATTATGTCTAAATAGCTTAAATTACATAACTTGGTTATTGACAGAAAATTACACAGAATATATAATAATATAAATATTTGTAACAATAGGAAGGAAGATTTTATGCTTTTTCAAATTATATTTTTAATTATCCTAATTTTGCTAAATGCATATTTTGCAGCAAGTGAAATGGCATATATTTCGCTAAATGATGCAAAAATAGAAAAAGAAGCAAAAGAAGGAAACAAAAAGGCAAAGAAAATAAAGAAAATGTTAAAAAATCCTAGTAAGTTTTTAGCAACTATACAGATAGGAATAACACTTGCAGGATTTTTATCAAGTGCATTTGCAGCAGATACATTTGCAAGTGAGTTGTCACCAATTTTAAATGAATGGATGCCAGGTCCAGGAATTGGATTTTGGCAAGCATTATCTATTATAGTTATTACTATAATTTTATCATTTTTTACATTAATATTTGGAGAATTAGTGCCAAAAAGACTAGCAATGAAATATTCTGAAAAGATAGCTTTCTCAACAATTGGAATAATTAGTTTTATATCTGTGATAACATCACCTTTTGTAAAACTTCTTACAGCAACAACAAACTTAGTTTCTAAAATATTTGGAGTAAGTGAATATGAAGAAGAAGTGGTAACAGAAGAAGAAATAAAAATGATGGTTGATCAAGGGCAAGAAAAAGGTGTTATAAAGAAAAACGAAAAAGATTTAATTAATAATGTTTTTCAATTAAATGATATAGATGCAGCAGAAATTATGACACACAGAACAGATATATTTGCAATAGAAATAAATGACAACATATATGAACTTTTAGATGAAATTGATGATTATAAATATAGTAGAATTCCAGTATATGAAGAAACTATTGATGATATAAAAGGAATACTTTTCTTAAAAGATATCCTAAAAGCTTTAAGTAATGGAAAGAAAATAAAAATAAAAGATATTATGAGAGAAGCCTATTATGTACCAGAGACAAAACCAATAGACGAAGTGTTTAAAGAATTACAAAAAAATAAAATGCAAATGGCAATAGTAGTTGATGAATATGGTGGCACATCAGGACTTCTTACGATGGAAGACATATTAGAAGAGCTAGTAGGAAATATATTTGACGAATATGATGATGTAGAAGTAGAATTTAATAAAATAGACGAAAATACTTATATGGTAGAAGGTAGTATACCTTTATATGAACTAAAAAGAATACTATCTGTAGAAATTCCAGAAGGAGATTATGATACTTTGTCTGGATATTTAATAGAAAAATTAGGAAGAATACCAGACGAAAATGAGAAACCAACTATAGAAGATAAAAAATTAACTTATAAAATAGAAGAGCTTGAGGATAAAAGAATAAAATGGGTAAAAGTATGTAAAAATCAAGAAGTAACAGAAGATAATGAAGATTATGAAGAACAAGAGAAAAACAACGAAGAATAATCGTTTAAAGAAAGGTTTGTGAGGTAGATGAAAAATAAGAATATAATAAAAATAGTAATTATTATTGTAATAGTATTAGCAATAATTACAGCTGCAACAATTACAGCAGTATATTTTATAAAAAAGAGTAAATTTAATTATGAAATATCAAATGTAGAAGAATATAATTATAGCATTTTTTATAGAGATGAAAAATATGGTGTTATAAACAAAAAAGGAGAAATTGTTGTAGAACCAACATATATAAATGTTCAAATTCCTAATCCATCCAAACCTTTATTTATTTGCATGAGTGAATATAATCAAGAACTAGGAGAATATGAAAATAAAGTATTAAATGAAAACAAAGAGCAGATTTTAACAACATATGATAAAGTAAGTGCTATATCTGTAGAATCTACAGATACAAATGTACCATATGAAAAAAGTGTACTAAAATATAAAAAAGACGGAAAATATGGGTTAATAGACTTTAATGGAAAAGAATTAACAAAACCTATATATGACAATATTATAGGACTTGACTATAAAGAAGGAACATTATTAGTAAGTAAAGATGAAAAATATGGAATAGTTAATATTAATGGTGCAGAAATGATTGAAGTAAAATATGACTCTATCTCTGCAGATAATTATTATGATACACAAACTAAAAGTAAAAAAGCAGGATTTATAGTAAGTGAGAAAACAGAAGAAGGATATCGTTATGGATATATAAACTATAATGGAAAAAGAATTTTAAAACCTGAATTTACAAAAATAGAGAGGATTAATGAAATACAAGGAGATGACATTTATTTTATAGCATATAAAAATGGACAAGCAGGACTTATGAGAAATAATAAATGTTTAACAAATTATGAATTTGAGAGTATAGAATATAATCTTTCAAATAATTTGTTTATAGCACAAAGAAATTCAAAAAAAGGTGTTATAGATACAAATGGCGATATAATAGTAAATACAGAATATGATGAATTGTCTTTTGGAGGAGAATATATTAATGCAACTAAAAATAATGAATTAACTATTTTAGATTTAAAAGGAAATGAAATTGAAAATAGTGATATAGTTAGTTTAACAAAAACTAAAGACGAAAACTATTATATTGCAATAGATAAAGATAATTTATATACAGTACTAGATGAGAATAAAAATAATTTGTTAAGTAATAAATATGATTATATAGAATATTTAGGAGATGAGCATTTTATAGTTTCACAAGGCAAAAAAAGTGGAATTATAGATAGCGAGAATAATGTTTTATTAGAAATAAAATATAATAGCGTTATAAGTGTACATGACGCAGATTTAATACAAGCATATGATTTAGAAAATGACGAAACAATATTATTTAATAAAAGTTTCGAAGAGATAAATAAAATGAAAGCTTCTGATATAGAAGTAAAAGATAGCTATGTTTTAATGTATACAGAAGATGATTTTGAGTATTATGACTTTAATGGAAATAAACTTACTGGAAAAGATATATATATAAATAATAATTTATTTGCATATAAACAAAATGGAAAATGGGGATTTGTTAATAAATCTGGTCAGATAGTAGTGGAGTGCATTTATGACATGGTAACAGAAATAAATGAATATGGTTATGCAGGAATAAAGAAAGATGGAAAATGGGGAAGCATAGATGCTAATGGACAAGTTGTACAAGAACCTATATATGAATTAGAAGATATTCAACCAACATTTATTGGTAAGCTTTATAAAATAGAATCATGGACAGGTGAGAGTTGTTATAGTGATAACCAAGTTCAACAAGAAGCAAATAATGAAGTAAGTAATCAAAACGAAGAGACAAATATAGAAAATAATAAAGAAATAGAAGATTAGAATAGAGGTAATGAAATGTATTCAGCATTAGGAATTAGTGAAAAAGTAATAAATTTAGCAAATGAAGCGGAAGAAAATATAAAAGATATATTTGAAAATATAGAAAAAATAGAAGAATACAATAGTATAAAGGTTTTAAATGCATTTCAGAAAAATGAAATATCAGAAATACATTTTAATAGTACCACTGGTTATGGATATGGAGATATAGGAAGAGACACAACAGAAAAAGTTTTTGCAGATATATTTAAAGCAGAAGATAGTATTGTAAGAGGTCAATTTATATCTGGAACGCATGCCTTAACAGTAACATTATTTGCTTTATTAAGGCCAGGAGACACTTTACTTAGCATTACAGGCAAACCTTATGACACTCTAGATGAAGTTATAGGAATTGTAGACAATCCAAGTTCTTTAAAATCATATAATGTTAATTTTGAGCAAATTGATTTAAAAGCAGATAGTAGTTTTGACTTTGAAGCAATAGAGAGAAAAATAAAAAATAGTAATATAAAGGTAATTGAAATACAAAGATCAAAGGGATATAGCACAAGAAAGAGTATTACTATAGATAAACTAGAAGAAGTTATAAGTTTTATAAAGAAAATAAATAAAGATATTATTATAATGATTGACAATTGTTATTGTGAATTTGTTGATACAAAAGAGCCAATAGAAGTAGGTGCAGACATAATAGTAGGATCTTTAATAAAAAATTTAGGTGGAGGAATAGCACCTAATGGTGCATATGTTGCTGGAAAGAGAGAATTAATAAAGCTTGTTTCAGAAAGATTAACTGTTCCAGGAGAAGGCAAAGAAGTAGGTCCAACTTTAGGAATTACTAAATCTATATTACAAGGATTATTTATGGCGCCAACTGTAGTAGCTGCAAGCTTAAAGACAGCAGTATTTGCAAGCTATTGTTTAAAAAAATTAGGATATGATGTTGAGCCAGAATTTAATGAAAAAAGGGCAGATATTGTTCAAACTATTAACTTTAATAATCCAGAAAAGTTAATAAAATATTGTCAAGGAATACAAGCTGGGTCGCCTATAGACTCTAACTCTATACCAGAACCATGGGATATGCCAGGATATACAGACAAAGTTATAATGGCAGCAGGTGCATTTACACAAGGCTCTTCAATAGAATTATCATGTGATGGACCAATAAGAACACCATATACTGCTTTTATGCAAGGTGGATTAACATATCAATATGGAAAAATAGGTGTATTAAAGGCTATACAAAATATAATTTAAAGGATAAATGATGAAAGTTGTAGTAATAGGAGGAGGTCCAGCAGGGCTTATAGCAGCAATATCTGCTGCACAAGAAAATAATGAAGTTATTGTATTAGAAAAAATGAATGAAGTAGGTAGAAAGTTGTTAATTACAGGTAAAGGTAGATGTAATATAACAAGTAATATACCTATGGAAGAATTTATAAGAAATATTCCAGGAAATGGGAAGTTTCTTTATGGTGCTTTTAATAATTTTACAAATGAAGATATTATAAGCTTATTAAAAGAACAAGGTGTAAATGTAAAAGTAGAGAGAGGACAAAGAATATTTCCAGTAACAGATAGGTCTATTGATGTAAGGGATGCCATAGTAAAAAAAGTAAAAAAATTGGGTGTAAAGATTATAGTAAATGCCAAGGTACAAAAAATTATAACAAAGAAAAATAATAATGAAAATACAATTAATGTTAGCAAAGTCGAATATTTAATAAATGGGAAAAAAGAAGTTTTAGATTGCGAAAAAGTTATATTAGCAACAGGAGGAAAAAGTTATCCAAAAACAGGTTCAACAGGAGATGGATATGAAATAGCAAAAAAATTAGGACATACTGTTACTAAAATTGTTCCATCATTAGTACCATTAGAGGCAAAAGGTGATTCTATAAGAATCTGTAAACAGTTGCAAGGACTAAGCCTAAAAAATGTAAGTGTTAAGTTTGTAGATATAGAAAAAAATAAAGAAATCTATAAAGATTTTGGAGAAATGATATTTACACATTTTGGACTTTCTGGTCCTACTATACTTAGTGGTTCTGCACATTTATTAAGGTACAAAAATTTAGAAGAATTGCTTCAAAATAATAAAATTAAAATTCTTATAGATTTAAAGCCAGCACTTTCTAATGAAAAGCTAGATGAAAGAATTCTAAGAGATTTTTTAAGTGAGAAAAACAAATTGTTTAAAAATAGTTTGGATGCACTACTACCAAAGAAAATGATTGATACTGTAATAGAAATA
>OLGN01001013.1_pt1 | contig 18213 bp, 14 predicted proteins | sample 1605941 | NCBI WGS metagenome assembly OLGN01 (sample SAMN03283269) | human gut metagenome | biome: human-associated habitat; material: feces | host: Homo sapiens | place: USA | collected 2013
TTGGATAAAGAAACATTCGAGGCGTATATGGAACGGTTGCTCGAACAAGTGGAAAGGGTTGTAGGTGCATTGGACAAGAAGGACAAGAAGCCGCAAAATTACCTGAACGGGGAACGGCTGTACGATAACCAGGACGTTTGCCTGCTGCTGAACATCAGCAAACGGACACTGCAACGGTATAGGGATAATGGGTTGAAGTATCATACGATCCTGCATAAGACGTATTATAGGGAGAAGGACTTGCACGAGTTTATACGGAGGTATTTCGATGGGGAGAATGTAGGGAAAGGCAAAACGAAAGAATGTAAGGAAGATGAACGTACAGAGGATGGTATGTTGTCCGATGGTGAGAACGAAGTAACAGAAGATATTTAGGTTGTTATAATTTCCATTTAAGCAGATTTAGCCGATAACCTGACGTTGTGTGTGTATCCCGTACTGTCGTGATGATAGGATGGGATATTTTTTCAAAGTTTTGGCAGTAACAGGTAAATACTGCCGAAAATTTGAAAATGAAAGTAGGAATACATGTTGTTAGGCATAAAATAATATAATTCATCTGACAGGTGTCCTTTTTTGAAAAATAAAAGCTATATTTGTGATAAAATCTCGAATAAAGCAATTAAAGTATGGTTATTCAATTTACAATAGGAAATTTTCTATCTTTCAAAGAACAATCTATATTGTCATTAGCGGCATCGGCTTTGAAAGAAGTACAGGTTCCGGCTGAAGATATAATCTTTAGTGTAGGGACTGCCGGATTATCGTTAATGAAGAGTGCGGTGGTTTATGGTGCCAATGCATCCGGTAAATCCAATTTCATTAAGGCTTTTGAGTTTTTTAAGTGGTATGTGATAAATTCGTCGAAAGATATTCAGGCAGGGGAACGTGTTAATATAGAAAGTTTCCGGTTAAACTCGCTTACTGCGGGTGAACCAAGTTATTTTGAAGCCATATTCTGTGATGAAGATAATCAATATCGTTATGGATTTGAAGCTGATAATTCTTTGGTACATTCGGAATGGCTCTATCAAAAAGCTAATAAAAAGAGGGCTAAGGAGGTGGAACTATTCTACCGGGAAAAAGATAGCTTCGATATTCATACCAAGTTTGTCGTTGGTAAAGAGCTTGCAGGTAAACGAATGGTGAGAGCGAATGCATTATTGCTTTCTGTTGCGGCACAATTTAATGATCCGACAGCAGTGGAGATAATGAAATGGTTGAACGATACCACTATTATTTCTGGTTCTAATGATGAGAAGATATGGAATACCGCCACTATCCAACTGGATGACATCAGAATGAAACAGAGAATTGTAGAGTTTTCCCGCTATGCTGATTTAGGTATTGAGAATATTGAAAAAATTGATAATACTATTGTCAGTACGCATACGCAGTACGATGATGAAGGTAATGAAGTCAAAGCTGTTACTTTCCCATTCAGGAAAAATGAATCGGAAGGTACAATTAAGTATTTTTCTTTAGCGTACCCTATTATTGATGCTTTGGATAATGGAAAGCGTCTGATTATAGATGAATTTGATTCTAAGATGCATCCACTTCTTACGTGTAGAATTATTGCCTTGTTTAATTCAAAAGAAACAAATCCGAAAAATGCTCAATTGATTTTCACTACTCACGACACTAATTTGCTGAGTGCTAGTATATTCCGACGGGATCAGATTTGGTTCACACAAAAAGACCGTTATGGGGCAACCGAACTTTATTCATTAGCAGAGTATAAAGTTCGTAATGATGCTTCGTTTGAAAAAGATTACTTATCCGGAAAGTACGGAGCTATTCCAATTGTCGGAGATCTAACTCGTTTGTTTAATACGCAAGAAAAATAAACTATGGCGGCTACAAAAAGGAAAAATATAAATCCGCGTATCGAAAGAAAAATAACCCGTATCAGTGGTGTGCGTGAAGTGAAACAAACATTTCTGATTATTTGCGAAGGGGTTAATACTGAGCCGGACTATTTTAATGCTTTCCGCTTGACTTCTGCCAATGTAAAAGCTATCGGTCAAGGCATGGGTACATTAACATTAGTACAGAAAGCTATCAATATAAAAGAGCAGGAAAGGCAAAAAGGAAGGACATATAATCAGAATTGGGTGGTTTTTGACAAAGATGACTTTCCAGAAAATGACTTTAACTCTGCTATCCTATTAGCACGCCAAAATGGTTTTGAAGTGGCTTATAGCAATCAGGCTTTTGAATTTTGGTTCTTACTTCACTTTAATCTATATCAAGGAGCTTTACATCGTTCCAGATATGAAAAAATGTTGAGTACTTTGCTCGGATTTGCTTATACAAAAAAAACGGGTGTAAGCTTTAAAATGTTTAATGCTTTATTCCCTAAACAAGAACAAGCTATTAATCATGCTAAAACTATCATGAAACAATTTGATGGGAATAACCCGGCACAACAAGAGTCTTCCACTACTGTTTATTTGTTGGTAGAAGAGTTAAACAGATTCATATAATTAATATCTTATTTTCATATGGAAAATATACAATTGTCAAATATATTGCATATACAAGAAGCAAGTAAACAGGGTAAGCTCGTTATGTTTGTGGGTGCAGGTGTGTCTGCGAATTCCGGTGTACCTATGTGGAGTGAATTAATTCAAGGACTTAAAAAAGAATTACCAGATTCTTTGAAAAATGAAACGGATGATTTGAAAATCGCACAATTGTATAAAGATTCAAGAGGTTATAAAGAATATATCGAGAAAATAAAAGAGTTGTTATTGCATGGAAAAATTGCTCCTAATCCAATTCATGATGCTATATTAGAATTAGCTCCTTGTCACATAATAACTACTAATTATGATGATCTAATAGAGCAAAATATAGAACAAAAGTTTATGCAATATCACATAATAAGGAAAGATGAAGATTTGCCATATACTCAATATCAAAATATGCTTATTAAGATGCATGGAGATTTTAATGTTGGGAATATTGTTTTAACGGAAAATGATTATTATAATTATAATAATAACTTTCCATTAATCAATGCTTTTGTAAAGTCACTTTTTGCATCAAAATTAATCTTATTTATTGGTTTCTCTTTCAATGATATGAATCTTAAGATATTGTTAAATAGCGTAAGCAATATTCTAAAAGAAAATATGCAACGTATCTACTTGTTGACTAATAAAGATATAGATTCAATACAAAGAAACTATTATGAAAAAAAAGGAATTAATATTGTTGAACTAACTCCCGAATTTGTAAATGAAAAAATAAAAATGCAATCAATTAATATAGATGATATAGGATTGACTTCACAATATGGTATTGCTTTATATAAACAATTGGTTTTAATAAAACAATATAGACAAGAAAACGATTTGATTGATTATTTATATAAACGTATTAAATCATATGAAGATGAAATTAAAGTTTTAGGAAATGGACTAAAGTATATTTTTCCAGAAGAAGAAATTTCCTTTTGGAATTATCATTCAAGTGGACTACAAATACACTCACCATATATAAAGAATCTAACAAAAAAATTACAAACATATACAGGAAGAAAAGAATTCATCAATAAATATAATGGTAAAATATTCTATTTAAGGAAGCAAGCTTACTTAAATAGAATATTCAAAATAGACAATCTTAAAATTGTAAATACAACATTTTATAGAAAATTGAAAAAGTTATTCCCTACAACAACAGGTATAGAACTTTTTTATGAGCTCGACTATATTAATTTATCCAATTACTTAAAAAAAATAAGGCATCAAGTAAAGAAATATAATATCGAAGATTTGGAATTGCCATATTTGCTATATAAATTAGGTGATTATTATCAAGCTTATCTGATGTACAAAGATTTAGCCAATGAAAATTGGAAGAAACAAAGATATATTTTGTACTTTATTTGTATGCATAATATTCATGCAATAAGATATGGTATAAAAATTCAATTGATGAATAGAAGTGATATTGATCATGAAAAAATTGTAAAAGATATTGAGAGGATTGATTTGCAGGATGTTTTAATAAAACTTCCAATAGATAAATCGATTAAACATGTTCTTGAAGATTTGCTTTCGTATCGTTTTCACAGTATAAATTTAGTTGAAAGTGATATTTTAAAAGAAGATTTATCCGGCCAAAGAGTTTCTGCTGAAAAAGGTGGTTTTTCCTCAAATAGCAAAATATTTCTTTTGGAACATAAATCATATCAGGAATTAGATTTTTGTAATGAGAATTTTGTTATTTGCGACAATAATAATTATTCTAAAGACATATATTATAATGTAGCAGCAGGCATACTTATCAGTAATGTGACAAAATCAAATGGGGATAGGTTCTTTGGCCAAACCAAAATAGACGAATTAAGTAAAGAACATCTACTTATACTTATTTTTCATATTCAAAACGAAAATCTATTGAAAATTTACAAACGCTATAATATAGAAAACATAATATTGAGTGAAAATGGCTGTTCTTTTATAAATTCAATTATAAGGAATGCAAACGAGAGTATCAATAATAATAATAGTATGAACTATTTAATTATTAATAGAGATTCTGTTTGCAATATTATACAAAATATTATCAGCATAATTAATAAATCAAATTGTGAAAATATTAATTATTCTGATTTATATCCGATCATAAATCACATTTGGGATAATACTTATTTTATGAGATTTGGAAAAGATATAACAAATTTGATATATAAACATAAGCCCAAAATCAATGATGCTATATTTTTGATAAATAACATTATGAGTGTTCATAATGATGATAATTCGAATAATGCTACATTTCTTTTATGTAGCTATCTAAATGCGCAAAACGTAACTATAGACAATATAAAATCATTAAATGATATTAAGATTAATGATGATTATTTCTATTTGGCGTCATTGTATCCGGCATTATCAGAAAATCTTAAGAAAGAAGCTATATTATGGTTTAGAGAAAATCTAAATGCCCTGTATTATGCAGCTCTTATACATTCAAATTACAGAATACCGATTTTAGATGTAGCAACATTGTCTATGCTAATTGAGGAACCATTTAACAATGTTTCTAAATACAAACAAATAGAAGAAACTGTTTGTGCTGTATTAGTTCTTATTAGAAAAGATACTAAACAGCAAGAATTACATCCAATATTAGATCAATTTGGTACAGTAAATGAATGTTTTAATTTTTTGATAAATCCATTGCATTTTAAAAATAAACAAATGATAAAACCAACATGGTTGTGTCGTTGTGAAGATGATATATTAAAGGAACTTTTAAAGGATGAAGTATTGAGAAACAAAATGAAAACATATATAAAAGAAGACTATTGGGGGAAATTAGAATATGAACGAATATGGAAAATTTTGTAAAACGGATTATTGTTATGTAGTATAATTAGAGATTTCACACTTTATATGTAAATTATAATCAGAAAATAATATGAAACTATATAATAAGCATAGGCCTAAGAAGTATAGGAATAACAAACAGATAGTCATTTTATTAGGAGCAGGCTTTGTGTTCCCATGGGTAAAATTAAGTTCATCAAGTATTAAAGAAGCATTTATTAAAGATGATACTTTTTCAATAAATGGGCAAACTATTGGAGAATTTATCTTTAATAAATTAGATAGTTTTTATGATTATGGAGAAGCTAATTTTGAAACATTCATAGCTGCAATAGAATCTATGATGAACTATATTATATCTTCTACAAACATAGGTAAATCTGTTAAAAACACATCTTTCACCCCTGTGATTTATGATTTGAAAGAAACTTTTTCTGAAATTTTTAAAGATAAAAATGAAGATGAACAAAGAATTTATATTCATAGTATTTATCAACACTTTATAAATCTCGTTTTAAATAAAATCAAAGAATATAATAAATATGTTTTAGACAAAAAGAATGAAAGAATAAACAAAAGTTTAATTGAATTCATAAGCTATCTAATGAACAAAAGATATTCTATTAAAATATATACTACAAACTACGATCGTTTAATTCCTCAAATTCTATCTCCACATTTTAAAGTATATGAAGCTTTAAAAGACAAAGCAAATGGGAATAAAGTATTTATTTATGATTTACAAAGATTTAGAAAAGTACATTTAAGCCATTTTAATTTGCATGGTTCTATATTTTTGGACACAGAGATTGATCCTGTTAAAATGAAATATAGTGTAATTTATAATCCCCAAGCTCCTAAATATATAAAAGCATTAAATCCTGATGGAGGTAATCCAAATGAGCCTTTATTGTTTTCTCCAATCATTACAGGTTATACAAAAACCCAAAGAGGCTTTAGTACCCCTTTTAACTTAGGTTTTAATGCATTTACTAATGATTGCAATGATTGTAGAGCTATAATTACTATGGGATATTCATTCTCCGACCCACATATAAATTCTATTTTATCGAATTTTACATGCTGGGGGAAATCCAAACTTGTAAATGTTACATTTACAGATGAAGAATTTCAAAAAACACCCGAAGGAATAGCTTTTGATTATGAGATTTATAATCTTTATAAAGAATACGAAGATAAAACATGGTTTCATAGCCAGAAAAGGAAAATACATGTTTATAAGAAAGGGGTTGAAGATTTTTTATTAGACAGAGTAAATTGGAAATATATTTTGGAGTAAGATGTAAAGCCGCTACGCTATTATTAACAGGTTGTAGCGGCTTTTTTTAGTTAAAGTTTAAAGCCTTTGGGCTTGTTAGTGTGGGCGGTGTCCGGGTCGTCCTTGTTGCCGGGCTTGGGAATGCCACCGATGACGAGTTTGCTGCCTAACGAGTTCATGGCATCTTTGATGCTGAAGCTGACGGGAGGCTGGTTCAGGTGCGGGGGCTTCTTTTCCGGAGGGGCGGAAAGGAAGTCGGGCGGCTGGTGGACGTAGGGCTTGCCGTCGGATGCGGGGGACGTTGTTGGTGATGCCGAAGGTGTGCCCGGTGACGGGGTGATGCCGTGACCTTTGTTCTCGGTTTGGCTCTCGTCCTTGCTGTTGCTGTCTTCATTCTGTTTGACGGGTTTGAGGGAGAGCTGGATCTTGCGGTCGAGGGCGGCAAGGTCGGATTTGAGCTGTTGGAGCTGGTCTTCCTTTTTCCACGTTTCTTTGACTACTTCTTGAAGGATGGGGATGTCCTTGGAAATCTGTTCCACTTCTTTTTGGTATTTCTCCAGAAGAGGGGGAAGGGTTTCGAAGGTGCGGAGGAACATCTGAGCGGCAATGTTGGGGTCTTTTGCCAATCTGCCGCCGTTGAAGTTGTACAGGATGTTACCTTCGCCACGGACGAAGAAGCGGTTTTCGATGAAGTCGAAGCCGTCTTTCATGCTGGCTTCGGTCTTTACTAAAAGGTCGAAGTCGTAGAGCTTGCCGATGGGCTGGGATATGCCGTGGGTACGGGATTTGTCCTCTATCTCGGCGAGCTTTTTGGCGATGAGTTTGGGGTCGTTACCTTTGACACCGTCCAGTTCGATAAGATTGAGGGGGTTGCCTTGGTTGTCACGCTGGACGCGCTGCCGGAAGTGGTTCAAGTCCGTTGTGATACGGGCGATCAGGTCGCCGTTCTTGGTGACGGTCTGCATGATGTTTTCCAGTTTGGCTTCGGCGGAGGATTTGCCACGATGGAAGGATTTGCGCTCGCTTTCGAGGGAGGCAATCTGTTTCTCCAGCTTGGCTTTGTCGAGCAGGTCGGTGTTGCCGGAGAGGATGGCGACGTACTCGGAGAAGTTCATGCCGCCTTGCTCGTCCATGCTGCCCTCGTCGATGGTACGGGCACCCATCGTGCCTTTTTTGAGCTGGGTGATGAACAACTGCTTGTTGTGAAGCAGGTTGAATTTGTAGCTGTCGAGGGATTTCTCGACGGCGTAGTTGATTATATCGACTTTGTTGTCAGCAAAGAGTTTGGCTATCTCGTTGCCTTTTCTTACGCCACGGCCGTTGCGCTGCTCCAAATCTTTGGGTGTCCAGGGAATGTCGAGCTGGTGGATGGCGACGCACCTGCGCTGGGCGTTGACTCCGGTGCCGAGCATTTCGGTGGAACCGAAGAGGACGCGGATTTTGCCTTCGTTCATGGCTGCGATCATTGCTTTGCGAGATTTTTCGGTCTTGGCTTCCTGAATGAAGCGTACCTGGTCTGCCGGGATGCCGTAGTCGTCCACCAATTTGCGCTTGATTTCGCTGTATGTGTTCCACTGACCGGGTTTGTAGGTGCCCAAGTCCGAAAAGACGAACTGGGTGGCTTTGTGCTCGTTATATTTCTGATAGTATTGGTTTATCAGGGCGGCGCAATGGGTGGCTTTGTTATCTATGTGGTCGTCGTATTTGTCCTCGTCGATAAGGCGCATGTCGAGGGACATCTTGCGGGCATAGTTGGTGGCAATGAGCATCTTGGCTTTTTCTTCCCGGCGGCTTAACGGGGGACGTCCGAGGACGGTGGCGTTGCCGGACTTGGCAAATGCTACCAATCGCCGGATGAAGTCCTGCTGGTCGGGCGTGGGCGGGATATTATGCAATATCTCGTTTTTCTTGGGGCGGTCGATGCCAATGTCTTCGGCGGTACGAAAATCGGTGATTTCGTTGTACATGGCGGCAAGTTCCGGGACTTTGATGAAGTAACGGAACCGCTCCTTCTGGATGATTTCGTTGGTGACGGAGAACTCGTAGTCGATGGACTTTTTGGCAAAGACCGCCGCCCATGCGTCGAAGGTGTTGATGCCTTGACGTTCCAGTTCCTTGGGACGGAGGTATTTAAAAAGCAGATATAACTCGGTCAGGCTGTTGGAGATGGTGGTGCCGGACAGGAAGGTGGCTCCCAAATCCTTGCCAGTACGCTCTTGAATGGTGCGGAGGGCGAAAAGCATGTTCAGGGCACGCTGGCTGCCTTCGCTGTTGCCCAGACCGGCTACGCGGTCGTGGCGGGTGGTGAACATCAAATTTTTAAATTTGTGCGATTCGTCCACGAGCAGGTGGTCGATGCCCATGAGCTTGAAGTCCACGACGTCGTCCTTGCGGTTCTCGATGTCGAAAGTGAGTGACTTGATTTTGGCTTCGAGGTTCGCCTTGCGTTTTTCCACGCCTTTGAGCATACCATTGGAAACGTCTGTAGCTAACACTTGAAAAGGGACCCGGAACAACATTTAAAAAGTGCCCCACCCATGGGTATGTTTAACCGAACAAAATTGGTATATTCATAAAAACCAATGGCGTTCATAATATGTACCACATGGAAGAAAGAGATTCCATAATTCTCGCCTATAGGCGTGACGGATTGAGCGTCCGTGAGATCGCCCGTCGTAACGGCATGAGCCGCAAGACTGTACGCAAGTATCTCCGGGCTTTCGAACAAGCGGTCGGTGACAACCCCGATGCGGAAGCAATGGACACGTACCTGCAGCAGCCGGTGCGCTATGACAGCAGCAAACGTGTCCGCAGAGTGATGAACCAGCAGGTGATGGAGGCGATAGACGGCTTCATGGCCCGCAACCGGTCTAATGCCGCGGCCGGATTGCGCAAGCAGCAGATGCGCAAGATTGACATGTGGCGCCGGTTGCGCGATCAAGGCATAGAGATTGCCTATTCGACGGTATGCCAGTATGTCCGTGCATTGGAAGTGGCGGTGTCCGCTCCAGCCAAGTCCCCGGCGGCGTTCATCCGCCAGGAGTATGAACCGGGGTTCCGGTGCGAGTTTGACTGGGACGTGCTGACACTTTGGATTGCCGGTGTCAAGACGAAGCTGCACATGGCCGTGTTCACGATGAACCATAGCAACCTGCGGCGGGCATACCTGTTCTCCCGCGAGGACACGTTGGCCCTGATGGAAGCACACCGCAACTGCTTCCGTGCTTTGGGGGGCACGCCGCAAGTAATGGCCTACGATAACATGCGGGTGGCCGTCAAGAAGTTCCTTGGACAGGAGCGCGAACATACCGATGCCCTGCGCCGCATGGAACTCCACTATTGTTTCACCCCTCATTTCTGTAATCCGCGTTCGGGATGGGAGAAAGGTAAGGTGGAGCGTTCGGTGGAACATATCCGCCGGCGGGCTTTCGCCTATGATGTCCGTTTCGGTTCGCTGGAGCAGGCGCAGTGTCATCTTGACAAGGTCTGTGACAGGCTCAACGGGGAGGCTTCCAACATGTCTGCGCAAGAGAAGAAGGAGCGCGTACAGGCCGATATTGCGGCTTTGCGGCCGCTTGACCACGGTGACATGGGCTGCTTTGAGCAGCGGCATGCCCGTGTCGGGAAGTATTCCACCATTACCGTCGATGGTGTGCATTACTCTGTGCCTGACCGGCTTGTCGGTCGGGAGGTACCCATAAAGATGTATTCCGAGCGTATTGTCGTGCTTGACGGTCGCGACAAGGTAGCCACGCATGTACGCTCCCGGCGTCTCGGTGACTGGTGTATCGACCTGATGCACTATCTGGGCACGTTCCTTCGCAAGCCTGCGGCGTTGGGACGATCCACGGCCATGCGACAGGTACACCCGGACGTGGCGGCACTGTTTCGCAAACATTTTACGGATTCTCCCAGATCGTTTGTCGAACTGCTCGTGTTTACCCGTGACAACCAGCGCACTTATGCCGACATACTGGCTGCGGCAGACCGTCTGTCCTCCCGGGGACTCAAACGCCTGTCTTCCGAACAATTGAGCGCCGAGATGCTGGCCAGTGACGGCAATGGAACCGCAAACGTCCGTCAAGACGCGGCCACCCTGACCCCGTCCGATCCACAACAGACCGCCATTGAAGAATCGGCCTCACAGACATTGGACACACTTTCGGCGATGATCGGATGTGGCGCCACACAACAACCTGTAAACAAAGTTACCGTCTAACAACATAAAAATTGCATAGCAATGGAACAAAACGAAAATCAAGACTCCATACGCGAACGGATACGTGCGTATGCCTTCGACCTCAAACTCCCTCTGGTACGACGCGACATCGACCTGCTTATACAGCAAGGACTTGATGAACGATGGAACCTGTGGATGTTCACGGCCGAACTCCTGCGTCAGGAAAAAGAAAACCGCTCGGAGAACCAGCGTCGGCATCGCATCAAAAATGCCGCGTTCCCACAGTTGCGATACCTCAACGAAATAGACACGGACGCGCTTCCGCCAGAAGCGCGGAAGGCCTTGCCAAACCTTGAGACACTTGATTTCATCAAGGAAGGGCGCAACCTTATACTATACGGGAATCCCGGTACCGGAAAGACCCATCTGGCTACAGCCTTGGGGATTGCGGCCTGTAACGCGGGATACTCCGTACTGTTCACTTCCGTGCCCAGACTGCTTACGCAGATAAGGGAATGCCGGAACGCAATGACACTAAGGGCACTCGAGAACAAGTTCGAACGATACGACATGGTCATCTGCGACGAGTTCGGATACGTTTCTTGTGACAAGGCGGGAGCGGAGATGTTGTTCAACCATCTGTCACTCAGAACTGACAAGAAAACAACCGTCATTACAACAAATCTCGCATTCAACAGATGGGACGAGATTATTGCAGACAAAGTACTAGTTACAGCAATGGTAGACAGGCTAACGCACAAGGCGATTCTACTGAACATGACGGGAAAATCGTACAGAATGAAAGAAACACAAGATATGATAAATAAACAAATTTAATTAACTTTGCAAAACCTATCGGGTGGTACACGTTTCAAATGCTACCCGGGTCCCTTTTCAAGTGTTAGCTACACTTTACAAAAGAGGAATAGGACACTTCAAACATTCCTGCATATCTTAGCCTATGCTCGTCTTTGAGTGCTTGGATATAGTTCTTGAATCCTTCCTCAACAGATACGGGATGCTTGGATTGTAGGGTGTCTGTGGCTTGGAGTAGAGTTGTGGCGGTAAACTCAGCGTTATTGACTTTCTTATCCAAGATGATTCGTTGGTACTCGCTAATCTTCTCGTTTATGAGAATGAGCAATGCTTCATAGTTGGGACACTTGGGCTTGGGTAGATTCTTCTTGAAGTCCCAATGTGCAGGATTGACTGAGATTCCTAAGCTCTTGTACTTCTTCTTACCGTCTTTACAGATTCTCACCATAAGTGGTGATTCGCCATTCTTTAAAATCTTTGATTTATAACAGGTTACATTAACTGTTGCTTCCATTCTTGGTTTAACTCTCGGTTTAACTGAACCATGTAAACCAGCGCGATTTAGGCATGAAAAAAGAGAGCTACTTTGATGTAACTCTCTGATTTTCAAGTGATCCGCCTGGGTTATGAACCAAACGTTATTTCTTCCTCAATATCAGCACTTTCAGAAATTTTGGCTTTGCATCCGTCACGCTTTAGTCCTTAAAAACTGTCTGCTGTTGTCCGGTGTCTGTCTGCCAACATCTTGGGTTCAAATGTACGCATTATTTTTGAATTATGCAAGTGGTTGATTATGAATATATATAGTTCAAGTGCAAGGTGCAAGCGTATATATATATACGCACTTGCACCTTGCACTGAAAAAAATATGAAGAAATTTGCTATCTCGAATATTGTTCGTATATTTGCGAACGATATTCGAGATATGGAAAAAAAGAAAGATTATACTGTTACGCAGGAACAGTTGGCAAGATTTGCCAAAGCATTGGGACATCCTGCCCGAATTGCTATTATGCACTTTTTGGCAAAGCAGAAAACGTGTTATTTTGGGGATATTCACGAAGAACTTCCCATTGCCAAAGCAACCGTATCACAGCACTTGAAAGAGTTGAAAGATGCAGGACTTATACAAGGAGAGGTTGAAACGCCTAAAGTGAAATACTGTATCAACCGAGAGAATTGGCAATTGGCTCGTGAACTCTTTAAGGAGTTTTTCGGGCAATGTATCTGTAAATCGGGGGAGTGTTGCTGATAATCCCCTTTTTTTAATATTAATGTTCGTTGTTTTGCGAATTACGTTTAATATAATAAATTTATAAATTATGGAAATTAAAGTATTAGGAACAGGCTGTGCAGGTTGCAAGGCTCTGTATGCAACGGTTGAACAAGTAGTAAAAGAATTAGCTTTGGAAGCGGTAATAACCAAAGAAGAAGATTTGATGAAGATTATGGAATACAATGTAATGGCACTTCCTGCCCTCGTTGTTGACGGTAAGGTTGTGGCAAAGGGCAAACTTTCTGCCAAAGAAGTAAAAGATGTATTAACCAAGTAAATCAGATTATGATGAAACGCTTTTTATTCCTTACCATTGCTTGTTTGTTTTCTATTTGTGGAATGGCTCAGATTGCCGCAGATACCTATGTGGAAGTTCTTTATTTTCATGGGAAACAACGTTGTGTAACTTGCAAAGCCATTGAGAAATATACGAAAGAAGTGGTCAATGCAGATTTGGCAGAGTTGGTTAAAAATGGTAAACTACGTTTCAAAGAAGTAGATATTTCAACTCCCGAAGGCGAGAAGCTGGCAGAGAAATATCGTGTAAGTTGGTCTTCTCTTTATGTTAATAAATGGAAGGACGGTAAAGAAGAACGTAACGACATGACACGCTTTGGTTTTCAGAATGCCCGAAACAACACATCAGCTTTCAAGAAAGAATTAAAACAGAAAATCAATCAGTTGCTAAAATAAATACAGTTTTATGGAATACTTGCAAACATGGTTGGATAATAGTGAGATACCTATTATTACCGCTTTTCTGCTCGGTCTGTTGACTGCTGTAAGTCCTTGCCCATTGGCTACCAACATTACCGCTATTGGATTTATCAGTAAGGATATAAATAACCGTAACCGGATATTTACAAATGGTGTTCTATATACTTTAGGGCGTGTATTGGCTTATTCTGCATTAGGCGCAATACTTATCGCAATACTCCGAAAGGGTGCAGATATGTTTGCCATACAAAAAGGTATCAGCGAATGGGGGGAACTGCTGCTTGCTCCTGCTTTGATATTGATAGGGCTGTTTATGCTATTCGGAGATAAATTGCAATTACCTAAGTTCGGATTTTCCGCTACTGAAAAGACAGAAAAACTAAAAGGTTCATGGGGCAGTTTGTTGCTGGGGATATTGTTTGCCATGGCGTTTTGTCCGACCAGTGGGCTATTTTATTTTGGCATGCTTATTCCCATGTCAGCTATGGAAAGTGAGGGGTATTTGCTACCTGTCATTTTTGCATTGGCAACAGGGCTTCCAGTTATGCTTGTCGCTTGGATTTTGGCATACAGTGTAGCAGGGATAGGAAAGTTTTATAACCGTGTGCAGACTTTTCAGAAGTGGTTTAATAACATGGTAGCTATACTGTTTATTTTGGTTGGCATTTATTATGGATTGATAAATTTGGGTATAATATGAAAATTTTAATTTTATGTACAGGAAATAGCTGTCGCAGCCAAATGGCGCATGGTTTCCTGCAATCGTTTGATAAGAATATACAAGTGTATTCCGCTGGTACGCATCCGGCAGAGAAAGTTAATCCTTTGGTTGTTAAGATAATGTCAGAAGTTGGCATTGATATAAGTAAGCATATTCCTACCAATGTAACTGCTTATTTAAGTGATACATGGGATTATGTGATAACAGTATGCGGTAGTGCTAACGAAACGTGTCCGGCTTTTGAGGGCAATGTAGGGAAACGGTTGCATATTGGTTTTGATGACCCCTCGGAAGCAATAGGGACAACGGACTTCATCAGAAGCGAATTTGAAAGAGTGCGTAATGAAATCAAAAATGAATTTGCCAAGTTTTACATTACAGAGATAAGAAAACAAGAACTGCCTAAATGTGCTTGTAACCGCTAATTTTTTAGGTAATATGTTCGTATTATCACAAACAATAATAGGATTATGATACAAAGATTTGCAGATTGGCTGGTGTATGACATCTTCGGTTTGGATGCTTCAACAGCTTTAGGAGAAGCTATAAACTTCTTCTTTTACGATACGATAAAGATTTTGATATTATTATTTTTTATCAGTGTGATAATGGGCATTATAAATGCCTATTTCCCGATAGAACGTTTACGCAATTATTTGACTTCTCGTAAATTATATGGATTACAATATTTCTTTGCCGCCCTGTTTGGTGCCATTACCCCGTTCTGTTCCTGTTCTTCCATACCGCTGTTTATCGGATTTGTGAAAGGGGGGATTCCTTTAGGGGTAACATTCGCCTATTTGATAACCTCGCCTTTGGTAAATGAGGTTGCTGTTGCCATGTTTATCGGTACTTTTGGGTTGCGTATTACTTCTATTTATGTGATTAGCGGTATTCTGTTAGGTATGGTAGGTGGATTTATTTTGGGCAAGATGAAATTAGAACCTTATTTGAGTGATTGGGTAAAACAAATTCAGCAAAACTCAACTTCCGACTCCGGAACATGGGAAAAAGAGCATACTCCGTTCTTTAGACGATTGCCGATTATCATGCAAGAAGCATGGGGCATTGTCAAAGGTGTACTTCTGTATATCCTTATCGGAATCGGTATCGGTGCATTTATGCACGGCTATGTGCCGGAAGGATTTTTTGAGCAGTATATGTCTAAGGATAATTGGTTTGCAGTTCCTTTATCAGTAGTGTTGGCTGTTCCAATGTATGCCAATGCTGCCGGAATAGTACCGGTAATTGAAGTTTTTGTAGCTAAGGGTATCCCCATAGGGACTGCGCTTGCTTTTATGATGGCAGTTGTTGGGCTGTCATTGCCCGAAGCTACGCTGTTGAAAAAAGTAATGACTTGGCGGCTGATAGGGATATTTTTTGGATTGATAACCTTATTTATTATTATGTTAGGTTATCTTTATAACATTGTGTTATAGCCGCAATATGTTGTGAGTATGGAATATGCAGCAATTAAAAGCTACGTTAGTAAATTACTCTTTCAGATACAGACCGAAATAAATATTTCTAATTCTGACGAATGTATAGGGATTGATAGGGCGTTACACATGATGCGTTTTATTAGACCTTTGTGTGATGAACTTAGGAAGTATACAGTAAATTATCAGTTTAGGGACGAGGCGGAAGAAATCTATTTCTTTAAAGAACTAAAGCCGGAAGTATTAAGTAAATATATGTACTACAACAAAATTTATGTTATAGAAAGCAAATTCCCAACAGGTAGTGATGTTGCGCAAAAAGAATATCTGTACAATGAACTAAATAGTTTAACATTCTATTTCAGTAGGAATTTGGACTTTTACCAGTATTACCGTTCTAAATCTACTTATTTGGATAGATACTATTTTACCCGAAACCAAAACGATTTACGAATATGTACAGACAGTTCCCATATTGATAAAGACCCTCTATATTCAACCGGATATGATTTTAAAGTGGCTAAAATTATTACTAACGAACTGTTGAAAATCTATTTGACTAACAGATTGCAAGAATTGGAGCGTATTGTACAGCGCAAAGCGGATAACGGACAGGTTGTAGAAACTATTTTGCGTTGGACTGGCTCTAAAAGGGCGTTGGTAGAACTGATTTATGCTTTAGAAGCGAATGGGGATTTTAATAAAGGAACGGCTACTTTAAAAGAGATTGCAGGATATTTTGAAAATGTGTTCAGTATAGATATTGGTGATTTATATCATTCTTATTTGGAAATGCGAAGCCGTAAGATAAATAGAACTCGGTATTTGGAAACATTGCAAAAAAGTCTGCTCCGAAGAATGGATGAAAACGATACATGATGCGAGTTTTATTTTATTTTCTTTTCGCAAGTAATTATATTCTTGGCAATAAATAAACCATTCAGTATTTCAATCAATATTGAATGGTTTATTGTTTTCATTCAATCCTGCCATATTGAAATCTTGCTTTCAATCAATCAAGCTATCAATATTTCAATAAAACAAGATTGTAGAATTACAGAAATAAACTCATCGGTCGGGGAACGCCCAGCGGCAAGGGGCGGGACCACCCGTCCCGACGAGCGAAAAAATTTTTAGTTAGGGAATGTCTTTCTTTCATTGGCAACACGACTTCGGAGTGAATTTGCCCAAGGTGTTTTGCGGCACGGAAAACAGATTTGTGTGCCACAAATCACACCTTGCTGTTATCTGACGATAACACGATTTTAACGGCTGGCAGTACGATTTGGAACGTCCAGTTTTTGAGCCAACATTTCCATGTCGCCACTTACTTTCAAATCGGTAATCCTCGCATAAATTTGAGTAGTCCGGATATTAGTATGACCTAAAATTTTAGATACTGTCTCAATAGGTACACCATTGGCGAGCAGCACCGAAGTGGCGCACGAATGGCGCGCTACATGATAGGTCAAGGTCTTTTCAATTCCGCAAATGGCTGCGATTTCTTTTAAGTAATCATTCATTTTTTGATTGCTGATAACTGGTAAAATCTTACCGTTTGGCAATTTGTCTTTGTACTTTTCCAATATGGCTTTTGGTATATCCAGCAATCGGACGGTAGATGTAACATTTGTTTTGTGTCTTTTCCGTATAATCCACAAATTACCGTCAAATCCGGTACGAATGTCCTCCTGCCTTAACTCGCATACATCAATGTAGGAAAGTGCCGTGTAACAACTGAAAATGAACAAATCACGTACCTGCTCCAACCGTTTAGAGCTAAACTCGTGGTTGTAAATGGTGGTAATTTCTTCCATAGTCAGATAATCCCTATCGGTACGTTCAAACCTTACCCGATAACTCCCGAAAGGGTCGGCAGTCACTAAACCCGTATTCTTGGCAAAGTTTACTACCGTGCGAAAACGTTGTACGAACTTCATAGCCGTATTATGGCTGCACCCATAGTTATTCTTGATATACAACAGGAAATCTTCAATGAATACCACATTTATATCTTTAATGAGCATATCGGAAACGGAGTATTTAAACTTCATAAACTCCATAAGTCGTTTCTTTGTCAGTTCATAACGTGAGTAGGTTTTGTCTGCGGTATTCATTTTAACCTTTTGCAAATACTGTTCGTTGTGCTGTTTGAAGAACTCTATCAAAGTCCGTTCCCTTGCTATCTTGCCTAAAAAAGCGTTCTTTACCAGTTCTGCGGTTACATATCCGTCTTGCGCCATTAACGCATGGTAATGTTGATGAACTGTGCTACGAATACTTTCCAGCATGGAATTGATGTGTACGGCTTCTGCGGTTCTGCCGGAAGCCTTGCCTAATTCCACGCTCCAGTGAGCCGGATTTATTTCCAACTTGGTGTTAAACTGGGCTACAACTTGGTCGATAGTGATACGTGCGATAATCGGTGCGTTGCCGT
>OLGN01001027.1_pt1 | contig 18039 bp, 18 predicted proteins | sample 1605941 | NCBI WGS metagenome assembly OLGN01 (sample SAMN03283269) | human gut metagenome | biome: human-associated habitat; material: feces | host: Homo sapiens | place: USA | collected 2013
CGCCTTGACTTCCTCCTTGGCCTCCGCCTTGACTTCCGCCTTGACTTCCGCCTTGGCCTCCACCTGTATTTCCATCTGATCCATTTTCATCATCAAATGGTTTTTGAGTTTCATTAATGTCTTGATAATATTTAAATGCATCTTCAATTTGGGCATCTTTTGTATATATTTTCTTAATGCTTTCATGCTTAGCTTTTACTTGCTCAAATATTCCATCCATAGAATTAAATTTCTTTCTTGCTTTATCTACTTTAGCTTCAGCAACTGCAATCGCTTTATCTCTTCTTGCTTTATAATCTTCATCCGATTCATCTTTATTTCTTGAAAGACTGTAGGCTGCACTTGCTTCTCTTTGAGCACTTTCTAGTTCACTCTGAGCAATACTTCTGTTTTTCTTAGCTTTCTTTAATTCATTATATGAATTAATGTATTCTTTATTTTTAAAGGCTTTTTCAGCATTTAGTTTTCTTTCACCATCACTATCGGTATATGAATATTGGGAATCTGTAGCATACTTTCTACCAAGTTCATATTTTCTTTCCCTTTCTTTTCGGTCAGCAATAGCTTGATTTCTGTTTTTAATATATTCAGCACGTCCTGGAGTCAACTTATCAAACCATTGTAGTAATTTATTCCTTGGCTTTGGCAAACCATGCATTTTTCTATCTATGGCTCCAATACCAGCAACTGCAGCTTTTTTTCCAAGTTTTAATCCCCAGCCAAGTGGTGTATTATAGGCCCATTTTAAAGGTTCAACAACTTGCTTTTTAAAACTTAAACCATAATCAAATGCAGCAGCACCACCAAGTGAAGGGAATATTTCTTTCAATAAATTAGGAACCTTTTTAACAAAAATTAATGTTGCTATAATCATAATACAAGTAAGATAAAGGCTTTCAAAGCCATTAGAATCAGCATATATGTTTAAAGCATTAGAATTTAGAATAATTTCAACAATAAATTTTGCAAAATATATAATTGCAACTCTTAAAAAGAAATCTAAAAACGTTGTAGTACATTGAGTTCCCCATTTTTTTAGTTGCTCATCACCTTTAGGAGTTATATACATAATAATTGGAATTGGTGCAATTAATTCAAGATATGCTAGTTGAATTAATCTAACTGCAACTTGAAAAGTAAACATAAATCCAGTATACAAGCAAAGTCCGCCTACCAATAATGCAACCAATCCATCGCCATCAAAATTAATAATATATTCTTCCTTATCAATTTTATTTTTTGAAATTGCTTCATCAATATTACTATCGTCATTATTATATTCTGATTTTAAATTTAAACATACATTGGCACCTGTACCAGTTATAGAACCAGAACTTGTTCTGATGTTTTCTTTTAGTTCTTCATTATTCTCACCTAATATATTTTTACATAAATTATAAGTTTCTGAATTTGCCAAATTTGAATCATCATTAATTCTATAAAATGAAGTAAAAAATGTTGAACTTAGATTTGAACCAAAGTCTCTCATTCCACTTTCAGTTTCTGTATACTCTCCACCAAGAATAACCTTTTCTAATATTTGTGACTCTAATATTTTGTTTTGAATTGTAAAAGCAGCATTAAAAAGATATTGTGTGCTTCCTAACAAAACTATTGAAACAATAACTTTAACTATAATTTTGCCAATACCTTTTTGCTTATCAAACATTGTATCCGGATTAACAACATACTGAATAAAAGCAAACGCAACTCTAAATACCATAAACAATCCAATAATCAACCCTACTTTTCTAAATATCGGTTGAACATCACTATCAAACAAAAGTCTTGCTGTTCCTAAATTATAAAACACCTCATAAACAAAAGATATTAATCTATATATGATATTACATAAAGAAAGCATCAAGCTCCTGAGAGCATCACGTGCCACCGATTCAACACTCAATATTATCATATTCACTGCCTCCCATCTATTTTATGCATGTTTCAGGACTTATCCAGCCCCATACACTATTTGCCAAATCTAATATTAAATTTACCAAAATTGGTGCTAGAAAAACTAAAACAGCAGCCACAATTCTCTTAATAAATATTTCTCTATTTTTCTTTATATCTTCTTCTTTTAATGAAAAAGTTGCTTTTGCGAAATCAAAAATGCCAAGTACAATCAATAAAAGTGGAACTGCAATCCTTATCCATTTCATTATATTATTAATTAATTCTTTAGTACTAGAACCTATTAATTCATCGCAACTATCATAATCCTTTTGCTGAAAATTATCATCATCTGAAGATTTAACTTTTAATTTATACATTTTATCACTACAAACAGTATTTGTATCACAATCACTAGATAAAGAAAACTTTTTTGAACTTAAAGTGAGTTCTTTTGAAATACTTTCAGTATATGCATCTACATAATGACGATCAATATAATAAATAAATGTAGGGCACCCACTAGCACCTTTCTTTCTATTATTATAATTTTCTAATAAAGTTTTAAGTTTGATTTTATTTTTAATATCTGAATCTATTTCAGAACCATCAATAAAAACTTTCATATAGTTTTGATTAAAATAAAGAATAAGTTGTCCTTTAGTTTCTCCATTAGAAACATTAAGTTGTTCATATTCACATTTAGCTAGCCAGTTTACATTTTCACAACTATTTTTATCATTGCAACTAAAAACACATGATTTTTTAGAATTGATATTAGTTTGAAGTTCCCAGTTACCACCATCACATTTACTATTTAATACATCAGACCATTCACCAAAAACAGCAATGCCAGAACTTTTACAAAAAAAGCATCCAAGCTTATGGCCACTTGAAACAGCACCAACTTTATATTTAGCTGTGCATTTCTCATTGCCACCTGCAACCCCAGAGCCGCTTTGACAATTAAAATAATTAACATTATCACACATACTACTACATTTACCATATGGTACTTCCGTATCAATCTTTTCAAAAACACCATTAACAGTATCAAAAGAAAATTTTTTTAGTTCTTCATCAGAATAATCAGAATTAAGACAAAAATAATATGAACTTTTTTCAACAACCTTTGCTGTATAGCCTTCAGGGCAGCAATGACCATCAACTACTTTATCAGTACTGTTTGGACATTTAGTATCTGCTTCTACTTTCCCAACATATAAAGTAAAACTGAATATAGCTATAATTAATAATAATATTTTCTTCTTCATAATTTTTCACTCCGTTCATTAGACATAAGAATTCACTATAATTAAATTATAGCATATAAAATAAAAAAAAGAAATCATTTTTTTGTGATTTCTTTTATATGTTCATTATTTTCTTATTTGTTGCCAACATTTATCCCATGAACTAGTGTCTGAGCCTTTAATACCAATTTTAGTAATTGCTCCCATAACTATTTGGACAATCCATACTACGCAGAATACAAGTACGGCATATAGAAATCTGTTTAAAAGTGATTTTTTTGCTTTTTTTACTTCATCCTCTTTGCTTGAAATAACTGCCTTACCTAAATCAATTGATCCTAATACGATTAATAATATAGGTACTCCTATCCAAATAATATTGATTACTATTCCAACAACGTTCCATATTGGAGCGAATTCTGGATCTGTACAAATGTCTATCATAAACATATAGTTCCCTCCTTAAATATACTTATATAATACACTATATTTATGGAAAAGTCAATTGTTTTGACTTTTCTTTACATAGTTTTGGTTATCTTGACTTTGTTTTTGCTTCTAATTTTTCATTTTGAATATTTAAAAGTCTATCTTTTTTCTTGTTTTCTTATTCTATATTCCATTAAAAAATAGTATTTCTACTATTTAAACTTTAAGAAATCAAATATACTTTTCTTCTTCTCTTGTTCTTCTTCTTTCTTAATATAACCTAATTTCTCTAATAAAGGTAATAATATATCACTATTATCTTTTTTATCATTTAAAGGAGGTATATTATAAAATACTTTAATACCAGTCTCTACCTCAAAATCAGCTTGTTCTGATTTTGATAAAACACTCTTATTTAGTACTACCATCTTACCTTTAATATCATTAATTAGTTTAGGATTAAGCATAGCTAACTTATTTAATTTAAGTATGGATGGTTCAATTAAATATAATACATCAGTACATAAATAATCCTTATTAGATTTATTTAAATCTAATAAAAATATATCAATATTATTATATTTATCCATAACATTAGAAATTTCATCTTCTTTAACAGTTAAAGCATCATTATCTTTAAAATAAGTAAAGTCTCTCTTATTAACTTCTAATACCATTACACTATAATAACTGCTTAGTACTTTCTTTAACATATAAATTAACGAAGTAGAACCAGCAGAATCAGTAATATTCTTAATTCCTATTATTCTTTTGTTGGAAACTGAATGAGAGGAGTCAGTGGTGGTATTATTATTTTCACCTGTATCAATTTTTTGTAAATAAGCTACATCACGATATATATTTGGATTAGTATATAGATACATCAAATTATTTTGATCTTTGGTAAAATTATAAATACCCATATTAACTAATTTAGCTAAAAATGGTTCAGAATTACTTATACTATCATCTTTATCTAATAATAATATTACTTTATCCATATCTATACTCATTGATAGTTTTTGTAAATTAGTTAAATCTTTATAATCTTTAATAGCAGTTATATCTAAAAACATTTTATTAAAGAAAAAGTTTTTAAACTGAGATATTATTTCATCAACAGTATATTCTCCTTCTAACTTTTTTGATACTTCAATATCTAATTCATTTAATACACTACTATATTTATTTGATATGACTGTATCCATTAGTTATTTATCCTTTCTATACGACGTGTTTCACCATTTACTGGTATAGTAAACTTTAATTTCATGAATGGAAATTCAATATATACAAACGTCCTTACTTTATAGTAGCTACTCTCAATACCATCAATAGAACTATCTTGATCTATCTTAGCTATACAATAACCTCTATCCGTATTTATATAATCATAGCCTTCACAATTACTTTTACCAATATCGTTAACACGATAAGAAACACTTTGCAAATAACTATTTATTTGCCCAAATACTCCTGATGTAATACCTTGTAAATTACTACTACTTTCCATTTCTTGTATACCTTCATTCTGCTCTATAATATCTATTACCTTATTCTTAACCCTAAATGCTCTTGCATAGTTAAAAGCTACTGCTACGAAAACAATATAAACTGCTAAAAATATTAATAATACATATATCATAAATGTTCCACCAACTGAATCTCTCATTATTTATCACCTACTTTTATTTTTTTATCCTACTCTGGGCCTGTTTTTTCTCCAGCATCTGGTTTTGCAATATTGCTTTGGAAAAAGTCATTAATCCAATTTCTTGCAGGACCATTTGAACTAAATAACCATGTTCCTACACCTACTAATAGTGCTAAAATTACTATAGTAATAACTGTCATTGAAACTTCACCTGTTGCTTCTTTCATTACTTCTCACCTTCTTTCTTTATTATATTTTTTTATTCTTTTTTATATATTCCAAATATTATACAGTTGAAACTAGTATAAATATTGAAATCAATAATAACACAAGAGAACATCCACCAGTAACAACCATCATTACAAGTGTTTTCTTCTCCATAGTACCAAGTCTTGCTTGATATTTCATTTCTCTAGCTTTAGCTTGAAGAGATGATACTGATTTAGAAAATGATACTAATTGTTGATGTTTCTTTTCTTGCTCTCCAAGTCCTAATCTATATAATAATCTCATCATTCTCATTGAATCTCTTACTGGATATTCTTTAGCAAAATCCATATAAGGATCTATTGATGAATCACCAGACTCTATCTTTGCAATCATTCTTTTTAATCCTGGCTTAAATACTTCAGGAGCATCATCTACACTCTTAGCAAGTGCTACTGGCACTGTATAATGATGAATTAGTACTTCAAGTGTTTTTAAGTAATATGGTAGTAATGAATCTATATAATTTAGATGTTGTTTATACCATCTTCTTAAACTTAGATATTGGCTTTTAAATACCAAGAAGCCTACTACTAAAGCTGCTATTACAGATAAGTAACTAAGTTGTGATAAGAATAAAAATACTAAAGCAATAGTAACAAGTACTCCATTTCTTACTCTCTTCATAAATACTTCATTTGGATCATATACTCTATCACCATATTTAGCTATTAAAAGAAAATCGTAATCCTTTTCTTTTAATATACCTGTAAGTTTACTATCAGAGCCAAACATTCCCGTAGTACTAATTTTATTATTAACAATAAAAATGTAAAATACTATTACTGCTATTATAAGCATCTCTATATACATTACTCAGCACCTACATTCTCGTTGTAATATTTTTCTCCATTAAGAAGAAACCAACTATTTATTATTACTACACCATGAACAAATATTCTAATAAATACATTGTCTATCATAGCAATATAAGTCTCTTGTCCTATTAACAGCTGTATTAAAGCGACCATTCCATATAATGAAACACCAAAAATAACAAATTGCTTATGAAAAGCTGCTCTATCAGTTCTATCTCTATAAACACCTTCAACTAATATATCAATATCCGATAACATATTTTCAAAAGTCTCCTCAGTATCTTTAGCACCTTCTTTAGTTACCTGTAAAAATAGTTGATGCATATTCTTTACCATATAATAAGGGTATTTAGTATCCATATATTTAATAGAATCATATACATCCCCCTTTTCATATGATAAAGCAATCATAGTCTTTACATCAGATAATAAAGGATCCTCTAAAATACCTGATTCTACTACTCCTTCAAGAGACTTAACAAAAGCCTGCGTAGTAGCAAATTCCATTATAGTATTAGTACAATATACTTGAACTTGTTCAAATATATATTCACTATATTGTCTTTTACATCTCAAATAAGTAATATAAGGTATAAAAGAAACTGCAATTATAATATAAATGACTGATATAAATAAATTATAAAAGTATAAATAACTAATACCACCAGCTAAACCAGCAAAAGCTAGTATTTGAAACAAATATTGTCTAGGTGTATATTCTAATCCTAATTCCTTAACCTTTTCTCTCATCATTTTAAAAGAATAAGGTTCAATTTTACGGTATGTATTTATAGCTTGTTCAGAAATAAATTTATATACCGACTCACCTTGCTTAGTACGATATGAAACTATAAATATTATTATTATTCCAATTATGATTATTTCCATTATATCACCTACCTAACTATTATTTATATTATTTATATTTACTGGTCTTGGTATATTTTGACCTCCATAAATATTAGGTATATTTTGCGAATATACTATATTACTTTGATTATTATAATTCGGTATATTATTTAATACTTGTTTATTACTCTGCACAACATTACCACTATTAGTAGTACCTACTTCATTATTCACATTTCTATATGTACTATTATCTACAATAAAATCATTATTATCATTACTAATATTATCACTTTTAACTTCCCTAAATTCCTCTTTAACTAAGATATCCTGTGGCATAATCACTCCCTGACTCTCTAAATAACCTATCAAATATTTAGAAGGATTAGCATAAGTCTCATGTCCATCAGGTGTCTTCTTATATAAAATCTTATATTCAGCTTTATTATCCTCGGTAACATAAAATTCTACTACCTCAGATACTTCACGATGAAATCTTTTATATTTTTGACTATAATATCCTTTGATATGAACTCCTAATTGTACATATCTATGAATAGTTGTTAAAAATTGGTCTACGTCTTGATTTGTTTCTAATAAGCTGTACATTCTACTTGGAATTGATTCTGCTTTGTCAGCATGTATAGTAGATAAAATATTATGTCCAGAAGAAATACTATTTCTAACAGCCATTACTGCTTCGGCACTTCTAACCTCAGATAGTAGTATCCATCTAGGATTCTGTCTCATACAAGTAACTAATACATCAGAATAAGAAGCAATATTATTAGTCTTCATTGCTACTATATCTCTATGAGGAAATATTTTATCGAGGTGTAGTTCTAAGGTATCTTCTATTGTTATTATTTTTTCATTTTCTTTTGTGTGAGCAGCTAAATATTTAATAAACTCAGTTTTACCTGAACCAGTTTCACCACTAACTATAATGTTACAATGTCCTTCAACACATTTTAGTAAGAAATCATGTATATTAAGTCTAATATAATCTTCTGCTATTATCTTATCTTTTTGTAATCTTATTTTAGCAGGAGTTTTTCTTATTAATACCGCTATTCCATTCTTAGCAATAGAATCGTGTACAAAGTTCATTCTTAATTCAGCAGATTCTGCATCAAGAAAAGGATTAGCCATATTAAAAGATTTACCCATAGAGTTAGCACACTGGAAAGCTATTTTTTCCATTAATTGATTATTGATTCCAGTGTTTTCTACTCTATATACTCCTTGTGACAATGTCTTTAACCAAACTTGTCCATTATTACTATAAGATATATCTGTAACATCATCATTTTCTAGAAAAGGTTTAATAGGGCCAAAGTCTATTTGGGTAAAAGCCTCATCCATACTTTAACCTCCTTTTTATTTATTCAACTTATTGATTAGTTTTATTATCAGTACTATTTTGATCATTCTTCTCTGCTACTTTATCAGTAATATCAGGTAAATCATCAACTGATACAAATACAGTCTTAGAATTAATAAATTCTTCAATATCATGGCTACTTACTTTAACAGTATCTTTCTCAGTTAAAGTTTCAGTATTTGGTATTAATATTAATTCTACATCATAGTCATCTAAGTATAATGCTTTTCTTAATAGTAAATGGGTTTCTTCAGGAACTGCAAATAGCATGTATGCTGGAGTCCTTGTTTCATCACTATTTTCAAATACATGTTGTCCAGATGAATCTTTAACATCTAGTACTTCAATATTACTTATGAATTTTCCAAACATTACCTCACCATTATCATTTAATGATTTATAATAAATATTAATATGACTACCTGGTGCCATTGAATTTGCATAAGTAGATGCTATGGTGACTGGATAGTTTATTACTGTATAGCCTTCTGGAACATCGGCAAATGCTGAATCCGGTAATTCATCTCCTGATACTACTAAATCAGAATAGAATAAACTGCCTTTTGCTATTATAGTGTTATAATTGGAATATTTTCCTACTATACTATTTATATTAGTATAATAGTTACCTACTAAGAATGACTTAGGTACATTCATAGTTCCAATCATATCTTTCTTTATGTATGTTCTAGGTTGTATAGTTTCCCTTGCATAAGGTACTTGTACTAATTCCACCTTCGAATTAATACGATAATTGTAACCGATATATAGTACTACTAAACATACTATAATACCTAATATGGTAACAGTATTCTTGTTACCAAGAAATTTTTTCATTGAAGCTTTTAAGTTATTCATAATTTTCCTCCTTTTTATTTTCTTTAACTTAATTTATATTTATATTCTTCATATTTCCAAGTTGTTATATATTTAATAATTGCATAATCCTTACTACCACTACTAATACTATTAATAGATATTTTATATTCATCTTGCTTACTTATCTTTATACTATTTCTATTATACATGTTTTTTTCTATGTTTGCAAGAGTTAAAAAGTAATCATAATCATTATTAGCATTTTTAAAATATATATCCCTTTGTAATATAGCAGTATTAAGTTCTCCTTGTGTCAAATTACTAGCATCTTGATATTCAACATTTGACAAAGTAACATTCTTAATCTTACCCGAAACTAATTCGTCAGGTAAATTTAACTCTAATGTCGTATCATATTTACCAGTAGCATTACTCTTCTTAACTATTGAATAATAAGTCATCTTCTTTTCTTTTTCTTCATAAGGATTGTCTATTTTCGTTATAGCTTTACCATTATCATCCTTACCAACATATTCAAATATACCAGTCAATTGATTTAATACCTTATAGTCACCACTAGTATTATATATCTTATAATTATCTATTCCTGTATCAATTCTAACAGATACCTTAGGTGGTTCTTCCATAACATCAAAAAACTTTATAGTGTACTTAGTTCCAATAATCAATGTCGATTCAGCAAACCTTCTAGTAAAGTTTTCTACAAATTTTTCTCTTACTATTTTTAAATTACCTGTTTCTCTATAGTATGATATATCTATTGAATCGACCATAGCGGCTTCAGTGATTTCTTTTAATAAATAATAATCGTTTTCATTAGTAGTAGTTAATTGTTGAAATAATAATATTATTGAAACTCCTATTATTCCTAATATCATAACCCCTACTGTTACTGTAGACCATTTCATGAATTATCACCTACTATGTTATTTCTTTTCTTATCAAAATATTTATCAATAAATGAACTTTCTCCATCATCCATAGTTTTCCAATCAAAATAGCCACCTTTATTAAGTTCATCTTTATTATATTTCTTAATCTCACTAGTCTTTTGACTATCTAAAGTAATAGAATATTGCTCTCTATCATAAGAGCTTTCAAGTCTTTCTTTATTTTTAGTATTATTATACCAATCATACCAATTCATTCCTGGATTTCTATTAGGAAATGGATTATTTAAATCAATTGGTCTATATATAAAAATATATTTAAATTTATCTTTATTCTTTGTGGGTTGTCCATACAATGGATATAAGTCAATTGCACAATTACTACTTGCACCATTTAAAGTAGTCTCCCATTTACCAGTCCATGCTGTACCTTTATTTTTACTATCCGCTATAACAGAAGATTCCTTAAGTCTATCCATACCATAAATAGTAGCAGTAATTTCATATTTATTTTTAGTATTCCAAGTTAAGGGTGTATAATATTTATTGTTTAAGCCAAGATTATTATCCGTGGTTTTATAAGTAACATTACCAGTATAATTTTCTACTACTGAATTAGGTAAATAAACAACACACATAGTAGTAAGTGTATCACCTTCATTAAAACTACCAGTTTCTTGACACTTTATATTCTGTCTAAAATAATCATCAGGTATACTCTCATTACCAAACTTAACATTCTTTAAACCAAAATTATTTACAAAATTATCTTTTAACTTATTTTTCATTTCACTAGTAATATCACTAATACTACCCTTATATAATTTAATTAAATTCCATGATATAGTATTATAATATATTATTCCAAATTTAAATCCTCCACCTGCATAAGTAGTATCAGGAGTTAAAATAGTAGTAATAGAACCACTTTGTGATACCTTAACATTAGCTTTAGCTTTAACTTCTCCATTAGAAGCATTAGCCTTAACTGTTAATTCATCACAAGTACTTGAAAAAGTTTGGCTAGATTTGTTACAACTAGCACTAATACTAGGACTAGTTGGAGTACACTTCTTATCATTATATACTCTAATCACAAACTCACCATTAGGTATAACCCATGAAGCTTGAACAACCATATCCTTAGCATCTCCAGGATAACGTTTTCTAGTAGCAACATTATCCCAAGTATTACTAACTCTTACAACATATTTACCAGGAGAATGGGTTGTTGTACCAGACATCAAAGTATAACTATTAACACTTGAACTCATATAACCATTAACAAAACTAGCACCAGTATAAGACGAAATCTTATAACTTTGGCCCTGAACTGCATCACTCCATGAACAAGGCTTACAACTACTATAATCTTTTCTAACCGCAGTACAATTACACTTATTACCATTAGCATCTTCAACAACATAATCCCCATTAACATCAGTAAAAATACCCTCAGGAACTATCATTCTCAAATATTCACCAGAATTATTTTTTTCAATTTCTACATAATCACTATTATTCTTAGGTTTAACAGCTTTATTTATTGAAATTACATTCCAATTAGAATATTCTTTACCATATTTTTCTTTATAATCTTGATTAGTAACTGCTAATTGAAATCTAATTCTTTCTCCATCATCAACTTCCCATGAAGAAGTATCAAATGTTATAGAAAAGCCTATATCTTGATATAAACACTGACTAGCTTTTTTTCCATCTTCACATTTATTATTCCAAACAAGATCAACAAGTGGTTTAGGAATATTTCTACCATTATATACATTAGTACATTCACTTTTTGAATTTTGAAAAAAGTATTGTTGACAATAAAAATTATAATTTCTAGGAGTATTAGAACCATTAACTTCCACCGCATTACCAACTTGATTTCCATTTTCATCTATAGCCCTAATTTTAATTTTTTGTCCACCACCAGTTTTTTTAATAGTACTATCACCACCATTATATTCAGTATAGTTTTGTGTACAACTGATAAAAGCCCAACCTTTAATAGTTATCTTTTCATTGTTAATATTAAAATCAGTAATATCATAACGTACCTCACCACAAGAACCAGCTTCCGCTAGTACAACATCAGAAGACAAAAAGACTAAAGTAAATATAAATAAACATAAAATTATTCTTTTTCTTACTCTATTCATAAAAAACTCCTCCATATCAACCTATTAACTTAAAACTCCTCTATTTTTTTTCTTTCTAATAACTAATACTATTATTAAAATAAATAGTACACAAACTAAGCCACCTACTATATATATAACATTACTTTTAATATAATCAAGTATAGTATCAAAAAAACTACTTTTTTGAACTTGCTTATTATCACTATTATTATCAATATTATATGTTTTTCTATAGTGTTCTACTCTTTCTTTAAAACTATCATAACTAACCTCATATTCATAATATTTACCACATAAAGGAAATTTTTCACCATCAATATTTTTACATAAAGGATCCAAAGAATAAATATTAAATTTAGGTAATCTAAAAGTAATAGTATCAATTACATTATCACATTTATCCGAATATATTTTTATAGTCCATTTTCCATTACTTAATATTTGAGTAATTTTACCATCAGTTGGAACAAGTTTATAGTTTAATCCATCATCAAACATAATATAATAATTATTAGGTATATTAATAATATTCACATTAAATCTATTATAATCCTTTTCTCCATCATCAGTTTCAAAATCATCTATATGTTCATATTCAACTTTTACTTTATTTACCTCTTTTTTTAAATCAGCAATTTCTTCATTGCTACAATCAGCTTTACAAATAGGAATACTAAAAAAAATTATAGTTATCATAATAAATTGACATAGTCTCTTACTCATATCATTTCACCCTTGCTCTATTCTATAATTGATTATATCATTTTTTTACTTAATTTAAAAGAAGTTTTTGCATTTTTTATAAAAAAGTGATATTATTATTTTGGTGATGTTATGAAAAATAAAAAAAATATAATTATGATTATTGTAATTTGTTTACTTGGTGTAGGAATAGGATATTTATTATTTAATAGTAGTGATAATGGTTTAGTTGAACTGAATTATAATGAATTAACAACTAAAATTGAGAATAAAGAAGATTTCGTAGTTTGTATTTCTCGTACTACTTGTTCTCATTGTAATGATTATAAACCTAAACTTAGAAAAGTAGCTAATAAATATAAAATTAATATTTACTATACTGATATTGATAAGTATAATAAAACCGACTTGGAAAAATTTAATAAGTTAATTAGTTTTGATGGTGGTACTCCTGTTACTATATTTATTAAAAATGGAGAGGAAAAAACGACCGCTACTAGAATTGAAGGAGATGTATCCACTGATAAAATTATTGATAAATTAAAAAAGAATGGCTTTATTGATTAAGGCCATCTTCTTTTTTTAGATAATCTTCTCCTTTAAAAGGATCACTTCTTAATAAATTTGGAAAATTTTGTTGTCTTAATGCTTCATATGTTATTAATGCTACACAGTTAGATAGGTTTAATGCCCTAATATTCTCACTGGTTGGTATTCTATAGCATTTATCTAAATTATTATGAAGTATTTCTTTTGGTATCCCTGTACTTTCTTTTCCAAATATTAAATAATAATTTTTATTTTTATCAGAAAAATCTATCTCACTATATGCTTTTGTTCCATATCTAGTAAAATAATAATATTCCCCTTCATTTTTATTTTTAAAATCATCAAAATCTATATATCTTTGGTAATGTACTTTATCTATATAATTTACTCCACTTCTTTTTATTCTTTTTTCATCCATTACAAATCCAAGTGGTTCTATTAAATGTAAATAACTATTTGTACCAGCACATGTTCTCATTATATTTCCTGTATTTTCTGGTATTTCGGGTTCATACAAAACTACATTAATCATTTATTACATCTTCCTTTTCTAGGTATTTTTCTAACAATTTGATGTTATATTTATTTTCTTTTATATTATAAGAACTTGATATTTTTCCATCTTTTATTATTACTATTGTAGGAGCTTCAGTCATTTCCTTACCATATTTTTTATTTATTTCTTTTACTATGTTGTTTTCTTTTAACTCTTCAGTTAAATCTAAATACAATATTTTATTATTCAAATTATTTTTATTTATAATATTTTTAAATTTATTTTCAAATAATCTTATACTCTCATCATTTAATTTTGATACATATATAATTGCATCTTTATTTTCTACTAAGTAATTATTTAATTCATTATAATTAATTACTAACAAATAATCATCAAGAATTGGTGTTTGTAACTTGCTTTTTTCATAGGTGTTTTTCCACAGAAAAAAATAAATTACTACTACTATTGTTAATATTAATACTATTGATAATAATATATAATTTTTTAATGGTATTTCTTTTTCTTTTTTCATTTGGTACCTCCTTTTATATTGTATCATATTTTTTTTGTTTTTCAAGAAATTATATGATTTTTTTTTAATTATATGCTATAATATTGTTGCTTATTCGAGGTGAGGAAATGAAAGAAAACTATAGTGCTATGTGTGAAAATATTTTAAATAATTTAAATGATAAAAAGAAACTACTATTACATAGTTGTTGTGGACCTTGTAGTAGTTATGTAATTAGTTATTTAACAAAATACTTTGATATTACTATTCTTTATTATAATCCAAATATTTTTCCATATGATGAATATCTAAAAAGAAAAGAAGAACAAATAAAGTTAATTAATGAAATTGATAAAGTTAATTGTGTTGATATTATTGATTGTGACTATGATAATGATTATTATAATGAATGCATTAAAGGATTAGAAAAGGAACCTGAAAGAGGTAATAGATGTAAAATCTGCTATTACTTAAGAATGGAAAAAACGGCTATCTTAGCTAAAGAGAACGATTATGATTTCTTTTGTACTACTTTATCAGTAAGTCCTTACAAAAACGCCGAATGGATTAATAATTATGGAAAAGAACTTGAAAATAAATATAATGTTAAATGGTTATATTCTGACTTCAAAAAAAAGGATGGATATAAATCATCCATCTTATTATCTAATAAATATAATTTGTATAGACAAAACTATTGTGGTTGTATATATTCTAAACCCCAGTAGTTTTTTTCTGAATTAATATGTATGCAACTACTACTACAGCTATTGCTAACAATATACATATTGTACCAATAATGATATATTTTACATTAGCTTTTCCTTTGTTATTTAATTTTGCTACATTAGGTTGTCCAGCTATAGGTACTGTTCCAGTAATACTTGCTAAACTTGGATCTGAAACAATTGCTAATTTTTCTGCTTGTGGATTTGGCATATTATTTTCTGGTAATATATTATTAACATTATTATTAATACTATTATTTGCCAAATTGTTATTTAATGTATTAGCAGGCATTTCTTCAGTAGTGTTAGGAATTACATTTGTTGCTTGGCTATTATTATTTACTACTGGTGGTATTGGTTCAACAACAGGTGTCTCATTTACCATTGGTTCCTCAGCTTTTACTTCTGGTGATGATGTATTTTCATTTTCTGCAGAAGTAAAAATAGGTACAGTACTAACTGCTTGTTCAACTGGTTGTACCACTTCATTACTTGATGGAATTTCCCAAGTTGGCACCTCTGATGTCTTTAATACTGGTTCTTCAACTTTTAAATTAGTATTATAAAAAACTTCTGCTAATCCTACTAGTTCTTTACTAGTTATTGCTATAGAACAGTTATTATAATACTCTTGTTCACCTAATGTTGGAACATCATTACTTAATAATAACGCATATTTTTCTGTTAAACTACTTAATAGTTTATCTGCCGGCTCACCTTTTTGATTATTAGTTGGAATTAAAATAACAATATTATATACAATTTCACTTAATTTTGCTTTCTCTTCCGGCATAATATTATCAATAAAATATTTACCTTCTGAATTTAAAATTAATCTAGATACAAAAATTTGTTTATTTTCTTCATTTTCATCAATGAAATATACTAAATAATCTTTGTTATTAAAATTAAACTTTACTAAACTAGATGCCTGCATTTGAGTATTGTTATTTTTATTCATAATTATAAAATTTTTATTCATAAAAAAGTCCTCCTTAATTATATTAATGATAGCCACTATCATTTATTCTGAAGTAAGTATATCACATTTTTTTTACTCTTACAAGCATTATTTGAAATTAAAATTAATTTTTATCATTTAATTTTTTTACTTTGGTCAAAGTATTTCTATTTAATTCTTTACTTTTAATTAATTTTTCTTTAATTAAATACACTTTATTTTTATTATCAATTATATTTTTTTCAATTAATTCAATTTTTTTGTAGGCTTTATTATATTCTTTAAAACTATATGATAGAAAGTAATCTTTAAATTCTTTCTTTAGTTTCTGAACATCTTCTAATGCTAAATCAATATTATAATTCAAACTATCTATATCATATATTTTGTTATTGATTTCACTTTCATAGTTACCTAATGAATAGATTATTTTTTCTTGTTTTTCATAATGCATATTTTTTAACATGTTATGTAATAGTTTTCTAGTTGCTACTGTTCTAGCACCAATACCTGGTAATATTCCACGCAGTGGTGTAAGTGAAAGCAGCCAAATATATCTTAAACTTGATGTTAAAAAACCATTCATTCCTTTTAACTTACTTTCAACATACTTTCTTTCGCTTATTTTATCTACTTTTTTTGATAATTCTTCAAGATAATTGTTGTTTTTTTCTATTATTAAATTACAACAATTTTCTACTTCCTCTAAATTTACTATTTTGTTTTTTGCATCTTTATATTTTTTATCTCTTGCAGATAATTCTTGAACTCTTTTATTACTTATTTCTTTCATTTTTTCTGTTTTTTCAACTAGATCATCTAAGTTTTTATAAAGATATTTATACTCTTCTAATAATTTTATTTTCTTAGGGATTTTATTAATTTCTTCTTTTTGTAAAGTTTTTCTATAATTTATTATATCATCAATTAATAAACTATCATCTAGTAACAATGGTTCTTCAATTAGATTATTATTTTTTAATAATTTATATTCTTTATTAATCTTTTCTAGTTTTTTTAATAATGTATTTATCTTGTTATTAATATCAATTGCTTTTAAATATATACTATTATCATCCTCATATTTATTTAGTATATATTCTTCACTTTCTACTATTTCACATTCATTTTTTAATCTTTCTAGTTCTTTTCCAAATTTTAATAAAATTTTATTTTCTAATTTATTATTATCATTTACTATTTGTTTATTCTCTTTATAATGTACTTTAATATCATTTGTTTTAAGTTCTTTATTTGTTGCTATTTTTTTTGAATTACCTTTTTTAACATAAATATTATTTTTTTCTTCTAGTGATACATTATTGCTTTTTGTATAGCTAATAGTATTGCTTATATTATTATTATCAGTTTTTTCATATGTCTGGCTTTTAATACCTAGTTTTTCTATACCTTTTCCAATAATTTCTAAAATTAAAAAAGGAGAAAATAGTACTATTTTTATAGGACTATCATCATTTTTTGCTTTTATTTCTTCATTATTCTCTTTTATCTTTTTTCTTTTATTTTTATATGAATACTTTCTTTCTCTAAATCTTTCTCTGATTTCGTTTGCCATGAAAATCACCATTGTTATTATAACATAGAAGCAAGAAAAGAAAAAGCCCAAATATCTCTAATTAGAGATATTTGGGCATAAAAAAA
>OLGN01001031.1_pt1 | contig 17996 bp, 22 predicted proteins | sample 1605941 | NCBI WGS metagenome assembly OLGN01 (sample SAMN03283269) | human gut metagenome | biome: human-associated habitat; material: feces | host: Homo sapiens | place: USA | collected 2013
AATATCCGTCATTTACTAACGCAAAATATATGCCTACTGACAGCGATAAATCACCAGGATTAACTGATGGTATTTCATACAAAGAACTTATGGAGGATTAAAATGAAATCAAGAGTAAGGACGTATTCCAAAAAGGAAATAGGATGGCTATGTGGGGAGGCTATGCCCGAAATAGACAGGTGCATAAACGCAAATGGGCTGGTTTTTTTGATAGCTGTATCAAGGCATACAGGCTGGAAACAAAAGCGCATGGAGGATTTTATAAAAACGCTAAATGAAACCATGGACGAATATCATCAACACACTATTGATGACGTGTTTGACTGTATGGCGGAACGGGAATTGAAAGAAATAGGTCTGAGCATGAATCAGGTGCTGCCGGAATCACTGCCATTTATGCAGCAGCTAAGAAAATCTAAACTTGCGAAAAAGCCAAATGTTAACGTTACCGAAGCTAAAAAGCTACACGAAGAAATGATAGGATTCCATGAGTATTTTAAAACAAAGGAGAATTAAAATGTCAGCACAAACGTATGTAATCTATGACAAATACAACGGACATATAGTTTGTGACATCAAGGATAATTACAGAATTTTTGACAACGCAGTTAAGGCAGAACAGTACATACGGGATAAGAATTTGAATCAAATTGATTTCGTGGTTGAGAGGAGGGAGAAGTTTGACTGCTAAGGAATATCTAATGCTGACTGATATATTATTGAATAGAATTAAGCAAAAAGAAGAAGAAATTGAAATGAATTATGATGAGATAAGAGATTGCAAGGTTACAATGTCAGATGGTACTGAAAATGGTAAAAACGAAAATGGTACAGAACTTAAATTGTGTAACTACATAGATAAAATTAATAAACTACAGCAAGATGTACTAACTGAAAAGGAAAGATTGTTAGCAATTAAAATTGATATTAGAAAAAAAATTAATCAACTTGAATTGAAATATCCTAAAAGTTGTTTATTATTAACAGATCGATATATTTTACACAAATCATTTAAAGAAATATTTGAACGTTCAAAATATACGGAAATCAAAAGCGTTTATAATAATCATGACCAAGCTATTAAAGATTTCATTGAAATTCACGGTAATAATTTTTAAATTACAATAAATTACAATGAATTATCTTGACTTACAATAATAAATATGATATTATTAATCTATAGAAACAGGGCGAAAGCAGCACCGTCCTGTTTCTAACCTCTCTTCTACATTGTTTTAACTCCTTGATTTACAGCCGTTGAAATTAGACGGCTGTTATGCAGTCGGTAGTTTCGGTCGGTGCAACTCCGGCAGACTGCGCCAAGCATTAGAGTAGTTTCCGGTTGCAACTATTTAGCCTGATTAGGATACGTCCGAAACGGTAAAACCGGATTAATAGAACCTCACGCACCTCTCAACGATGTGTCCCAGTGAGGGCTTTAAAAATTATTCAAGCATCTCCCCGGAGGTGCTTTTTTCATGATTAAATTTATTATGGTAGGTGGTGATTTTGAATAATGAAAACTTAATACCGCTATCTAAGCGAACAAAGAGCGAACAAAGAGAAATCCAGTCAAAAGGCGGTAAAGCCTCCGGAATATCAAGAAGTTTTAAGAGTGCGTTAAAAAAGAAATTCAAGGAAAATCCGGAGCTTTATGAAGAGCTTATAGATATGCTAACAGATGAGGCTTTGACTGGAAGAAACCTTAAAGCGGCAGATATGCTGATTGACCTTATGGGCGAATCCGTTCAGCGTGAAAACCATGCTTTGAAGCGTAAAGAATTAAAATTAAAGGAAGATGCTGTTAAAGGCATTACGGAAAAAGCAGAAGAACCCACGTTATATAAAGCCTTGGAGGACGATACAAAATGACCTTTAAAAAATTATCTCCTAAACAAAAAACCGTTTTCAAATGGTGCTATAAGGACGATTACAAGGCGATTATTTGTGATGGTGCTGTACGTTCGGGCAAAACCATTTGCATGATTACATCATTTATTTTATGGGCTATGAGACGCTTTGACGGCGCAACATTCGGTATATGCGGTAAAACTGTACGTTCGGCAGAACGTAATATTATTATGCCCTTGCAATCAATAGTTGATATTACACATTATTTCAAAGTTACTTATACCCGTTCCGTCAATCTGCTGACTGTTGAGGGTATGGGGAAGAAAAATTATTTTTATGTTTTTGGCGGTAAGGACGAATCGTCTTACATGCTGATTCAAGGCATCACGTTAAGCGGCGTATTTTTTGACGAGGTGGCATTAATGCCGCGTTCATTTGTTGAACAGGCAATAACCCGTACCCTATCAGTTGAACAAGCTAAATTATGGTTCAACTGCAATCCGGACAATCAATTCCATTGGTTTTATACCGAATGGATTCAGAAGGCTGACGAAAAAAATGCATTGCATTTGCACTTTCTTATGTCAGATAATCCTATTCTCTCCCCTGCACAATTGGAATCTGCTGAAAAACAATTTACAGGAGTGTTTCATGACAGATATATTAAGGGACTGTGGGTATTAGCGGAGGGGGTTATATATGATATGTTTTCAAAACAGAAGCATGTACTTTCTGAATTACCCAAAATTGATGATAATAATGCAAAATACATTTCCGTGGACTATGGCACGCTGAATCCTACTGCATTTTTATTGTGGGAAAAAGCAAAAGACGGCAGATGGATTTGTGCCAAAGAATATTATTATGACGGCAGATTAAAAGGCGTGCAAAAAACTGATGAAGAATATGCGAAAGATATGATCGAATTTATTGGCGATAAAAAAATAAGATTGATTATCGTAGACCCATCGGCGGCAAGCTTTATAGCGTGTCTGAGACGAAAAGGGCTTCCGGTGGGCAAAGCTGATAACGATGTTTTGGAAGGAATTAGATTTACAAGTTCACTTCTTGAGGGTGAAAAGATTGCGTTTATGAATTGCTGCACGAATGCCATTTCAGAATTTTCAGCATATGTATGGGACGAAAAAGCGGCAAAGCACGGTGAAGATAAACCGATTAAAGAACATGACCATGCAATGGATGCAGTAAGGTATTTTTGTAATACGATATTAAACAAGAAAAATCAATGGCTTTATTAATGGAGGTGAAAAAATGCTGACAGCTGAGGAAATACAGCGGATTATTTCAGAGGATTACAGTTCTGAAAAGAAACTGCATGCAAGAAAAGGGCAGTCATATTATGAAGGGGAGCATGACATAAAAGACTACCGTTTATTTTATTACAATGATGACGGAATTTTGGTTGAAGATAAGTACAGAGCAAATTACAGGATTCCACATGCTTTCTTTGCCGAACTTGTAGATCAGGCGGTACAGTATATGCTTTCGGGTGATGAATACATAAAATCGGATATACCGGAACTTCAGCAAGAACTGGACGATTATTTCAACTGCAATGAAGATTTTTCCGCTGAATTATCGGAAACGCTTACGGGCTGTATAGCAAAAGGATTTGAATACATGTACGCCTATAAAAATTCCGAGGATAGAATTTCATTTCAGTGTGCCGATTCTTTGGGGGTAGTTGAGGTTCGATCAAAGGATACTGACAGCGATACGGATTGCGTAATTTACAAATATATAGACCGCATTGAAAAAGGGTATAAAAAAATAGCGAAAATTCAGGTATGGGATAAAGAACAGGTTTATTATTTTGTTCAGAGTAACGATGGAAAAATTGAAAAAGACGAATCAGAAAAAATAAATCCCAGACCGCATACTTTATATTCAAAGGGTGAAAAGACGTATTTTAAGGGATTCGGATTTATTCCGTTTTTCCGTCTGGACAATAACAAAAAGCAAATTACAGGACTAAAAGCCGTAAAAGACCTGATTGATGATTACGACTTAATGGCTTCAAGTCTTTCAAATAATCTTGCTGATTTTGATACTCCGGTATATGCAGTAAAGGGTTTTCAGGGCAACGACCTCAACGAATTGCAGCAGAATTTAAAGACAAAAAAGATGATCGGAGTTGGGGAAGACGGTGATGTTGATGTAAAAACCGTTGATATACCGTATCAGGCAAGACAAGCCAAGCTTGAACTTGATGAGAAAAATATTTACCGATTTGGAATGGGGCTTAATACTTCCGGATTGAAAGATACCAACGCTACAACCAATATTGCGATCAAGGCGGCGTACTCACTGCTTGACCTGAAATGTTCAAAGCTTGAAATCCGCTTAAAGCAATTTTTGAGAAAGCTTTTAAAGCCGGTACTTGACGAAATAAATGAGCATAACAAGACCGATTATCAAATGAAAGACGTTTACTTTAATTTTAAGCGTGAAGTTATGAGCAATGCGCAGGAAAACGCACAAATTAAGCTTACAGAAGCGCAGGAACAGTCTGTGAGAATCAATACGCTGCTGAATCTTGCGGCGCAGCTTGACAATGAAACGCTTATGCAGAACATATGCGAGGTACTTGATATTGATTACGAAGAAATTAAGGATAGGCTTCCGGATTTGGAAAACGCAGACGAAAGTCTTTTAGCTGCCGAATCGGCAATTGAAGGAGAAGATATTTCAGACGAAGAACAGCAAACACAACAAGCCGTACTTGACATGTTAGAAAGTTTATTAGAGGAGTTTGGTTAAATGGCATATGCAAGTAAATATTATGACCTCGTAAAGGCGCACGAGTATTATGAAAAGCATAAAAAGCTTAAAGGTCAGCATTCTACAAAAGGCATGACGAATTCCCAAAAGGAAATGGCGGCGTATGTCAAGGATAAGCTGAGTGCAGAGAAAAAGCAGAAGCTTGAAAGCGTAACCAAAAAGGCACAGGGGCAAAGAGCAGATGTTACCGCTGCTGCCAAGGCAAAAAGAGAAATGTTTGCGAAGTCATGTTCCAATATAATTACCAGTCTCAGAACTAAATTGCAAAATATGAATCCGGATCAAAAGAAGTTTGCCAGGCAGCGTATTCAGGAGGAAATTTCTAAAGTACGGGAAACATATGCAAAAAGAAAAGCGGGTGTTACATCTGATGCAAAAAATCAGAGAAACTCAATAAGCGCTTCTGCTAAAACGGAAAAGGCAAATATACGTACTGATTACAATAATAAATATGCGGAAGCTCTTAAGGATATAAGGAAAAAAGCAAAATGAATAATCGGCAAAAGGAACTGCTTAAACATCAGCTTAAAAGTGAAAAAGAGATACTTTCTGAATTGAAAAAGATTTATGAATCGTCTCTTTCAGAAATTGACGAAAAAATACAGATACTCTTATCAGATGAATTGACACAATCAAAGATTTATAGGGTAGAGTACCAAAAAGCTTTAAAAGGTCAGGTTTCGGCTATACTTGAAAATCTAAACAACAATCAATATGAATCGGTAAGCGATTACTTGAAAGATTGTTATGAAGACGGATTTATTGGTACGCTTTACGATTTGCAGGGGCAGGGAATACCGTTGATTTTTCCTATTAATCAGGAGGAAATTGTTGAAGCTATAATACTTGACAGTAAAATTTCCGAGGGACTTTATACTAAAATGGGGAATAACGTAAGCGATCTGAAAAAGCGTATTTCTTCCGAGATTTCAAGAGGAATATCGACAGCATCGCCGTATGCTGAAATAGCCCGTAATATACGCAGTCATGCAAATATCACGGTCAATCAGTCAATGAGAATAGTAAGAACAGAGGGTAACAGGATACATAATCGTTCCGCTCTTGATGCCGCTTTAAAAGCAAAAGCGAGAGGAGCGGATACCGTAAAAGTCTGGGACGCTACCCTTGATGGTGTGACACGCCCGCATCACAGACAGCTTGACGGTCAGGTAAGAGAACTGGAGGAAGATTTTGAAGTAGATGGTTTGACAGCTTGTGCTCCGCTGAATTTTGGAGTTGCGGCGGAGGATTGTAATTGCAGATGCGTTTTACTTACAAAGCCCCGATGGGATTTAGACGGCGCATTTACTAAGCGGAATAATGAAACCGGCGAGCTGATGTATTTTGATAATGTAAAAGATTACTATGATTTTAAGCAAAAGTACTGGGATTATATTGACAATTCCGGTGGAAGTGGTATAATAAAAGAAGAAAAAGCTTGAAATAAATCACGAAAAACAAGCAAGGCATATTAAAGGTGAACCTGAATATAAAGAAGGTAAAAGTTATCTTACTATTTCTGAAAAGGAAACTCAGGAGATTATAAATCATAAAAGCGGAACTGGAAAACTGATTTACGATAGAAAAGGAAATTGGAAAAACAAAGAATTAATTGAATGTGAAAAGGAAATTGGTGTAGACGTTGACATTAATACCGGAATTGAAACCCCAACGGATAAAGCAACGATTCATTATTCAAAAACCGGAACACATTTAGTTCCGAGAAAGGAGGAAAGTCATGATTGATTTGCGAAATTATTTGTTTAAAGATGTAGTATTAATTGATATTGATAATAAGCGGTGGGAAGGTCATGTTTTTTCCTTTCATGATGCCGAGGATAATGATGATAATGAATACTCTATTACATTAGAAGTTCCTGATAATAATTTAATAGAATTTACAAAGTCAGAAATAATATCTATAAAAATTGTATAACATAAACCGCCCGAATAAGGCGGTTTTCTTATGCGTAAAAAGAGGTGATAAAATGAAATGCCCGTATAATAGAAAGTCTGAAACTCAATTGCAAAACTGGAATCAGAATCCAGATGACAATCAGAATTTTACAGATGGCAAAACAGTAACGCAGACAGTTTTTGAACTTATGGACTGCGGAAAGGAAAATTGCGGAGCATGGCATGACGGAAAGTGCTGCTATGCGGCTGTTAGTTTATGTAATGAATAAAAATAAATAGTTTACAAGCATCTCGAAAGAGGTGCTTTTTTTATACCCAAAATTTAAGAAAGAGGTCAACTTTATGAAAAAATTATTTATTTCACAGCCAATGCGAGGAAAAACAGACGAAGAAATTCTCCGAGAGCGAAACGAAGCGATTACAATTGCTAAGGATATCATGAAAGATGATATTGAAGTTATTGATTCATTTTTTCAAAACGCTCCTGCTGAAACTAAGCCTTTATGGTTTCTCGGTAAGTCGATTGAACTTCTTTCATCTGCTGATGTGGTTTACTTCTGCAAAGGCTGGAATGATGCAAGAGGATGCAGAATTGAGCACGAATGTGCTAAAGAATATGGCATTGATATAATTGAATAGTTGATTAAGCACTTCACCGAGGTGCTTTTTATATGTCCCGTGCGGTCACGCACTGTCCCAAGCATGACGAAAAACTGCTTAGAAAGGAGATTTAAATGGAATTTTTAAAGGCAATTCTGGGTGAGGAACTGTACTCTCAATTTGAATCTAAAATCAATGAGTATAACGGTTCAGAAGCCAACAAGGACAAACAGGTGAAAATCGGAAATATCAGTACCGGAGAATATGTAAATAAAAGCGATTACGATGCTTTAAATGAAACTCTCAAAGGTAAGGAAACTGAACTTGCCACAGCTAATACGCTTATTGCAGATTTGAAAAAAGCAACAAACGGAAATGAGGATTTACAAGCTAAAATTTCCGGCTATGAAACCGATATTATCAATCTACAGGAGCAGCTTGAAGAAACCAGACTCAAATCCGCAGTTAAAGTCGCACTGCTTTCCGCAAAAGCTGCCGATGTGGATTATCTTACATTCAAGCTGAATGAAAAAGGCGAAAAACTAGAACTTGATGAAAACGGTGATATCAAAGGCTGGGAGGATAAGCTTTCCGGACTGAAAACACAGTTCCCGAATATGTTTGAATCTGGTGAAAATAAAGGCGGCTTTAAGGTTTTGGGAGACAACAGACTTCCCGGCGGCAGGGAAGAAAATACATTAACTAAGGATGAAATTCTGAAGAAACCCTATGCGGAAAGGGCAGCTTTATATGCTGAAAATCCTGATGCATATAATGAAGCCATGAAAAATTAAGAAAGGCAGGTAATTTATTATGTCAGTAACTAAATTAAATGACATTATTAATCCACAAGTAATGGGAGATATGATTGAAGCAAAAACGGTAGCACTATGTAAGCTTACTCCTTATGCAAAGGTTGATACTACATTACAGGGCACAGCCGGTGATACAAAAACAGTACCATCATGGAATTATGTAGGTGATGCTGAGGACTTTGACCCTGAGCAGGGGAACGAAATGCAGACTGCAAAGCTAACAGCTTCAAGCACAACATTCACAATCAAATGTGCCGGTAAGTCGATTTCGATTTATCAGACAGCTATTAACAGCGGTTTGGGAAATCCGATCGGTCAGGCTGAAACACAGCTTTCAAAATCCATAGCCGGTAAGGTTGACAATGACGTACTTGATGCAGCATATACAGGTACTAATATTTATACGGCTTCAACACTTGCGGCAGTTTCCTATGATGGAATTGTCGATGCAAACGCAAAGTTTGAAGATGAAGAGGACGGAATTGAAAAGGTTATGTTTATCAATCCGGCGCAAGAAGCAACACTTCTCAAAGACGATGATTTCCTGTCGGCTGATAAATTCACAAGCGGTGTTGCTGTAAACGGTGCGATTGGTAAGATAGCAGGCTGTTGGATTAAGAAGTCCAAAAAGGTAAAGCTTATTCAGTACGAAAAGGCAGAAGATGGTACGATTACCATTGTTGCAGAGAACGGTACAGAATCCTCTACAGCTAAGAAACTTTCAACAGTTCAGCCGTATTGTCAGGCAAAGCTTGGGGTAGGTGACAAAGTAAATGCCGTTGCGGCAGCTTCACAGTATTATCTTTGTCCGATTATCAAGTTACAGCCGGATAATCCGGAAACTGAGTATACAGAAGACGAGCTTCCGGCGCTGACAATCTTCCTGAAAAAGGATACTCAGGTTGATCATGAATGGTTTCCGAAAGCACAGCGTCATGACATTACAGCCGCAAAATATTATGGAGTAGCATTAACAAATGACGCTAAAATTGTACTTGCAAAGTTTAAGAAATAAGGTGATTTTTTATGATTATCTCAGCTGCTGATTTAAAGCAGTACATAGAGACAGAAGAATCCGATCCGGTGCTTGAAGTAAAGCTTCAGGCACTGGAATCATTAATTCGTAAATACACAAATAATAACTTTCAGTTGCGTTCTATACGCTCTCAGTCTGCGGTACTGGATAATCAAATATTAACTCCTCCGCAGTATCTTAAAATTGGGGATACCATTCAGATTTCCGACAGTTTGCTGAATAACGGAGTATATACAGTCAAAGAAATTTCCGACACAGGAATAATTACTGACAGTGATCTGATTGATTGTCAGAAGAATCTAATAACAAAAGTAGAGTATCCGCCCGATGTTATAATGGGTGCGGTGAATATGCTGAAATGGGACTTGCAGAATCGTGACAAGGTGGGGATTCAGTCAGAAACAATATCAAGGCATTCAGTGACATATTTTAATATGGACAGTGATAATTCGGTAATGGGCTACCCTAAATCCTTATTGGGTTTCTTGAAACCGTATATAAAGGCGAGGTTTTAGCATGAAAGGGATAGGCGGTAATATTAAAGCAGATTTTCAGGTTTTCAAATCAACAACAAATGAAATCGGCGAAGCTGTAAAAGCGTGGAAAACAATTCAAAGCATAATCGGCTTTCTTGACATGTCAGGAGGAGATTCTAAATACAATACCTACAATGCTAAAATACAGGAATCAACCCATGTTTTTATTTGTGATTATGTAAGTCTTGACAAGAGTATTTCTGCTGAAAAAAGCAGAGTTGTTATTAACGGCAAAATATACGATATTATGATTATTGACAATCCCATGGAGCTGAATGAACAGTTGGAAATCTATCTGAAATTTACGGGAGGTCAGTGATGAGCGTTGAATTAAAAGACGATTCCATTAAGGTTAAAGCCGCTTTGAATGATGCCACTGTAAAATTTCTATATGAGGCTGCGCAAGTAATACAATCTCAAGTTAAGCAAAACACTACGGTTGATACAGGGCAATTAAAGGCATCATGGAACTTTACTGTCGATGAATCCAAAGGAGAAGCCACAATTGGTTCTCCGGTTGAAAATGCAATATGGGAAGAATTTGGTACTGGTGAATACGCATTACACGGTGATGGCAGAAAAGGAGGCTGGGTATATGTTGATGAAAAAGGAGGGCACTTTACACGAGGTAAAAAACCCCGAAGAATGTTACATAATGCTTTTGAGACAAAACGTTCCGCCATAGTCAAAGAGGCAGAACGGATTATAAAATCGGAGATGGGAAAATGACGGTAAACGGACTTAAATTTATAGCCGACAAACTTAATGCCGCTGGAATCCCATATTGTTTTGAAGAATGGACAAAGGATATTCAGTATCCTTATTTTGTCGGTTCATATACTGAATCTGAGCCTATCAATGAGGACGGGGAAAGTAATAGTACATTTCTTCTTACAGGAACAACACGGGATTCATGGCTGAGTCTTGAGCAAGTAAAAGCTGAAATAAAAAATATTTTTCCGGAAGACGGATTAACGGCGATACTCGAAGATAAAACGGGTATTGCCGTTTTCTATACCTCGTCAATGCCTGTTCCTACAGGAGTTGACGAACTCAAACGAATACAAATAAATTTAAAAGTAAAAGAATGGAGAGTGAAATAACATGGCAGGAATTAATGATGAAGTACTGCATTCAGGCATATCTAAAAATACACCGGGGAATATAATGTTTGGTGCCGGAACATTCCACAAGGGATTAAAATACGGCGAGCATTATGCACCGACAACTGATACGTATAAACACCCCGACAAAACCTATTACACTATATCAGGCGGTTCAAGCGGAGGAGTATCGTACACTGAAACTACTGACGAATCATTTATACAAAATAAAACATATTTTGAAAAATATACAGGCTGGAATCTGATAAGTACGGTAATAGGCGCAACAAGCGGCGGCACAAAGCTTTCCATTATACCGGAATTCAGCGATGTTGAAGTAGACGGAGCAATAGTAAAGGTAAAGGGATTAGCGGTAAAAACGGGTGAGACTGCTAAGGTTGAAGCCAATATTATTGAAGTAACGCCGGAAATACTGAAAATGATGGTTGTTGGCGCATTGAATACAGGGGGAGAGATATCTTCAAGATATACCGAGATAATTTCCAATCAAAAAATAAGCGAAGGCGATTACATAGAAAACCTTGGTTTTGTCGGAAAGACCCTTGACGGAAGAGATATTGTAGTTATTTTTGAATACGCTCTCTGCACCAGCGGACTTGAAATTGAAGGTAAAAACAAAGAAGCTACAGTTATTAAGGCAACGTTTGAATGCTATGCGGATTTGACTAATAATCCTGTTACGTTGCCATATCATATTTATTATCCAAAAACGATATAAATTGACAAAATAATACATTCGTGATATAATAAAAAAGTCCTGAGTAAATCAGGACTTAAAAAGTGAATTGGGTTTCTGCATAAAACGGTAGGCGGTTTAAATCTTCCCTCGGAAACGGGGGTGAGTTACAATGGATTTAATGGAGTTACTTACATTTTGTTTAGTAATTATTAACATAATTTCTTTATGTAACAATATAAAAAAGAAATAGCCGCCCCACGCCAATAAGGTAGCTATTTCATTAGTTGTCAGTTTGGAGGGATAAACCGCTTATCGCAGTCACCCTTTTCACTTTTATTATACCACAATTTCATAAAAAGTCAAGCGTTCTTTTTAGGACGCTTTTTTCATACTCAAAATTAAAAAGTGAGGTAAATAAAATGTCAGAAAAGAAATTTGAACTTAGAAAACTTTGTGCAAAAGATATATTTGTAATGGTTAAAATTATTTCAAAAATCGGTATATCAGAATTTAAGAATTGTTTTAATACTCCATCTGTAAAAGGGAAGATAAGAGGCAACGCTGATTTTTCAGTGATAGGACTTGAAGTAATTATTGAAATGGTCGGAACAGTTTTAGAAAATCTTCCGAGGTGTGAAACAGATATTTATTCATTCCTTGCAGATTTAAGCGGAATGAAGTCCAATGAAATATCTGAGTTGGGAATGAGTGAATTCGCAGAACTGATTGAAGCGGTTTTAACAAAGGAAGAATTTAAGGATTTTTTTACGGTTGTATCAAAATACTTGGTCAAGGAGGAGAAGCGGGAGTAAATTTCTTTGATATGATTTTCTCAAGATATTCATCTCCGTTTGACTTGCTTGACGGATATATACAAACTGGTCAGTTTACGAGTTTTATATCACAGTTTATAGATATACATGAAGAAGAAAAGGTATGGGAGATATGGCTTAACAAGGCTACAGGCAAAACATGGGGAGAATTCAGAGACTTAGTAATACCGCCGGAAATTGAAACGCCGGATATTTCTGAAATGCTTGCAGAATCAAGCCGCACTTTAGCAAATTTCAATCCTTATGAGGAGGTGGAACATGGAAATATTTAAACTATTTGGTAAAATCGCTGTTGATAATTCCGAAGCTAACAGGGCGATTGATGAAACTGTTGGGAACGTAGGAAACGCTGAACCAAGAATGTCCAAAGCCCTAAAGAAAATAGGAGCGGCGGTTGTTGCCGCATTTGCTGTTGACAAAATAAAGGATTTTGGCAAGGCGTGTATAAGCGCAGGAATGGACTTTGATTCACAGATGTCAACTGTTGCGGCGATATCAGGAGCAACAGGCGAGGAATTTGAAATTCTGAGAGCCAAAGCACAAGAAATGGGTGCTACAACAGCATTTTCCGCTACTGAATCAGCACAAGCTATGGAATATATGGCAATGGCTGGTTGGAAAACCACTGATATAACAAACGGACTTGCCGGAGTAATGAATTTAGCGGCAGCTTCCGGTGAAGATTTGGCTACAACCTCTGATATTGTAACGGACGCTATGACTGCTTTCGGAATGAGTGCAGACCAGAGCACATATTTTGCGGACGTACTGGCGCAGACCGCAACAAATGCAAATACCAATGTAGGCATGATGGGAGAAACGTTTAAATATGTTGCTCCTCTTGCGGGAGCCATGGGATATAACATTGAAGATATGTCAGCGGCAATAGGACTTATGGCGAATGCAGGAATAAAGGGTTCACAGTCTGGTACGTCATTGAGAAATATTATAACAAATCTTGCTTCTCCTACTGATAAGGTAGCCGGAGCTATGGACGATCTTGGTATATCATTAACAGATTCAGACGGAAAAACTAAATCATTCGGAGAAACGCTGTCTGATTTGCGAATAAGCTTTGCAGACCTTGACGAAGTCCAGAAAACCCAGTACGCTTCTGCAATCGCCGGAAAAGAAGGAATGTCGGGACTGTTAGCGTTGATTAATTCAAGCGATGAAGATTTCGATAAGCTTACAGACTCTATAAAGAATTGTACGGGCGCATCTGAGAAAATGGCAGAAATCCGACTGGATAATCTTGAGGGCGATGTTACGCTTTTTAAATCCGCATTGGAAGGCGCACAAATCGCCATTTCAGATAAGCTTACTCCGGTTCTGCGTAATCTTGTGAAGAAGGCTACAGATTGGCTGCCAACAGTGCAGGATAAGCTTTTATCTGCTATTGATGTTGTTATGGATATTGGAAAATATCTTGTCGATGAATTTTCTCCTCTTTTCAAAGATATTGTTGAAGTTGTAGGTGAACTTATACCCCCTATTATGGAAATAGGAAGAACAGCTTTACCCGTGGTTGTTAACCTGGTAAAAAAGCTTGCTCCGATACTTGTAGATGTTTTAAAAGTACTTACTCCAATTTTAAACATCATACCTTCGATAATAAAAGCACTGTCGCCGTTAATTGATATTATAGCTACAGTTGCTAAAGGCGTGGGTATAGCGACAGCAGGGTTTGTTGCCTTTTTTGAACAAGGATTGGGGCTTATTCCTGGAATGGTGGAAAAAACTGTCGCTGAGTATTCTAAGCTTGATGAAGCAGAACAAGAACTTGTAGATAGCATTAGTGAATTAACTAAGGAATATGAAGCGTTTAAGGAATCTAAAGAAAAAGCTATAGCTGATACAAGTAATGAATTTGACTATTATCAGCGGCTTTCAGATGAATTGCAGACCCTGGCCGATAAAAACGGAAAGGTTCAAGAAGGTTATGAAAACAGAGCTTCTTTTATTGTTGATATTCTAAACGATGCTTTGGGAACTGAAATCGAAATGACAGATGGTGTTATAAAAAACTATGATGAGCTTGTAGATTCTATTGATGAAGTTATCGAAAAGAAAAAAGCGGAGGTCATGTTAAGTGCTAATGAGACCGCTTATGCAGAAGCTGTTGAAAAAGTCGGCGACGCCCAAAAACTTTATTTTGAACAAGCAGAAAATGTGAGAAAAACCAAAAGCGAAATGATACCGGTACAATCAGCCCTTAATCACCTTGAGCATATGTCTGCTGATGAGATTCAGAGGGCATATGAAGCATATGCAGAGGAAAATAATATTTCAGCAACGTACGGTGACATAAAAGCAGAGCTAACTAATAAGCTTGAGGGGCTGAACAATCAGTTAGATACGCATGAAGCGGCGCTTAATGATGCAGAGAATGCTTATTTTGGCTATTGCAGCACAATAGAAAATTATGAAGGACTTGGTGAAGCTATTGCAAACGGCGATATGGCGTCTATCAATGAAGCTCTTGAAAAAATGACAAAAGGATTTTTAACCGCTGAAACCGCAGATGCAAAATCTCTCGAAAGGCAGACTTCAAATCTTAAAGAAGAAGTTGCCAATATGAAAACAGCACTAAAAAACGGTATGCCGGGTGTTACTCAAGAACAGATAGATCAGCTTGAAAATCTCGTTAATGAATCGGAAAAAGAATGGCAGAAAGCACTTGGTGATGTAACAGATTTTACGGGTAATGTAAGAAATGAATTAAATGTTGATTATTCTGCTGAGGGCAGCAATGCTATGACAACCTGGGGTAATGGAGCTGTATCGGCTGCCGAGGGCGTAATAACAACGCTTTCGGGATTGAGAGATACATTTTCGAGTCTTATGTCCGGTTATTCTGTAAACGTTTCCACTGCTGAAATTGTAGCAAGCACAAAGAAATTAACCGGTCATGCAAAAGGCGGTATAGTAACGCGTGAACATGTTGCACGTGTCGGCGAAGACGGAGCAGAAGCCATAGTCCCACTAGAAAACAATACCGAATGGATTGACAAAGTTGCCGCAAAGGTTACTGATTCTATGGGCGGAGCGCCGTCCAACACAGCGATACTAAACAAGCTAAACGAGCTGATTGAAGTAATCAAGGGACAAAAGGTGTACCTTGACAGCGGTGCGCTGGTTGGAGAAATCGCCCCTGCAATGGACGGAGCATTGGGTAATATAAGCAGAATGAAAAGGAGGGGACTGCGTTAATGTATAAGGGAGTAAAATTCGGAGAAATCCATACAAGCAGCTATGGACTGGTACTTTCAAAGAAAACTATTGAAACACCGTCCCCAAAGCTTGAAACAGTTGATATTCCGGGCGCAGACGGCAGTCTTGATATGACGGAATATTTCGGTGATGTAAAATACAACAACAGGAAAATCAAACTTGAATTCAGTACCGAGCTTTTAGGAAATGAACTGCTTTCAATGTATTCGGATATACAAAATAGTTTGCATGGCAAACATTTTGACAGTATTATATTGGACGATGATTCAGGTTACCGTTATATCGGCAGGATTACGTCGATCAGTCTTACGGAAAGCAGAATCAGCAGAATAATAATTGAATGCGACTGCGAGCCGTATAAAGTGAGTATAACCGATAAGGTTATAACGAAAACCTTGAAATCTGTGACTTTCCCTGCCGGATACGGAGACGTGAATAAGGACGGTGTTATTGATGTGATCGATTCGGGTAAATTGAACGGATTAATAGGGGCAAGCGCAATAACTAAAGACCAGATAACGCGTGCTGATATGAATCTTGACGGTATGGTAACGAAGGAAGATCTGGCACTTTTAAACCGATATGTTTCCAGTGACGGTACGCTTTCCATACAGGAATACGCCGACCGTAATTTCGGATTTGAAAGAGAAACTGATTTTCAGATAGATTTCGGAAGAAAAGTTGTAAGGGCAAAATTTTCTGTTTCAGATAATGTGAAAAGATGGGATTTGTACATTGACGGTATTTTATACGGGAAGTATACAAATCTTACCAGTCCGGGTTCTGCTATACCAGTAGTAATAAGCGGTGTTCATGATATAAAAATTTCAACAGAAACGTCGGGAACGGTAAGTATAGCAATACCGCAGGCAAAACTGTAAGGAGGGAATAATGTATATAGTAACAATTGACGGACAATTTTTCTTTGGAACAGGAAAGTACGACCGTCCTGGGTACGAATTAATTAATCCTCAGGTTGACCTTGCAGTAAATGCTGCCGGGACGTTTACGTTTACAATGTATCCTTCACATCCGTGCTATGAATTGACAGATAATACAAAATCAATAGTACAGATAGTGAAAGACGGTGAAGCAGAGCCGCTTTTCCGAGGAAGGGTACTGAGTACGGAATTAGGATTTTACAACGAAAAAAAGGTTATATGTGAAGGAGAATTGGCGTTTCTGTGTGATACGATTCAGCAGAATTACGATTATTCCGAAGGAGAAAGCCGTAAAACAATTCATGAATTACTGTCGTTTTTTATTCAGCGTCACAATGAAAAAGCGGGTATAGATGATATACATTCATTTAAAATAGGGATAGTAAATGTAACAGACGGAGATAATTCCAATACAGACAACCTGATTTCAGCGGCGGACAGTACATTTCTGAATACATATGAATCAATACAGCAGAAGTTGATAGAAAGGTACGGAGGATATCTTTATATAAGGCATGAGGAGGACGGAAATTATATTGATTATTTAAGCAGTCCGTCTGTGACTTGCAGTCAGAAAATAGAATTAGGAGAAAATCTTTTAAGTTTTAAGAAAAATATAGAAGCGGACAGTCTGGTGACAGCGGTAATTCCTCTTGGTAAAGAACGTATGGACGGAGGAGAGGAGGGGAGCGGATCACGTCATAATATAGGCGGTTGGAATGCGTCCCAATCTATTACCGATTCAAAGGATATATTTCAGGTAACGGGAAAAGTAGGCGGAACTACAACATATCTGAATTGCCTGTATTCACAGTCAGCAGTAGAAAAATACGGCTGGATAGAAAAAGTACTGATTTTTGACGATGTTGTGTTGCCGGGTACGTTAGTGAGATACGGAGAATCACATTTAAAATCTATGGGTAAAGCGTTATCAATAGAGCTTACGGCGGCGGATCTATCGGGAGTAAATACGGAAATAGACAGATTTAAAATTGCGCAGTACGTACGTGTAAATTCTAAACCCCATAATTTAGAAAATGCGTTGTATGTTGTATCAAAATTATCGTTAAACTTGACCGATCCGACTGCAAATAAGATTTGTCTGGGTACTGAAACTGCAACTATTACAGGACAGATAAGTAATTCAGTCAGTACAGTTTCAAGCTCCAGTACAGGAGGCGGAGGAGGGAGTTATGATGAATCCGGTTCGGCAAGTGCGGCGCTGAAATCAGCTAAAGAATATACAGATACAAGATGCGCAGATACATTGCAGTCAGCGAAGAATTATACAGACAACAAAGCAGCAGATACATTAAATTCATCTGAAAGCTATACGGATATAAAAACTTCTGAAGTTTTACAGTTGGCAAACGATTACACTGACTCCAGATTTACCGATGAAGAAAAAGCTAAGCTTACAGGAATAGCCGAGAATGCAAACAATTATGTACACCCTGAATTTCCCACGTTAAGTTCCGGAATCTATAAAATGCAGGTTAATAACGGTCATGTATCAAGAGCGGTAAAAGCAGAAAAAGCTGATATTCTGGCTTTGGGATTTGAGGATCCTGCTGCAGCATATTTGCCGTTGACCGGAGGAACGATAAGCAATTCAAATTACGGAGAAA
>OLGN01001034.1_pt1 | contig 17963 bp, 16 predicted proteins | sample 1605941 | NCBI WGS metagenome assembly OLGN01 (sample SAMN03283269) | human gut metagenome | biome: human-associated habitat; material: feces | host: Homo sapiens | place: USA | collected 2013
CTCCTACTCCACCCTCGGCTCCGGCAAGGGACCGGACGTGGACATGGTCGAGGAAGCCACCAAGCTGCTCAAGGAGAAGGCTCCGGATCTGCCGGTGGTCGGTTCCATCCAGTTCGACGCCGCCTGGTCCCCCACCGTGGCCGCCACCAAGGCCAAGGGCAACGATGTGGCCGGACACGTCAACGTGTTCGTCTTCCCGGACCTGTGCGCCGGCAACATCGGCTACAAAGCCGTGCAGCGCTCCTCCGGCGCCTTGGCCATCGGCCCGGTGCTGCAGGGTCTCAACAAGCCGGTAAACGACCTGTCCCGTGGTGCTCTGGTGCAGGACATCATCAACACCATCGCCCTCACCGCCATCGAAGCGCAGTGAGCCCGGCTTGGCTCCCGGTGGCTCCCGCCAGCGGGAGCCACCGTAATGCTTATTTTGTAGCAAGCAACGAGTAATCTAATCAACGGTAACCCGTGTCTCACGGGAACATTCAATCACAATGGAGGATGCCCACAATGGCGAAAACCGTCCTTGTCATCAATTCCGGCTCCAGCTCGATCAAGTACCAGCTGGTTGATCTCGAATCCGGCGAAGGCCTCGCTTCCGGCCTCGTCGAGAAGATCGGTGAGCCGGTCGACGGCCACTACAAGCACGAGTACAACGGCGAAAAGCACGAGCTTGAAGAGCCGATTCACGACCACGAGCAGGGTCTGAAGCGCGTGCTCGGCTTCTTCGAGGAGTACGGCCCGAACCTGTCTGAGGCTGGCATTGTCGCCGTCGGCCACCGTGTGGTGCAGGGTGGCTCCATCTTCCCGAAGCCGGCCCTCGTGACCAACAAGACCATCAACCAGGTCAAGGATCTGGCTGTGCTCGCCCCGCTGCACAACGGCCCGGAGGCCAAGGGCGCCGAAGTCATGCGCTCCCTGCTGCCGGACGTTCCGCAGATCTTCGTCTTCGATTCCTCCTTCTTCTTCCAGCTGCCGAAGGCCGCCAGCACCTACGCGCTGAACAAGGAAATCGCCGATCAGTACCACATCCGCCGCTACGGCGCCCACGGCACCTCCCACGAGTACATCTCCTCCGTGGTGCCGGACGTCGTCGGCAAGCCGGCTGAAGGCCTGAAGCAGATCGTTTTGCACATCGGCAACGGCGCTTCCGCTTCCGCTGAGGTCTCCGGCAAGCCGGTTGAGACCTCCATGGGTCTGACCCCGCTTGAGGGCCTGATGATGGGTGGCCGTACCGGTGACATCGACCCGGCTGTGGTCTTCCACCTGATTCGCAACGCCCACATGAACGTGGACGAGCTTGACGCCCTGTTCAACAAGCGTTCCGGCATGATGGGCATGACCGGCTATGGCGATTTGCGCGAGGTTCACCGTCTGGTGTCCGAGGGCAATGAGGACGCCAAGCTGGCTCTGGATGTCTACGTGCACCGCATCGTCAGCTACATCGGCAACTACACCTACCAGATGGGTGGCTGCGACGTGATCACCTTCACCGCTGGCGTGGGCGAGAACGACGACGTGGTCCGCAAGATGGTGTGCGACAAGCTCGCTCCGTTCGGCGTCAAGCTGGACGAGGAGAAGAACGCCACCCGCTCCAAGGAACCGCGCATCATCTCCACTCCGGACTCCTCCGTGATCATCGCCGTGATCCCGACGAACGAAGAGCTGGCCATCGCCCGCAAGTCCGCCGCAATCGCCGAAGCCGGCACCGACACCTACGGCAACACCTTCGCCAAGTAAGTAACCGCCGTTAGGCATCTCACCAATCTCTAGTTGCAACACTATGGGGGCTGATTCCGATTGGAATCAGCCCCCATTCGTATATGGTCATGAGACCCCTACCCCTGCGTCATACTCCCCCTCAGTCGCCTCCGGCGCGGGTCGGTCGATGCCGCGCGCATGGACGTGGGGCGGGCTGTGATCGCACGCGCGGCAGGCAAAGGCCCCCGGCCGTTCGGCCGGGGGCCTTGCGCGTCTATATGTCTCAGTCGTCGTAGCCTTCGAGGGCGCGGAACTCGGCGTCGAGCTCCTCATCCTTGCGCAGGTCGGCGTCGATGCGGGCGAAGCGGTCGCGGATCATCTGGTGGGTGTGCAGGTGCGGGTGGACGTAGAGCTGGTTGTCCTCCATGGCGCGGAAGAGGCGCGGGCCGACAAAGCGGGGGTTGAAGCCGGTGGTCTTGATGCGCTCCTCAAAGTTGGCCTTGTAGTCGTTGTAGTCTGCGGTGGCGTAGAAGGGGTCGTAGGGCTTCTTGAAGCGCTCGGGGCGGCAGCGCTCGCTGTCGTAGATCTCGGTGTTGACGTACATGGGGCAGAAGGCCGTGACGCCGATGTAGGGGGCGAAGTGGTCCGCGTAGTCCCTGATGCTCTCAGCGAGGCTGAGGGCGGCGTGCTTGGAGGCGGTGTAGGCGGACTGGATGCGCATGCCGGGCTGCAGGCTGCCGATGGAGCCGGTCAGCAGGAAGTGGGCCTCGGTGCCCTGCTTCTTCATGATGGGCACGATCTCGGTGGCGTAGTAGGCCATGGCGAGGAAGTTGACGGAGGTGATCCAGTCCCAATCCTGGGGCGGGATGTTGCCGAGAGTGCCGGCGCCGCCGACGCCCGCGTTGCTGAAGAAGACGTCGATCTGACCGAACTCGTCCATGATGCGCTTGACGCTCATGCGGACCTGCTCGTACTCGGAGACATCGACCTTGATGGCAATGGCCTTGGGTGAGCCGGCGGCCTCGCACTCCTTCCTGACGTCCTCGACGCGGTCGTCGATATCGATGAGGGCGAGACGCATGCCCTTTTCCGCCGCGTAGAGCGCAAAAGCCTTGCCGATGCCGCAGGCCGCTCCGGTGATGCCGCAAACTTTGCCCGTATAGTCTTTCATGTTTCAGCTTCCTTTCCAGATGTAGTCTTTGCTTCCGAATGTGTGATAATTATAACGCAATCAGTTTTCCCCGGTCATCGTCAAAAGGCACAACAATGCCCCGCCCGTTGTGGGCCTGTGACAAACCTGGCCAGGCAGCAAAAAACCGCCGGCATCTTCCGACGCCGGCGGTTTTTCCGCTTTCTTTATTCTTCTTCGACGATGCCCGGGACGGGGTACTTGGCCGTCTCGAACAGGTAGGTGCTGACGGGGCCGGCAAAGCCCTTCGCCAGCTCCTGCGCGGCCGCGAACTCCTCGGAGGCGAAGCAGCGCTCCAGGTCCTCCATGCTGCGGAACCAGAGCTCCTCCATGCCCTCGACGGGCACAGCCTCATAGGTCGCATGCTGACCAGCCACCAGGCGGTCTATGACTATGTTCTGCGCGCAGGCCGCGACGCCGGGCAGCGCCTTCGCCGCCTCGGCATATTTCTCCAGCCAGCAGCGGTGGAAGCGCTCGGCGGAGACGCCCTCGCCGCGCCCCATGAAGGCGACGTACTTCACCAGCTTCTGGCCCTTGAGCTCCTCCGGCAGGGGCGTCACGAAGCGCTTCACGAAGACAAGCAGCCTCGTCTCCTCGGTGAAGTTGGCCAGGTCCGCGGTACCGGCGCCCTTCAGGGAGGCGACGCCCTCTTCCATGTCGCGTATGTCGTCGAACCAGAGCTCGGAATAGCCGTCCATCTCATAGTCCACACGCGGCGCAGGCAGGCGCTGCTGCCTGTCGAGCACAAGGTGCTGGGCGTAGTGCTTGAGGTTTTTCATGCTCGCGCCTATGGGTCCGTGATTGTAGAACCAGAAGTCGCGGAACTCTTCCATGCTCATATCGGCTTTTTTTCTGATAAGGCCGCAGCGGTTTATCATGAATGATTCCTCCTTGAATATTGCGGCGCACGCCCGGCGGGCGCTGCGCCTTCAGTAGTCGAAGCGTATCTTGACGCTTTTGCCCAGGCTCTCTGAGCGGTAGCCGTACTCCAGCGCGCCGCTCATTTTTTCGCCCTGGGTCCTGTCTATCATGTCCTCGTGCGTGAACTTCTGCCCGAACTCGGCGCCCCAGTCTCTCAGGTAGAGAATGGCAGGCGCAAGCAGCCTGCCGGGCTCGGTCAGGCTGTACTCGACCCGCAGGGGCTTTTCGTCGTACTCCCTGCGCGTGACTATATTCGCCTCTTCCAGCTCACGCAGCTGCTGAGCAAACATTTTATGCGATATGTCCCATGGTATTTTGCGCTTGAGCTCGCCGTAGCGGCATACCCCCGTCGGCGCGCTCCAAAGATACCATATAATAAAGGGCTTCCACTTCCCGTCGATCGCATTGAAAACATAGCTGAGGCTGCATGTCGTCAAATCGTTTTTGTCTATAAGCACGAGCGTGCCCCCTCCGGCGTGAATACTGAGTGCGTTTCTTTGCGGTGCCGGTTCTGTTTTGTCTGCTGGGACCTCACCTCCGGTTTATACTACACCATACAAATGCACAGTTCAATTTTAACCAATTTCCCGTCGTTTTCAACTACTTACTTAAAGGTTATAGCTAACTTCCCGGTAATCGCAAACAATAAAGTGCGTTATTGCAAAATAATTAACAATCGCTTATCCTAAAAACGGTCAAAAAGCGCCGGGGCCGCCGCACTGCGGGCTCCGGCTCAAGGCGTTAAAGAATAGAAAGGAGCAAACCATGAAGTACTCAAAGGAAGAATGGAAAGCGCTCAGCGACAGGCTCATGCTTGACGTGCGTCCCACGCAGTATGCCGTTGCGATGAAGTTCGTAAAGACCCAGGAGGAGCTCGACGCCATCCCCAATGTCACCTTCTGCAAGAACAAGGCCTCCGTATGTAAGCTCATCGGCATGGCCGCCCACTTCAAGGGCACCTTCGGCCTGACCCTGGACCACTTCTCCGGTTATCACTGCGCCGTCAACAACGGCTGCCAGGCTCCGACCCAGGAGTATCTCGACGGCTCCATCCTCTGGAAGGCCCCCACGCCCTGGCATCACGACCAGGAGGACTCCAAAAAGCACATCGCGACGAACCTCGCCCTCCTGCCCGAGAAGCCCTTTGTGGCCATCGTCTGCTCCAACCTCGCCAACTGCGATATCGAGGAGGCCGACGTCATCTCCCTGCAGCTGCCCAGCCAGGCGGCCTTCCACCTGCTCGCCGGCTACGTTGAGAGCGACTACGAGATGCTCAACTTCAGCTTCCGCGGCGAGAGCAACTGCATCGACACCTGGATGCAGACCCGCGTCACCGGCAAGCCCGGCCTCTCCCTCGGCTGCCGCGGCGACCGCGCCACCGGCGCCCTGGGCTACGGCGAGGTCCGCGTGACCATGACGACCGAGGGCCTTGTAAAGGCGCTCACCGGTGTCGAGACCGCCAACAAGAACGGCATCGAATACCCCTACAACCCGACCTGCCTCTACGCGGACGCCTTCTGAGCCTCCCCGCAAAACCGAAACGCCATGGCCTCGGCCATGGCGTTTTTTTGCGCGCGGGCATGGAAAAGCGGGCGCCCGCCTCGCGGCAGGCGCCCGTTCCGGCGTCAGATAGCGTTTCCGGCGTCGAAGCCCTCGCGGATATTCCGGTAGCCGTTCTTCGCGGAGGCGGCGTCGCCCACGACGACCACTTTGCAGCCGCAGCCCTCCAGCTCCTCCCTGAGCGGGGAGTAGCTGCGCACGCCCATGGCGTTTACCACCATATCCACGTGCCGGAACTCCACGGGCTCGCCGTACTCCTCGGCGTAGACCGTGCCCTCACCCACACGGGTGAGCTTGCAGTTGGTGTGTACCTTTATGTTATACTTGCGGATGTGCTCCAGCAGGCAGGCCTTGGGCTGGGCAACGGCATCCGTTATGATGTCCGGCGCCATCTCGATGATGGTCGTATCGCAGCCCTGCACGGCGAGGAAAACGGCCGTTTCCGCGCCGGTCATGCCGCCGCCGACGATGACGACGCGCTTGCCGTAGGCCGTGCGTCCGCGCAGGACATCGACGGCGGACTTGACAAAGTTGCGGTTTTCAAGGCCGGGGATGGGCAGCCACATGGGCCGGCTGCCGGTGGCGATGATGACGGCGTCGGGCTTCTCCTCGTCCACGAGCTGCCGCGTGAGGGGCGTGTTGAGGCGTATCTCCACGCCGTATTTCCGGAGCTGCTGCCTGTAGTTGAGGATGAGCGAGGCGTAGTCGGTCTTTCCCGGCGGGTTCATCGCCGCCAGCCACTGGCCGCCGATCTCGCCGCTCTCCTCAAAGACGGTGACCCTGTGGCCGCGCTCGGCCGCGCCGTAGGCGGCGGAGAGGCCCGCGACGCCGGCGCCGGCGACAAAGACCTTCTTCGGATGCTCGACCGGGGAGAGGTCGTATACCGTCTCACGGCAGGTGTGGGGGTTGGCGATGCAGTTGACGCGGTTGCCCACGGCGGTCTCGCCCGTGCAGCCCTGGTCGCAGCCTATGCAGTGGATGATCTCGTCCACCCGGCCCTCGCGGGCCTTGTTGGGCAGCTCCGGGTCCGCGAGCGAGGCGCGCGCCATGACCACGAAGTCGGCCTTGCCGTCCCGCAGCAGGGACTCGGACATGTACACGTCGTTGTAGCGTCCGACGGCTATGACGGGTATCTTCACGGCCGCCTTTATCGTCGCCGCGTTGTTCACATAGTTCATGGCGGGGATGAAGCCGGGGGGGATTATCGTCTGCTTGGAGACGAACATGCCCTGGGTGCAGTGGAGGGCGTCCACGCCGGCCTCCTCTATCATCTTGGCCATGACGGTGGCTTCGGGCAGCTCTATGCCGCCCTCGGCATAGTCGCAGGTGTTGAAGCGGAAAATGACGGGGTAGTCCTCTCCGACGGCCTTCCGCACCTCGTCTATGACCTCAAGGGCGAAGCGCATGCGGTTGCCGAGCGTGCCGCCGTACTCGTCGGTGCGCTTGTTGGAGAAGGGGGACATGAACTGATTTATAAGGTAGCCGTGCGCGCCGTGTATCTCAACGCAGTCGAAACCGCAGCGCTTGGCTCGCGCGGCGCTCTCACCGAAGGCACGGGCGAGAGCGTGTATCTCGTCCACGCTCAGCTCGCGCGGGACGTAGGGCTCTGTGGGCTCCTTGATGGCGGAGGGTCCTACGGGGTGGGTGGCGTAGGCCTTGTAGGCTCTCTGACGCCCGGCGTGGTAGAGCTGCGCGCCCATGAGCCCGCCGGCTGCGTGTACGCGGCGCACGGTCTCCGTCCATGCGGGCACCTGACTGTCGCTCCAGAGCGAGCCGACGATGGGGTCGCTGCCGGCGTCCTCGGTCACGCCGAGGTCCTCGGTGAAGATGAGGCCCCAGCCGCCCCTGGCCTTGGCCTCGAGATAGCAGGTGACCTCCTCGTTGGGCGTGCCGTCCGGGTTGCCGAGGTGGGAGGACATGGCGCTTACGACAAGTCTGTTGGGTATGGCAAGGGAGCCGATCTTCCCCGGCTCGAACACCTTCTTGAGTTCCATAGCTGACGGTCCTTTCTCCTATTCAGGAAAAATGGTTAAATATTCTTTATCGTACCTTGGTGTTGGTATGTTAACATTATAACTGATACGCGGTTTATTTCAATTACGCACGCCAAAGTTAGGACCCACTTTAAGGTATGTACTCACAAAATAGTGCGTAGTTGCAAATTATTTAACAAACAATTATCTTGGGGGTGCATTGTGGTGTTGGTCAAAAAGCGCATTTTCCCTGTATGCTGCGCTGAGAGGAAAAGAAAAGGAGAAAAGGAGTAAAGAAAAAGAATGGATATTGCGATTCTGGTAGTTGCCGTCCTGCTGATAGGCTTCTTCTGCCTGAAGAATGTGCCCACGCTGATCAGCGGCATCGTCTGTTCGGTTATCCTGCTCATATACTTCGGCATGGACATCTACGACGGGCTGCTGAACACCTACATGGGCGGCTTTGTCGACTTCACTAAGACCTGGTTCCTGATGTTCTTCCTCGGGGCCCTGTTCGGCAAGATTATGGACGTCACCGGCGCCGCCGACAGCCTCGCCCGCGCCGTGCTCAAACTGATAGGCGAAAAGAACATCTCCCTGGGCGTCTGCATCATATCCGCTCTCTTCACCGCGGTCGGCATCAGCGTTTACATCACGCTGTTCATCTGCCTGCCCATCGCCATCAAGCTTTGCCGCAAGGCCAATCTCAACCGCGCGTTCATCATCGCCGGCTACTCCCTTGGCATCAATATCGGCCTCGCGCTCCCCTACGGCGCCGCGACCAACAACATCCTGTGCACCGGTTACTTCGGCACTACCGCCTCTGCCGGCGGCGTGCTGGCCATCTTTGTCAGCCTCGTTTTCGCCGTTGTCGGCATGATTTACATCACCTGGTATGAACGCCGCCTGAGGGCCAGGGGCCTCGGCTACGTCGAAGCTGACGGCACCGCCGCCATCGCCGAGATTTCCGACGACGACCAGCGCTCCTTGCCGCACTGGGTCCTCGCCATCATCCCGATGATTGTCCCGGTCGTATGCCTCAACGCCTTCAAGATGAAGGTCGAGGTCGCCCTCTTCCTCGGCATCGTCGCCGCCGTCATCTGCCAGTGCAAGTGGATGCCCCGCAAGTGGGAAGGCATCCGCGCATGCTTCACCGAGTCCATAGGCAACACCACCCTTACGATAGTGAACACCTCCGCCATAGTCGGCTTTGGCACCGTCATCCAGGCCACCTCCGGCTATCAGGACGCCGTCAACGCCCTGCTCGGCATGAACGGCAACCCCTACATCATCGCCATCGTCATCATCAACTGCATCGCGGGTATCGCCGGTGCCTCCTCCGCGGGCCTTGTCCTGGCCGCCCCGGTGCTGCAGACCCTCATGCCCCTCACCAACCCGGCCGTCCTGCACCGCACCGTTGTCTTGGCCTCCCTCGGCCTCGACTCCCTGCCGAACGCTGGCTTCCTGCAGACCGAGTGCACCCTCGCCGGCGTCAAGTTCAAGGACGTGTACCTGCCGGTCATCTTCGTCCTTACGGTCGTGCTCACTCTGGCCCGCGCCTTCCTATACATAGGTCTGTCCTACATCTTCGGCATGGCCTGATAACGGGCGCAGGAGAGAACCGCAGCCTTTACTTCACCGCCGCGCAGCGCGGCTCAAAATAAGGAGGACTGAATAATGGATACCACGAGGTTTCTTGGCAAGGTCGGCGTAGTCACCGGCGGGGCGGGCGGCATAGGCCTCGCCATCGCTAGGCGTTTCGTCGCCGAAGGCGGCAAGATAGTTATCGGCGACGTCAAGACCGAACCCTTCGCGGAGATAACCGCGGAGCTCGGCGAGGACAAGTGCCGCTGCGTCTACTGCGACGTGACCGACCGCAAAACTGTCGACGACATGATACAGACCGCCTACGATGTATTCGGCGGATTCGACGTCATGTTCGGCAACGCGGGCATCAACCTCATGAAGGACTTCCTGGACTTCACCCAGGAGGAGCACGAGCGCATCCTGCGCGTCAACTACTTCGGCAGCTTCAACACCACCCAGGCCGCCGGCCGCGCCTTTGTCGCGCACGAGACCAAGGGCGTCATCGTAAACACCGCGTCCATCAACGTGCGCTTGGCCTGCCCGAATTCCACGCCTTACGCCGCCAGCAAGGGCGCCATCGCTGCCATGACCCGCGGCGCGGCCGTCGAGTTCTCGAAGTACGGCATCCGCTGCAACTGCATCGGCCCGGGCTCCACCCTCACCGACATGGTCAGCGGCCCGGCCATCGAGCGCTTCCCGAACTACACTGCGCCCAAGCTGATGATAAAGCGCATGGCGCAGCCCGAAGAGCAGGCCGCTCTCGCCTGCTTCCTCGCGAGCGACGACGCCTCCTATATCGACGGCGAGATAATCTACAGCGCCGCCGGCTGGGGCCTGTCCTGATACGCCCCGGAAAAACACCAAGAGACCCTCAGCTCCGGCTGAGGGTCTCTTTTGCTGTGTCGGGGCCGGCGGTGTAATGACCTCCGACCGGTAACGTCCGGGTTTTGTTGACACTGGGGCTGAATTATTGTACAATTTTTCAGTAATTGTATTGAAATTTACGTGCCGCCGCCCATCGGCGGACTTTCGGGAGGGATGCACATGAGGAGAGGAAGGCTGCGCAGGACGGCCGCCCTGCTTGCGGCGGCGCTGCTGCTGGCCCTTTCCGGCTGCGCTTCGGGCCAGGAGGAGCGGCGCGGCCTGGACGGGGGCGAGACCTCGGTCATCCTCGCCACCTCGGGCGAGCCGCTGCGCTTTTACGCGCTCTCGGAGGAGGGCTGCGCCGGGGACGACAACCTGGTGCTCTCAAACGTCTACGACTGCCTCACCTTTCTGGAGCCGGACGGGAGCATCTCCCCCGGCCTCGCCGAGAGCTGGGAGATCTCCGAGGACGGGCTGTGCTACACCTTCCACCTGCGCCGGGGCGTCAAGTTCCACAACGGCCTGGAGATGACGGCGGAGGACGTGAAGTTCACCTATGACAAGGGCGCCGCCGGCCCCCTGGGCGCGGGACTCTTCGTGAACTACGAGCGCTGCGAGATCGTGGACGACTACACGGTGAACATCTACCTCACGGCGCCCTACGCGGGCTTCCTCTACGGCGTGGCCTCGCGCCTCGGCGGCATCTGCTGCAAGGCCTATTACGACGAAGTCGGGGACGAGGGCTACCTCAAAGCCCCAATAGGCACCGGCCCCTACACCCTCGACGAGGTCATAAACGGCGAGAAGATCGTCCTGCGCGCCAACGACGGCTACTGGCGCGGCGAGCCGGCCATCAAGGAGGTCACCATCGCCATAGTGCCGAACGTCTCGACGCAGATGATAGGCCTCGAAAACGGCGACTACGACGCCGTGCGCAACCCGCCCATCGACTCCTGCCTCCACCTGAAGGAGGGCGGGGACGTCACCTGGGACTACGCGGACTCGACGGGGCGCATCACGCTCTATCTTGCGGTCTGGGGCGGGCGCCCGGGCGAGGACCTGAACTTCCGCCGGGCCGTCCAGTGCGGCATAGACAAGGACGAGGTGAACGAGGGTGCGAACAGCGGCTGCGCGACCATCCTCGACATAGACATGTGCCCCATCTACGCGGGCTACCCCTCGGAGGGCCTCCAGACCGTGGCCTACGACAGGGAAAAGGCTCTCGACTATCTCGCGGCGAGCTCCTGCTCGGGCGAGGGCTTCGAGATACTCTGCCAGAGCGGCACGGCCTGCGAGACGGTGGCGAAGATAGTCCAGTCCCAGCTCATAGAGCTGGGCATCGCGGCGACGGTCACGGCGGTGGACAGCTCAAGCTACACCCAGCTGCAGCTGGCGGGAGATTACGACGCCGTCATCCGCGAGCAGCTCAGCTCCATGGTGGACGCCGACGGGGCCTCGACCTTCTTCAACACCACCCCCGGCTACGCCTACACGAAAAACTGCAAGTACCCCCGCGCGGATGAGATCTTCTCCCTCTTCGTGCAGGGCCGCGAGGCCCAGGGCGAGGAGCGGGAGCCCTACTACGCCGAGGCCTGCAACATCATAACCAAGGAGGCATACCTCGTCCCGCTGTACAACGGGCTCATCGCCGTGGCCTACAGCACACACCTGCAGGGCGTCGAGGCGCACTGTCTCGGCACCTACAACTTCTACCGCTGGAGCTGGGACTGAGAGGGGGCAAGCGGCATGTATCTCGTAAAATACACCATTAAGCGCCTTGTCATGCTCATACCGGTCATCCTGGGCGTGACGCTCATCCTCTACTTCGTCATGTCCCTCGCCCCGGGCAATCCCGCGCGGCAGATCCTGGGCGCGGACGCCACGGCGGAGCAGGTGGCCGCCCTGGAGCATGAGATGGGGCTCGACAAGCCCATCATCGTGCAGTATATAAACTACATCCTCGGCGTCGTGCGCCTGGACTTCGGCACCTCCTGGGTGACGGGGCTGGAGGTGCTCGAAAGCTTCCGCCAGCGCCTGCCCGACACGTTTTTCCTGGCCCTCTGCTCGACGCTCTGGGCCGTGGCGCTGGGCATACCCCTGGGCATAGCCTCGGCGGTGAAGCAGTACAGCCTGCTGGACTACGGCTTCATGCTGCTGGCGATGCTGCTCTTCTCCTTCCCGCCCTTCTGGCTGGCGCTGCTCTGCCAGCTGCTGTTCTGCCTGACGCTGGGCTGGCTTCCGGCGACGGGCGTCGGCAGTCTCAGCCACTTCATCCTGCCCGCCCTGGTGCTGGGGGCGAACACCCTGGCCTCCATGATACGCATGAGCCGCACCAGCATGCTCGACGTGCTGCGGCAGGACTACATCCGCACCGCCCGCTCCAAGGGCGCCTCCCGCGCCCGGGTGCTGAGCCGCCACGCCCTGCGCAACAGCCTCGTGCCGGTCATCACCCAGGTGGGCATCAGCTTCGCCGGCTGCATGGGCGGGGCCATCGTCACGGAGACCATCTTCACCATCCCCGGCCTCGGCTCCCTGCTCATAAACGCGGTCAAGAGCCGGGACGTGCCCGTCGTCATGGGCACGGTCATCCTCGTCGCCGTCATCGTGGGCCTCATAAACCTCGTCGTGGACCTCATCTGCGCGAAGGTGGACCCGCGCATCGACCTGGCGGCCTGAGGGGGGTGAGCGGATGAAGAAACAAGCTTCCTCCTCCGTCCACGGCAGCTGGCGGCTCGCCGCCGCCCGCTTCAGGCGCAACAGGCTCGCCATGGCGGGCGTCGTGCTCCTCGGGCTCATGGCCCTGGCCATCCTGCTGGCCCCGCTCTACATGTCCTATTCGGACATGATACACCAGGACGTCTTCAACAAGCTGCGCTCCCCCTGCGCGGAGCACCCCCTCGGCACGGATGAGCTGGGGCGGGATCTGCTCGCGCGCATCCTCTACGGCGGGCGCATCTCGCTCTTCGGCGGCATCGCCACCATCGCCATCGCCTTTGTCGCGGGCTGTGTCACAGGCGGCGCGGCGGGCTACTTCGGCGGGCGGATCGACACGCTGCTCATGCGCTTTATCGACATGCTGATGGCCATACCCCCGGTGCTCCTGGCGATGGCCATACTCACGGCCCTGGGCAGCGGGCTGGCAAACCTCATCATCTCCCTGGCCGTCAGCCAGGTGCCGCGCTTTGCGCGGGTGGTGCGCTCCGCCGTGCTGACCCTGCGCGGGCTGGACTACATCGAGGCCGCGCGCAGCTTCGGCTGCGGCTCCGCGAAGGTCATCCTGCGCCACATCCTGCCCAACGGCATAGGCCCCATCGTCGTCTCCGCGACGCTGACCCTGGGGCAGATCATCCTCAGCATCTCCTCCATGGGCTTCCTCGGCCTGGGCGTGGCCTCGCCCACGCCGGAGTGGGGCACCATCATCTCGGAGAACATGCTGAACATCCGCTACTATCCCTATCTGGGCCTTGCGCCGGGCATCTGCATCTGCCTGGCGGTCATGGCCGTGAACTTCATCGGCGACGGGCTGAGGGACGCCTTCGACCCGCGCGCCGGACGCTGAGGTGGCGCGCATGGAAACTGCCGGAAAAAAGCTGCTTGAGGTGAAGGACCTCCGCGTCAGGTACAGGCGCGGGGATGAGTACGTCTGCGCGCTTAACGGCCTCGACCTCGACGCGGCGCGCGGCGAGAAGCTGGGCCTTGTCGGGGAGACGGGCGCGGGCAAGACGACGCTGGCGCTCTCCATCCTGGGCCTGCTGCCCGAGCGCGTGGGCGAAATAACGGGCGGGAGCATAGTCTTCAGCGGGGACGAGCTGCTGGAGCAGGGCGAGGCGTATATGCTGGGCCTGCGCGGCCGGCGCGTCTCGATGATATTCCAGGACCCGATGACGAGCCTGAACCCCGTCCAGACGGTGGGCGAGCAGATAGGCGAGGTGCTGAAGCTGCACTTTCCCGCCATGGGCCGGGAAGAGCGGCGCGGGCGGGTGGACAGGGTGCTGAACATGGTCGGCATCCCGGCCTCGCGCGCGGGGGACTACCCATACCAGTTCTCGGGCGGCATGAAGCAGCGCGTGGTCATCGCCATGGCGCTCATAGCCGAGCCGGAGCTGCTGCTGGCGGACGAGCCGACGACGGCGCTGGACGTCACCATCCAGGCGCAGATCCTGGACATGATGCGCCGCCTGCAGGAGGAGCTGGGCACGACGGTGCTGCTCATAAGCCACGATCTGGGCGTCGTCGCGGGCTTCTGCGACCGCGTGGCGGTCATGTACGCGGGACGCATCGTGGAGCTGGGCCGGGTGGAGCAGGTGTTCGGCGGCGGGGAGAACCACCCCTATACCCGGGGCCTGCTGCGCTGCGCCCCGGATCTGGGCGAGCTGAAGCCGAGGCTCGAACCCATCCCCGGCCACATGCCGGAGCCGACGCGCCTGCCGCCCGGCTGCGCCTTTGCGGAGCGCTGCCCGGAGTGTACGGAGCTCTGCCGCCGCTGCGCGCCGGCGCCGCGGGAGCGGGACGGGCATCTCATCGCCTGCCACCACCGCTGGAAGGAGGGCTGAAGCATGGCGGAAGTTCTGCTGGAGACAAGGGGCCTGAGCAAGTTTTTCAAGACCGCCGGCGGCCTGCTGCACGCCGTCGAGGACGTGGACCTGGCGCTGGGCGCGGGCCGCACCCTGGGCGTGGTCGGGGAATCCGGCTGCGGCAAAAGCACCCTGGGCCGGACGGTGCTGCGCCTGGAGAAGCCCAGCGCCGGCCAGGTGCTCTTCCGGGGCGAGGACATCAGCGCCCTCGGCCGCAGGCAGCTGCGCTCCGCGCGCCGGGACATGCAGATGGTGTTCCAGGACCCCTACAGCTCCCTGGACCCGAGGATGACGGTCTTCGACCTTGTGGCGGAGCCGCTGCGCGAGATCTGCCGGGGCCTGCCCCGGGCGCAGGCGCGGGAGCGCGTGCTGGACACGATGGAGCTCTGCGGCCTGCCCGCGGAGTATGCGGACAGCTATCCGCACGAGCTGGACGGCGGCCGCCGCCAGCGCGTTGGCCTCGCCCGGGCCATGGTGACGGAGCCGAAATTCGTCGTCTGCGACGAGCCCGTCTCGGCCCTGGACGTGTCCATCCAGGCTCAGATCCTGAACCTGCTTATGGATCTGCAGGAGCAGCGGGGCCCGGCCTATATGTTCATAACCCACGATCTGGCCGTCGTGCGGCATATAAGCGACGAGATCGCCGTCATGTATATGGGCCGCATAGTGGAGCAGGCGGAAAAGACTGAGCTTTTCAGCCATCCCCTGCACCCCTATACGCAGGCGCTGCTCTCGGCCATCCCGACAACGGATCTGAGCCGCCGGGGCCGCCCGCCGCAGCTGCTGCGCGGGGAGGTGAGCTCCCCCGTGAACCCGCCGCCGGGCTGCCGCTTCGCCCCGCGCTGCCCCCACGCGACGGAGGCCTGCCGCGGCGAGGTGCCCCTGCGCGAGCTCTCCCCCACCCACCGCGTCGCCTGCCGCCTCGCCGGCTGAACCGCCGCGGGCGAAAACGCAAAAAGCCCCGCCCCTTCACGGGGGCGGGGCTTTCGCGCGCCTCAGCCTATTATCCAGACGCCCTCGCCCTCGCAGACGGGGCAGTCGCCGCTGCCGTCGCAGACGCCGCACTCGAAGGCGTCGTGCTCGCCGTAGTAGATGTTGTCGGCCCAGCCGTCGCCGCCGCAGGCCGCGCAGTCCCCGCTGCCGCCGCAGGATTCGCAGCGGTACTCCTGCGGTACGGAATCCGGGACCTGCTCGCCCGGCTCCACCACGATGCCGAAGGAGTCGTTCTGGAATCCGCCGGAAATGCCGCCGGAGCCGCCGGAGCTTTCTCCGGACTCGGACGGGCTGTCGTCCAGCTCCAGGCTGTCGGGGATGTAGAGCGTCCAGCAGCCCACATCCGTCGTCAGGTAGCCGAGCACATAGTCCTCCCAAACGAGGGCATACTCACGGTAGGTCCCATCCTGGTACATGCTCTCAAGCCCCAGGCCCGCGCCCTGGCAGAGCAGCTTGTAGGTGAGGAGATCCGAGCTGTCCGTCAGGCTCTCGGGGGCCTGGAAATCGTAGACGTGCCTGTCGAATACGAAGACCTCGCCCGAGACCTCCAGCTCCACGCCGCTCTCAAAATCCCGCTGCGCGCCGTCGAGCACACGTATGGGGTCCGGCACCGCCGGGGGCTCGGAGGTCTCCCCCACATCCTCAGCCTGCCCCGAACCCGAGGCCTGCCCGGCATCCGAGGCCTGCCCCGCGCCGCCGGAGCCGTAGTCCGCCGCCGGGGGCTCCTCCGCGCCGCAGCCGCCCAGAACAAGGAGCAGCGCCGCCAGGACGAGCGCCGCGAGATTGTATTTCGTCTTCATCCAAACTCCTCCTTTTCGAGAATGATAACCTCTTCCCCACCCGAAGTCAAGCTGAGGAAGGCGGGCGAAAAATTGCCGCAAAGCCCTTGACATCGCCCCTTGCAGAGACTAATATATACCCGTTAAAGGATTAACAATGCAACTGATTTCCGAAAATCGAACATCAAAGGGAGAAATGCGCTATGGCAAACCGCATCGTACTCAACACCATATCCTATCACGGCCACGGGGCCATCGAGAACATCGTCCCGGAGCTCCAGGGCCGGGGCTATAAGAAGGTCTTCCTCACCGTCGGCTCCAGCGGCCTAAAGCGCGGCAGCGCGAAGGTCGCGGCCCTGCTCGACGCGGCGGGCATCCCCTACGAGGTCTTCAGCGACATCAAGCCGAACCCGACCATTGAGAACGTCCAGAGCGGCGTCGCGGCCTTCAAGGCCTCGGGCGCGGACTGCATCGTGGCCGTGGGCGGCGGCTCGGTCATGGACACGGCGAAGGCCATCGGCATCATCATAAACAACCCCGAGTTCGCGGACGTGCGCTCTCTTGAGGGCGTGGCGCCGACGAAGCAGCACGCGGTTTTCACGATAGCGGTCCCGACGACCGCCGGCACCGCCGCGGAGGTCACGATAAACTACGTCATCACCGACGTGGAGAAAAAGCGCAAGTTCGTCTGCGTGGACACGAACGACATCCCCGAGGTCGCGGTGGTTGACCCGGACATGATGGCCTCGATGCCGCCCGCGCTGACGGCGGCGACGGGCATGGACGCGCTGACCCACGCCATCGAGGGCTACATCACGAAGGGCGCCTGCGCCATTTCGGACATGTTCCATCTGGAGGCCATCCGGCTCATCTCCGCCAGCCTGCGCGCCGCGGTGAAGGACGACCCGGACGGCCGCGAGGGCATGGCCCTGGGCCAGTATATCGCGGGCATGGGCTTTTCGAACGTGGGTCTGGGCATAGTACACTCCATGGCCCACGGCCTGAGCGCGCTGTATGACACGCCGCACGGCGTGGCCTGCGCCATCATCCTGCCGACGGGGCTGGAGTACAACAAGCCCGCGGCGGGCGCGCGCTACCGTGCGATAGGCAAGGCGATGGGAGTCGAGGGCATCGACGCGATGAGCGACGAGGCCGCGGCGGACGCCGCCGTGGCGGCGGTGAAGCAGCTGTCCGCGGACGTGGGCATCCCGGCCGACCTGAAGGGCATCCTGAAGGAGGAGGACGTGGCCTTCCTGTCCGAGAGCGCCTTTGCGGACGCCTGCTGCCCCGGCAACCCGCGCGACACCAGCGTCGCCGAGATCGAGGCGCTCTATCGCAGCCTCATGTGAGCGTAAAAGCAGCAACAGGCGGCCCCGAGATGGGGCCGCCTGTTTTTTGCGCGCAGATGCGCGCGGCTCATAAGGAAAACTCGTCTCTCTTGCGTCTCAGCTGGCAGCGTCCTGAGATGAACAGGACGAGGGCGGCGAAGAGGAAGCTGCCGCCGATGATGGATGTCACCAGGAGGGAGATAGGGGCGCCTCCCGCGAAATACAGGCACAGCGCGGTGACGGTCTGGATAAGGCCGGACACCGCAAAGCAGAGGCTCAGGACAAGGCAGGTGTTCTTCAAGCTATCACCCCGCATACCCGGCGCGCCCGCCGGAAAAATGTGCCGCTCCTCATACATATTACACCACAGCCGTGCGCCTTTGTCAACGCGGAGTTGTGGGGTTTGGCGGGGAGGAACTCGCCGTTTTGCTGTTGGTTGGCTTTACGTTTGCGCTGCCTGTTCCACCCCATTTCTTTGGTCTTGCCCAAAGAAACGGGGT
>OLGN01001038.1_pt1 | contig 17899 bp, 13 predicted proteins | sample 1605941 | NCBI WGS metagenome assembly OLGN01 (sample SAMN03283269) | human gut metagenome | biome: human-associated habitat; material: feces | host: Homo sapiens | place: USA | collected 2013
CCTGCTGGATGGCCTCGTATTCCTCATCGGAAACGGTAATGTCGATCTCATGGGTTGGCTCTCCGTTCCCGATGGTGATGGTGTCTCCCGCACGGGTGATGGGCTGGCCGGATAAATCCGGCGGCGTAGGCTGTGCGGACGATTCCTCTGCGGCAATCTGCTCCACATCCTGCATTACCTGCTGGATGAACGGGTCACTATCCAGCTTTTCCGGGTCTGCGACCTGACCGTTCACGATACCACGCTCGGCCAGAGTCTCCCGGATGGCGATGGGGTCGAGGTTGTCAAAGCGGTCCTGTTCCTCTTGGGTGTAGAAGCGGTCCTCCTTGATAAGCTGTGCAATCCGGCGCTGTACCTTGGGCCAGGACACATCACCCGCCGCGCCGTCCACCGTCACAGGGAAGGCAGGCAGATCATCGCCAAACTCCTGCCGCAGCCAGGCGGCGGTGTCCTTTTCACGGGCGTGGTCCTTCATATAGCGCACGACTGCGTGCTTGCTCTCAATATTGCCGTTCCATTCCTGGATAGCCGCGTCAATCTCGGCTTGGGTCAGCGTCCGGCGCTGGGGCGCTGCCGGGCGCTCTGTCGTGGTATGGTGTTCCGGCATAGAAAAAGGACCGGGCGTTTGTACGCTCGATCCTTCGTCGATGGCTTTTATTTGTTCCGCTTCGGAGAGGAACAGGTTTAAGGTCAGCTGTTGATAAGTTCCGCTAGCAGGATTTCTTCCGCCTGAGCCTTGCAGGTGTTCATCAGGCCCACCCACTTCATCGGGTCGCGGGCTTTCAGCTGCTCCGTCGCGCCCACTGCCTCGGCCAGCTTCGGCATCATCTGCTCCAGACGCCGGTTCGCCGTCTCGTCGATCTCCTGAAGGTGCGGGTACAGCTTCTCGGTCATCAACAGCTGGTTGTACAGGATGGGCCGGTGCTCCTTCAGATAGGTTTTCCGCATCCTGCCGTACTTGCCCAGGGGCTTCGGCGGCTGCTCGGTCAGCTTCAGTTCGGGAATCAGATAGTCCCCGTTCTGGATGTAGGTCAGGTTGTTCTCCATGTGTGACGCTCCTTTCCGCGATCTGTGCGCGTTCGTAGTTTTGGATGGTGACGCCGATCTGCCGCAGCACCTGCTGACTTGCCTGGCTGACGGCTGTTCCCAGCGCCCTGACAGTGGCCGGGGTGTTGAAGTCAAAGATCGGCATGAAATCTTCGTAATCAAAGTGCTGTTCCGGCTCCAGTCCGCAGCGGGACATCAGGGCATAGGCGATGCTGACAGTGGCGGCTGATTGGAACTGTACTCCGATGTCAATTTCATCATATTCCTCCAGGAATGAACCGTCAACGATGTGGCGAATGTCCTGTTGATACTCCGTCCAGTATTCCTCTGCCAGTTTTCCGGCCACACGGGTCAGCTGTTCGGCAAGATCGCTCCCGGTCATTTCATAACGGTTTTCCAGCATGGCTGCGACCGGAGCAGTATGGGATTCTTCCAGCGTCCACAGCCAGGGGGTGCGGGAATGTTCACGGGTGCCGGTGTCGGAAATATCGAACACATAGCGCAGACGGAGCCGGTCGCCGGAATCATCCACCAGGGCGATGCCCTTGGAACCGCGCCGGACGTAGCGGCCCATACGGTTGTTCCACAGGTCGTACTCGGCGCAGGCAGTGGCATCCGGGCGCTGGGCGTAGATCATCAGCTGCTCATGAAACGGATATTTGTAGAGACGGGCGGCGGTGGTGAGAAATCCCGCCCACTCTTGCCAGCTGCCGGTGAGTTGGACCGCCACCTTCTCCGCCATCTGCGCATATTGTTCAGCTTTGGTTGGCATGGTTGTCTGTCCTCCCTTCTATTTTGGATAGGAAAACAGGGCGGCACAGCAGCCGCCCCGCCGTTTACGGGATATAGTTACTCATCAAAATCCGGGTACAGCTCCACCGCATCGAACTCGGTATCGGTCATAGCCCGGAGCTTGGCGAGGGTAGTGTCCGTCAGGGCCAGCAGCTCGGCCTCGTCCGGCTCCAAATAGCCGCGCATCTCGGACAGTGCCTCAATGGCTCCCTCACGGGTGCCGGGGTTGTAGATGCACAGCAGGTTTATTTCCTCAAAGGTAAAGTTGCCCATATCAAATCTCCCTTTCCGCGCTCTTTTTGGGCGCTGTCTTTTTATGTTCGGTTTTCGGTTGGCTTCTCAACTGTTCCACGACGGATTTCCTCTTTTCCCGTTCCTCCCGATGGGCGGCGGCTGCCAAATCCATGAGGGAGATGGGCTGGCCGCTTCTGGCCTGCTGTTCCAGCTGGACCACGGTCGGCTCCTTGGAGCCGTTGTTGATCACGCCGTCAATCATGCCGTAATCGTCCTCCACGGTCATCTCCGCATTTTTCAGGTGATTTTCCGGGAGGAATCCGGGAATCTGCTGAAAACCAACACTGTCAACATAGTGGCAGGATACCACGCCGTTTTGCTTGAGGGCAACAATGTCGCTGACGCTCATAGAAGGACTATGGAAGTCCACCGGTTTTTCCAGATTGAACTGCTGGAAGATCTGTTCCAGCTTTGCGTCAGTGCTGCCGGTAGCGGTCAGAGGCGCGGTATAGACCAGGTCATAGCTGCCGCGCTCCACAGAAATATCATGGCTTTGCAGCCAGTCCATATTCATAAAGCGGATATTCTGCGGGTCATCCCGGCTCACCTGGTAAATGGCGAAGCAATCGCCCTCATGGGAGAGAAACGCCTGCTCCCGTTCCAGCTGCCGGTCCTGCCGTTCCAGCACTTTCTCATGGAACTGGGGGCTTTCTTCCCATTCATCGCGGGCCACGGCAAAGATACCATCATGGGCGTCCAGATCGGAGCTGTCAAAAGCCATCTCCGGGTTTTCGCCCTCCTGGATGATGTACACGGTCAGATCGCGCTCCATCAGTTCATAGGCCCGCTCTTTGGAGAGGGGCAGAAGGTCGCTGTCCAGGTAACCGCACTTTTCCAGATCGTCCTGGGTCAGCGTCGGGTCCGGCATAGGGTATTCGTCCAGCGCCTGCTCTGGTGTATCGGGCAGCTGGGTGGGAACGGCGGCAGTTTCCTCCGCCTGCTGGCTGACCAGCTCCTGCATCTGTTGGTAGGCAGCCTCCCGCAAGGTCTCGATCATGGAGAGGGGCGCATACTTGATGGACGCATTTCCCATGTTCAGGTCCTCGCAGATACGGAGAGCGGCCTCGGAGCGGCGCAGGTCGGGGGCATCCAACTGGCCGCCGTCCAACTCCCGCATAGTTTCTTTGTCGTAGAGCGTGTAGTCCCACCCGGTATCACAGGGCTGGATGTGCAGATACGCGGCATCGTCCAGCACCAAAAGCGCCTCCCGGAACTCGGCGGTGGGGCTATTGTGTTCCGGCTCCCGCACCTGGATGACCTGCATTTCCGGCATAGCCTCCACCAAGTCCTGTACTGCTTTTTGCACCTGGGGATTGTCACGGAAGTAGGCGATCTCTTGAATGGTCTGAAGGTCAATGGTTTCGCCGGTCAGGATGGGGAATGTCCCCTCATAGTCGCTGCTGTCTTTCAGCTCAAAGCCGATTCCTTTGATACCATTCATCCGCTGGGCCGGAATGGCCTGGTAGAGCCGAACCGCATCCTCCAGGGAGAGATTGTCATGGTATTCGCCCATCGTAGGAAACTCCATGCACTCCGCTACATAATAACGGATGGAAGGTTCCTGCGTTTCCTGGACCTGTGTCGGCGTATCACGTTCCGGCACCAGCTGATCCAGACGGTCCAGAAGTGCGGCTGCCTCAGCAGTCCATTCTCCCGGCTCATCCTCGGCAATGTCCTGAAGCCATTTTCTCACGCCCTGTACGTCACCGTCCTGCAGGGCAGCTGTCAGTTCCCGGAGTGCAGTTTCCTGGTCATCCACCGTATCCCGATACTCATACGGGTCATAGTCAAAAGCAAACTGGTCAATGTCTGCGGCCAGCTGTTCTATGGGGTCAGATTTCTGCTCCGGCTCCTGCCTGGCAGTAGGGTCGATGCCGCGTTCCTTGCAGATTTCTTTGTAGTGCCGGTCAATGTCGGTAATCAGCTCACCGGCGGTCTTATTGATAACCTCCAGGCTGGCCCGCAGTTCTTTCAGTTCCTTGCCCTGGCTCCAGCTGGCGATATAGCCAAAGCTGTTGTCACCAGTTTCGATACCGTAATACTGGCAGACCGCATAGGAAATGCTCTCGGCCTGCACTTCCTCCGTGTGCCGGTCCTTGGCCGCCTGAATCTCGGCGGAGTGATCTTCCTCCACCTCCAACCGCCACTCGAACTGATTCTCGTCCACATAGCGCCAGTCTGCATCAGCGGCGAATTGTTCCGCCTCTGCTTCGGTAGCAAAGCCCTGGGAGTAGTCCTTCCTGGTCCCACCATCGCTGACCATGACCACCTTCCAGGCGGGTTCGGGTTCCACCCGCTTCGGGTCATGGAGCTTGCTGTGGGCGGTCTCATGCACAGCAGCGGAAACAGTCTGCACTTCGCTCATACCTTCCCGGATGGCAATCCGCTGCTGTTCGGAGGAAAAGTAGCCGTCCATGTTGGCCGCCATCGGCTCAAACTCAATGGGAACCGGCGCGGACCGGCGCAGCGCCTCCATGAAAACCTCATAATTCTGGACATTCCCGGAAAGAGAGGACGCCAGTTCCGGCAGGGGCTTTCCGTCCGTCTGAGACACGTCGAACACCTTCACCGGACGGAACAGCGGGATTTCCACCTCTTTTTCCTCCATGATGACCTTGCCATCCTTATCCAGCATAGGGGCTTTGGTGTCCGGGTCCAGCTTCTGTTCCTCGATCTTCTTTTTATATGGTGTCGGGGCAATGATGGTAATGCCGTGTTCGCCCCGCTTCACATGGCGCTCAAACTGATTTTTCCACTTGTTGTATCCGGCCACCAGCGTGGCGTCCGGGCGCTGCATATAGATGAGCATGGTGTTGTTGACGGAGTAGCGGTGGAACCGGGACATCACGGAGAGGTAGCGCATATATTTCTCACTCTCAAACAGTTCTTTGATGCCCTGCTCAATGCCCTCGGTAATTTCCCGCAATCGCTCCCGGTTGGTGGGTTTCTCAGCCATGATTTTCACTCTCCCTTCTATGGCCGCAATCTCTGCGGAGTGTTCCGCAAACCACTTGTCTTGTTCCTCGGTGCTGCTGTCGATCAGAAAGTCCAGGAGGTAGCCCGTATAGTCCTTTTTCTGGATAGCCTCCATAAAACGCGGGTGCGGGTTCTCGTCCGGCGTTTTAGGGGAATAATCGGTTTCCCATTTGCGGAGCAGATGATAGTAGTCGGTCAGAACACGCCAGCCATGTTCCCGCTTTTCCTTTAACTTCTGCGCTTCGGATTTCTGCCGGACATAGTTCCGCCGGGGCGGGGCCTGGCTGTCATAGGCCAGGCCAAAATCCTGGGCCAGCTTTTCAGCGGCTTCTTTTGGGGTCAGGTTATAAAGCCGGGCAGTGAAGTCGATCACATCACCGTCCGCGCCGCAGCCAAAGCAGTGAAAGCGGCGATCCACCTTCATGCTGGGGTGCCGATCATCATGGAAAGGACAGCAGGCCATGCCGCCGCGCTTTACCTCGATACCATACATTTCCGCCGCTTCTCTGGTGGTGACGGATTGTTTCACAACCTCAAAAACATTCTCTGCCATGCTCACTCCACACCCGTCTTTTTGACAGGCGGCCTGTATCCCGCAGCTTTGGCCCGTTCGCTGGCAGCCTTGCGGCGCTCGGCGCTGTACGGTTCTCGGACTGACACACAGCGTTTCGGGACGGTAAAGGTCTGCCGGTCCTTTTTCACGATCTGGTCCGGGTACTTTACGGCCAGCCGCCGCAGTTTTTCCAGCAGGCGTGGGTCATGGGTGTAGACCTCGGCGGTGGCCTCGGCCTGGTTATAGAGGATAATGGTTTCCTGCTCATATAAACTCAGTTTCATTTGCCGCCGCCTTTCTGCCGGTCAAATTCCAGCTTGAAGTTGACGTACTGACCGGTATCCTCCAGGACAACGGTGGCGTCGTAGGTTTTTCCGCTTTTCTCAGAGTACAGTCCGGTCACGCGGGCGCGGCCACTTTTCAGCAGCGACACCACAATGCCCTTTGTGGGCTGTTTTTTCTTCATCGCCCACCACTTGTTGTTTTTCCAGATTGCAAAATTGCAAGATTTGTCCTGGCAGAAGAAGCCTTTTTGCATTTCTGCAACCTCGCCGCCGCAGCGGGGGCATTTACCCACCACCTCACGGGGCGGGGAGAACAGGTACTCGGTCCCCTTGATGACCTGATAAGTCTCCACCAGCTCCTTCAGCATGGCGGCGATCCCATCCATAAAGTCCTCCGGGGACAGCTCGCCGCGCTCGATCTCACCCAGGCGATACTCCCACTCGGCGGTCAGAAGCGGCGAGTGTAACTGTTCCGGCAGCACCGTGATGAGGGAGACCGCATCCTTGGAGGGCATGAGCTGTACGGTTTTCTTGCTCTTTTTCCGTTCCAGAAAGCCGGTGGACACCAGCTTTTCCAAAATCCCGGCGCGGGTGGCGGGCGTTCCCAGCCCTTTGCGTTCGGCGTACTCCGGCATATCCTCTTTCCCGGCAGTCTCCATTGCGGAGAGCAGGGTGTCCTCGGTGAAATGCTTGGGCGGGCTGGTTTTGCCCTCCTTGACGGTAGCACCAGTGACCGGCAGCTCCTGACCCTCGGCCAGTTCCGGCAGGGCCTTGTCCTCGGAATTGTCGTTCGGCTCCGCATTTTTCATACTGGCGCGGTAGGCGGCGTCCAGCGCCCGCCAGCCAGGCTGCTTCACTGTGCGGCCTTTGGCGGTGAACTCCGCGCCCGCGCACTCCACCGTGATGGCGGTTTCGGCGTAGGTATGGGGCAGTGCTACCGCACACAACAAGCGCAGGGCTACCAATTCCAGAACAGCCCGTTCCCCGGCAGGCAGGGCAGATAAGTCCGCATCCCGGATGTTTCGGGTGGGGATCACCGCATGGTGGTCCGTCACTTTCTTGTCGTTGATAACCGCCGCCGCATCGCAGGAAATGGCAATACCCTTGCGGAACGGCATGGCGTTGGCGACTAAATTCACCAGCACCGGTAGGCCCTCGGCCATGTCGGAAGTCAGGTAGCGGCTGTCTGTCCGGGGATAGGTACAGAGTTTCTTTTCATAGAGATTTTGCAGATAGTCCAGTGTCTGCTGGGCCGTATATCCCAACAGGCGGTTGGCGTCCCGCTGGAGGGTGGTCAGGTCATAGAGGGCAGGCGGCTTTTCGGATTTGTCTTTGCGTTCCACCCGCTTGATTATGGCCGTGCCGCCCTGGCAAGTACTTTTCAGCTGTTCGGCAGTAGCTTTTTCTTTCATGCGCTCGCCGGAAACGGAAAAGCCGGGCAGCTCCAACTGTACCGTATAAAACGGCACCGGCTTGAACGCGTCGATCTCGGCCTCCCGCTGGACGATGAGCGCCAGCGTCGGGGACATGACCCGGCCAATGTTCAGCGTCCGGTGGTACAGTACCGAAAACAGTCGGGTAGCGTTGATCCCCACCAGCCAGTCGGCCTTGGCCCGGCAAAGAGCCGCCTGATGCAGCCCGTCATAGTCTGCACCGGAGCGGAGATGCTCAAAGCCCTCCCGGATGGCGGAATCCTCCATTGAGGAAATCCAGAGCCGCTTCATAGGTTTCTGGCAGCCCGCCAGATCATAGACGCTGCGGAAAATCAGTTCTCCCTCGCGCCCGGCATCGCAGGCGTTCACCACCTCGGTCACGTCCGGGGCGTTCATCAGCCTTTTCAGGATGTCGAACTGCTTTTTCTTGTCCGCACCCACCACCATCTGCCAATGTTCCGGCAGGATGGGCAGGTCATCGTAACGCCACTTGGCATAGTCGGGGTTATAAGTGTCGGCATCCGCCAGACCGGCCAGATGGCCCACGCACCAGCTGACCCGCCAGCCGTTTCCTTCCAGATAACCGTCTTTGCGGGTCGTAGCTCCCAGCACGGCGGAGAGCGACTGGGCGACTGAGGGCTTCTCAGCAATCACTAAGCGCATCTTCATCCACCTCCCAATCTGCATCGCCAAACGCCGTTTTGGACAGCTTCTTGGAAACCGGCTCATACAAAAGGGAATCCAGCTCCACGTTGTAGTAGCCATGATACAGCTCTGCCAGGATGTCGTTTACAATCACACGACACACATCAATGATCCTGGCCTTGCTCTGGCAGGCCAACTTGTATTTCTGGTAGCGGCAGAAATACTCCGGCTTCGGGTCCTGCTTTTTGCCGTTCTCCTGCATAAGAATGTCCACTGCGTCAAGCTCATCCTCACCCGTGCAGTACTCCAGCACGTCCAGAAGTGTCGGAAAGCTCCGCTCATCATAAGGGGCTTCTTCCACCAACAGGCCGATGCAGGAGGCCAGCAGGAGTTTTGTCATCTCCCGGTCTGTCTCCGTCAGCGCCTGAAAGACCGCTTTTTCCTTTGGAATGATCCGTTCCTCGATAAAATCCATCACATCGCCCCTGTGCAGCAGGCGCAGGGAATCCATGCACAGTGCCGGGGTCAGATAGTAATCGGTATCTTCTTCCTCATCGTCAAAAAAGTAGGGTTCCGGTTTTGTCTTGTTTTTCTTTTTCATGCGGCTGCGAATCCGAGAGCATACATCTTCCGCACAGACAAAGCACAGATAGGCCGCATCAAACACCAGAATCGCCTTAACGGCTGTCTTAAAAATCTTCATTTCGATTTTCTCCTTTCATTGAGCCAGCGGGTCATTTCCCGATGGCAGAAGCCTACACAGGGCTGACCATAATTCCCGCAGCCATAACAGGGGTGGCTTTTGGGTAAAGAGGGAGGACGGGAAGTAGCCTTCCCGCCCTCCGGCCTGCGTGTCATCATGGATTCATAGGGGCTGTCGGTGAACCGGGTCATTTCACCGGGGTCTCGCTTTCCTCATCGCCGCCCCCACCGGCGTCCGGGTCATCTTCATCGGGTTCCCCATCTTCGGTCTCCCAGATTTCATCCTCCCCGGTATCATCCGCATCCTCGCTGTCCTCACCGTAGTCGTAATCGTCCAGATCGTCATTGCCCTTGGTTTTCGGCTTATTCTTCACCAGCTTAAAGTAGGCAAAAGCTCCTCCGCCGCCCACCAGGACAAGGACCAGCAGAAGGACTGCCGGGTTCAGGCCGGAGGATTCCTCTGCCTCCGGCTCGGTTTCCTCCTGTTCGGGTGTTTCCGTTTCCTCCGGCTTCGGTTCCGGGCCGACGCACGCGGTCATGTCCTGGGCGCACAGTTCACAGTCCATGTTGACCGCCCCGGCCTGGCACCGCTCCGTGCAGGAGCAAGCCGCAGGCTGGGTCTCGCCGTCCTCCGTCAGCGCCATCAGATCGGCCTCGTCCACCTGGTTCAAAAAGTGGACCGTTTCCTCGCCGTCATCATCCCGATCAATAATCAAGTAAAACACGTTGCCGTTTTTGCTTTCCACCGTGATGAACTGCTTGCCCGCCTGGCTGCTGCTCCCAATGTCGTCGATCAGCGTCAGGTTGCCGTCCGGGGTCAGGGCGCTGCCGCCCGAAAAGCCACCGAACAGTTCCAGCAGGGCGGCGGTTTCTTCTTCCGTGAGAGAAAGGGAGAAGCTGCCGTCCCCACCGACAGTTTCGCTGACGGTCAGGTAATCGCCGCAGACGTAGCCCTCGCGCTCCGGGAGCCGGATTTTGTACCAGCCGCCCTCCGTGCCGATCACCTCAACCTGTGTGCCATTGGGCAGCTGGGTGATGGCCGGGTTCTCGGTCCCAGCGCCGGTACGGACATTTAAGTTGCTGCCTCCGGTCGTTACCGTGCCGGTCTGGCTGGCCGCACTGCCGTCAGCATCGCCGGAAGTGATCTGGACGCCGTTTTCAGTGGCGGTGATATTCAGCTTGCCCAGCAGCTCCGAGAGGATGGCGGCGGTGTCCACGCTGGCCTCGGTTTCCTCTGTATCCGATTCAGGAGCATCTTCCTCTGTGGTATCTTCGGGAGACAGGTCGCTGTCCGTCCCCGGCGCGTCAAACTCAATGCCGCCGGTAGTGGGGATGCTCTCCGCCGCCTCCGGGTCCGTGCCAGCCGCCAGTGCAGACATAGAAAAAGCCGGGATGGCAAGCATCACGGCCAGCAGGCAGCTGAAAATGCGGGTTTTAATCGTTCTCATGGGAATCTTCCTCCTTTCCGGTCAGGGCAGACGCATCGGTTTTGGACGCCTGGATGAGAGCGGCCAGCTGTTCCGGCGTCATGCCCATGCTGCGGACCATGCCCACAATATCCAGGTTCTCCAGTTCGGTGATCTGCTTGTCGATTTCATTGTTGCGGGCGCGCAGGACAGCGATCTTCTCATCGTTTTTGCCGCGCTCGGCCCGCAGCCGGTTGATTTTGCTGCTCATAGGTAAACACTCCTTTCTGTCAGGGCAGTCTGCCAAAGGTATAGAAATGGCTCTGCCAGTAGCTTGTGTTGATGTTTGCGTAAGAGATGGGGTCTCCGCAGTGGATCATCATCCCGTCGCCCACATAGATGCCGACATGGGAGGCCCCTGCGGTGTCGTAGGTCCCCTGGAAGAAAATCAGGTCGCCGGGCCTTGCGTTGGCGGAGGACACCGGGGTGCAGATGTTCAGAAGCCCGTTAGCGGTCAGCCGCCCCACATCCCAGCCGGAATGATTGATGACCCAGCTGACAAAGCCGGAACAGTCAAAGCTGGTGGAAGGACTGGAACCGCCCCACACATAGGGGAATCCCAGATACTTTTCCGCCTCTGCCAGCATAGCGGCAAACTGTTCATCCTCCAGGGCTTCGGGCGGTACGTCATAGTCCAGGTAATCCTCACGCCCTGCGGCATTGGGATATTCGCTCTGGGGGAACAGGTCCGGCCGGTTGCCCTGGGTGGCGATATACACGGCATACATGGATACCTTATCTTCATCCATGATGTAGACCGGCAGGTGGGACAGGTCGAAGTTTTCCAGGGTCACATAGCAGATATAGTAGTCATAGGGGACTTCCACCTCGTAGTCATATTCCTCGGTCGTGGTCTCCCCGGTCTCCGGGTCAGTGACTTCGCGGGTGCCGGTCCGGGTCTCGGTGCGGTAGCGTGTCTCCACCACCACTTCCTCGGTGAGAATGTACTGGCGCTCAAAAAGCATATCCAGGGTTCTCTGGACCTCGGTAAGCGTCCATTCCCCCTCATGGTAGGCAGTCAGGATGGAGATCAGCACATAGGGGTCATGCCCGATCTCGTCCAGGTCAAAGTGGTATTCATCGTAATCGTGGGTACTTTCATAGCTGTCCAGATAGTTTTGCAGCTCCGCCTCCTTTGCGGCGTAGGCGGCTTCTGCCCCCAGCATATCCTCATCTCTGGACGGAAACGTGGAGCCGGTCACGCCGGAGCCAATGCTCTGTGCCATCATGGAACAGGAGGAAATGGTATTCATCAACAGGCAGACCATGAAAAAGAGGACCAGCACGATACCGGCCCCTTTCTTGTGGCGCATCACATACGCGCCCGTCTGTTTCACCTTGTCCTTCACAGTCTGAGCCGCCCGCCCGGCCTTTTGCGCCGCACCGGTGGCAGTCCCGGCTGTCTGGCTGGCGTGTTTGGCGGCGGCGTACTGTTTCTTGATGGCCCGCTTTTGCTGCCAGCGGGAAAAAGGATTGCTGGCAAGCTGGGGATTCTCCCGCAACGATTTGTGGTACAGGGCGTTGATATTGGCTTTTTCCAACCGTTTCTCGGCCTGAGCGGCTTTGCGGTAAGGCTTCAGCTTGTGGGAGCGATAGCCCTCCCGGACCAGACGCGCCCCGGTCTCCACCACTTCCTCGGACTTGTGGGCGCTCTCCACGCCCACGTTATCGTCCTCAGATTCCCGGATTTCCTGATGGATTTTGCCCGCCACCGTATTGGCAGGGGCATCCCGCAGGGTATGGGACAGCTTGGAGGGTGGTTTTTTCTTGTCCTCCAGCACTAACTTTGTGGTCACTTTTCCGGTCTCCGGGTCCACTTCGGCCCGTTTGACCTTCTTTTTTGGAATTTTGGCCTGCGCCTGATCTGCTTTGGCGGCGGCCTTGTCCGCCTTGCGGATGGGCTTTTCCAGTGCCGGGTCAGCCCGTTCTTCCTCGGTGAAGCGCAGGCGCGGCTCCTTATTCAAACCATTCCCCCATCATGAGGGAGGCCATCATACTGCCCAGTTCTGCATAAACAGCCAATCCGACCGGGTCTGCAAACCGGCACTCCGTCAGGCAGGCATAGAGCTGGGCGGTCACATCCGCCAGGATCTGTACTTCCGTGCCTTCCAGCACCAGGCCGCGCTGGGTTCTGACTGCACACAAAAGCTCCACCAGACGGAGCAGGCCGATCTGACCGGTCTCACTCAACTCCGCCGCCTGGTCCGCCGCTGTGCGGCACTCACTGACGGCATCTGCCATCACCGTGAGCAGCTGGCTGCGCTGGGTCTCCATCGCCCGGTCAAAAAACATCATGTGATCGTTGTTCAAAATAGCGGGTTTCATTGTAAATGTTCCTCCTTTCATTCCTGCGCCAAGTCCTGGGGCTTGGTTGTCATGATCCGATAGAGTTCCGTATTCTTCGGGAAGTGATCCACGAAGGGGAGAATGATGCTGCCATAGAACAGCAGGCCCTCGCCCTCACTGGAATGGGTCACATAGGACAGCTGATGTGGGGAGATGCCCAGCTGTTTGGCGAGAATCTGCCGGTCGCCGCCTGCCTGGTTGAGCATATACACGAAGTCGGAGTTCTCGAAGATGTTCTCCACTTCGCGGCTGGAAAGCAGGTCCTTCACGTTCTGCGTGATGCCGGTCGGGATGCCGCCCCATTTTCTAAACCGTTTCCAAATCTCCACCGTATAGGCGGCGGTCTGTTCCTCTTTTAAGAGCAGGTGCATCTCGTCAATGTAGTAGCGGGTAGACTTGTGGGCCGCCCGGTTGATGGTGACACGGTTCCAGACCTGATCCTGAACTACCAGCATCCCGATTTTCTTGAGCTGTTTCCCCAACTCCTTAATGTCGTAGCAGATGATGCGGTTCTGGATATTCACGTTGGTCCGGTGGTTGAACACGTTGAGGGAGCCGGTGACATAGATTTCCAGCGCCGTGGCGATGTACTGGGCCTCCTTCTCATCCTGGGAACGCAGGAGGTTATACAGGTCCTCCAAAATCGGCATATTTTCCGGGCGCGGGTCGTTCAGATAATCGTTGTAGACCAGCCGCACACAGCGGTCGATGATGGTTTTCTGGACCGGCTGCAAACCCTCCTTGCCGCCCACGATCAGCTCGCACAGGGACAAAATGAAATCGGATTTCAGCGACAGCGGACTTTCATCGTCCGAGTAGTCCAGGTTCAGGTCCATCGGATTGATATAGTGCGGACTGGTAGGACTGATGCGAATAACCTGCCCGTGTAGCCGCTCCACCAGCGGGGCATATTCGGCCTCAGGATCACAAATGATGACGTCATCGGCGGTGAGCAGAAAGCAGTTGGCGATCTCGCGTTTCGCCGAAAAACTCTTCCCGGACCCAGGTGTACCGAGTATCAGCCCGTTAGGATTCTTCAAAAGTTTCCGGTCTACCATGATGAGGTTGCTGGACAGGGCATTGATGCCGTAGTACAGTGCCTCCTTGCCGGTCTGGAATAATTCCTGGGTCGTGAACGGCACGAAGATGGCTGTGGAGCTGGTAGTCAGCCCCCGTTGAATCTCGATCTGGTTCAGGCCCAGCGGCAGGCTGCTCATCAGCCCTTCCTCCTGCTGGAAGTCCAGCCGGGTCAGCTGACAGTTGTACTTCTGGGCGATGGAACTGGCCTGGAAGATGTTATTGTCCAGCTGGCGCGGGGTGTCGGCAGTGTTCAGCACCAGGAAGGTGACAAGGAACATTCGCTCGTTGCGGGATTGCAGGTCCTGCAGGAGCTTTTTCGCCTCGTTGCCGTAGGTCGCCAGATCGGACGGAATGATGTCCATGTCGTATCCGGCACGGACGGCTTTTTTCTGTTCCTCGATCTTGCTACGGTCCAGGTCAGTGATTTTCCGCTTCACCGTCTTGATGGCCTTTACCTGGTCCACCGACTGGATGTGCAGACTCACGATCAGGCTGGATTCCATGTCGAGAAAATCCGCCAGCATCCTGTCGTTGAGTTCCGGGGCCAGAATCTGTACGAAACTGACCGCGCCATGTTTTTTCCCCATCTGGAACTGCTTTCCGGTACGGAAGGCAAAGGAACTGGGAGCGATGAAGTCTTTGGTAGAGAGGCCGGAGGGAGCCAGCCATTCCCACTCAAAGCGGAAAGGGATCTGCTCATCCATGTGGAAGATAGAGTGGAGCTGGGCCAGCCTGGCCTTGCCGTCCAGCGGCTCGGCGGATACCCCCAACCGCTTGAAGTTGTTGAGAACATCTGTCTCAATCCGTTCCAGCCGGGGCTTGGCCGCCCGCAGGCTGTCCGCCTCGATGCTGAACGTCAGGTACTTGGTTTTAATCAGGCCGTTGTTGCCTTTTGCCAGCTGGTTCTGGAGCATCTGGCTGTACTCCGCCCGGATGGGGTCGAAGTCATCGCCCTGCATGGGAATCTGGATGCTGCTGGCGAAGGTCTCCCTGGAGGCCACCAGATTGAGAAAAGACAGCTGAAAGTGGATAGAGCTGTCAAAATAATTGAGGAAATCACACCAGCCCTCGAAGATTGCGGTTTTATCCTCATTTTGGCTGAGCTGGTAGTTGATGTCCTGGAACTGGACGGTTTTGGTATAGCGGCCATCCGCCACTTTGCAGATGCCGTCCGGCCACATCCGCTCATAAGGGATGCTGTCCTGGGCCGATTTTTCCTTTTTATCCGTGCGGTTGGCGCGGGCGATAGCCGCCTCGATCTGCTTCCGGTCGGCACTGGACAGCTTATGTTTTCTTTTCACCGGCATCGGCCCGCTTGCTTTACCGGCCTGCCGGTGTTTCTTTTCCGTGAACAATGTCATACACCTCCTTGTCGAGTTTCTCCTGTCGTTCCAGCACGGCGTAGAAGTTATTGGTCCGGTACGGGCGCTCCTTGGGCCGGATGATGGCCACCCGGATGATGTTGGCGAGAATCTTTTCCAGTGGCTGACCGTGTTTTTCATACATGGCCAGCAGGAAGAAAGGCAGCATGACGAGCATCATGCACATGGCCGCCACGCTGTTCCCGACAGGTCCCCGGAGCAAAAAGAAAAGCGGCACGCCGATGAGCGCCCCGCCGCCGAAGCAGACCAGCTGCCTCTTGGTCAGATTGAATGCGACTTTGGTTTTGACTTTCGTCAGGTCTTTGGGTACGGGTACATAAGCCATTTTCGGGTTCCTCCTTCCTGGGTCAGTGCGCCTGGAATACTGCTTTTGATAGGCTGCCGGTTTTGAAAAGCGTAAAACACAAAAGCACCGTGTAGCCCACGCAGGTCCAGATGGCCATAATAATGTCGTCCTCGGTGGCGATACCCTGCACCAGCACGGCGTAGATCGCCACGCACACGATGATGAGAAACGCCTGGAATCCCAGGGCGAACAAAGAGCGCAAATAGTTCTGGCCCATGCCGCCCCATTCCTTGCCCATCATGGTGGCCATCGGAATCGGCGCAACGGATGTGACAAGGTAAATCTCGATCATACGGCCATAAATCACAATAAAGATACAGATATACAGCGCCCACATGGTAATGCCGATAAACAGGCTCTGTACCCACAGGCCGAACAGCGGTCCCAGGTCCATTTCCATGAGCCTGGTCTCCATGTCCGCCATGACGGTGGAGATGTCGATGGAGGCGTCCGAGCCGATGATCCCCGCTGCCTGCGCCACGACGCTCTGGGCCACATCGAACACACCCATGACGATATTCCAGGTGTTGGTGACGATGAGGATAGCAGCGGCGCTCTTGAACACCCATTTGAAAAACATCCAGGTGTCCACGTCATGCAGGTTGTTCTTCTCCACAATGAGCTGGATCAGCTCCAGGGTCATCACAAAAGCCAGGATTGCCCCGGCAATGGGGATGATGATGGTCTCGGAAAGGTTCTGGATCATGTTAAAAATGCTGCCGTTCCATCCCTGGGGCGTCTGGCCCACCTGTACGGAGATGTCCGCTACCTGCTGGTTGACAGAATCGAACATCCCGGAAAGGTTGCTCATGATGCCGCCCACCAGCATTTCTTTCAGCCAGTCTGTAAGCGCGTTGATTAAGAAATCCATACGGTGTGTCCCTCCTTTCAGGAGGATGCCGCCTTACGGCGGCACCCTCCGGGGATTTCTGATCGCGTAACAGAGATTAGCCAAACAGGCCGGAGAGCAGGGGAACCAGGGTGATGCCGATAAGGGCAACGCCGCCGCCCGCCATGAGCTGCTTCATGCCCTGGCTTTTTGCGCCCGGATTGTCGTTTCCATATCCTTCCAGAAGGTTAATTGCTCCCCAGATGCCCAGGCCAGCGCCGAGGGCAACAACGAGGGTCTGAAGAACGGTAACAGCAGAGTTGAAAAATTCCATAAATGATACTTAGCCGGAATCTTGTTTTGGTTTAGTCATGTTTCATAGGCATACAAAAGCCGGAACAATCCGCCGCCCGGTTTCCGGGGGCTGATTCCGGCTGTCCTCCTTTTTTCATTATTTTTTGTGATTGTCCGCTTTGTACGCCAATGGCCCCATACAGGGCAGTTGCGGCGAATAGATAAAATCACTCCTTTCTTCAGCGGAACATCATGCTTCGCCCGAAACGTCTACTTCGTACACGTCGCAGACCTCATTGGGCTTCAGTTTCAGCCGGGTGGACAAAAACTTTTCTATATCGAAAGCGTTCTTCGGGTCCGCATCGGCTGTGTATTTGTAATTGGGGTGTTTGGTGATGTCGTACTTATCCGAAAGGAAAGGACGCACACCGCGCAGCTGGAGAATACACTTGCCGCCGTCCATGACGGCCAGCTCATCCTGGCTCATCAACTCTTTCCCCAATTTTTGATAGTTAAGGCTGTGGGAGGTTTCCCGCCCACGGCTCTCGCCGGTGTTATAGGTGTCGATGGTCTCTTTTCCCAGCACGGCGGCCAGCTCTTTGAGCGTGGTTGGCTCCTTGCCGCCCAGGAAGATGGAGGTATCCATGTTGCCGATGATGGTATCGGCGTTGTCCTTATAGATAGCTTTCAGCTGGGACTGCGCTTGCAACACCAGGCAGGCGGAGATCTCACGGCTTCGGATGGTAGCGACCAGCTTTTCCAGGCGGGGAATCTGCCCGATATTGGCGGCCTCGTCAATGAGGCACCGCACATGGATCGGCAGCCTCCCGCCATATACATCGTCGGCCTTTTCGCATAAGAGATTGAACAGCTGGGTGTAGCACATGGAGATCAGGAAGTTAAAGCTGTCATCGGTATCGCTCATAATCAGGAACAAGGCGGTCCGCCGGTCTCCCAGGGTGTCCAGTTCCAGCTCGTCATAGGCTGTGACCTCCCGAAGCTCGGCAATGTCGAACACGGCCAGCCGCGCACCGCAGGAAACCAGAATGGATTTTGCGGTTTTGCCCGCCGCCAGCTTATATTTCTTGTATTGCCGCACCGCAAAGTGGTTGGGCTTGCGGGATTCCAGCTCGTCGAACATCAGGTCAACGGCATTTTTATATTCCTCATCATCTTCTCTGACTTCCATGCTGTTAATCATCTCGATCAGGGTGGAAAAGTTCTGTTCCTCTACCGGAGCCTCGTAGTGGATGTACCCGATGAGAGCGCAGTACAGCAGGGTCTCAGCCTTCACCCAGAAATCGTCCCCGGCCTTGCCCTCGCCCTTGGTATTTGCAATCAGGGTCGTGACCAGCTTCAAGATGTCCTTCTCCGAGTGGATGTCGGGTAAGAGACTGGCATTGCTGCCAGCCCCTCCCCTAAGAACCGTA
>OLGN01001041.1_pt1 | contig 17874 bp, 14 predicted proteins | sample 1605941 | NCBI WGS metagenome assembly OLGN01 (sample SAMN03283269) | human gut metagenome | biome: human-associated habitat; material: feces | host: Homo sapiens | place: USA | collected 2013
AATGTTACTTTTCCTAATATTTTTCCTGCTGGCAAATCTTCTGGAATATATTTTGCTAATCCTTTCATTGCCTCTTTATCTATTCCTTTTCCTGCATGTATTAATAAATCTCCTCTATATTTAGTTTGCCAACTTCTAAATTCAAATCTTTTATCTCCTTGCATTATTAGTGTTGCCCAAGGTTGTTTTATTGTTAATACTTTCATATTCTCTCCTATATTTTTCTCTCCTTAAGTATTTTCTTAAACAATTCCCTAGTATTATCATATGTAATTGTTTGCATTGCCTCATCAAAATCCAACCATTTTATATCATTCACTTCACATTCCTGTGCTTTTATCTCTCCACCTGTACATTTTGCAATAAATAGGACCACTTGTTTCAATGTTCCTTTATCTGTTACATATTCCATTGTATATCTTTTATTAGCATCAATTTCTACGTCTAAATTTGTTTCTTCTTTTACTTCTCTAATTGCAGTTTCAATTTCTGTTTCATCTTTTTCGACATGTCCTTTCGGAAATCCCCAATGCCCTTTGGTTTGTTTAATTAATAATACTTTATTTTTATTTATTATGATACATCCACAAGATTTCTCTCTTTCTTTATTAGTTTCACTTAATATCTTATTCAATTCTATTTCCTCCTTTTTAACAAAACAATTATATATATCGGTATGTCCAATTATTTATTTTTTTGATATCCTATTACTTTTAATGAATCTTTCGCATCCTCTATAAAATATCACAATTAATTGACTCTTGTCCTAATATATCCCCTTTATTATTAAATTTCTTAATTTTAGATGTTATTTTTTAATTATTTTATTTGTTCCAAACTTACTAATTTATTTTTTCTAAAAATCATTTTTAACAAACAAGGAGATGTTATATTCAAAATAGTATTATTGTATACTAATTTAACCTCTTCATTTACTTCACACCAATTTAATAAAAAGAATTTTATCGCTCCCCCGATGACTTACAACAGCAATTTTATTTTCTTCATACTCTTTGAGTATTCTATTTAAAAAAATATTCATTCTTTTTCTTGTATCTTCTGCACTTTCACCATCAGAAGTCTTATAATTTCTGTCTAATAATTGTTCTTGAGATGGATCTCTTGTACTTTTGTCTTTCATAAATTTTCCTAATTCTTTTAAATTTCCTAATTTTCTTTCATTTAAGTTACTATCTAAATTAATAGGTAAATTATTAGTATTAGCAATATATTTTGCAGTCGCTTTTGCCCTTGTATAACTACTTGACCAAATAACGTCAATATTCTTTAACTCAGTATTTTCGCTTAATTTCTTTGATTGCTCTTCACCATATACAGACAATATTTCTTTTTCGTTAATTATTTGTGTTTCTTCATTTGTATTTCTAATTCCATTTTCAACAACAGTTTCAGCATGTCTAATTAAATAGATTATAGTATTTTCCATCTTCAATAACTCCATTTCTCATATTAAAAGTTAATATGTTTAACTAATTTTTTCTTAATAATTCTGTATAATATATGACTTCCTTTTCTAATTTTTTCGCATATTCAATTTCTAAACTTGTGCTATCTCCAATATAATTATTTACATTCACAACTAAAATAGCATCAGATAATTCTATTCTTTTAAAATGTTCCTCTTTTAGTTTCGCTAATTGTTCTTCTGTTCTTTCAACATTCTCTATAATTGGATAAATAGGTGTCAAAATACAATTACCTAATAAAGCCATTTTTTCTGCAATTTCCATCATCTCTTTTTTGAATTTTAAACTTCCACATAACGTTATTATTTTCATTTTTTAAATTCTCCCTATCATTTTCCACAATTATACCACTCCCTGTGTACAAATCCAATACATTTATATTTCTTTTTTAGTCAAATTAACCCAAAAGATCAAGAAAAAAGCAAATGCTAAAATCTAGCAAATGCTTATAATCTTTCATACCTACATAAAAAGCTTCTTTTCCATCTTTTCTAGCAGTAACTCCTGTTATTGCACCATATTTTTTATTTGATACACCATTACTATAAAATTTTCTCATATTCTTTTCTAAGTGATCATACAGTTTGAAAATATCTGGAATTATATACTTCATTTTTGCATATGGATTTTGCATAGAATTTCCTAATTCCTTATGAATATTTATATAATTTTTAATGCATTGTCCTTTTCCTGTTTATGAAATTATTGGATTTTCATTTTTATCAGGATACTTATCAATATTAAATAAGTTTAATATTGATACTATATCTGTTACATCAATATCTCCATGCACTTCATCATCCTGAAATCCAATTGTGACTAAATCGTTTTTATTGTCATATTTTACTGATTTAGCAGAAATCGTTAATCCCCTATTTAACAAATAAAAATTGTTACTCTTTCCATTAAGTAATGATGCCCTTATTTTTTTTGGCAACTGCTGTAGTAAGTTTTTGTTTCCTTGGATTAGTTTCCATTGGAATATCTTTAGGAATGTCTTTTATATCACAAATCATTATATACATTTCTGAATTATCCATATAGTTGTTTAAATTGTAAAATGGATTTGGAATTTTCCTAAAAGATTTTGTTTTAAAATTTAAAACTTTCATTTTTTCCTCCTTTTCACATATAAGTGATTTTTTATTATAATACACAATATCCATTGTCATTCTTTTTGCATTTTAAAATTAATTTCTATTGAAGTAAACGCTATATATGGCGTATAATGTTAAAAAGGAGAAATTTATGAATATAAATGAAAAAACAGGTCTAAATATTAGAAAATATAGGGAAGAACAAGGGTACACACAGAATGATTTCGCAGAAGAATGTCAAATAAGTAGAGCTTATTATGGAAGGATAGAAAGAGGAGAACATAGTATAACAGTAGAAACTTCCTCTTGATTTAATCATTTATTATAATAAAATATTGACAATAAATTTTTTTCTAATATAATAAATATTAAATTATTACTTTACTAAAAACTTATTTTAATAATTATATGGAGGTCTTATATGTATAATCGAATTTCTATTGTTGGAGGATCTGGTAGTGGGAAAAGTACTTTATGTAATATTTTATCTAAAGAACTTAATTTACCTGCCATTCATTTAGACAGTCTAAACTATAAACCAAATTGGGTTGAACTTGATAAAAATGAAAGAGACAAAATTATATCTGCTAAATCTTCTGAAGAGAAATGGATAATTGATGGAAACTATAACAATACTATCAAAGAAAGATTTAATAAAGCTGACTTAATTATTTGGCTAGATTACTCTACTTTTTCTCAATTAAAAGGTGTTTTTAAAAGAATAATAACAACATTAAATAAGGAACGTCCTGAAATCCCTGGTTGCAAAGAACGATTAAATTTTACTTTTATAAAATATGTTGCTACATATAATAGAAAAAAACGTCCTTTGCTTTTAGAAAATTTAAAAGATATTTCTCCTGATAAAATATTAATATTTAAAAATCAAAAAGCTTTAAATAAATGGTTAATTGATTTTACACATAACAAAAATATTTTAAATAACATTAAAAACTAAAATTTTGTAATAAATCTTTTTTATTAGAATATAATATATTATATGACCCTACAACACTAAATTCTTTAATAATTTAATAAAATGTATTGACAAAGTACAGGTTTAGCCTTATAATAATAATTGTTATATCGCGGGGTGGAGCAGTTGGCAGCTCGTTGGGCTCATAACCCAAAGGTCGGTAGTTCGAGTCTACCCCCCGCAACCAATTATATCAAGCATTTGCTATTGCTAGCAAATGCTTTTTTTATACTTTTTTATAATCCTATTGTTAATTAACATAAAGCGTGTTATAATATATGCCATGGAAAATATATGGAGGAAAATATATGAAAAAAGTAAATAAAATGACTTTAAAAGAACTTCTTGATTCTACTGATTTATTGATGCATTTATCTGATATATTATATTGCTGTGAAGATTTTGAAACAATTAAAGAATTTGCTGATTTTAATACAACTAAATCTAATCTAAACTTTATAGAAATTAAAGACTTTTTAATAAAACATGAAGATAAAATAAATAAACAAAAGTTATTATTAGTAATTGTAAAAAACTATTACGAAAATATAAATTTAATAGATTCTATATTAGCAACTAAGACCTCTAACTCATCAAATATATTAGACTTAATTGTAGAAAAAAAAATAGAAGAAAAAAATTTAAATATAGCCAAACAAATAGGTAAGGGGATGGATGAATCTTTTGCATTCTATTTCTATAATACAGATACCAATAGCTATGACATAAATATAATTGATTCAAAAGAATTAATTGATGGTATTAAAATAAACAGTTCCGCTAATCTAAAAAGATTCAAAGAAATAGACCAAGATTTCATGGAATCTGATAAAACCAAATCTATAGGAATTGAATATTTATTACAATCAATTGTACTAACAGATTTTAATAACATATTTCCAAATAAACAAATTGGATCTAATATGAAAACTTTACTTTTTGAAAACCAACTCTTAAAAAACAATATTAAAACCAGAGAAGAAATAGAAAATTTAAAAAATCAAAATTATGATGAATATGAAAATTTAATAGAAAACAATGAATTTCATGATATATTATCAGATATGAAAAATTTACTAGAAAAATATATAAAATATGTAGATATTGACAAGCTTCTTGCAATTAGTGCATATAGATTTGAGGAAAGTCTAGAAAATGAATTCATATCTATAGAAAATGCACCTGCTATAAAAGAAATTTTAAATACAATTATAAAACATACCAAAAATAATAAAACATTAACTTTATCTCTACAAGATAGAAAAAATTCTTATGATCTTAAAGACATAGAATATTCATTAACTGATATAATTAACTGTATAAATAGATTTACAGACGACTCATATATAAAGAAATCACAAATAGAAGAATATAAAAATAAAATAAATTCAGAAGAAATTACTTTATTTGATTTAGATCCTCAATATGTAAAGATTTGTTTTTCACCTTCTGAATTAGAAAATATAGCTAAATTAAATAGTCAAAACTTACAATATGTATCTACAATATTACAATGGAATAAAGATAAAATATTAAATAATATTAAATTTCAAAAAAATTGCCCTGTTGAGTTATTGAAAGATTTTATGACTCAAAAAATTATTTATCCAAATGATATAATATCATTATATAAAGATAATATAATAGATATAGAATATATAAAAAATTTAAAAGAATATTCAAATTTTTCTAATGAAATTTCCGCTTCAGAACTAATTTCTTTATATGATAATTATAATAAAAATAAATCTGAAGAAAATAATTTAATAAACTATACTAGATATTTAGATCTTTATAAAGAAATATTACTAAATGATAATCCTAAAGAAACCGAAAAATATTCACTAAACTTTATGGAGCAAATGATTGAAAATTATGACAAAAGCCATATAGATACACATATAACTCAATTAGAAGAATTTTATAAACAGGGATTATTAACATTAAACACTATTATAGAATGGAATGATCCTTCTGTAATAGAAACTTTTTTAACAGACTTATATAAAGAAAATATTATTCAATTAAATGATGTAAAAAAATTCGTAAAAAACGGTAACTTACCTTTCGAATATATAAAACAATTAGTATGGGAAGAAAATATTAATTATGAAGAAAGACTAAAACTCTTAGAAGAAGGTTGGATCCCTGAAGAAGAAATCTTTGAATTATACTCAAAGGCTCTTATTAGAGAGGATGATTTATTAAAATTATCACAAAAATCAATTATAAGTAAACAAAAAACACTTGATATTATAAATAATACTCAATTACAAGATTTAGAAAAATATTCTAATATTGTATTAGTAATAGGTGATAAACTCCAAAAAATAAAAAGAGATGATAGCTTGTATTTTAATGAAGAAAAAAACACTTCAAGCAAAAGCTCTAAACCTAAATTAATGATTGACCCAAATGAAAGAGAGTCCCTTTTTAGTTTGTTAAAAGCTGGTAAACCAAATAAAGTAGAAATATCAGAGACTAGTCCTTTCTATAATTATGAATTTTATATTATCCCTGATGAAAGTGGAAAAGTAAATTTAAATAGTGTTATAATTGCAGAAAGAATTTATGAAGAAAAAGAAGAACATATAAAAAATCCTAATACAACCATTAAATATGCTACTGATAACGCTACATACTTCTTCAAATATAAAGATTTAATGGTTCTAAGTAATTACTTAAAAAAAGATGATGCAATAAAAGAAACAAAGAATATAATCTTTAAAGCAAATCACACACTTGCAAACGATAAAAGGAATGGACATTGGGCTGCTAGCGTAATTTATGGAGTTGCTAAAACTATGTTATCATCTGACTTAAAGGAATATAGCAAAGATAATCAAAGAAAAATAATAGTTGAAAAACTTAGTAAAGTATATACTTACGATGAATTAGAAAAAATTTTAGATAAAGGATCTTCAATAGATTCCGGAGATTCTATTTGTGAAATTATAGATTATGATGACTCTGACTCTAGATAATTTTTTGTATATTATAACAACTAAAAAGCACTTTTAAAAGTATTTTTATTGAATTTTTTGTCGAAATACGATATATTATTTATATTGTTTTTATAGAAAGGAGTCCATGATTTATTTAGTTTATTAAATAATCATATAAAAAAATGAAAATAAAAAAAATATTTATTATATTATTATGTACATTTTTAATTTTAATTCCATTTGGAAATGTTCTATCAGCTGATATTGTAAATCAACCTTCAATTAGTGCAGACGCCTCTATTGTAATTGACAATAAAACTAATAAAATTCTATATAGTAAAAACGAAAATAAAAAAATGTACCCTGCTAGTACTACTAAGATTTTAACAGCAATTCTTGTTATTGAAAATTCAAATTTAGATGATTTAGTAACAGCAAGCTATGATGCTATTATGTCTATTCCAGATGGTTATTCAATAGCTAATATTCAAATTGGTGAACAACTTACAGTTGAACAATTATTAGAACTTTTATTAGTTCACTCTGCTAATGACGCAGCTAACGTATTAGCAGAATTTATTGGAGGTTCAACAGACAGTTTCGTTTCTATGATGAATACTAGAATTAATGAATTAGGATTATCTGATTCTCATTTTACTAATGTTTATGGTATGCATAATGAAAATCATTATACAACTGCTCATGACTTAGCAATAATTATGAAATATTGCCTCAAGAACGATACATTTAGAAAAATCTCTGGTCAAGCTTCTTGTTCTATCCCATCAACTAACAAATATGGCACTAGAACATATAATTCTACAAATGAACTTTTAATTCCAAATAGTTCATCTTATTATAAATATTTAACTACTGGAAAAACAGGATTTACTTCTCAAGCAAAAGAGTGCTTAGTTTCTTCTGCTTATAAAGATGATTTAGAATTAATTGGAGTTGTACTTGGAAGTAATAATCGATTTTCTGATACTCGTGCTATATATGACTTTGCATATTCTAATTATTCTATTAAGATTATTGCAAATGAAGGAGACATTGCAAGTAATATAACCATCTCTAATGCAACAAAAGAAACCGAAAGTCTGAATCTATTATTAGATGAAAGTATTCCTGTACTGATATCTAATTCTCAAGATATTTCTGAAATTTCACCTGAAATAATATTGAATGATAATATTTCAGCTCCAATTGAAGAAGGCTCTATTTTAGGTAAAATAAAATATACAGTAGCAGGAGTTACTTATTCGACTAATATTATCGCTGAACATAATGTTGAAAAATCTAAATTGCCAGTTTATATTTTGTATTTAAGTATTGCATTTATATTTATTATAATTTGTTTTATTTTAATTTATAAAAAAAATAGTAAAAAAAAGATTTAAGTTAAAATTATAACTTAAATCTCTTTTTTAATTTTTTGCTTATTTTATATAATGTTTTTTTCTCACTATATAACTTACTCCTGCAATTGTAGCTCCTACTCCAACAGATGCTATTATAATCCAAAATGCTACTGAACCTGTATATGGTAATTTAAATGGTAATTTTTCTAAAACTCCTTCATTTTTATTACTATTGCTATCGCTTTTATTTTCTTTCACAATTTCATTTATTTGTCCAGTTACAACATTTGAAATATTAATCTTACTTAAATCTGTTTTATTTCCAGCTGCATCTTCTATATTTCCTGTTATATTATTAATAGTCATTTTGCCAATATCTTTTTCTGATATTGTATATGTATATATTATAGAATTTACATATTCTCCTACAGTATAGTCGCTTTCTAAATTTCCTTCTGCTTTGTTTCTTCCAAATTTAATATTTAATACAGGTACTTCTTCAGCTGCTATATACTCATTTCTGTTTTTCATATTTTCATCTTCAAAAACGACTTTAATTTTAACTTTATCTCCTGCCTTATAGTTTTTTCCTTCTTCTGCCATTATATCAATTGTCTTTATAGTTGATTTTGAATAATCAATCACTATTGGCTCATCCATATTTTCTTCATTAATTACAGTCAAATTTGCTTCATTCCCTGATAAATCTCTACATCCACTTACTTGGATTTCAAGATATCCCTCTTTTATTTTGTCATTTATTTCTAAACTAGCTGTATACTCTTTGCCACTACCTTCTACTGTAGCCACTTGTCCTCCCATTGTAACTGTTGGCAATTCTGCTAAATCTTCATTTGAAGTAATATTAACTTTTACAATATCTCCTTTATTTAAATAATAACTATCTTTTTCTATTTCTGGGACTACTGTTATCTCTGGTGCTGTAGTATCTGCTACAACTTCACCAACTAATAAATTTATTCCGTTTGGAACTGTTTCTAAATTGCCTGTTAATTCATCAGACATTTCGTCTTGCTCTGTTACATCATCTCCTACAAATGCTTTAGTATTGCTAGAAATATATTCTTCACTTAGTTCTTTGCTTTCATCTTCTGATTCATCATTAGATAAAACTTCCATTTTTTCATTTTCTATATCTATATTTTCTTCTGTTTCTTCAATAGTAAAATCTTCTTCTTCTTCATTATTAACTGTTAATATAGTATCCATTTTACCAGTATCATCTGTTAAATTTCCATCATTTAGTCCTACTATTTTTAATATTCCATTATCTCCTTCTTGCACTTCATATTCGTATCTAATAGCTGTATTATTGTCTTCAAATCTAATAAATTCTGGATTTTTAACACTTGAATTGTTACCAAATTCTAACTGTAGTTCTGGTACATTTCCTTTTACTTCTTCTGAAAATGCAATCTTTATACTTATTTTTTCCCCTTGTTTATATTCTTGTTGTCCTTCATCTTGATCAATTGTAACTTTTTGAATAGTAGGTATATTTAATGGCTTTACATTTACTTTTATTGTCTCTTTAACATCTTCATTTGTTGGGCTACTTATTTCTATAGTTGCTTTTCCCTCTGAAATAGCAAGTATTTTATATGCTCCTGTCTCTTCATCCTTATACATTCTTGCAATATCTTCATCTGATGATGTAATAATTGGTTCTTCTGTTGCATCTATTTCTCCTTCTATATCTTGACTATTTGCACTTGATTTTAGAAGTTTAGATACTGAATTTGCAATTATATATTCCTCATCTTCTAATGATTCTTTTAGCGTAATATCTTGCTTACTTGTATAAATTTTAGTAATAGACTTCTCTACCTTTACATCACATTCATCACTTATACCATCGATTGTAACAGTTACCTTTGCAGTTCCTTCTTTTACAGGTATAACTTCTACATTTCCATAACTATCCTCTTTTAATTTTACAATATTTTCATCTGAACTTTTCCACTCAGCGTCTTTATTATCTAAATTTGTGTTTACTTTTAAATATGTATATTTATCCGGTAAGTTAGACAAATCATAGTTTATTGTATTTTCACTTAATTCAACATATGCTTTATCTATAATTTCAATATTAAATCTAGCTGTTTTATATTTATTATCTTCACTATTCTCATCTAGCATGCTACAACATATAACTATTTTGCTACCTGTTACAGCATTTTCATTAACTTTAATATTAGCACTTCCATCATTATTTGGAGTAATAGTTACCATATCTGCTTGCCCTTCAGCATACCATCTAATTTTATTTTGAATACTTTCATCTTTAAAATCTTCATAATCGTCATCTTTTAAACTTTTAAACTTTAATGTAAAAACATCATTTTTATACATTCTATTATAATTATTAAAGCTCATTTTCTGAATGCCTGTAGCATCAACTACATTTAATGAACCATCTCTGTTAATATCTCCTCTTTCTTTTTCTTCTTCTGTAAATTGAACCAAGTTTACTATTGCTCTTTGTACCTCAAACGAATCCACCTCTGTAATAAATCCATCTTTGTTAACATCTCCTAAAATATTTTTGTTTACTTTCTTTGCAGTAATTACTTCAAATCCAGTAGTAATATTATTTTTATCTATTATTTTTAATTTTATTTCTCCCACTTTTTCTTCTTCATTATTTTCATTTAGGTATGTTACTTTTATTACCACACTACCGTTTAAAGCTGATAGTTCATTTTTTGATTTAATTGAAATTCCATCTTGACTTTTAGTAACATTTACTAATTCTTCTCCTTCAGTAACAGATAATTTTAAATTGTCAATTGAAACTAATTTATTTTTATCGTCATATACCTTAAATGTTTCTGAACTTCCTATTTGTAATGAATTTACTCTTTTATTTATAATAACTTTTAAAGCTGTTAAATCATTAGCGTCAATAGTATCATTTCCATCAACATTAGCATATTTTTTTTGAGCATCTATAAACTCTTGCAACTTAGATAAATATCTTTGTAATAACAAATAGTCATATTCATTAACATATCCATCTTGATTTATATCTCCTGCTATAGCCCTATCCTTTTCATTCTTATCACTTGCTAAATATAACTTATTTAATTCACTATTTCCGTAATATAAATAAATTCCATTTGAAGATTTGTTACTTTCATCTATAATAATGTCATCTCCCAAGTTTCCTGATAAGTTTTTATAATTCTTTATCTCTATTGGTATACATTTATCTACATAACCAAATGCATTAGCTGTTTGTAGTATATAATTTGAATCTAAATATGCATAATAATGATATATTTCACTTTTATCTTTTTTATTTTTATTTTTTAATCTAGCAAAAGTCGTTTTGTGTCCACATACATATATTTCTGGATTATTTCCAAGTTTCTCTTCTGTTGTTAAATCTATTACTATTTTTTGATTTTGGTATATTGTCATTTTTTGTTTATCAGATGACAATTTTCCTCCTGTTATATTTATTTCACTTATTTCAGGATAACTACTATCGAAATAAACTTTATTTTTTATAGTATAACTTGTAGCATTTCCCCATTTATCTGATAGTCCATATATTTCTATTACATAATCTCCATATAAAGTCCCTGTTCCAAATTTATCTGTTATTGGAATTTCTATAGAGAAATTGGTTTTATTTCCTACATTTATTGTACCAGTTTTTAAATCTGTTCCATTAATTTTTATTCCACTATATTTTGAAACTTCTTCATGTGCTTTAAGATTTAATATCAATTTGTCTCCTACTTTTACTGCACATTTATCTTTATCATAAATCTTGCCATCTTTCTTTATTTGTAAACTTTGTATTTTAGGTGGCGTTGTATCTGTTTTAATTTTTTTCTTTGATATTCTAATATTGCCTGCTAAATCCTCAACTTCGATATTATATGTTCCAGATTTTGTAACTTCATATGTTACAGGATATGCACAATAGTAATTTTTATTATTACATTTATAAATATCACTTCCATTTACTGATATCCTTTTTATAGCCACATTATCTTTAGCACATATCATTAAGTACTTTATGTTTTTTCCTAATTCACTTTTGCAACTAGCAGTAATCGTTGGACGATTTGTATCAATTCCTTTAACCTCTTGAGAAAAAGCAATAGTATTTAGTCCTGGATATATTACTTTTATATTATAAGTTCCATTTTTTGTTACTAAATATTTTACTGTATTATACCCTACATATTTTCCATTTACATAAATTTTAGCATTGTTGCAATCAACATTTAAACCATTACTTGGCCAAATATTTATATATTTCTTTTTTGCCCAACCATTAGTAACACTCGAATTATATCTTAAAGACATTTGATAATAATTGTTGCTATTATTATTGTTGTTGTTATTATTGTTGTTATTATTATTTGGATTAGTACTTGCTTTGGTTCCTGACCAATTAAACATTACATATGATCCTTTAAATGGTGAACTTGACGTACCTGGTATTCGAACCATTGCTGTTTCTTTTTCTTTTCCTTTACTTTTAACTGTAACTTTTTTTCCAGATATCTTGACAATATTCTCCTTATAATAAGTAGGTGCTACTATATTACCATATGATTTCACAAAGATATCTGGCAATGTACTATTTCCTGTATTTCCACTTTTTATTGTTCCTAAATATTTAGTTATTATTTGGTGTTGTAAATTATATCTAGCATCATGTACAATACCATCATTTATGCTTTCAATATTATTTTTACTTAAATCTATATATGTAATATTTTTTAAAGCTTTCCTTCCAGAAGAGGTCATAAACCCACTTGTTCCAGATATTTTACAATTAGAAAAATTTAATCTTCTTAAATTCGGCCATTTTGAAAAATCAGGTAATGTAGTTATTCCTCCTATATTTAATCCTGAAAAATTAAACTCTTTTTCTTTTTTACATGTATCTGAACTAAAATATCTACTTGGTACTTCAATATAATATCCTCCTGATATTTTATGTAATGCCTTTCTATTATTTCTTTCTAATGATGCCTCTACTGGATTCATATTTTTTTGTTCATCCCACGTTAACCATATTTCATCGGATATCTTATTAATAATATATTTTAATATTACATCACTAGAGCTAGTTATTCTAACAGAACTATATTTAGCCAATTTTTTCTCAATTGGATTAATTGCTATTTGAGTAACACTAGTTTTATCTTCTTCATACTTAGCATCTTTTATCTTATTTGTTATACATACTAGTCCAATTATTACTTCTGCCACCAAAATAATAAATAAAAAATTTAATACTTTTAAAAATTTCATAATTTTCATAATAATATCCCCTTTAATGTTATTAATCACTAATTTAAATTTACTACATTATTATTATAGTTTCAATAGTAGCTATTTCTTAGTTCAAGAATGTTACAATGCATTACTAGAAAACTACTTGCGGATATTTAAAATATAAACACCACATTCTTTAATATTTTATTTTTATTACAATTTGATTACATGCCATTTTATTTACTATTTTATACTGTAATTAGTTCCTTTATCTTATTAAATTTATTTTCTCCAATGCCATTTACCTGTTTTATATCTTCTATTAATTTAAACTTTCCTTTCTCCTTTCTGTATTCTATTATTTTTAAAGCTGTTGATTCTCCAATTCCAGGTAAAGTTTCTAAATCCGTTTTAGTAGCTGTATTTATATTTATCTTTAACTTTTTATTATTATTACTTTTTATCTCATTACTTTGTTCTACTGTTCCAGAATCTATATTACTTTCTACAATTATAGTTGACTCTTTTTCTTCTTTACTTGGTATATGAATTTTCATCCCATCTTCTATTATATATGCTAAATTTATATTTGTAATATCTGCTTCATCTTTTAATCCCCCAGCTTTATCTATAGCATCTATAATTCTGGAATTATTTTTCAATTCTACAATTCCCTCTTTATTTACGGCTCCGCTAACATGAACAATTATATTTTCGTTTTTTTCTAGTTGTTGTTCATTAGAATTATTTTCAATTTGATCATTTGTTTTAATCTCTTCTTTTATTTCTAAATTTTGTTCTTGATTGTTTAACCACTCTTCTTTTCTATCAAAAATAAAATAGTAACTAATTATTGCAACAATTGCTACAATTACTATTAATAGAATTTTATTTTTTTTATTGAAATCATTTATTCTTATATGTATCTCTCCTTCCTCAGAATAATTTAGCAAACCATATAATTTATATTAATCTTATATTTTTTCTTTGGTTTTTTTATATAACCACCACATTATGTGCTTTATAACTAATATTTATTAATTTGAATTTTAGTAAGAATTTTACTTGAAATAAATTTGATTGAATTTAATTTATTATAGAAAAGATAAGTATTTCAAATTGTTATCTTATCTTTTCTATAATAGTATATTGATTGTTAATAATCTTTTCCTATAATAATCGTTACATCTACTTTGCTTGAACTTGATTGACTATTTTGTATAACCCCTGTACCTAATACTTCTTTCATATTTTGTAATAAAGTATTGCTTACATCTTTTTTATCTATAATAGTTGTTTTAGAAGTTGAATTAGTAGTTCCAGTTCTAGTAACTTTATAACCTGCTCCTTCTAGTTCACTTACTGCCTTTTGTAGTTTTTTACTATCTCCGCTTCCATTTAATATTTCTATTTTAATATCACTTTTTTTATTTGATGTTACTGTATTATTAATAGTACTATTAGTTGAAGTATTTGAAGTCACATTATTTGTTGTAGTTTCTGCATTTTCAGTTAACTCTTCTGTATTATCTCTATCATAAAATAATTCCTGTATTAATGCTTGTGTTGCTTTTTTATCATGTGTAAATACCCATGTTCCAGATGTATTTTTATTAGTATTGATTCCTGGTAAACTAGCTGTTAATAAATCATCTGTATTAAACTCTACTGCATATGGGACATAATCTTTTGCAACTTCAAAGTCTATATTAGTTATTACATATTCTTTTGCAACTTCTAAAATTTCTCCAATTTTAAATATATTTTCTGGTTTTGCTGTTTGTTTTATAACTTGCATAATAAATTCTCTTTGTGTTCTCATTCTTCCTGTGTCATTGTCACCATATTCCTCTGGATATGAAGTATCATCATTATTATGTCTAAACCTTACTAACTGTTCTGCTTTGTCTCCATCTAATTTTTGTTCTCCTGCTTTTAAATGAATGTGTAAATTCTGTGATGTATCATCATAATTCATATCAATTGGAACATCAAATGTAATACCTCCAATTACATCTACTAATTTAATTAAAGCTTCTGTTTTTACTACTACATAATATTTAATATCTAAACCTGTTATTTCATTTACTGCTTCTAAAGTTTCATCTGGTCTATGTTTTCTACTATACAATGCATTTATTTTTTCATAAGCTGTTGCTTTAGCTGGGGTTTTTCCAGTATATGTATCCCTTGGAATAGATAATAATGTAGCTTTTTGAGTATTTGGATTATACGAAGCAACCATAATAGTATCAGTTAAATCTACATTTTCTTGATCTGTACTAATACCTAATATTAAGCATTTAAATTCCCCTAAATTTTTCTTGGTATTTTCATCATGTCCTACCACTGTTGCTAACATTCCAGACATTCCGCCTCCATTTTTGCAAACTTTATATGCAAATACACTTCCTGCTATTAATATAATAAATAACATTATAAGCAAAACTTTTTTCCATACTTTTTTCTTATTTGTTGTTCCTTTTTTTTCTCTTTTGTTAGACTTACTTTTTTTCAAAATTGCTCACTCCTAAAATTTTATGTTATAAGTATAACAAACTTATATATAAAACGCAATAATTTTACAAAAAATTCACAATAAATAAACACAGTATAATTTACATTCTTATAATCTTTACTGAATTTACTTTTTAATAGTAACATAAACTCCAACATTAACAAAAAAAGATTGAGTCGTAACTAATACCCCAATCTCTTATTTTATAGTATTTTTTAGAAAATATTATGTTTTAAAAAACACATTTAATATATTATAAGTACTCATTGTCTTTGCTAAATACGATTCTTGCATAGCATTATCAAGTGCTCCATTTGGATTAAGTATTACTACTAATTGTATTACCATTAAAATCACATAAGTAATAATAATTCCTCTTAATAATCCGTACAAAACTCCTCCTATTTCATTAAACTGTTTTATAATTGGAAATTTTGCTACTTGATTAGCTAACGAATTAACTAGTAATAAACAAATTTTAATTATTATAAATAACACTATTAATGTTATTCCATATATAATATTTATTGATAAACTTTTAGATGTATCTGGTAAAAGTCCATTTTTTGCACTTTCTATAAGTTTACTTGAACTATCTTTACTATCATCATTTTTCATAAACTCTTCTATTTTGGTTTGTATCATTTGTTGTAACTTTTCATCTACTGTAGTATTATTAATTATTATATTACCAATTGGTTTATATAATAATAATGTTACAACCATTGCAATTATAAATGCTAATATATTTATTGCCAATGAAATTAATCCCTTTTTATAGCCAAAAAACGCTGAAGCTAATATAAATAATATAATTATTATATCAATTACAATTCCCATAATTTATCCCCTTTTATAAGTTTATAATTTCAATTTTATCTCTATAGATAATTCCGGCTATACTATCTGAAACAACAATATTAGTAATTTCTTGATTTGCCACATATCTCTTTACAAGCCATCCATCTGTACTAATGAACTCTACTTCTGTTCCTAAATTAATTGCTATAATATTTCCATATGTATATAATTCTTTAGTAACAGAACTTGCTGTATATTGCTTTATTTCATGATTTTCAATATTCACTATATTTACTAAAGAATCTGCTGTAAATAATCCCGAAGATTTTTCTTCAATTGAACATGCTCTATTTACTAAATTTACTGATTGAAATATTACTTTTTTATTTTGATTATCTATTAGTGTTATATCTTCTCCGTTCTCTATTTGATGTATAGAGTCTGTATACATACAAACTAGCTTATTTTTATTTTGATATTTTATATTAGTTATTAGCTTATTTTCTTCTCCCTTATATGTATTTTCTAATGAATTAGTAGGATCAGTACTTGCCTTATCTATTGATATAACTTTTATACTAGATTGTATCATAGTACCTGATGTGTCAACTTCTGCAATTGCTAAATACTTATTATCATTTGAGATGCTAACATCTACTGCTCTTGTTGATGATAGATATGTATTAAACAATTCTTTTCCTTGAGGATTATATGTTTTTATAACTGTTTTATAACTTGTATCTACTATTACTACTGCTACATATCCATTTTTATTAACATGTACTTGTGAAATGTTTCCTTCCACTTCCGCTTCCCAAGCTATGTCTTTATCTGAAATTAAATAGACTTTTTTCCCTTTGTTTTCTGCTATTGCTAAAAATCTATTTGCTGAACCCCAAATAGGATTTGAAATTTGTAAATCAAGTGTCTTTTCCTGACTTCCTGTACTATTATAAATTGAAAATTTAGTTTTATTTAAAATACCTATATATTTATTAAAAGCATAAATATTAGAATCTTGATTCTCTTTTAAATCTATTGTTGCTACTTTATCTTGTAATACTTCTTTTCTAAATATATTTTTATCAATCCATTCTCTTGCTTTGTCATTAGTACTATATAGCCCAATTGTTATAATTGCTATTACAATAAATACTATAATTATCGTTAAAATAACTATTTTTTTCTTATTAACTTTCTTTTCCTTATTAGTTGCGTCTATCCAGATATCTTTCATTTTATATTTTCTCCTTGGTTTTTATTAGTTAAGTTATATCAGTTTTTCATGTTTTTTTCAAGGTTTTTACGAATTTTTTAAGTTTCAAAAGTTACAGTTCAGTAAGAGATGATTATGATGTCCAATCTTTGCCTCCAACTATAACACTTAAATTTTATTTAATGACGTTTGATTGGAATGAAAAATA
>OLGN01001046.1_pt1 | contig 17774 bp, 10 predicted proteins | sample 1605941 | NCBI WGS metagenome assembly OLGN01 (sample SAMN03283269) | human gut metagenome | biome: human-associated habitat; material: feces | host: Homo sapiens | place: USA | collected 2013
TTCTCCAGCTCCACGAAGATGCCGCGCTGGGTCACGCCGGAGATGATGCCCTCGTTCCACGTGTACATGATCATGAGGATCGCCAGCGTGAGCAGCAGCGTGAACCAGCCGCCGTGCAGGAACTTGGCCATCGAGGCGGCGAAGAACAGGACCTGGATCGCCAGGAACACGATGGTGAACACAACGGCGCCGAACTTGTTGCTGCGGTGCCACAGGTAGATGCCCAGCAGGATCGTGGTGGTGATCATCGTGATGGTCAGCGCCAAGCCGTAGGCCGCCGAGATATGTTCCGAATCGCGGAACAGCAGCAGCACGGCCAGCGTGGCCACGCACAGCACCACGTTGACGACCGGAATGTACAGCTGGCCGCGGGTACGGGCAGGGTAACAGACCTGCAGATGCGGCATCCAGTTGAGGCCGGTGGCCTCGGAGACCATGGTGAACGCGCCCGTAATCAGCGCCTGGGAGGCGATGATGCCGGCGGTGACCGACAGCACGACGGCCACATAGCGCACGTTCGGATCCATCATCTGGAAGAACGGGTTGATCCCCTCGGCGTCGGCCAGTTCGGGGTTGTTCTGGTTGCGCAGCATCCACGCGCCCTGGCCGAAGTAGTTGAGCACCAGCGCCACCTTGATGAACGGCCAGGTGAAGTAGATGTTGCCGCGGCCCACGTGGCCCATATCCGAGTACAGCGCCTCGGCGCCGGTGGTCGAAAGGAACACGGTGCCCATCAGCGCCAGACCGGTGGCGTTATTCGGACTGAACAGGAACTTGATGCCGTAGTACGGGTTGAGTGCGGCGAGCACGGACCAGTCGTTGCCGATGGCTACCACGCCGACGATCGCCAGGAACGCGAACCAGACCATCACCACCGAGCCGAAGACCTTGCCGATCGATTCGGTGCCGCGCGACTGCACGGCGAACAGGATCACGATGATCACCGCGGTGATCATCATCGTCAGATCCTTGTTCTCGGTGAACAGATGCTCCAACGCCGGCAGCGTCTTCAAGCCTTCGACGGCGGACGAGATCGACACGGCCGGCGTCAGCACCGAGTCCGCCAGGAAGGCCGCGCCGCCGAGCATGGCCGGTATGACGAGCCATGCGCCGTATTTGCGAATCAACGAGTACAGAGCAAAGATGATTCTGCAGAAACGGACATCCAAACATCCCAATTCACATCACACATGACCGATTCTCCAGAATCGGACACACAGAACACATTTTTCGGAACTCAGACGTCCGATTCGGCAGAATCGGACACATGTGCACAAGTCGGATGATGAGCACGACTATCGACGGGCGTTCGCCGGTTGTGGACGCCGCTGAAATCGATGCGATCCACACCGGGCACACGCATGAAGACGCACAGTATCAACGCGTGGTATCGCCTGGCACCAGTGTCATGGGAATAAGCACGTTCGGCTCGAACGGCTTGGGGATGTTCTTGCGTGAAGCGTTAGCCGCGGCCACTTCCTCATTGGCAATCGCCTGCACGATATGGTCGGCCGCCGACTGTGCGATCGCCGAGAAATCCTGCGCGACCGCGGTCAGCTTCATGCCGGCCAAATCAGTCAAATACGTACCATCGTAGGCAACGATCTGCAGCTCGTCAGGAATGGAAATTCCACGGCCCAACGCTTCGCGCACGCAGAACGATGCACCAATATCGGAACTGACCACGGCATCGACGCCGTCGGTCGTCACCTTGTCGAGCGCATTGCTGACCGCACGATGATAGCCGGCAAAATCCATCACTTCGCCAGCTTCAACATACTCGTATTTCACGCCTGCGGAGGTCAATTCCTGTTCCAACGTGAGGTAGTAGCGCACCGTCGGGAACGTGGTCTTTCCCAAATCGAACGGTCCTTCCTCGACTTCTCCGCGCGCAGCCAAATCGAAGAATTGATCTCGCGGACCGCCAATCATCACCACATGTTTGGCACCATTGCGGATCAGCATCTGCGCAATCAATCGCCCACCCTGCTCGTGGTCGGATCCGATTGACGAAATACCGTCTCCAAGCACACGGTCGAACGCGACGATCGGGCGATGAATCGACGTCCAATAATCGCCGGGATGCGAAGTGTGCGCACACATGACGATGCCGTCCATCATGTGCCGACGCAACATGTCGACATACTGGATTTCGCCATCCGCCTCATCTGCGGTAGAGCACAGCATAGTGCGTAATCCTTGCGCGGCGAGTGCATGCTGCAGATGTGCGGTAAACGTCGCAAAGAACGGGTGGCGGATGGTAGGCACGATGACGCCGACCAGATTCGTGCAATCATGATACAGATTGCGGGCAAGCTCGTTCGGCACATAATTGAGGGCTTGCATGGCTTTGCGCACACGTTCGCGCATGTCATCAGACACGTACCCGTTGCCGTTCACCACCAGCGAGACGGTGCTCAGAGACACCCCGGCCTTCTTCGCCACATCGCGCATGCCGACCATGATCGCACCTTCCCCGTTATCACTGTTCTATCGTTGTATGCTCACGTGCTTACCACGAAATATTACATTCATTTACATTCTCTCGAACCTGTTCGACAGTCCGGCAACGAAATACAGCTTCTTAGTGTCGACTCCTGCGGAGGCGAAGGCCTTCAGCAGCGGCTTGGTCTGGTCGAATGCAATCACCAGCGTTGCATCCGGACTGGCGGCCTTGATGGCGGTGGCGCTCAGATTTCTTTCACGTTACTCAGCGACCGTCCGTGTAACGTGAAAATTACGCCGGATTGGCAAGCAGCGCAATGCCGAAACCGGCGGCCACGCAAATGAGAGGCACCGCGACGGTTGCTATTCCATAGCCCAGAGCCAGCGTAAAACGACGCTGGCGAATCAATGAAACCATTTCGTTGAGCGCCGTGGAGAATGTTGAGAAACCACCGAGAAATCCGACAACGAACATCATGACCGTGTCCATATCCACCGATTGCGAATAGTAGGACATCATGGCGATGCCCGCGCATAGCGAGGCGACGCCGTTGATGACGAGCGTGGATAGCGGGAAGTTGCGGTTCGTTCTTCGATTCTCGCGGTTCCAGCCTCGTTGAATTGACACGTCGAGCACGTAACGGGCCATGGCTCCCAGACCGCCGAACAGACAGATCATCCACATCATCAGCGCACCTCCCCGGTAGTCGGGTCGGCGACAAGCGAAATCTCCGCAGTGATCGGTTTGGGCTCGAAGCTGGGTGGAAGCGGGTTGGCCGGCTGCTGGATTGGCTGCGACTGCTGCTGGGGCTGCTGGATCGGCTGCGACTGCTGAATCGGCTCGGGCAGCTGCCCCAAGTCTGGAGTATCCGGCTCGCGCAGCAACGGCTGCGATGACTGTGCCAGCTGAGGAACGGCCAGCGGAGGAATCTGCGGAACGCGGCCTGTCTGCATAGGCTGGCTGGCGGTCGGCGGCACGGTTGGTGTTTCGACTCGCGGAACCTGTCCCGTCTGTGCAATCTGCTGGGCCGTCTGCGCGGCCTGCTGCGCCGCCTGCGCGGCTTCCATTGCGGCCTGCGCGGCAGAACGCGCCACGTCGGCCACTTTCACATGGCGTACGCCCTGCGTGTCCGATTCGGCAGAATCGGAAACGGAAACAGCTGAAAACGCACCCCGAACCCGCTTTCGAGTACTCCGTGACAGCAGTGCCTGCATCAGAACCACGCCGGCGGCGGCAGTGAGCAAACCGCCTGCAAAATTTCCCGCAAGATAGCCAAGCGCACTGGCGATATGCCGCTCGTGCAGACCTTCCATCGTTTCCAGCATCACGCCGGACATCGTCGAAAGCCCGCCGAGCAAGCCGAGCCCAACGCCACGGCTGACAACCTGCCGCACCCGGCGACGCAGCCACGAAGCGGTCGCCATGAATTCGGTCAGCATCGCGAACAGGAAGCAGGCGACCATATTCGACACAAACGTGCCCACAACGAATGGCGTCCCGCTGACCGACGGCAGGAGCATATCCAACGCATGCCGACAGCCGACTCCAACAAATCCACCGACGAACACCACAACATACATCAGTCCGTCGGCGAGCGGATTGAACCGCGCCTGCATACGTTTCATCGGCGCCAGGGGAATCGTAGGCGGATCCATGGTGTTAGCGGCGGGCGCGGTTGCACCAGCATGCATCACCTCAACAGTGTCGATTGCCTGCGTGATGGGATGTGAGTCCTCACCCGCAGTCACCACGTCTCCCGGCGATTGTTCTTGCGATTCCATTGCGCTCCCCCTGTACTGGCCTTCCGCGGACAGCGTTGTTCCGCCCATAGGCCGTGCAACAACGAGCTGGGCCGCGGTTGCCGCCTTCCTAACGCATATGAGTTTACACGGAGCGCCAACGTATGCACCCTGGATGTCCGATTCCGCAGATTCGTACATCCAGAGTCCAGCCGAATTCAGCCAGGCTCAGTCAAGCCGGGCATCACACAGCCGCCGCATCGCAGGTCGCACCTCGCGCTCCTCCTCGCCACTGAACAGCACCACCAGATAGTCGCCGGCACGCAGCCGTGTATCGCCGCGCGGCACGATCTCGCTTTCGCCGCGACGCAGGCCGATGATCAGGCACCCAGACGGCCAACGCACGTCACACACCCGCTTGCCGTCCGCAATCGCTCCCATTTCCAATGGCAGTTCCATAATGCCGCTGCCCACATGGCTTGCGATCGCCATCTGCATGCCTTGCGCGCGCACGTACCGCTCCAGCAACTCCCCATAAATCGGTTTGGTGCGCAGCAAATCGGACACCAACAGCGCGACGAAAGCGACGGCCGCGACCGGCAGCATGTGCGTCAACGTTCCAGACATCTCCACAGCCAACAGAATCGACGTGATCGGCGTTTTCACGGACGCGGCGAGCGTGCCCGTCATCACGCACACCGCAAACACCGCCACTGCGTCGGATGGCAGATCACCGAATCGATGCAACACTTCACCGCAGATGCCGCCGGCCAACGAACCGACCGCAAGAATCGGCATGAAAATACCGCCAGGCGCGCCTGAGCCGAAACTCGTGGATGTGAACAGCATCTTCGCCACGAACAGCAGACACAGCATTCCCAAGCCGACGCGCGCATGTTCGGCGGTATCAATCAGATTCGAGCCGCCGCCGAGCACATCGGGCAACCAGATGCCGACAGGCAACGCGATCGCAATCGCAATCATCGGGCGGCTCCATGCCGGCAGTTTGCCGTACAGCGTCTGGAAGCCAAGCAACGAGCGGTTCATCAGCGAACCAACCAAACCGGCCACCAATCCCAACGGAATCAGCCACACATACTCTTCCAACGACAGCTGACCGATATCACCGAAATCCAAAACCGGACGCAGACCGAAACAGTATTTTGAGACGAAATCGGCGGTCAGCGATGCGGCGGTGGCGCCCATCAGAATCGCAGGGGAAAAACTCCGATGCACCCCTTCCAAAGCGAACATCATGCCGGACAGCGGCGCGCTGAACGCGGCGGACAAGCCGGCCGCGGCACCGGCGGTGACCAGATAATGCTCCTGCATGTCCTCACGGCGGCGGCCGCGCAAACGGTGGGACACACACTGCGCGCCCGACGCACCAATCTGAATGGACGGCCCCTCACGGCCGAGCGACAGACCAAACAACGCGCCCAACAGTCCACCGACGAAACGGACTGGCAGAATCGTCTGCCAACGCATCTTCAAGCCGCATATCACCACGCCGTTGGTCTGCGGGATGCCGCTGCCACCAGCCATCGGCTCCTTGCCGACCATCCACGCGATCGCCAGCGCGGCCGCCACCGCGGCAACCGCCCACGGCGCAATCAGCCACGGGGTCTCGCGAATCCGCGCATATATCCAACGGGACGCATCCGTGCCGTATTCGATGCCGAGACGGTATACGACAACCAGCAATCCTGAAACCAGACCAATGACTATGCCGGCCGCCGCCATCTTCCACTTCAAGTGGTCGAATCGCGGAATCAGCCGGCGGATATCATGTGCCGCGTCGTTACCAGTCAAGCCGGGAAATTCGTTGCAGACGGTCAGTCGACCAGCGAATTGATCTGGATGACATGATCGCGCTGCGGACCGGTGCCGATCGCGGAGATACGGCAGCCGCTCAGCTCTTCCAAACGCTTGACGTAGGCCTGGCAGGTGGCGGGCAGCTCGTCGAAGGAGTGGCAGTCGGAGATGTCTTCGTCCCAGCCGGGCATGGTCTCGTAAATCGGCTTGGCGGCGGCGAAAGCGGCCTGATCGGTCGGCATATCGTCGTGACGTTCGCCGTCCACGTCGTAAGCCACGCAGATCGGAATCTCCTTCAGGCCGGTGAGCACGTCGAGCTTGGTGAGCACGATGTCGGTCAGGCCGTTGACCTGGGAGGCGTAACGGTTGACGACCGCATCGAACCAACCACAGCGACGCGGGCGGCCGGTGGTCACGCCGAATTCGTGGCCCTGCTGACGCAGCCATTCGCCGGACTCGTCCAGCAGTTCGGTGGGGAATGGGCCTTCGCCCACGCGAGTGACGTAGGCCTTGGAGACGCCGACTACGCGGGTGATCTTGGTGGGGCCCACGCCGGTGCCGGTGCAGGCGCCGCCGGCGGTCGGGTTGGAAGAGGTGACGAACGGGTAGGTGCCGTGGTCCACGTCAAGCATGGTGGCCTGAGCGCCTTCGAACAGTACGGTCTTGCCTTCGTCAAGCGCCTTGTTGAGAATCAGGCCGGTGTTGGCCACGTACGGCTTGAGGCGTTCGCCGAGCTTCAGCAGCTCCTCGGTGGTCTGGTCCACGTCAATCGGACGACGGTTGTAGAGCTTGACCAGCATCTGGTTCTTCTGGTGTAGGCTGGCCTCCACCTTGTCGTGCAGATGGTCGGCGTTGAACAGGTCATGCACGCGGATGCCGACACGGTTGATCTTGTCCGCGTAGGCCGGGCCGATGCCACGGCCGGTGGTGCCGATCTTGTGCTTGCCAAGGAAGCGTTCGGTCACCTTGTCGAGTGTGCGGTGGTAGGGCGCGATGATGTGTGCGGCCTCGCTCACCTTGAGGTGGGAGCAATCGATGCCGCGGGATTCCAGGCCGTCAATCTCCTCGAAGAGCACTTCCGGGTCCACGACCACGCCGTTGCCGATCACCGGGGTCAGGTTCGGGTTGATAATACCGGAAGGCAGCAGGTGCAGGGCGTACGACTCATCGCCGACCACCACGCTATGGCCCGCGTTGTTGCCGCCGTTGAAGCGCGCGACGTAATCGACCTTGGTGCCGATCAAATCGGTAGCCTTGCCTTTACCCTCGTCGCCCCACTGAGCACCAATAAGAACAATTCCAGGCATGATGCACCTCCGCATTCGCACGATTCCGCCGGAAACAGACTACCGTACACCCTCTACCCTGCGAAGTTTCGTCTCACGCAGGGCGAGGCTGGAGGTGCGACAACCCGGAATGGGTGACGAATTTCTACTCGTACGAGGCGATGCTGTGACCAATCGCACAGCGCACAGGTTGAAGAACGGAGCCTAGAGGGCATGCCTCGCGCGATAATGAAGCCATGACGATCGCAACACCGGAACGCTATGCCGAAATGCTCGAGGCCGCCCGCCGAGGCGGTTACGCCTATCCAGCCATCAACGTAACCAGCTCACAGACACTGAATGCTGCGTTGAAGGGCTTCGCAGACGCCGAGTCCGACGGCATCATCCAGATTTCCGTGGGAGGCGCGGCCTACGTCTCCGGCAGGGGGGTCAATGATCGCGTTACCGGCTCGCTGGCGCTGGCGGCTTTCGCACATGAAGTGGCTGCGAAATACCCGAACATCACCATCGCTCTGCACACCGATCACTGCGCCAAGCAGTATCTGGATGAGTGGGCGCGTCCTCTGCTCGCGCATGAGGCCGATCAGGTGGCACGAGGCCAGGAGCCTACATTCCAGTCGCATATGTGGGATGGCTCCACCGTGCCGCTCAAGGAAAATCTGGACATCGCCGAGGAACTGCTCGACAAGTCGCAGAAGGCGCACACCGTGCTCGAAATCGAAATCGGCGCGGTCGGCGGTGAGGAAGACGGTCACTCCGCCGAAATCAATGAAAAGCTGTATTCCACTCCGGAAGATGGCCTCGAAGTCGCCCGCCGACTGGGTTTGGGCGAACGTGGCCGGTACATGGCCGCTTTCACATTCGGCAATGTGCATGGTGCCTACAAGCCCGGCGTGGTCAAGCTGCGTCCGTCGCTACTCGGCGACATTCAGGCGCGTGTGGCGCGCGCGGTGGCCGAAGGCGAGTTGCCTAGCGCGGCCGGCATAGTCGATTTCCCCAACGGCAAGCCGTTTGAGCTGGTGTTCCACGGCGGCTCCGGTTCACGCCCGGAAGAAATCGCCGAAGCTGTAAGCTACGGCGTGATCAAGATGAACATCGACACCGATACCCAGTACGCCTTCACCCGTCCAATCGCCGACCACGTGTTCGAGAACTACGACAAGGTGCTGAAGATCGACGGCGAAGTGGGCGAGAAGAAGTTCTACGATCCGCGTTCTTGGGGCCGTAAGGCTGAGGATTCCATGTCCGCCCGCGTGGTCGAGGCTTGCCGGCAGCTGGGTTCCGCGGGCAAAGCGCTCAAATAGCGCGTAGTTTTGCGATCGTGCGCGACACTTTCCCGGAAATAATGAAAATCATTGAAAATCAATGGAGCGGACAACGGGAGTCGAACCCGCCTCTAAAGCTTGGGAAGCTTTCATTCTACCGATGAACTATGTCCGCATGCCTTACGGCTGCTGCACCTCACGTGACGAGCATGCTCAGCCAAACGAGGCACGAATAGTTATCCTAGCACGTCACCTGCCGACGCGCGTGGAGTAGGTGGGCGGAGCGATCGGCGTGCCGTTCATTTCGTTGGCCATCTGCATGAGACGCGCTATGCGCTCATCGGTCGGCGGGTGCGTGGAGAACAAGCGCGAGAAACCGACCGCGGAGAACGGGTTGGCGATCATCATTGCGGAGACGGACTGGGTGCCGGCGGTTTTGCGCATCGGCGCGGTCTGTGCGCCGTAGGAAATCTTGTTCAGCGCGGAAGCCAGGGCCTCGGGATCGCCGGTGAGCAAGCTGCCGTCTTCATCGGCGTCGTATTCGCGGGTGCGGGAGATGGCCATCTGGATCAAAGACGCGGCAATCGGCGCGAGAATCACGCTCAGCAATGCGCCGATCAGGCCGAGGCCACCGGAACTATCGCGGTCGTCTCGCGAGCCGCCACCGAAATACATCAGCGAATAGCCAAGGTAGGAGATGACAGTGGCCATGGCAGAGGCGATGGCGGAAGTCAGGATGTCGTGGTTGTACACGTGCATAAGTTCGTGGCCCAGCACACCACGCAGTTCACGGGCGTTGAGAATCTGCAGGATGCCTAGGGTGCAGCAGACAGCCGCGTGCCGTTCGTTGCGTCCGGTGGCGAAGGCGTTCGGGCTCATGGTGGGGGCGATGTAGATGCGCGGCATCGGCTTGCCGGCCTTGGCGCTCAGTTCACGCACAATCTGGTAGATCTCCGGGGCTTCCTGCTCGCTGACTTCCCGCGCGCCCATGGAGGCGATGGCGAGTTTGTCGGAGAACCAGTAGGTGCCGAACGTGGTAATCAGGCCGATGACAATATAGATGCTCAGGGTTTGCCGACTGCCGCCCGTGGCCCACCAAATCAGCATGATGATGGCCCACATCAGGGCAAACAGCAGCGTTGTCTTCAGGCCGTTGAAATGGCCGTGCACCCGTACTTTGGCATCCATAATGCACACACTAAAATCGCAGGCTGAATGATTGCTGGATATACGCCGCGAGAAATGTCCCATATTCGCCCGGCCCCGAGCCCGGCCGCGTCCGCACGGGGCGCGGCCGGGTGGACGAATGCCGGACGAATGCCGGACAAATGCCGGACGGGCGTGGGCGGGCCGTCAGGCGTGGGCGAGCTCGCGCATCTGGTCGGGCTCGATGACCTTCTTGTGCTCGCGGCCTTCCTTGGCACCCTCGGCGCGCTCGAAGGCGTCGACCTTCTTCCAGCCGGCGAAGTCGATCGGGCGAATGCCGCGCTCGGCCAGCAGTCGGTCGATGGATTCGGGGTCGCGGTCGGCTGCCACACGGCCACCTTCAGCGGCCTTGGCCAGATCCTCGAGCATGTTGGTCACGATGGCGAGCGCATCGGACTTGGTGGAGCCGATCAGGCCCACCGGGCCGCGCTTGGCCCAACCGGTGGCGTACAGGCGGTCGCGCACTTCGCCGCCGTCGGCCTCGGTGGTGATGCGGCCGTCGCCGTTGGCGTTGGCCAGGTGGGCGCCGTGCTCGTCGTAGGCAATGCCGGGGGCTTCGGCGGGCTTGTAACCGATGGCGTGGTAGACGGCCTCAACCGGGTAGTCGGTGAACTCGCCGGTGCGGTGCATCTTGCCGTCGGCACCGGTTTCGGTGCGCTCCACGCGGATGGCCTTGACCTTGCCGTCCTCGCCGAGAATCTCGGTGGGGGCGGAGTTGAAGTGCACGTAGTACTTTCGGTCGGCCGGGTTGCCTTCGAAGTCGACGTCGCCGTCGTCTTCCATGTCTTCGGCCATCTCGCGGATGGCGAACAGCTCCTCGACCATCTGGCGGGTGAGCTTGTCCTTGCCGGCCACCTCGATGGTCTCGTCGTCCAGATCGAAGTCGTCCTCGTTGATGATGAGCTGCACGCCGGGCAGCTTCTCCATCTCGCGCAGTTCCTGCACGCTGAACTTGGCCTGGGCCACGCCACGGCGGATGAACAGGTGGAGCACCTTGGCCTTGTTCTGGCCGATGCCCTCGTACACGTTGTCCGGAATGTCGGTCTTGACCTTGAGGTCGTCGGCGTTGCGCATGAGTTCGCGGGCCACGTCCATGGCCACGTTGCCGCCGCCGATTACGGCGACGTTCTCGGCCGTAAGCGGCCATTCGCGGGCACCGGTGGGGTAGCCGTCATACCATTCGACGAACTTGGCGGCGCCGTACACGCCTTCAAGGTCGGCACCGGGCAGGTTCAGCGGCTTGTCCTTGACCGCGCCGGTGGCGAACAGCACGGCGTCGTAACGGGCCAACAGGTCGTCAAGAGTCACGTCCTTGCCGAATTCCACGTCGCAGTAGAGGTGGATGTTCGGGTTGTCGAGCGTCTTCTCAAGCGCGGAGGCGATGAACTTGATGGACGGGTGGTCCGGGGCCACACCGTAACGCACCAGGCCGAACGGCACGGGCAGCTTCTCGAACAGGTCGATGCGCGCTTCGGTGCCGAGGCCAAGCTCTTCGCCCAGCTTCTTGAGCTGGCGCAGGAAGATATCGGATGAGTAGACGCCGGCCGGGCCAGCGCCGATTACAGCAATGCGGAGTTCAGTATTCACAGATTCAGTCACGCGCTCTAGCCTAACGCAAAGCCTTCCGTTGCAACAGAGGGAGGGTGGTGGGAATTCTGTGTATTAGGCCATAGTTTGTGCGTTTGGGAAACCTACGAGCACTGCTAATGTCAGATTATGGGTTTCCCTATTGGTCAAGTTATTGCCGTTCTCATTCCAAGAAGCATGCAAGGCGGATCAGGCCCTTACTCCGGATACGTTTATGCTGCAAGGCGGTTATCCACGCATTTACGACACGAGAATGCCGCTCAATCTGTTCTTCTCGAACTACATCGACACTTATATCGAACGTGATGTTTCCGAATATCTTGATGTACGCAATTTGGCTGACTTCCGCCGATTCTTGACTCTTTGCGCACTCAGTTCCGGAGCACTCATAAACTACACCAACATCGCCAATGAACTTGGTGTAAGTCCGCGAACCGTAAAGGCATGGATGTCGATTCTGGAATCAAGTTACATCGCATTCCATCTCATACCGTTCTACACGAACGCACGCAAACAGGTGGTCAAAACGCCGAAACTCTATTTTTATGACACTGGCTTGCTGTGCCATCTCTTGGGCATTCGGACGGTCGAAGCACTGGTTGCGCACCCCAAGTTCGGCGATATATTTGAAAACCTCATCATTGCGGAAACCATGAAACAGCATTTGAACGCCAATCAGGAGCCACAATTATTCTTCTACCGCGATGCCAGCAAGGTCGAGGTGGATTTGTTGGATTTCACCGATCCTAACAACCGTATGCTCATAGAAATCAAATCCGAACAAACCTATCATGACCGATTCGCTCGGCACCTCACTTTAATTGGCAATGTTCTCGGTATACCGTGTGAGCAACAGTACGTAACCAGTCGGGTTGAACATAGTTATGTCTCACAAGGAATCCGCGTCACTTCCGCCCTCGATTGGCTAGAAGGCCGACGGTAAAGAGCCGCCGCAGAACAATAACAATACTGCACAACCGGCGAATCCCTTGATGACACTGAAGACGTCACCTCCAACGGCTCTTTACGACCTCGATTGCATTCATTAGGTCATTTCTTCGTTCATTAGGTCGGAGGGTGCTGAAGCCATCCCTTGGAACGGCGGGGTTTCAAGGGCCGCTCCGACCAAGGACCGACCTAATAAACGTCAAATCGACCTAATGAATAACTCCGATGCTATTGCTGCTTTCGTGGGTGGGATTTCCGTTTCCGCCACGTCACCAACCGTATCGCCCCGATTATGTTTCGATGCGGTGGACTCGACATACGACCATCCCGGTCAGTCAACTGACCTACAAAAACAGCAGAAGCCTCATATTCTTAATCAGTCCCGATCAATTAGGGCAGTGAGGGCCCAGAGGATGCTCACCACGTCGATGGCCTCCTGGAGGAAGGCACCGACGACGACCGGGATAAGGTTGAACGCGGCGGCAATCATGCCGATGGTGGCAAGCACAAGGCCCGCGATTACGGCTTGAAGCATCACGCGCTTGGTGCGGCGTGCAATGGCGATGGCGCGCGGCACGGCGGCGATATTGTCATTCATAATGACCACCTGAGCGCTTTCGGAAGCGGCGGTGGACGTGCCATCGGTCATGGCCACGCCGATATCGGCAACAGCGAGCACCGGGGCATCATTCACACCGTCACCAACCATCATCGTGACGGTTTTGCCGGCTCCTGTAGCGGCCCTGACTGCGGCTACCTTATCCTCCGGGAACAGTTCGGCGTGAACCTCGTCAATGCCGACTTCGCTGGCAATGATATTGGCGGAAGCCCGCTTGTCACCGGTAAGCATGGCGAGCTCGGTGACGCCCAACTCATGCAGTTTGGCGAGCGCTGCCTTGGCGTTGGCGCGCGGCACATCGCGCAGCACGATGCGCGCGATCAGCTGACCATCAACAGACACATACGACGCCATTTCGTCCGGCTGAAGCAGCCCAAATCGTGTGCGCAGGTCATCCTCAGACCGACTGGGGGCGGTCCGATCGACCGCCAAGAATCCTTCCTCCCCGGCGGCCGCGAAAGACAGCCGGCCAACGCGCACCGCATGTCCGTTCACCTCGCCGGAAACGCCCTTGCCGGCGTCTTCATTGATGTTCTTGACGACCGGATACTCCCGGCCATGGCCAGGCCAGCTGGCCTCCGGCTCTGGGCACAGGCGCTGGCCATCCTCGAACCGCTGGCGCAATCGGGCCATCGCCTCCGTTCCGGCCTTGGCGATGCCTTTGGACAGGATGTGCACCGAGTAGCTTTCCACCGCGCCGGCCATCATCAGCACATGGTCTTCGTTGAGACGGGTTGCAGCGCCGGGCAACATCTCGACGCGCACCACCTGCGGCTGCTTGACGGTGAGCGTACCGGTTTTGTCGAAGAACACCTGCGTGACGCGGCCAAGGTTTTCCAGCACGTCCTGTGCTTTGATAAGCACGCCGGCTGCGGCGAGGCGTCCGGTTCCGGCGATGTATGCCACCGGTGCGGCGATGAGCAGCGGGCAGGGCGTGGCCAGCACCAGCACCTGGGCGAATCGCGTCGGTACCCCGGACACCGCCCATGCGACGCCGGCAATCACCAACGAAAGCACGGTAAAGGGCACGGCCAAGCGGTCAGCGGTTTTTACCACGGCCGGGCGCGACTCCTGCGCGGAGGCCACGAGCTCGAGGATGCGCTGGTACTGCGAATCGGCGGCCACCTGGGTGGCACGCATGGTCAATGCAGTCGAGCCGTTCACCGCCCCGGACATCACACGGGCGCCGGCGAACACTTCACGCGGCACCGGCTCACCGTTGATATTGCTCAGGTCGAGCGTGGCCGTGCCGGACAGCAGCTCGCCGTCAACCGGCACAGTTTCGCCCGGCAACACCATGAGTACGTCGCCCAGCTGCACCTGCTCGACCGGCACCGTGTCGAAGCGGTGCGCGGCGGCGGCAGCCGATGCCAAGCCCACACGCCGGAAGCCATCGGACGAATCGCCCTTATCGGCAGCAAACCCACGCCCCACGCCAGGCAGGTTGACGACGTGCGCGGTTTGCGGCGCGGCCTCCATCAGCGCGGTCAGGCTGCGCTCGGCCTTGGCTTGAGCGTATTCCTCAATGGCCTCGCCGGACGTGATCATCAGCGTCACCGCCCAACTTGCCCAGTATTCGGCGACGGCCACGGTGGAGAGGATCGCGACCACGGCCAGCACATCGACTCCAACCTGCCCATGACGCAAATCGTCAATCATGCCGCGCACAGTGTCAATCACGATAATCAGCACCAGTGCGATAACCAGCCACTGGCCGAAGCCCGGATTGCCGAGTACCGGAATCGCCATCGCATTGCCCCACGGACGCCAATCGCCTAGTAAAGCCAACGGAATTGCGGCGATGACGACGACCGGAAGCATCGGCACAAGCTTGCAGATGTCGAGAATTTTGGTGAAGAATCTGATGAGTCTGCTCATCATTGCTCCTTACGCTCGTATACGGAGTCGATTGCGGTACGGCAAGCGTGGCCCGCGCAATCGGCGCTACGGTCACGCCTTGTTAACCCACCGGCGGCTTTGCCTGGGGCTTCGCTTTGCTCGGCTCCCGCGCAACCTTCCGATACACGGCGTAAAGAAATGTATTCAGTTTTGTATTGAATTATGCGCTGTGTTCAGGACGTCGCCCGAACTCAGTGCTTGGCCTACCCTATCAACGAGCGTTGCGCGACATGCCGGATATCGAAACTGCGTTGGCGGCATGGGCGCGGGGCACAATCGCGCATACGAAAGGCCCGTGGCAGGAGTTTGCTCACTGTCACGGGCCTTTGCTTGTCCGACACGGTGTTCAGCGGTTACCGCTCAACACCGTGTGACGTTGTCGAGTCGGCTTTACCACAGGCCGAATGGGTCGGAGAAGCCGCCGCCGTCACCGGTGCCGCCATCGCTGTTGCCATTGCCATTACCGTAACCGTTCTGGCCATTGCCGTTCTGGTTGTTCTGGTTATTCTGGCTGTTGCCGTTGGAATCGGAGCCGGACGAACCGTTCACCGACGACTCCTCCTGATCGAGCGTCACGTCCACATTCATGGTCTTGCCGTCGCGCACGATGGTCAGCGTCACCTTGTCTCCCAAAGCCGCGGCACGAACGTAACCAAGCAGCGAGTAGTTGTTGTTCACGGCGTTGCCGTTGAAGGCCACGATGGTGTCGCCCTCCTTGAGGCCGGCCTTGTCGGCCGGGCCGCCGGAGACGACCGCGCTGCCAGTGGCGCTGGACTTGGTGATGGTCGCGCCGCCGCGGGTCACGCCGTCGGCTTCAACCGTGTCGGACTTGATGACCACGCCGAGGGCAACGTGCTTGACCTTGCCGTCCTTGATGATTTCGTCGGCCACACGCTTGACGAGGTTGGACGGGATGGCGAAGCCGATGCCGATCGAACCGGCGGAGTCGGATGAGGCGGCGGTCGAGGCGATGGACGAGTTGATACCGATCACCTGGCCGGCCGCGTTGAAGGTCGGGCCGCCGGAGTTGCCGGGGTTGATGGCCGCGTCGATCTGGACGGCGTTGGTGACGATCTCGTTGTTGTTATCGTCGGTCACGGTCACCGGGCGGTTCAGGGCGGAGACGATGCCGGTGGTGGCGGTGTCGTCGTAGCCGAGCGGGTTGCCGATGGCCATCACGTTCTCGCCGACGGCGAGCTTGTCGGAATCGGCGAATTTCACGGCCTTGAGGTCGCTCGGCGGGTTGTCGAGCTTGATGACCGCAAGATCGGTGGTGGTGTCGGTGCCGACGAGCGTGGCGGAATACATGTTGCCGTTGGCAAGCGTCACCTGAATCTGCTGGGCGCCGGAGATCACGTGGTTGTTGGTGATGATGTGGCCTTCGGTGTCGATGATGGCGCCGGAGCCCTTGGCGGTGCCGTTGCTCAACGCGGTCTGGATGGAGACCACGGAGCCGGAGACATCGCTGGCGACGGTCTGCCAGTCGGGGGCTTCGCCGCTCTTGGCGGTGGCGGACCCGGAGCCGGACTTATTCGAGCTGACGTTGGACAGCGAATTGCTGGTCGGCAAGGTGATCAGGCCGCTGGTGAGGGCGCCGTAACCGAGGCCCAGGCAGAGGGCCGCAGCCAGAACGGCGGCGACCACGGCGATGAGGATGTTGCTCGCCGTCTTGGACATGCCCTGCTTGGCGGGGCCGGGCTGACCGGGCTGTCCCGGCTGGGCCGGGCCTTGACCGTTCGGCGTACCGGTACCGGGAGTGCCGAAACCGAACAGACCGCCCTGCTGGGGCTGCTGGCCATTCCGGCCATTCTGACCGGACTGGCTGGCAAACGGGTTGCCGTTGTTCTGCTGCGGCTGCGTGGGCGGATTGAACGGATTGCCGTTGCCCTGCGGCTGCGGGTTATTGGTGTAGTAGGGATTGCGGTTGCCCTGCTGGCCCTGTGGGGTTTGCTGTGCAGGCTGACCGAACGGGAATTGCTGCGTGGGCTGGGCATTGCTGCCGGCCTGGCCGCCCTGCTGGCCCTGTGCCTGAGTCGGGGTCGGACCATAAGCGCCATATTCCGGGGCCGGACGATACAGCGGAGTTGTGGCCGAGGTCTGGCCTGCGGCCGGCGCTGCCGGAGAAGCCGGCGAGGAGGAGACCACCGTGCTCTCGCCCTTGGCGGAGGCGTAGTCCGGGATGGGCTCGGTGGCGGCAGTGTCGGTAGCGGCTTGCGTAGGCTGCTGATCGGCAGCGAGGGCGGCCGAGGAAACCGGGGCTTGCTGCTCGCTGGAATCGCTGGCGTTGCCGGCATCAACCGAGTCGCCACCCACAAACGGGTTCTTCGGCTCGGCGTTGCCGGTATCGGCAGTACTATTGGGGTTTTCGTTATTCCGCGGGGTCTGGTCGACGCCCTGCGGGTTAAATTCGTCAGCCATTGCTGCTCCTTTTCCTAAATTCCTATCACGTCTGTTCGGCGGCTATTCGGGCACTTGCCCATTGCCACTTCTCGTGTGCTACCTCAGTAGTAAAGGCAGTCAATCTGGAGGTTTTCTGAACGTTGATTGAAAGTCTATGCGTAATCATCGCAGAGTCTTATGGGCATCTCGGCTTCGAGGGGCTGATTTCCTGTTTCGGGAACATCTACTTGCACTTCAAGGGGCTGTTCGCGCGGTCAATTCCGAGTATCAAGGGCCCTCATTTAACGCCATTCCGCCATTTTTGCAGCCGGCCTACTTGACCGGGAGCCCCTTGAAGCGGAAGTAGACGTTCGGGAGCGGCGAAATCCGCCCCTCGAAACCGAGTTCTTCACAATTTCCGGCCCTTTTCTGGCCCTTCTGCCTAAAGTGAACATATGACGATCAGCCTTCTTGAACATCCGTTGGGCGCACAGCCCGGACAGCCCGGCGACCGCAGCGCCTTCCACTTCGAGACAATCACCCGCCTGCCATCCACGGCCAGCGGACTCGGGCGCGACGGTGCTC
>OLGN01001055.1_pt1 | contig 17675 bp, 16 predicted proteins | sample 1605941 | NCBI WGS metagenome assembly OLGN01 (sample SAMN03283269) | human gut metagenome | biome: human-associated habitat; material: feces | host: Homo sapiens | place: USA | collected 2013
CCTCTGCCTGTGCCTTGCAAGCGTTCATCTGCCGCACCCATTCCATTTGGTTTTCAGCTTTCAGTTGCTCTGTCACGCCGTACTGCTTTGCCAGCTCTGGCACAATCAGCTCCATGCGGTTTCGTGCCGCTTCGTCAATCTTAGCGCAATACTGTCTTACGTACACCCGGCAATACGCTTCCTCTTTTTTGTCGTTATCCGCCGTAGTAGCCCGCTTCCAGCAGGCGGGTCAGGGCTTCGTTGGCTTCCTCGTCGCTGAACAGCGTCGTGAAGCGTTTGTCCACGGCCAGAGCTTCCAGTGACAGGTCAAGACGGTGCTTTTCCCGAAGGGCGTTGAATCCGTCGCTGAGACGGCTGCCGGACAAGGCGCGGTGCGCCGTTTTCATGGCTTCCCCGGCGGGGATGGGGCGCATTCGAACGCCGAGGCTTTCCGCCTTTTCCCGGTTCGCCGCCCAGACGGCAATGAATTTTTCTTCCATGGTGTTCTCCTTAAATCACTGCATAAAGATACATATAAACCAGCCGCAGATACAATGGTTTTTGTTCCAGCTGATGCCGGGCGTCGGTCAGATGTGCCGTGAACTGTTCCAGTTCCTCCGCTGTCAGCGTGTGCTGGCTGAATTTGGCTTTCTGTGCCAGCGTTTCCAGCGCTTCCGGGGACGGCTGGCGCAGAAGTCTGGACAAAAGCTCCGTCTCCTGCCACATGGCAAGTCCCCGGGCGTTGGGGCGGGCGGTTTGCTGTCTGCCGCGGCGCAGGCGGATGCGGATACTCCGCTGGACTGTGACCACCAGAACCAGCATTCCAAGCGCAAGCAGTACGGCCAGAATCTTTCCGACGTTGTGCTGCTTTGGCGCATCCGGCTGAGGCGGCGCGGATTCGGTGGGGGGCTGCGGGTGGGAGGGTGAAGTTGCAGGCGGCGGGGTCGTCGGCTCCGGGGAGGTCGGCTGGGCGGCCTCCTGCGTGGCTCCCGGCGCGGTCTCCGGGGTGGGCTGCTGCGCCGCGGCCATATCCGATGGAGTGGCCTCCAATACCAGCCAGACGCCCAGCGTCGGCTCGTAATATTCCGCCCATGCGTGGGCGTTTTTCTCGGTAACGTCGGCGGGCGTGCCGGGGGCGGTTTTCACCAGATAGCCGCTGACATAGCGGGCTTCGATCCCCGCCGCCCGAAGCAGCACCGCCGCCGCCGTGGCGAAGTGGACGCAGTAGCCGGCTTCAGCGTCTTCCAGAAACCACAGGGCAAAATCCGTCTCCCCCTCGCCGATTCGTGAGGGGTTCAGGTCGTACCGGGCAGAAGCACGGACATAATCTCCGATTTTCTCTGCCTTCTCCACGGTGGAGGAAGCGCCGCCCAGAATGTCCGCAAGAAGGACTTCCGCCCGGGCGCGGGTTGCGTCGGGGAGAGCAAGATAGGGGGAATTGAGGTCAGGCGGGGTTGCCGTCCCCGAAATCGCCCGTGCCCGCCAGTCGTCCGGCAGACCGGCGCGGGGGATGACGTATTCGGTGTACGCCCAGGTATTGCTCATGTTTCCGCCGATGAGCGCCATGCTCCGGGCGGGATAATAAGGCAGGTACAATAGCGCCCGCTCGCCTACGGTGCGGATGGACACGTCGCCGTAGTCCTCCCCGGTGAGGGAAAAGTCCTCCGTCCGGTGCTGGGAGACCGTCCATGTCATGCCGTCGTAGCCGTCATAGTCCTGCCCACGGAGGTAAAGGGTACCGCCGATCTCCGCCGCGACCTCCATCACCGTTATGGGCGATTCAATTCTGCGTCCCAGAGACGCAAGGCGCACATGATCCGGCTCCTGAGCGGGGACGGAAGCGGTCACTTCCTGCCGGACGTTTTCCGCCACCTTTTCGGGGATGCTCTGGAACCACGACAGAATGGCATCCCGGGTCGCTTCCGAGCGGTTTACATAACTCTCCTGTGGGAATGCCAGAAACAACGCCGCCAGTGCCAGTGCCGCCGGGATCGCCGCCATGGCGGTCAGGCGATTGCCCTGAGGGGCGCTCTGTCTGCGGACGCGGCTGGTGAGGATCAGAATGATAAGGCCAAACAGCAGGCAGAATAAATACTGCACATCCGGGACGGTATCCGTCACCACCATGCAGGCGGAAAGGGGGATCAGTGACGCCGCCACCGGGAGGACTGCCCCCAGCTTCCGGCACACCGACCATGTCACGGCGGCGCTCAGCAGAACGCCCAGCACGGCCATGGGAATATCCACAGCCGCTGCGCCGTCGGCCAGCTGAACGGGGTCCCAGCCGTAGGCGTTGCCGTAAACGGAGGTCATGCGGTACAGCAGCCCGAACAGCTGCTCTGCTGCCTCGTCCTGCTTCCAGACATAGCCCGCGCCCAGCGCCAGCGCGCACAGCACCGCCGCGCCGCCCCATTTCAGGCTGAAGGCCGCAGCGCAGAAAACCGACGCCGCCCCACAGATCAGCACCACTTTGGCATAGCTGTCCAGAGGCAGGTCAAACCCGCTGACCACGCATCCCACCGCGCCGAAGGCGATCAGGAAGGCCAGCGCCGCCGCGATTCCGGCGGTGACCCAGATCTTACGCTTCATCCGGCTCACCTCCGATGTGGTACTGCCATGAGGCGGCGAAGCCAAAGTCCCGGATGGAGCCTTCTTTTGCTTCCCCGGCACACAGCAGCGTATCGGTGGCTTTATTCAGCTCCTGCTCCGTCTGCACCCACGATGACTGCACACCATCGGCGGTCAGGGTGCGGATCTCAAAACGCACGTCCTTTTCCACAAGATATTTCCCCAGCCACAACAATCGGCCGAATTTCCGATCCAGTTCCTCCGGGGTGCCCCGGAGGGTCATGGTCAGCATCACCAGCCCCCGCTGGGGTTCCATGGGCTGACGGATCATCCATTTTCCGGTCTTGGCGGTGAGCTTCCAATGCACCTGATTCAGGCTGTCGCCGGGGCGGTAGAGCCGAAGCTCATGGTTCTCCGCAAAGCCGCCGGATTTGGGTTTCCACGCCCGGGCAATATACCGGTCAAGGTCTGGGATGGTGGGGATGGGCAGGGGCTTCGGGCGGACGAGAATGGTTTTGGGCGTCACCTTCCCCACCGGGAAGGCAAACAGCCCCAGATAATCGCAGACCCGCGCCCGCGCCACCGTGACGACGATGCCGCCGCAGTGCTGCGTAGGCAGACCGGTTCCCGGATGATAGCGCCGGACTTGGCCGGTGATGCAGCTGCGCAGGCGTATCTTCCCCTTGAATGGCGGGAGCGGGAACGCGCTGCTGCCCAGCAGCCATGTTTCCGCCTCCGTACCCATTGGGACGGCGTCCGCCCCGTCCGGGGACAGGCGGAAGGAAAGCATGGCGGGGATGCTGATAAGGAGCGACAGCCACGGAAGTCCCCCTACGATCATCAGTGCCAACCATGAAAACCACTCGCCGTAGGCAATATAAAATACCCAGCAGCCGAACAGCGCCGCCAGATACCACAATCTGCGCCCGGTCATGTCAGCGAAGCCGGGGAGCGGGGACGGCGGCAAGGATGTCCTGCAATACCGCCTGCGGCTGCTTTCCCTGTGCTTCCGCTTTGGGGGATAAAATCAGGCGGTGGGCGATGGTGTGGGCAAAGACCTCCTTCACGTCCGCCGGGGTCACGTAATCCCGTCCCCGAAGCCGGGCGACGGATTTCGCCATGGCGGTGACAGCCAGCGTCGCACGGGGGCTTGCGCCCCGAAGGATGTCGGGGCTGCTCCGGGTGGCGCCGATGAGGGATACAATATAATTGACCACGCTGTCGCTGAGGTAGGTTTCCTCCACCGTGTCCTGTATGGCGGTCAAGTCCTCCCGGGTCATCAGGGGAATCAGGTCGTGCAGGGGGTTGCCGCCCTGCCGGTTCAGCACCATGGCGGCTTCGTCCTTAGGGCTGGGGTAGCCCATGGACAGCCGCACCATAAACCTGTCCATCTGGCTGTCGGGGAGCAGCTGGGTGCCCGCCGCGCCGGTAGGGTTCTGGGTGGCGATGACCGTAAAGGGCTTTGGCAGGGGGTGGCTCACCCCGTCCACCGTGACCTGTCCTTCCTCCATGGCCTCCAGAAGGGCAGACTGGGTGCGGGAAGTGGCGCGGTTCAGCTCGTCGGCGAGGAACAGATTGCACAACACCGCACCGGGCTGATAGCGCATTCCCCCGGCGGAGTCAGGCACGGAATAGCCCGTCACGTCGGAGGGCAGAACGTCCGGGGTAAACTGCACGCGGCTGCAGCTCAGGCTCAGCACACGGGAAAAGGCCAGCGCCATGGTGGTCTTCCCCACGCCGGGGATGTCCTCCAGCAGGATATGTCCCCGGGCAAGAATTGCCGCCAGCACCCACAGCAGCACGGGGTCCTTTCCCACGACCACGGTTTTCACCTGCGTAAGGATCTGCTGGGCGCAGCTCGCAACGGAATTGTCTTTGGATGGCATCCAACCACCTCTTTCATAAGCTAGTTTTTCCCCATTGTACTCGTTTTTTCTTAAAAAAACAAGTCGGAGAGGACCGAAGCGCCTTAAGATTTCCTTGCGGCGGGGCTGATTTGCGGGTTTTTGCGTAAGAAATGCAAATATGGAGGTGCACATAATGATTGCAAACTGGCCAAAATGTGGTATCATAGCGTCAGTTAAAACTACTTTGCTTGGGAGGCTGCCATGTCGATTCAAACCGCTTTAGATGAATACAACCTGGCGCTGAAACAGGGCCAGAAGGAATACCGGGAGCTTGTGATGGAGGGGCGGTCGCCCTACCCCGCCGTGCTGGATGATATTCTGCCGGAAAATAATACGGATTCCGTGGTGGACGTGGGTCTGGTAGAGATCCCCTCGGAACGGATCATCGGCACCAAATCCGCCGGGCGCATTACGGCCTTCACCGCCTCCTTCCGCCCCCTGCTGGACAGCAAATCCGAATTTGCTGTCAAGTGGGTCAACCTCTGCGCTGCCCATCTGGGGGAAACGGGCATCACCGACCCCATCCTGTGCTATGAATACTTAGGCAATTTCTACGTTCAGGAGGGCAACAAGCGGGTCAGTGTCCTGCGGCATTTCGGCTCGCCCCGAATTCCCGGCACCGTCAAGCGCATCGTGCCGCCCCTGACCGATGAGCCGCGAATTCAGGCTTACTACGAATTCATGGATTTTTACAAGGCTTCCCACCTGTACTGCATCCAGTTCCGCCACCCCGGGGACTATGCCCGCCTGCTGTCCCATCTGGGCAAGAAAAGTGACGATATCTGGGAAGAATCGGAACGGCGCACCTTCAACGCCTATTTCCACTATTTCCGGGACGCTTTCAGCGCTTTGCAGGTGCCGCCGGAGGAAGTCCTTCCCGAGGAAGCGCTGCTGCTGTGGCTGGATCTGTACCCGTTTCACGACTTGGGGCAGCTGTCCACCGCAGAGCTGAAAAAGAGCGTCGCCGCCCTGCGGGAGGACATGGTCGCCAACACAAAGAAGCAGGAGGCCGTCAAGGTGCAGACCAAGGCGGAGGATACCTCCAAGGCGTCCCTCTTGGAGCGGTTCATTTCCGCAAGCCCCGATCACCTGAACGTGGCCTTCGTCCACCAGATGAATCCCGGGAGCAGCACATGGGTGCTGGGTCACGAGGAGGGCAAGGAGCATTTGCAGAAGGTGTTCGGCGACCGGGTCACCCTGCGCAGCTACTTCGACGCTGCCAACCCGGAGCTGGCCGAGCCGATCATCGAGCAGGCGGTAGCCGACGGCGCGCAGGTGGTGTTCATCACCGCGCCCCCCTTAAGCCGCGCCACGCTGAAGGCCGCGGTGAAGTATCCCAAGGTGCGATTCCTCAACTGCTCCGTCGATCAGGCGTATTCCAGCATCCGCACCTATTACGGGCGTATCTACGAGGCGAAGTTCATCACCGGCGCCATTGCGGGCGCCATGGCCCAGAACAACCGCATCGGCTATATCGCGTCGTACCCGATCTTCGGCGTTCCCGCATCCATCAATGCCTTTGCGCTGGGGGCGCAGATGACCAACCCACGGGCGCAGATCGAGCTGCGGTGGTCCTGTGTCAAGGGAACGCCTCAGGCCGACCTGCTGGCGGACGGCATCCGGGTGGTATCCAACCGGGACGCGCCCACCCAGGCGAAAATGTATCTGGACTTCTGCAACTACGGCACCTACCTGATGAACGACCGGGGCGACCTGATCCCTCTGGGAACGCCCGTCTGGGTCTGGGGCAAGTTCTACGAATTCGTCATCCGCAGTATTTTCGCCGGAGGCTGGAAGCGGGACAAGGGCGAGTCCACCGCCCTGAACTACTGGCTGGGCATGGACAGCGGCGTCATCGGCATCCGGCTGTCCGAAAAGCTTCCGGAGGGCGTGCATCAGTTTGCGGAGATTCTGAAAAAGGGCTTGGAGGACGGCGTCCTCGACCCCTTCCGGCGGCGCATTACCGCCCAGGACGGTACGGTGAAGTCCGACGGTACCCGGGGGTTTGCCCCGGAGGAGCTGCTGCACATGGATTGGCTGTGCGACAACATTGTGGGCAGCATCCCCACCTTTGACCAGATTCTGCCGGTCTCCCAGCAGATGGTGCGGGAGCTGGGCATTTACCGAGATAAAATTCCCACAGAGAAGGAGGGGAAGCCCCGTGAAGATTTTGACCGTATCCGATGAGGAATGCGCCGCGCTCTGGGACAATTACGTTCCCGGACGGCTGAAGGAGTATGACCTGATCCTCTCCTGCGGCGACCTGAGCGCCCGGTATCTGAGCTTTCTCGTCACCATGGCCCGGTGTCCGCTGCTGTACGTCCACGGGAACCACGATACCAACTACAATCAGGTTCCCCCGGAGGGCTGCGACTGCATCGACGACCACATCGTGACCTATAACGGGGTGCGCATTCTGGGTCTTGGGGGGTGCCGCAAGTACCACCCCGGCCCCCACCAGTACACCGACGGGCAGATGCGCCGCCGCATCCAGAAGCTTAAGTGGAAGCTCAAGCGCATGGGGGGCGTGGACATCGTGGTGACCCACGCGCCGCCCTATGGCCTCGGCGACGGGGACGACCCGGCGCACTGGGGCTTTGAATCTCTGGTAGAGCTGCTGGATACATACCACCCCCAGTACCTTGTCCACGGGCATGTCCACATACGCTACGGCGCACGGGAACGGGTGCGGGACTACAACGGCACGACCCTCATCAACGCCACCGAACGCTATACCTTTGAAATTCCCGACCGGCCGGTGGACGGAAAGCAGCTGGGTCAGGTGATCTACAAGACCCGCCAGAAGCGGGAAGATCCTCTGGAACGGCACTGCTGAGACCAGGGTCTATCTGAAAAAACTGACACACGAGGTGATTTCATGTTTACCGGCTTCACCCCGGAGACCATCGATTTTCTCTGGGGCATCCGCATGAACAACAACCGGGACTGGTTCCTGGAGCATAAAAAACAATACGTCAGTACCCTGTACGAGCCGATGAAGGCGCTGGGAAAAGACCTGTTCGCGCCCTTTATGGAAATTCCGGGGACAATCCTGAAGGTCAGCCGCATCTACCGGGACGCCCGACTGCACCATCCCGACCCCTACAAGGAAAGTCTGTGGCTCTGCATCCGGCAGGACGTGGAGTGGTGGGCGGAAAATCCCTGCCTGTTCTTTGAGATCAATCCGGAGGGCGTGAGCTACGGCTTTACCCTCTGGCACCCCCGCACGGCGGCGATGGAGGAATTCCGGAAGTATATTTCCGCCTATCCCGATGAATTTCTGCATCTGATTGTCCAAACGGAAGCGGCGGTGGGACAACCCGTCACGGCGCAGCTGTACAAGCGTCCCAAAGAGACGGCCAATCCCGCGCTTGCGCCCTACTTTGCGTGGAAGGGCGGCATTGAGTGCATCCGCCACAAGGACGTGGGGGACGAGATGTTCGGCGCGGAGCTGGAAAACGAAGTGGCGGACTTCTTCGCCAAGCTCATGCCGCTGTATATGTATTTCACCCGGTTCGGGGTGTAAACGGCGCTTTAGACAAAATTTTGAGGTGGATTTTATGAAGGTTTACTATATGAACGGCGCTGGCAACGACTTTATGGTCATCGACGCCCGTGGGCTGACGCTGGACTATCCGGCGCTGGCACGGAAGTGCTGCGCAATCACGGGGGCGGACGGGTTCATGGCCACGGACATCTCCGATAAGGCGGATTTCCGGCTGCATTTTTACAATTCCGACGGCACCCGGGGAGAGATGTGCGGCAACGGCGCCCGGTGCATCTGCCGGTTCGGCCATGATATCGGTCTGGCGGGAGACGTTATGACCGTGGAGACCGACGCAGGGCTTGTCCCCGGCTGGCGGCTGGACGAAAATCTGTACCGGGTGAAGCTGAACAACCCCTACGTGCTGGATCTGCACCGCAAGGGCGACGTGGCCTATCTGGAGCTGGGGCACCCCGGCGTTCCCCACGCGGTGGCGGAGTACAAGGGCGACCTGTGGGCGGATGCGGACAAGCTGCTGGAAACGTTCCGGGCGCTGCGCTTTGACCCCGCGTTCCCCAAGGGGGCAAACGTGAATTTCTATCAACTGCTGGGGGACGGGGAGATCCGCATTCTGACCTTCGAGCGGGGCGTGGAGGGCTACACCCGCGCCTGCGGCACCGGCTGCGGCTCCGTGGCCTCGGTGCTGTGGAATAAGGGACTACTCCCCGGCGGCGTTCTCACCGCCCACAACATGGGCGGCACGCTGAAGATCACCATTGACGGAGAAAACGGAAACGTCACGTCCCTGCTGCTGGAAGGGCCGACGGAAATTACCAAGATTTACGATCTGGACATTTGAGGAAGCGGAAGGCACGGGCAGAAATTTGCGGAGAATTCCCTGTTTTCTTCAAAAAATCCTTGACATTTCTGCTGTTTTCCTGTAAACTAAACTGGTCTGCGAATGCGGACATATCCTTGCTCCCGGCGCGTCCGGGGGCCAAAAGTCCAAAAGGAGGTGCAATCAACATGGCTAAGATCACCGGTAAGTATGAGGTGCTCTACATCATCGACCCGACCCTGGGCGAGGAGGGTACCGCAGCACTTGTGGAAAAGTTCAAGGCAATGGTGGAGGCGGAGGGTACTCTCGCTTCTGTCGATGAGTGGGGCAAGCGCCGTCTGGCGTATCCCATCAACGACATGGCCGAGGGCTACTACGTCCTGATGAACTTCGAGAGCAAGCCCGAGTTCCCCGCGGAGCTGGAGCGTGTTATGAAGATCACCGAAGGCGTTATGCGCTGCCTGACCACCGCTGTGGAGGCGTAATTTATGCTGAACCACATTGTCATCATGGGTCGCCTGACCCGTGACCCCGAGCTTCGCCGTACCGGCAGCGGCATCGCCGTTGCCAGCTTTACCGTGGCTGTCGACCGTGACTTCGGCGGCAGAGACGGCGGCGAAAAGGAAACCGACTTCATCGATTGTGTTGCCTGGCGTCAGACCGGAGAGTTCCTCTCCAAGTATTTCACCAAGGGTTCCATGATCGTGGTTTCCGGCCGGCTCCAGATCCGCAACTGGACCGACAAGGAAGGCAACAAGCGCCGTTCCGCCGAAGTTGTCGCGGACAACGTCTATTTCGGCGAAAGCAAGCGCGGCAGCGAGGGAACGTCCAATTATAGCAGCTATGGCAACAGCAACGGCGGCTATAACAGCAACCCCGCGCCCGCACCCAGCTACGGCGGCGGATATTCCGCCCCGGCCGCTGCTCCCGCATCCGACTTCGCGATGCTGGAGGACGACGACGCCCAGCTGCCCTTCTAAAATTTTCTTGACTTTTCTACTAAGACTTACAAGGAGGGAAACACCATGGCTAACGAACAGCGTATGCGTCCGCGTAAGCGCAAGAAGGTTTGCGCGTTCTGCGTGGATAAGGTGACCAGCATCGATTACAAGGACACCGCTAAGCTCCGCCGTTACCTGTCCGAGCGCGGCAAGATTCTGCCCCGCCGTACTACCGGTACCTGCGCCGCTCACCAGCGTGACCTGACCACCGCTATCAAGCGCGCCCGTCAGATCGCCCTGCTGCCCTATGTCGCTGACTGATTGTAATATGCCGATCTGCACCCCGGAAGATTTCTTCCGGGGTTTAGACTGTCCCAAAAGGCCGTTGGCCTTTTGGGACAAGGAGCTTGCAGTCTGCTACGCGCACTCCTTGGCCGCCCTACGGCGGCCAACTCGCACACTTCGCAGCCCGAGAGGTATTTTCTGCCAGGTACACGCCCTGGCAGAAAATGATCTGACTTTATTTGCCGCCTGCGGGCGGCAAACTCTGCGAGGCTTTTTTGAGATGCTGACCCCGGGAGATTTCTTCCGGGGTGTTATTTTTCTTGCTATTTTCCCCATGGGAAGGTATAATAGTAGCGGATTGCCCCGGAAGGGATGTTTTTCCTTTCGTTTTGGGCGTCTGCATCCAAAATTTTTCGAGGTCGCCAATGACTGCTAAGAAACGGATACTTCTTCTCACCACCGGCGGCACCATCGCGTCCGTTCCCGGCGGCGAAGGGCTGGAACCCCGGCGCTCCGAGGTGATGGAGCGGGAGCTGGAACAGCTGCGCACCTATTACGATATCTCCGTGAAAGACGTGATCTGTCTGGATTCCTCCAACATCCGGCCGGAGGAATGGCAGCTGATCGCACGGCACATTTTTGAGGACCGGGCGGGCTACGACGGGATCGTGGTCTCCCACGGCACCGACACCATGGCCTACACTGCCTCCGCCGTGACCTTTATGCTGCCCAATATTGACGTTCCGGTGGTGTTCACCGGTTCCCAGCTGCCGCTGACGGATATGCTCAGCGACGGCCCGGACAACCTGCGCACCGCCTTTGCCATGGCGGCCTCCGGCGCGCCCGGCGTGTTTCTGGCCTTTGACCGGAAGGTCATGCTGGGATGCCGGGCGGTGAAAGTGCGGGCTTCCGGGTTTTCCGCCTTTGAAAGCGTCAACGCCCGCTATGCCGCTCTGGTCAGCAACCGGGGGCTGGTAGTGGACACGGACGTGCTGCCCCGGCGCACCGGCGAAAGCAAGCTGCTTTCCGATATCAGCAAGGAGGTATTCCTCCTGAAGCTCACGCCGGGACTGAATCCGGCCATTTTCGACATGCTGGCCGCCATGGGCTACAAGGGCATCGTCATCGAAGCCTTCGGCCTTGGGGGCGTCAACGTGCTGCATCGGGGACTGCGGGGCATCCACCGCTGCGTGGAGGACGGCGTCAGCGTGGTAGTGACCACCCAATGTCTGTACGACAGCGCCGACCTGCAGGTGTATCAGGTGGGCAGCAAGCTGTTGGAGCTGGGCGTCATTCAGGGGCGGGACATGACCTCCGAAGCCGCCATGACCAAGCTCATGTGGGCGATCGGTCAGGGCATGAATCCGGCGCAGGTCTCGGAGCTGTTCGGTCAGAATCTTGCGGGAGAGGTCACAATCTGACCCTTCCCGACAAATAAAGGAGGTTACCTTATGGATCCCATCTACGTTACCGGCCACCGGAACCCGGACACGGACTCCATCGTGGCAGCCATCTCCTACGCGGCGCTGCGCAACGCCTGCGGGGATCGGGAGTATGAAGCGGCCTGCCTTGGCCGTGTCTCCGACGAGACCCAGATCGTGCTGGACCGGTTCGGTTTTCTGCCTCCCAAGCGCATCACTGACCTGTACAATCAGGTGCGGGATCTGGATTTTGACAAGCCTCCCATCTTAAGCGGCGGTGTGACCATGGGGCGCGCCTGGGACGAATTTCAGGCCTACCCCGCCATCGCCTCCATTCCCGTGGTCAACGAGGACGGCACCCTGTACGGCATTCTGTCCCGGACGGACATCGCGGACTACAACATGTCCCGCACCAATTCCGGCGTGCTGGAAGAGGTGCCGCTGTTCAACGCCATCTCCGTTCTGGAGGGCAAAATTCTCAACGATGCGGGAGAAAGCACCGACACCATCTCCGGCGAGGTCACGATTGCCCTGCCCCAGAGCCGGGAGAATCTGCTGTTCCATTCCAGGGAGAGCATTGTGCTCTGCGGCAACCAGCCGGACATGATCCGCCGGGCGCTGGAGCTGAACGTCAGCTGTCTGGTGCTGTGTCAGGCGGAAATTTCCGAGGAACTGCGCACCATGCCCACGGAGACCTGCATTATCTCCACTCCCTACGACGCCTTCCGGGCGGCGCGGCTGATTTTCCAGTCCGTCCCTGTGGAGCGGATCTGCAATACCCAGAACGTGGTGAGCTTCCACCTGGACGACCGGGTGGATACCGTGCGGGATATGGTGCTGAAATACCGTCATCCCAGCTATCCCATTCTGGACGGCAACGAGAAAGTCGTTGGCATTCTGACCCGGTATCATCTGCTCCGCCCCCGGCGCAAGCAGGTGGTTCTGGTTGACCACAACGAGGCTTCCCAGTCCGTCCCCGGTCTGGAGGAAGCGGAAATTCTCGCCATTATCGACCATCACCGGCTGGCGGACATCCAGACCGGCAACCCCATTTACGTCCGCAACGAGCCGGTGGGTTCCACCAACACCATCATTGCAGAGATGTATCAGGATCGGGGGCTGATGCCCTCGGCCAAGCTGGCGGGCATGATGGCGGCGGCCATTCTCTCCGACACCGTTATGTTCAAGTCTCCCACCTGCACCCCCCGAGACATCCGCACGGCGGAGCGTATGGCGCGGATCGCCGACGTGTCTCTGGATGAGCTGGGACATGAGATCTTCTCTGCCGCCGTGGAAAACAAGTCCGTCGAGGAGGTGTTCTTCACGGATTACAAGGAATTCCATATTGCGGGGCACAGTCTGGCCGTGTCCCAGCTGACCTGTGTGGACAGCCCCAGCGTGCTCAAGCGCAAGGACGAATTCCTGAAGCTGATGAAGAAGACCGCCGACGAGAAGATGTTCGATCTGGTGATCATGATGCTCACCGACGTGCTGCTGGAAGGCACCCAGATCATTTACGTAGGCGACGACGACACCATCCGGCAGGCATTCAACGTGATCCCCAAGGACAACACCGTCTTCCTGCCCAAGGTCATGAGCCGGAAGAAGCAGATCATCCCCATGCTGTCCGTACTGTGGGGCTAAGCGACCAAAAAGAATCCAAGGAGGTGGGAAGCATGGGCTTTGACGCTCTGCTGGGAAATGACCGGCTGAAGCAGAATCTGACCCGCAGTCTGTCCAAAGGGCATGTTTCCCACTTCTACCTGATCTCCGGGCCGGAAGGTTCGGGCAAGCATACTTTGGCAAAGCTGCTTGCGGCGGCGATCCTCTGTCAGGGCGAGGATAAGCCCTGCGGACGCTGCACCCCCTGCCGCAAGGTGATGGACGGCAGCCATCCGGACTTCATCACCGTGGACGACCCGGAGAAGAAGACTGTGACCGTTGACCTGATCCGGCAGGCGCGGGCGGATGTGTACATTCAGCCCAACGAATCGGAGTACAAAATTTACATGTTCCCCCGGGCGCAGGACATGGGGCTTCCCGGACAGAACGCATTGCTGAAAATTCTGGAGGAACCGCCGAAATATGGCGTGTTTCTTCTGCTCACGGACAATCCGGACAAGCTGCTGCCCACTGTCCGTTCCCGGTGTACGGAACTGAATATGCAGGCGCTGCCGGAGGACGCTCTCCGCAGTCACCTGCGCCGGGAGTTTCCTCAGGCGCAGGAGGAAGACATTACCGCCGCCATCGACCGCAGCGGCGGCTTTCTGGGTCAAGCCATGTCGCTGCTGAGCGGCGGCGGCGAGCTGCCCCAGCAGACACGGGATTTTGTTCAGGCGTTTTCCGCCCGGGACGCGCTGGGACTGATGCAGACCCTGACGCCCATGGAAAAGTGGAAGCGGGACGCGCTGGCGGACACTCTGGAAAGCTGGCGGGAGCTGCTGGAAAGCGCCCTTGCCAGCCGAAGCGGCATCCGGGCGGTGTCGCCCCTGTCCCGGAAACTCGCCCAGAGCCGCAGCAGCCCGGAGCTGCTGAACGCCGTGCAGTGCCTGCAAAAAGCGGTGGACTACACGACGGGCAACGTCTCCCCCGCCGCCGTGTGCGGCTGGCTGGAATGGGCGCTGCGATAGGTTGGAAATAATCAGGAAGCCGCATACGGCATCCTGTATGATATAAGGAGCAAATTCAATGGAAGAACAAATCAAGACAGCCCCCCAGACGGATGTGGAGGTCGTGGACATCCAGTTCCGTTCCGGGCAGAAAATTTACTTTTTCGACCCCGACGGCCAGCGCTTCGCCGACGGCGATCACATCATCATTGACACCGCCCGGGGTGAAGAATTCGGTATCTGCGTGGGCGGGAATCACAAAATCCCGCCGAAGAATGTGGTAGCGCCCCTGCGGAAGGTGCTTCGCAGAGCCACCCCCCAGGACGAAAAAACGATACAGGAGAATCGGGCGAAGGAAAAGCGCGCCTTCGAGGTCTGCCAGCAGAAAATCGCGGAGCATGGGCTGGACATGCAGCTGGTGAACGCGGAGGTGGCCTTTGACGGGAGCAAAATTCTGTTCTATTTCACCGCTGACGAGCGGGTGGATTTCCGGGAGCTGGTGAAAAATCTGGCTTCGGTATTCCGCACCCGCATCGAACTGCGCCAGATCGGCGTCCGGGACAAGGCCAGAATGGTTGGCGGCCTCGGCATCTGCGGACGGCCCTTCTGCTGCGCCAGTTTTCTGGACGATTTCCAGCCAGTTTCCATCAAAATGGCAAAAACCCAGAACCTTTCCCTGAACCCCACCAAAATTTCCGGCACCTGCGGGCGGCTCATGTGCTGCCTGAAATACGAGCAGGACGCCTATGAAGACCTGATCCGAAACAGCCCCCGGATGGACTCCTTCGTGGACACCCCGGAAGGCCGGGGCACCGTGGTGGAGGTGGGGCTGCTGCGCCAGCGGGTGAAGGTGCGCATGGAAGATAATCCGGAGACGATCTCCGTCTTTTCCAATGAGGATATCGCCGTCCTGCGCAGCGGCAAGGCCAGAAAGAACGATCCCCCCATTCCGGCAGACCTTGCCCCCATTTCCGGCAGCGGCAAGCGCGTCCGCCGGGAGCAGACGGAGGAAAAGCCCCTGCTGGAGCCTATCCGTTTCCGCTACAGCACGGAAAAAATCGTAGACGACCCGGAGGAGGAGAAGCCGGAGGCCGCCGAAAGTCCGGAGCCGAAGGCCCCCCGTTCCCGGAATCGCCGCCGCAAGCCCCGTCCTCAGGCACAGGACGCCGCCCCGGAACAGGCCAAGCCCGCGCCTCAGGAGGCAGCCGCAAAACCCGAAGCGTCCGGGGACAGGCCCCGCCGCCGTCCCAATCACCGCCGCCGCAAGCCGAGACCCGCAGGAGACGGGCAGTAAGCATTTCCCGCCACCATAGGAGACCAAGCAAAAATGAGTACCCTAAAGAAAAATCCTGGCAAAATAAAAAAGCTTTTTCAGAACATCCCCATTCCCGGATGGCTGTTTTCTCTGGTGACAGTGGTATATTGCGAGGTACTGCTTCATCTGTGGACGATGAACGACTTTTCCCTTGGGCGGTTCGCCGCAGTGGTGCTGTTCGCTCTGGGCTTCGGCGGACTGCTTGGGCAGATCGCCGGCTTTATCGGCCACAGGACGTGGGGAAAATGGGTCACCGCCGCGCTGGCAGCAGTGGTATCGGTATTCTACATTGTGGAATACTTCGTCAATGACGCCTATCAAAGCTTCATGCCCATGCGTATGCTGCTGGGCGGTGCAAAGGGCGTCACCACCGATTTCGGCGATGTGGTCGTCTCGCTGGTTCTGAATGATCTCTGGCGCATTCTGGTCATGCTGCTGCCGGCGCTGCTGTTTGCGCTGCTGGCGCGTCCCACCGAAACTGTCTGGAAGACCCGCTGGTTTTTGCTGGCGGGGGCTGTGGCGGCTTATCTGCTGGGCTTCGGTGTCGTCCGGGGCGTAGGGACGGATGCCGCCCGGTTTTCCAGCGCCTACAATTTTGACAGCGCCGTTCGGGTGTTAGGACTGAACATCGCCATTCCTCTTGATGCCATCAACAGCGGCGGGTCTGACGGGGAAACGCCGGAATTCGTTGTGGTAGATTCGGCCGCGGCACCCGCGGAAAGCTCCCCGGAGACTTCATCCCCCGCGGAGGAAACCGCCCCGGCGGAAACGGAGGCGGTCGTCTACGGTGACAACGTGATGGACATTGACTTTAACGCCCTGATCGCAAACACCGGCAACAGCCGCATCAACGCCGTCAGCCAGTACGTATCCTCCCAGACTCCCTCCAAAAAGAACGAATACACCGGCATGTTTGCCGGGAAAAACCTGATCCTCATCACCGCCGAAGCTTTCGCAAAGCAGGTCATCGACCCGGAGCGGACACCCACTCTGTACCGGATGGCTACCAAAGGCATCCAGTTTACCGACTACTACCAGCCCGCATGGGGCGGCAGTACCACCACCGGCGAGTTTTCCAATGTGATCGGTCTGGTGCCGGCCGATGTGGGCATGTGCATGAAGCAGGCCGTCTATCAGGATCTGTTCCTGACCATGGGGCATCAGCTCCAGAAGCTGGATTACTATTCCGCCGCCTATCACAACCACTTTGCGGACTTCTATGACCGGAACAAGACCCACACCAAGCTGGGCTACGACCGGTTTCTGGCGCGCTACGGCGGTCTGGAAGGGATCACGCCGGTCTGGCCGGAAAGCGATCTGGAAATGATCGATATTTCCGTGCCCCAGTACATTGACCAGCAGCCCTTCAGCATTTATTATATGACGGTTTCCGGCCACTGCGGCTACTCCCTGAAGGCCAACGCCATGTCCCGGAAAAATTACGATCTGGTGGATTATGACGGCTCCGAGACGGTGAAGTGTTACCTTGCCGCTCAGATGGAGCTGGAAATGGCCATGGAATCGCTGATCCGTCAGCTGGAGGAGGCCGGTATTGCCGACGACACGGTGATCGTCATCAGCCCGGATCACTATCCCTATGCTCTGGAACGGAGCGCCACTTGGGGAAATGCCGAAAATTACCTGACCGAACTTTATGGTGTTACAGAAATGGATCGGTTCACCCGTGACAGCAACGCCCTGATCATCTGGAGCGGCTGTCTGGAAGATAAGAATCTGAAGGTGGAGACGCCGGTGTACAGTCTGGATATTCTGCCCACCCTGTCGAATCTCTTTGGCCTGAACTACGATTCCCGCCTGCTGGTGGGGCGGGATGTGTTCTCCGATACGGAGCCGCTGGTGCTTTGGCCGGAATACAGCTGGAAAACCGACAAGGGCACCTACGATTCCGGGTCCAGAACCTTCACTCCCGCCGAGGGCGTGGAGGTTGATGACAGCTATGTGGACCGCATCAAGGCCATCGTCTCCAACAAGATCAGCTACTCCCGGGAAGTGCAGAACCTGAAGTATTTCCAAGTCCTGTCCGACTTCCTGAACGGGAAATAAGGTAAGAGAGACGCGCCACCTGCCAAATGGGCGGGCCGCGTTAGGCAGTTAACATGCACAGCGGGATAATGAACTGCACCCCCTGCCTCTCCCTCTGGGAGAGCCAAGGGGCTTATGCACGAGAAATGGAGCGTATCGGTACCGATACGCTCCATTTTGACCACCCATCAAAAAAGGGGGCGCATTTTATGTCTGATACTATTTCCTGGTTAGGGCCTATCTGAAAACCGTCAACACGCCCAAACAGCGGGTCTTTTCCGCCTG
>OLGN01001085.1_pt1 | contig 17109 bp, 23 predicted proteins | sample 1605941 | NCBI WGS metagenome assembly OLGN01 (sample SAMN03283269) | human gut metagenome | biome: human-associated habitat; material: feces | host: Homo sapiens | place: USA | collected 2013
TACCAGACAAAGCAGCAGTATTAGCACACTTAGAACCTTTAATCTTAGCAACTTCATCACCTTGAATACAGCTAACCAAAAGTTCTTTCTGTTCATCTTCGGTAATACCTTCACGACCAAGAGCAGCTTTAAGTTCTTCATTAGAAGAAGATAAAGCACCTTCAAGAGTTTCTTGGAAATAAGTATTAACATACTTAATCTTATCATTCTTAGTCATACGAACACGAGTAGTGCAAGGATTACCATTCTTGTCTAATTCAGCAATACCTTTAGCCAAAGCCCAAATATCAAATTCAGCATGAACAGCCATAGCAGCTTCGGGAGATTCAATATCCAAACCTTGTTCTTCACAGAAAGCAACAACTTCGGGTACTTTATTGATAATAGCATTATCAATATTTGCACAGTTATTAATGAACATTACATATTCACCATGAGCAATGCCGAGAGCTTTAGAAACTTGGGCAGTCATACGGAAACTACCAGGAGTAGAAACAACTACCAATTCAGGTTCTTCACTAATTGCTCTTTGACCAGCATTAACAATACCCATACCAAAACTCAAACCTTTCTTAAAGTCTTTCATAATTTTTGTAATTTAAAAGTGAATAATATCAGTCATACGACTGTTTTGTTTAATAATAATTTCTCTAGTTTGTTTATGTTATTGAATTTCAGTAATATCAATAATATCTTCATTACTTAAATCAATACCTTGCATAGTCTTTAATTCTTCTGTGCTTAAACAGCCCATAATTAAATCATTAGCAATTTCACGAGCACCATAAACAAATGCTCTATGACTTATCATTATTTTAGGATATTTCTTATAAGTATCTTTTTCAAAACATCCAGCAACAATAGCATCTTTATAAGTAAACTCACCAGTAGCAACCATATTACGTTCTCCAATTTTACGATAAAAACGATAACTAGTAATATAATCAATAGGAACAGCAGGTATTCTATAAACAGGAACTTTACCAGTAGAAGCAATTTGTTTAGCTTCATTAGTATTAGTAGCTATTTCAAACTTACCATTAAGTTGATATTCTTTATATACATTACCATTATAATCTTTATAATATTTAACAGGATAAACGTATATATGTTCATGGTCTTTATCTTCTGCATTTTTAGTTTGTGCCTCTTTGGGAGTAAGACACTTAATACAGTCAAATGGAAGTTTATCTTCATCATAAGCATTAAAGCCATCTGTATATTCGTACAGAGCGCGATAATTATCTACTTTTTCCCAACTCACGCTGCCTTTGACAAGTAATGCCTTAATAATGTGAACATCAACACCTGTTTTACCTTGAACTACATGAATATGTTCAATGCAAGTAGAAAATGGAAGTCTAAGGTCTTTAGCTCTCATTGCAATAGCAAGACCATCTTCAACAGACTTAATACCACATTTATCACTACGCATAACACGTTTGATAAATACTTCAAGACTTGCAATTTCAGCTTCACTCATATAATTAAGCTGATATGGAGCAACAGAATGTTGAACACCATGTTGTTTTTCAATACCACTATTACTAACAGCAACAGTAGTATCATTAACTTTAACTTCTTTATCTTCGTCCATTCTATCAAAGAGCGATTTTGATTACACAACAAATGTAACTATTATATTTATACTAGCAAACAATATCATCAAAATTTTGAGCACTAATATCAGAATTAACATTCTGTATAACTTCATGGTTAGCCGATAATTTTTCCTTTTTAAGACTTGCTTCTTCGATAGTACCAGCTATATAAAGTTTATGTACTTTAAGTTTTGATTGACTACAATTAACATTATTATAACGATAGATAAGTTCATCTATGGTATCACATAAAGGTGAGGTTAAAATCCATTCGTCTACGCTTGTTTCTAGGCTGTCAGTTGAATTATTTTTTATAGATAATACTCTTAATAAGCCATCATTAAAAGACTTCAAATTCAGTGTGGAAATAGCCTTAGATTTGATTATACGAGCAGTCCCTTTCTTGCTTCCAGACTTGTACAAAACAGGAATACCATTACTATCAACTAGAACTTTATCCTCAATTTTATCATGGTAATCACCACAAATTTCACCTAATTTATCATTAATATATTTAGTTACAGTAGCAGCATATTCACCTCTCTTACTAATAATAAGAAATCGTTTATCAGGATTATCTTTAATAATTTCAACTATCCTTTCTAGCTTACAAACATTATCAGAACATATAAGCATACGTTCACGAACAATATTATAAAAAGTCTTAACTCGTTCAGCAAGAACAAGAGGATTATAACATTCATCAATTTGTTTACTAAAAGGATTAGTCATATCCATATCAGCACTCCATCCATTATATTCAGCCATTTCTGTAATATATTGAATAGCACTACGTCCATCTTGAGTACCATTTCGAGCACATTTAATATTATCAAGATTACCAAATACTTGAATAGTCTGAGTAATAAATTCAGTATATTTATCATAATTAGTAATATCTTCTTGACTAGTAAATAAAATCTGCTCTCTGTGTTCCTCTACGGGGAGTATAGCTCGCATACCACTAGAATTTAGAATATTATTAATAGGTGGAATATTATTATAAATCTTAGTTAACGTAGAAGTATCAATAATTTTTTCAGTTAAAATCATAAGTTTAAATCTAGCATGATTAAAAACTGTATTACAAGATAAATTCCATTCATTAACTCCAACAACAATAGAAATATCATAACTATAATTATATCTACTATTAACATAAGTATGAGTAAGAATATTAATAGTATCTATATTTATATTATGATTTTTAAGACCATCAACAATTTCTGTTCTTCTTTTCCAATTATCTGTAACAATAAGTATTTTAAGATTAGGATTTTTATTCCTCATCAGAGTAATAACTCTACTTATAATTTCAGAATAATCAAGAGGTTGAACACAATGGATAGTTCCAATACCTTTATATTCTTTAGAACCCCATTTATTAATTAGTCTATCATAAGTTTCTTCAACTATATTTCTCATCCAAAATCATCTTCATTAAAAATAGGATTATACATACCACTATATTTTTTAATTTTACTTTTACCTTTACCTTTAGGAGAAATTTTAAGTTTGATAGGATTAATAATCTTCATAGCTTCTTGATAATAAAATTTAAAATTAATATCTCTAAGAGAAATATCTTTATCATCAAGACTATTAATAACTGTTACAACAGAACCAGCTGCCATTCTACTACGAGAACCATTATCGTTATGAACTTTCTCAATAATATAACCTCTATTAGAAACATAAAATCGAACATATCTTTGGCAAACAACATGAGTAACTTGTCCATTTTCAATCTTAGTTTCTTCTACATGAAATTGTCTACCTACATTTTGAGTAAGACAAAAGTCAAGAATATTAGTAGCTTCTTGAAGAGTATCCATTACAGGTTTATTCTTAAGAAAATAGTTTTCAATAGCTTGAGCAACAATAGGCATAGAATAACCTTTAGTTAAATCTAAAGAATACATCATAGGATTAAGAGCACCTTTAGATTCAAGCTTAAGTTTATGAACACCATTTTTAATAACTCTAAATTGGCTAAGATAATTATTTATATCTCTACTAACAAGACAATGATAATAATCAGTATCAAACTTAAGTTTAGTAGTTTGTTCCCACTCATCTTTAATACGATTATAAACATCAATATCTCGTTTATAAAGTTTAATAACAATACCATCTGTATTAGCACTTAACACATGAATATTGTGTAACTCTAATTCCTCAACCAACATTAGCATCATTAACTGTCCATTAATAGTAGTTTTAAGTACAGCTAATCTATCATAAAGACTTCCAGCTTCAAATCCAAGTTTACCATAAACAGAATTAATAACAATCTTTAAAACTAAAGCTAAAGTATCTCTATCAATTCCGTCAACAGTATCTTCATCGCTGTGTTTAACTTCAACTCTTTTATTTTTAAGCCAACCAATAAGATTACAAAAAGCATTAGTATCAAGATGAGCTGGAGCTACTTTATGAGCAGCAATAATACTAGGATACATACTATTAATATCAGCATGAATATAAACATAGTCATCATTGCCAAGTACATCGTGTTGACCCCCCGTGGAGGATGGAAATAATTCTCTTCCACTACTCCAAAGTTCAACAGGATTATCTTGACTATGTAAACCTCCAGTTGCAACAGTATAAGTTACATTTCCAATTTTAACTTCTTTACTAAACGCATCTTTATTAACTCTATAAATAGTAGTTTTAAGACATTCATCAAGAAAATCTTGCATAGGTTTAGTTTTGAATTTAATAAAAGGAAAAATAACTTTTTTAAAACTCATAGCAGTTCTTTCAGTTTTCTTACCTTTCCATTGTTCGGGAGCAAGACCACTAAACTTACTATAAAATTTCTCAAAAAGAATATCAGCAGTTTTACTACGACTAGAATTAAGAACATCAACATCATATGCTTTACTAATAGCATAACGAGATTTAATTTCTTCTGGATAAAGACGAACTATTTCAGCTACAATGAAAACATCATTAAGATTATAATACATCATAGGTTCAATATATTCATCAAGAATAAATCTATCCCATTTATCTACTAGTTTATTAAGCTGACTAATACTCATTCCTTTAAGACTAGGAATTTCATCATATAGTTCAGCTTCTTTTTCATTAATATCAGGAAGTTCATATTCTAGAAGTTCATACCATTGAAGATTAATAGAAGTTTGCTTTAAACCTTTAGGAACAGGTTTACGTTCACCTGTTTTACTATCTACAACTACACTTGCTTTATTAAGAGCAAATATACGCATTACATCAACACCTGTAAATGGTAGTTTATATTTTCTAAGACTATTAAGATAAAAATCAGTTTTAAATTTATCTTTATCATCTTGACTAGAAATAATAGTTTTACTAGTTTCATATAACTTATTAATAAGTTCTTTCGTACTATTCGTACGCATATAAAAACTAAGTAAAGCAGCAATCATAAGATTATCATAATTGAAATTATTAAATCCATACAAGTCAGTACGAATAATAGTTCCATTAGAATCCTTATAACATCTAGTCTTATTAATATAACCTATTATAGAAAGTAATTGACTATCGTCTTTATCTGTTATATAAAATTTATATTTTTCAACAGTTTCAAGACGAGCTTTAATTTCTTCAACAGATAGTTTTTGAACTAAAGGAATAGCTTTTCCATTACTATCAACACAATCTTTAAAAACTTTAAGATAGCTATTAATGCTAACAAAAGTAATAGAGAAGAAGTTTCTTAATACTTCGACATCATAAGCTATACAATTAATCATTTATAAAGTTTATACCATAATTATTTCTATTTTCATTAATCCAATTAATATCATCAGCAAAACGCTGTTTAAATACATGATAAAGATTATCATCTTTAAATTTAATAAGAGGAGAATAATTACTAAATACATATTTACCGCCAGTAGCCATAAATCTAGGAATTGGATTATCACTAATACTAAGATAAGCATCGCCAAATATAAATAGATACTTATAATTAATTCTAGCTAATTCTTTCCATAGAATATTACGACATTTATCAATAGCAGTAAGATATGTATTATAATTATTAGAACAAGCACATTTAATACTATAAGTCATATATACATCTTCAGTGTTATTACGTCCAGAATATTCATCATAAAGATTACCAATATCAGTAAATAATTGATAACCTTCACAATAATTTCTATCACCCCTAGGAAATAGGAAAACAACATCTCCATGAATACTTCCTCTACCACCTTGTATATATTTACCTGTATTAAATATACGATTTGGACATCTTTCACAATCAGGATATTCGTCAACAGTTTTACTTGCCATAAGATAATACTAATTGATTACTAGCGCGAGAACAAGCAACATACAATCTACGAAGCATTTCATCTCTATTAGTATAAGGATGACCATATTTATCATAAATCATATCGTTAATATCTACAAATACATTTTTATAAGTAGAACCTTGTGCTCTATGAGAAGTAATTGCAAAACCATAATCTAAATCTCTACTAAATAAAATCCTACCATTATTATTCGTAATATTAGAAGCGATAAGATATTTACGTTTAAAATCAAAATATTGTTTCCATTTATTTCCACGTTCAGAACTACTAGCTTTTTTAGCATCATCAATAAGACTAGTCAACTTCTTATAATACATCTGAAATGTATAGTTATCATAATGGTCAATAACAAATAAAGGTTGAGTTATAGCACCACCATGAATAGCTTGAAATTTAATAAGAAATCCTTTAAACTCATAATCATTATCAATTGTATCAACAATATCTTTAACAATATATTCTTCACTATTGTTTATAATAATATCATTAAAAACATTAACAACAGTAGTATAACTCATTATTAAATCATTACGAGTAATAAGACTTTTATCAGCATTTTGAATAATCATATGTCTTACATGGTTATTCCATTGTGCAACACGACTATTAGCATAAGCTATAATACGATACAAATCAATATTTTTAGTATATTCTTCATCATTAAAACAAGTATCAATTAAATCAGAAAATTCAGTTTGACCACAAACATAAAATCCTTTAGTTTCCTCATTATAATCTTGTCTATTTTTAGATATATAATCAAGAAATCTCCATCCATTCTTACTATCTATATCTTCTCGAAGAAGTTTAAGAAGTTTACTAATAGGATTATTATCTCCTTGTCGTACAACTTCTTTAAGATAATAAGTATTACTAGCAATAAGAAAAGCTTGACTAGTTTTCTCATTAACAGGTGGAAGCTGAGAACTATCCATAATCTTATAACTTTCATTATAAGCCTGACTATATCTTAGTTGTAATATCAATTAAATTAATATATTTTTCTTTTTCTTCTTTAGGAAGTTTAAAAAAATCAAGAAAAATATAGCCAACATGAGATTTTTTAGCACCAGTTATAACTTGACTAACATTTTTGGGAGTAAAACCATTTATTCTTAAATCTTCTGCTCCATAAAGAATTTTAATATTAACAGGTTTTCTATCTATATTTGCAACACTTATAGCTATATATATTTTATTATTAGTTTTACCGGGAATATATTCATAATTTTTATTAGGATTATAATCTTTCTTATAAATCCATTGATATCCATTATGAATATGTCGTTTTCCTTTACAACATGCAGCGATAGGTCCAGCATGAAAATTACCTTTTTCAGAAGCTTCAGTAGCAGAAGACCATTCTCTAACAATATTACCTAAAATATCTATTTGCAATATAGGAATAGATAAACTATTAAATTCATATTTATTTCCATAATTACCATTATTTTCTCCAAATAAATGTTTATTATAAAAATAATTTTCAGAATTACATTTACCTATACAAGTATCTCCATCATTACCATTAACTAAACATCCTCCATTTTCTATTCGTTTATATTTATCAATAAGTTCTTTTTCAATTTTAATACTTTCCTCAATAGTAATATCTATCTTAAAAATATTTACTTTAACTTTAGTAATATCTATAACTTTTTCTTTCCAAAGTTTATTTCTTCTACTAAAACTAAAAGCTCTATTAATTGAACCTTGACCAACATAAAATGGATTAATTTCATTATCATAATAATGAAGATAAACACAAATGCGATTTAAATCATTTAAATGAAAACCATGTTTACTAGGAACATCAGTAGCAAAATTAACTGTTTTACTAGTACGAAATTTAAAACTTACCATATCTTTAAAATTACATTATAAAGATATGGATAAAATTGATAATATACAACTTTCTCCGTTTCGATTTTTAAATAAAATCTACTCTCTTACGAGATAGTCGATGAACCTTACTATTATCATGTTTCACAACATAATGAGTAGTCTTGGCTGCTGATTGTCATATAATAATAGTTTTTCTAGCGTTCACACTTAGATTTTCATCTTATGTTGTAGCACTATTATCTTCACGAGTTTCCAGCAATTAGAAGAATTTAAACTCAGCAATAGTTTTACCGAGCATTATAACTTTAATTTGAAGCTTCTTACATTTATTACTAATATACTTAACAAGTTTAGCATTAAGCATAGAAGCTTCATCAATAATTAAAACTTTAAGACCATCTAGTTTATCTTTTCCAATAGGATTAAAGGCAGGATTTTCAGGGTCAAAATTTTCAATATTAACATCAAGTCTAAAACCAAACAATGATTGAATAGTATTAACTTCTTTTCCACCAATAGAATTACTAAGAACTCTACAAGCTTTATGTGTAGGAGCAGCACAGCCTATAACACCACCAGACCATTTGCAATTATTAATAACATATTTAATAACAAATGTCTTACCTGTACCTCCAGCACCGCAAAGAGCATTAATATATTTCTTATCATCCCAAGGCTGTGCAAGAAACTCAATAAGTTCATGCACAGCTATTTCTTGGTCTTTAGTAAACTTAATGTTAGTATCTTTTCTATTACTATTAGCAATATTAAGATTACCAATCATTACAATTCGTTGTTTACATCAATAAGATTATTTTTAACTTTATCTTCATATTCTTTCCATTCTTGAAAAGCTAAAATAGTAGATTCACTATCACCACGATTATAACACGTAATAATATGAAACAATTCCTTAGCAAAAGGCGTTTTAACAATTTTACCTTTAGCTATAAGTCCAGCAGCAAAAGGAATATAAAATCTAATGTCAACAGTTTTTCTATTTTCACTATCTCTTATAATTTTAATTCTATGGTTATATTCATCTAATCGACGAGCATAAACAACTTTCTTTCCTTTAGTTCTGTAACTTTCACCAGTAATGCTATATAGTTTGCCATTATATTCTATTTTATAAGTACCATCAATATATCTAATAATACCTTCACATTTAGCAACTATAATAACATATTTATTGACTATTCTTTTCTCTTTGGATTTACCTACAACTCCAAATGAGAATTTAAAGCTAACCATAGCATACTACTTTCTTTTAATAGTACGCATACGTTTATCAACAGCACGAGTAATACCTTTAAAAGTATTATCCTCTGCAAATTTAGCTTTACGAGCAGCCTTTTTAGCAGCTTTCTTAGCAGCAATCTCTTCATCACGTTCTTTTTGTTGTTGAATAACATCAACAATCTCAACATGATAACCACAATAATGAGAAAGAAAATCAATTTTACCACTAGTTCCATTACCAATAGAACTATTCTTAGCTACTTTAATAACTTTACTAGCAGGATTGATTCCAATAACAGCGTCAACATTATTAAGTTGACGAACAACAGAAATTTCATCATACTTTTTCATAAGTACTTTACATTTTTAAAGATTAATAAAACAATTATATTTAATAGTTAAAACTATAATAAGTTCAATAATAGTAAGATTAATAGAGCCACTACGCTACGCTCCGTGGCGACCCCCCGTAGAGGATGGAAGCAAGCTAGTCATTAAACTTTCTTTCTAATAATATCATTAAAATCACTAGTAAGTTTACCAATCCTATCTTCAATTCTATCTAGTCTATTTCTATCTCTATTTCTTTTAACTTCCCATTGTTTATTAATATCGCAAATATCAATTTGAATCTTTCTAATCCAATTTTGAGTATCATTAATATCTCTAATAAGTCTATCTAGTTTTTTACTAACAATGCTAATTCTTATAAAAAGATATACAGATAAACCAAATATCATGCCAAGTATAAAATGAGAAACATTTTCAATCATAGAAATAATAATAAAGTTTACGAATAAGTTCAAATCTAGTATCAGTAATATTATAGATTTTAAATGCCTTAGCAACAAAATCAAAATCACCATATTTAAGTAAAGCATCTATATAATCTTTAATATCACTAAGCCACATAATAGCACTAACAGAATATCTATCACTATCAGCATTAGTAATATATTGACCAATACCTTTAGCAATAGTATCAGCAGTTATATCGTTAATAATAAATTTATCAGTAAACCAATTATCTTTTATATACTGTTTATCAGTATATTTATCACGAAAGGTTTTAGATAGTTTATTACATAAATCAATATAAGAACGAGCAGCAGTTCTATTATTATGATTAACAAATTGAACATCTTTAACTTTAAGAGTTAAGTTCATACCACATTCAATAATACGAACTTTAATTTGTTTTTTATCCTCATTAATATATAGAACAATAGCAAGTTTATCTTTCCAATAACCAGTATTCAAAGTAACTATATCATAAAGTTTAACTTTAAATCCAGATGTAATAGTACCATCAATTTGTTTATAAGCAACATAATTCATAATAAAACTGTATTAAATTTTTAGTTTAACATTTATTAGCTAGTTCTTTTGCCCTATATTGAACTCAATATTAATCGTGATAGATTAATCAGATTATATATAAAAATTCAACAGAGAGCAAAAGAACCGTATCTATGAATGTATTATGAACATAAATAGTTAGTCATTACTAGCAGGCTCTGCATTTTGTTCATTATTCTTACCATCACGTTTAAGACGTTCTTTAAGAATATGTTCAGATACAGAACCAAGTTTACATTCACTAACACAACGACTAACACCTTTAGCATGAGTTACAGTATATACAATAGGATAATTAATATATTTATTATTACCTACTGTACGTTCAATTTTAGTAATTCCAACTTCGGTTACAATACCAACACAAACACCAAGCTTAGTTTGATTATGATATTGATAAGTATATTCCATATAAACTACTTGTCCTTTTTTAAACTTAGCTTGTTCTTCAATGTATCTATCTAATAGACCATCAAAAATAAAAGAATCATAATTATCCATTTTAATTATATATTTAAAGTTAATAATATACATACTAAAAAGCCTAGCACTATCTTCACAGACAATGCTAGGCAAAACTACAAAACGAAATCATATAAAACGAAATGTTTGACACAGACATTGTTATTACTAATTTCACAATCAATAATAACATCATTAACACCAAATCAAATATGACATATAACACTTGGACTATGATAAATATTAATAGCACTATCTTCACAGACCGTACTATTACAAAAGTTACAATTAGAAATTAAAACGGATAATAACAATATCATAGTTTCGGAGTTCAATTCCTCCATCATCAGCAAGTGAAATAACACTATTATCTTCACAGACAATAGTGTTAGAAATACAATCAAAATTATGTGGGATTATTTAGCAGATTTATTTGCTTTTCTACGTTTAAGTTCAGCATAAATTTCATCATCACTAACATTCTTAAACTTATTCTCTTGTTTATTATTATCAGCAGATTGATTAACCATTTTAATAATTTCATTACGTTCTTTATAAGAACTATCAACAATATATTGACTTATAAAATGATTAATTTTAGTATTAGCTTCAACAATATTAATAATCATATCTTTAGCATATTTAGGAAAAACAGCAATAATAGGTTTAAGTATATCTTTATTTTCAATTATACTATCCCAACGATTAATAAACCAATCAAGTTCAAATCCATCTTCAGTAGCAAGTTTAGTAATATCTTCTTGAATTTTACCAAAATCATTAATATATTTTTGTTCTTTAAGAACATATACAAATAAAGCTAAACCTCTAACATATTGGTCTGGAGATAAACCTTTATCTTTAATATCATTAATGAATTTATTAAGAAGATTACAATCTTCTTTATATTTACAGGTATCACAAGCAATATTATCAGATGTATTACAAGATTTACCAAAAACTTCATCAAGAATAACTTTAATATTAATATTTTCCATAATTTTATCTATTTAATCATAATAACCAAAAACATCATTTTCAGGGTCAACAATAGGACTATCGTCAACTATTGGTTCCCAAGCAATATCGTCAAAATCTTGACTTAGACATTCTGCATGAATTTCAACACCTTCAATATTATTATTGAAATATGTATCATCTTCGACAAAATAAATATCAGTTCTTTCCATATCTTTATATATAAAATAAACTCCGAGTAGAGGATGATTATCATCAACGTGTTAACTATAACAAACCCAATAAACAAAATGGATAAAAATGGCAAGAATATGAGAATTAGCTTTAACAAGCTCAACAGCACTATCCATCCTCTACGGGGAGTCTATACTACAAACTTAACTAGCTTCAGAATCTTTATTCTTTTTATGAAGTTCAGTTTCAGTATCAATCATAATACCAATAACTCGCTGACTATCACTAGCAACATCAGCATGAGCTTTAACTAAAGCATCAATGAATAAATCATCTGTATATCTATATTCTCTACGAAGTCCACCATCAGCAGTAACTCTAAACTTATTCCATAAAAAGTCAACATAAGCACCTTTAGAATTACATATTCTTCCATCATCTTCAAGAGCATGAAGAATATTAAGAGAAGTATGACGTCTAAATGCAGCATTGAATTTAACAATACAAACTACATCAAGAATATGTTGAGGAACATTAATTCCAACAGGAACACCACGTTTATCAGTCTTAGCATCTTTAAAATCATTATCTTCATTAGCTTGACTAATAGCATTAGTTTGTTCTTCCTGTTTACGAACTTTACTTTGTTTCTTCTTCCTAGCTTTATTCTTAGGCTGAACAGTTTCACTACTAACAACAGCATTAACTTGTGTATCTTCTTCAGGAACAACAAGTTTACCTTCTTGTTTAGCTTCTTCTAAACTTTCAGCCATAGTTTTCTTTCTAAGCTTAGATTGAACATTACTAGTAACATTATCAAAATTTACCATAACACTTATAAGTTTAAGATTAATATTATTATCAGTAGCAATATTACTCTACTGAACAACACGACAAATATAATAATTAAATATAATACTCCAAATATATTATAATTTATTTATACTATAATTCTAACTAATAATCAATAGCTATATTAAAATAACTAAAATAGTTATAGCAATAGGAATTAACTTACCACGAGTATAATAAATATCAATAGTATCAAGAATATCATTAGTATAAAGAGAATCAGTAATATCAAGAATATTAAGAATATCATTAGTAATACCACCAGTAATATTAGCATGACTAGTATTAATAGTCATTATAATACTGATAGTATTAATAGTGCTATTATTAACTAGAACTAATGCTGTTGGTCATTATGACTAAAAGTCTTATTAGACTTGATAGTGCTGTTAGAGATAGTCTTAATGACGATTGTATGACTAATCGTCATGACGATAGACGTGGTAAAGCTAGAACTGAAACTGATAGAGATAGTCATGACGAATATGACTGAAACTGATAGTGATATAACTAGAGATGATAGAGATGAAATAGTTATAACTAAAGGTTATGAGAGTTATAACTAGAAGTTATAAAAGTATAACGAAAAGTTATAGGAGAGAAAGAGAGGGAGTTGGAACAATAGGTTTAGATTGATTATTAGGAGTGTTATTAGGAGAATGAAGAGGATGAAGAAGAATGGCAGCGGGACTAGTTCCTTCAGCATGACCATCTCCACACTTATCTCCACATTCACCACTACCACAATCATCTCCATCTCCACTATCAACCTCAATTTAACCCTATTTGAACCACATCCATCTCCACCATCTCATTCTCCACGAAATCCACATTCACCACTTTCATCTCCATATCCTCTTTCTCCACATTCAATACCTCTCGTCACCTCTAATTTCACCTCTATAACTTTTTATTATAAGAGTAAATCTCCATGACCAATATCACTAGCAATATCATTAACAATATAAGTCATCACTAGTTCTATCTCCATTAGTTTCGTCATGACGAATATCATTAAGATTATCATCATGACGAGCTAGATTAGTAATGCTAATCCGAAGAACTTGTGAAGCAAGTTCTGAAGCCTCACTAATTCCTATACTACTAGTATCACTAGTAGTATAAGTATGACTAACTCTAATTGTTAATAACTGTAATTATAACTAAATTAATATATAGCTAAATTCATGAGTAGACCCCCCGTGGAGGATGGATGATGAAATAACTAGCTAATATTCAGTAAGTTAAACATTACTACACCTGTATTTTAAACTAGCGTTATGCTATTGCAAGCTAGCTTGCTAGCATAGCTAGTTTAAAATATAGTAGGATGTTTGACATTACCAAATTTAGCTTGATTATTTTAGCATTCATTAACATGGAGGTTTATTCATGACTATTAGCATTATTAATATTAGTATAGCTAAGCTCAACATCATGGGTCATTCGGTGGCTACTGTTGCAAGCAACAGCAGCCATAAGCTTACTAGCTTAACTAGTCTTACTAGTACCATCAGGCTCAATAGGAGATTCTCCACGAACTCCACTTTGAGTTAGAATAGTATTAATACAACGAGCGATACTTTTTAATTCACCATTAATAACAATTCTAAGTTTATCAACAACGGCATACACTTTATTAATATCATTGGCATTACCATTAGTGGTTAAATTAGTAATAGCAAGAGGAATATTAGCATCAGTAGGATAAAGTTTAGTAAGTTCAATAGAAGTAATAGAATTATCATTCTCAACTTCAATAGTAGTAATAATACGATGTACTTTCATAATGTTTAATAATAGGATAAGACTTATCAGAACTTACAGCTAGGTCTTGGTTGATAAGTCTTATCAGACTGTTAAGTTCGTTTTGCTGCAATCTATTTAATGTTGATAATGAGCATTTCGAGATTGAACACTAGCAACAGCATCAACAAAACTATTGTTGATAACATCAGTGCTACCAACCCGAAGGTCAGTAGCACCATGTTCATTAGAATGGCAAATTGTCATCACTCATTGCAGTAGCAACAAAACTAGCCGCTTTAGCTTTAGCTTCACGCTTGGCAGCAATGGCAGCACGAGTGTCCTCCATAATCTGCTTGATAAGTACATTATATGCACCAACAAGAACAGGGTCAGCAGGCTGTTCGATATCTACAATATGATATGCATATCGGTCATAATCCACAACATTGTAAAGATTGTCTTTACGAGTAAATGGATTACAGCCTTGTACACCAGCAGGTACAAACTGGCAAAGAACTTTGACAGCAACACCAGTCAGATACATACTAGCAAAACCAGCCTCAGCAGCTTCACCAACATAGTTGACAAATCTACCGTAGAACTTGTCTTTGCGCATTACAAGCAGTATCTGGTTAAATGGTATCTGAATAGCGCCAAGCATACCTATTCGATGTGTACCATCAGGCATACTTTGAGCACATTTAACAGGACTAGCAATAGTAACAAACGCATTGAGATAAGACTTGCCATTACGACCTGTACGTTCTTGACAATCAATATTAGTAATGACAGTAGTCATTACATAACTATGACCATCAGTACAGATGCGTTTAACAACATCATTAATGGTTTCCACTTGCGCAGAACTTTGGTTATCTGTATCAACAGTAGGTTGAACAGGTTGGTTAACACTAGTAGTTGGTTCAACTACATTAACACTCTCAGGAGCAGCAGCACCTTGTGCAGCTTGTGCTAAATGTTTAACGTTTGGCATGACTATTAAGTATTTAATTACGCTAATCAGTAGCATTACTGACAGTTGTTTTCGTTTCAACTGCAAAGTATTTAATGTTGATAATGAGCAACATCATCTAGTAGAGATTAATCTCTACTAAGATAACTAACAATAGCCGATAGTATTCCAAATACAACAGCAGTAATCTGTTCATCACTAGTTGGCTCTACTTTCAATGCTAGTATGATAGCTGGCATCATCAGTATGATTGCAACTAACAACAATGGTTTGTTTGTTTTCATAATGATTGGTATTAATAGTTAGTAATGTAATGAGATGAATAATCTCAATATATTTAATGTTGATAATGAGAGCGAGAACTTTACTTTCTCCTAGAACTTGACGGGGGTAGTCAAGTCCAATTTAATGACCCACCCCTTATACTCACTAGCCTCATCAAAACATTAATATACATTATTTTCACTCTAATTATTACCATTATTTTCACTCTAATTATTACCATTACTATCATTTTCATTATCATTTTCATTATCACTCTCATTACTATCATTTTCATTATCACTCTCATTATAACTTTTCATTTCATTTTCATTATCGTTACCTTTATTACCTTCATCTTTATTATTTCCATTATCTTCGCCCTCATCTTTATAATTATCATCATTTTTATCATCACATTTAACTCAGTCTTCACCAATATCTATAACTTCAGTTGCATACAAATCGTTATTCGCAATTATAATACCTTTATCAGTATCATTTTTAAATAAAACAAATTTATCAACTATAAGTCTATCTTTATCATCAAAAGTTTTTATTAATTTAGCTTCACTAATAATATTAATAAGTTTGTTAACATCACCTCTAAATATGTAAATAGGATTAACAACATAAATATTTTGTAAATTAGTTCTTTTAATAATATTTTCATCTTCAAGATAAGCAATGGCATTATAATAATCTCTATAATTAGGTTTAACTAAACCATAACCTTTAATTAAATCATGAGAAATATAAATAACATTACTATTAAATTTAATATTTTCAGCAATATAACCAATAAAAGAAATAATAACAGCATATCTATTTTTTCTTATTATATCCCAAACTCTCATACTAATAGTAACAAAATTACGTTTAATACCAACTTCTTTACTAAGATGATAACCATTATCAAATTCAGCAACTATACCAGTTCTGGTACTTTTATTATAACTAAAAGGATTAGCAACAACAAGTCTTTGTTTTTCAAATTCTTCTAAACAATCAGCATTATAACAAACATCATTAACAAGTTTATTATAAACTTTAGTAGGTTTAAAATCTTCTTTAAAAGTCATAACAATAATAGTATTAAGTTTAACATAAAAATATATTACTCTAGGAAATGTCGAAATCTATTCCATGTATGGTATAAATATAGCAAATAAATAGCGAAATCTATTCCATGTATGGCATAAATTAGTATTTGTAACTTATTGATAATCAAGTAATTATAAGTTAGCAATAGTATCTATATAGATATATATATATTATATATAATATTTAATAT
>OLGN01001094.1_pt1 | contig 16980 bp, 14 predicted proteins | sample 1605941 | NCBI WGS metagenome assembly OLGN01 (sample SAMN03283269) | human gut metagenome | biome: human-associated habitat; material: feces | host: Homo sapiens | place: USA | collected 2013
GACGTATTGGATAAATTAAGCGCAGATGAAAAGAAGAGGTTAGAATACGAGACAACTTGTCATTTATCCAGTAAGATGGTAGTATCAAAATACATTGGAGCGCGTGATATTTTTTGACAAGATCCATCTTTGCAGTTGCAGCGGTAAAATGTCGGAGAGGAGTGGATGACATGACTTTTTTAAATATTCCGAAAGGAAGATCGGATTTTGAGACAATTTGTAGAGATGGATTTTACTATGTCGATAAGACAGGATTGATTGGTGAAATCCTGAAGTCATCCGGTACTCAGGTTACATTAATAACTCGTCCCCGTCGCTTTGGAAAGACATTGGGAATGAGTACACTTGAATGCTTTCTGGATATTCAAAAAGATAGCAAAGTTTTGTTCGAAGGTTTGGAAATTTCAAAACAAAGAGATATTTGTGAGGAATGGATGAATCAGTGGCCTGTGATGAGCTTGAGCCTTAAGGCGGTTGAGGGGAATGATTTTTCAACTGCGTATATGCAGCTTGTTTATGAAGTCGGAGAGCTTTTTAAGAAGCATGAATATCTCATGGAAAGCCCTGTGCTGAATGCAGAAGAAAAAAAGAAGTTTGATGACATTCGGTATGGACGAGCGGGGAAGATCGAAGTAATGCGTTCGCTTCAAATTCTCTTAGAGTTTTTGAGCAAGTATTACAATAAGAGTGTAATACTTCTTATTGACGAGTATGACGTTCCTATGGCGAGAGCAACCAGCAATGGCTATTATAAAGAAATGCTTGAAATAATGAAGGGATTTATGCAGGCATTAAAAGATAATCAGTGCATTAAACTTGCTGTTATTACTAGCTGTCTGAAAATTGCAAAGGAAAGCATTTTCACAGGTACAAACAATTTTGTCTCAAACACGATTACATCCTCTCGATTGAATGAGTACTATGGATTTGTTCAAAACGAAGTTGATAGAATTCTTGAAGATGCAGAAATCAAAGGTAAGGGAGATATTGTGAAGAAGTGGTATGATGGATATCATTTCGGAGATGTCGATGTTTATTGCCCCTGTGATGTGATGTGTTATGTTGATGACCTGCAGAAGAATCCTAATGCAAAACCAGATGAATACTGGAAAGATACAAGTGATAATGCAATTATTCGTTCATTTATTGATTATGCGGGTGCAAGCATTACGAAGAAGCTTGAAACACTGATGAATGGTGGATATATTATTCAGAGAGTGGATGAGAATCTAACTTACGACTATTTGCATTCTTCTGAGGAAAATCTGTGGAGCTTAATGTATTTGACGGGATATTTAACGCAGGTTAGAGATTATAAGATTGATGATGGCTGGCAAGACAACATGGTGGCATTGAAAATTCCAAATTTGGAAATCAAGCAAATTTTTGAGACAGAAGTTTCTAAGTGGTTTGAGGATAGTTCTAAAAAATGGAATAGAACGGAATTGTTTTCATCTGTATGGAGTGAAGATTGCGATAAAATCACAAAAGAAGTGAGTGCGTTATTAAGGAGAACTATAAGTTACCATGATTACGGAGAAGACTTCTACCATGCATTCTTAAGTGGTATTTTTGCAGGAGCCGGATATCAGGTGGATTCAAATAAAGAACACGGAGAAGACAGAAGTGATGTTGTTGTCTGTGATACCATCAATGGTCACGTGGCTATTTTCGAGGCTAAACGTGCAAGGTCGGTAGATGAATTGGAATCCGAGTGTGAGAAAGCATTGCGACAAATTGATGAAAGAATGTATGCAAGGGATTTTGAGGACGAGTATGACAGTGATCATATTCATTGCTATGGCATTGCATTCTATAAAAAGCGTTGCCTGGTAAAGAAAAAATAATAAGATAAATAAAAAACAGGAGTCGCTGCGTACGACACGGGTAACGCAAACCGACTCCTGTTTCATTTTTTTACTTAATCACCGATATCAGTATGTCCCTGCTCGAATTCCCATTGGAGACCGTATTTGTCAATAAAGTAGAAATAGCGCACTTCACTGAGGATTTTAGCTGTCTGCTGTTTCCTTTCATCCATTTCTTTCATATTCTGATCGAAGAAATGAACTTCATCCGGATAGGTCTCGCTGATCTGGAATACTTGATAATCGTCAGTCTCATTGATCAGACGTGTGTCCGGCATGGATTTAATATGTAAAAATGCTTCGTCGATGTTCGTGATTTTCAGTGCTACATGACGTGCGCCGCTGACATCGTTGGCAGCGAAGAAGACAGGTTCTTTTCGTCCTTCCGGTGAATGGTACTGCATGAGTTCCAGTGTCAGTTTTGTGCCCGGTACATTTACAAAAGCGATAGAGACATCGCCGTCGGCAGCTTCTTTGACAAATCCGCCGGCTTTAAAGAAACCTTCGTTTCTCCAGTGGGACAGGTAATGATCCGGTACAACGCCCAACAGTTTCTGGTAATAGTCAACCGCCTCCATCATATCATCCACGAAAATACATACATGGGATAATCCGGCGAATTTTGGCATAGCAGCCTGTACATTTGAGTTCATCATTTAAATCAGATCCTTTCTTCATAAATTTGGGTCACAATGATTAACGATCCAAAGAATGTTTTATTATGTGTAAGTATAAAAGAAAAATGCAGAAAAAACGTGTTCCTTTCGTGAAACCATGTTTTTTCTGCGTGAAATAGTGATCTGATTTTCTGCAAAGATCAGCAGTTAAGGATGACGCATGCTGTCAAAATACCGTCTTCCATCTGATAACGGATATTTCCATCGTATTTATCAATAGCCATCAGGATACTTTCTATCCCGGTTCCTTTTGGCTTGATGATATCATTTTCGATCACAAGGTCCGTTTTACAAGGGTTACTGCACACGATCACAAGTTTCTCCTTTTTCATACGGAGATTTACTGTGATCTCATCCCGGGAACCGCATTCGATACATCCGTTTACTGCATTTTCCAGAAGATTTGAAAGAATCGCAACAAAATCCATATCTGCAATTGTTATATGCTCCGGTGTGTCGGCAGTTATAGAGATCGCAATTCCTTCTTTCTGTGCTTGATTATAAAAATTGTTTAAAATGGCATTGACTGTAATATGTGGGCAAAAATCAATCTGACTTGCCGCATCCAGGCTTTGGATAAATTCTTCTATATAATGTATCGCTTCTTGTGGCTTCTGTTGTTTCAGAAGCAGGTCAATGTTTTGCATGTGATGTCGAAAATCATGGCGCATGGCTTTGGCGGTTGATGCATGTTCTTTGGCCATGGCAAGCTGTCCTTGCAGGTATTGTACATTTTGAGTGATCAGTTCCATCTTCACTTCGGCATTCATGTGTTGGATCGTGCCAAATACAATCCACAGTACTGCACAATAAATCATCATGGTTGTGATAAACAGGATTATCTGTTCAACGGTATGACCATCACGCATGAGGAAGTTGATAAGCGTTGCAAACACGGTTAAAAACAGAAAGGACACGAGGGAAATAGAGTACCAGGTCCGTTTTCTGTCTCCGGGCACTGTACGCATATAAGGACGCGCAAACCACAGATACAGCAGGACTGCAGGAACATTCAACAGTATTCGTAGCAAGCTTCGTATATACATCTGTTTTACAATGGATAAATCCGGAAATAATCCATCACAGATCAAAATAGAAAGGCAAATGATGATGCAGAACAAATTTGCATAAGTAAGGATCAAAAATATTTTTTTGCTGAAACTATCAGATGAAGTATATAGGAAAAGTAGAATTGCTGGCAGGATGGTTCCGACAAATGAAAATGGAATCACATACGGAGAGTCTTTGCCAAGCAGGGAATATGCAAGTATGGCCCATACAGTGAAGAATATAGCGTAAAGTCCATAGAGCAGAACCGTTTTTTTGATCGGATATTTTCGTTCTGTCATAGAAGCAAACCAGATGATATGTGCTACAACAGTGAGTATTGAGGTAACAGCCAGATGATTCATTGTATCATTACATCTCCTTCAGAGTGATCGAACTGCTGCTGAGTTCGGAATTGATAATTTGAGTATACCGTATCGTCAAGGGGATGTCCACTTTATTATTTTTCTAAAAATGATTGGAAGAGTCAGATTTATAGTGTATGATAAGAATGCAGGGTTAAGCTGTCAGAATTTACAACAGGAGGTTTACATCATGGAAAAAGCAAGGGTGTATTATACTGATTTCCGGGCGAAGCTTGGCGAAGGTCTTCCAACGAAGCTGAAACGTCTGATGAAGAAAGCAGGAATCAGTGAGATTGACATGGAGAATAAATTTGTGGCGATTAAGATGCATTTTGGAGAGATGGGGAATATCAGTTATCTCCGTCCGAATTATGCCAAGGCGGTTGCAGATGTCGTGAAGGAGCTTGGAGGAAAGCCATTTCTCACAGATTGTAATACACTATATCCGGGCAGTAGAAAGAACGCACTGGAGCATCTTTACTGTGCATGGGAGAATGGATTTACACCGTTGAGTGTCGGATGTCCGGTGATTATCGGAGATGGCCTGAAGGGAACGGATGATATTGAAGTTCCGGTACAGGGAGGAGAGTACATAGAGAAAGCGAAGATCGGACGTGCCGTGATGGATGCGGATGTATTTATCAGTCTGACGCATTTTAAAGGGCATGAGACGACAGGTTTCGGTGGTACGATCAAGAATATCGGAATGGGATGTGGTTCCAGAGCCGGTAAGAAGGATCAGCATTCTGTTGGTAAGCCGACGATCGATCAGGAAGCCTGCAGAGGATGTAAGAGCTGTCTGAGAGAGTGTGCGAATGATGGCCTGATTTATGATGCTGATGCAAGAAAGATGTCTATTGATCTTGAACATTGTGTTGGTTGTGGAAGATGTATCGGAGCATGTAACTTTGATGCCATTTCATTTATGGACAGTGCGGCGACAAAGGTATTGAACTGCAAGATGGCAGAGTATACAAAGGCGGTTGTGGATGGAAGACCGAACTTCCATATTTCACTGATCGTTGACGTATCACCGAACTGTGACTGTCATCCGGAGAATGATGCACCGATCCTTCCGAATATCGGTATGTTTGCCTCTTTTGATCCGCTGGCACTGGATCAGGCGTGTGCAGATGTCTGTCTTAGCGCAACACCGTTGCCGCACAGCCAGCTTGCAGATCGTATGGAAGAAGAGAGTTTCTGCGATCATCATGATCATTTTGAGAATACGACACCGAATTCAGAGTACAAGACTTGTCTGGCACATGCAGAGAAGATCGGTCTTGGAACAAGAGAGTATGAATTGATCTATATGAAATAAATGTCAGATAAAAGACGTATTGTAGCAAATAAGCTTTACAATAAAAATGTTTTAGGAGGAATTGAAGATGAGTGAATTAAGAGTTGAGAGAAAAGAAAACATGGCTGGTGGAAAGGGACACGTTATCATCAAGCACATTCTGGAAGATAAGGAACTGAACGGAAAGTGCAAGATGTATGCAGAAGTTACACTGGAGCCGGGATGTTCTCTTGGATATCATGAGCATCACAACGAGAGTGAGACATATTATATTCTTCGCGGGGAAGGAAATTATGATGACAATGGACGTATCCGCCCGGTGAAAGCAGGAGATGTGACATTTACACCGGATGGAATGGGACACGGATTGACGAATACAGGGGATACAGATCTTGTGTTTATGGCACTGATCATTTTGGATTAATGCATCGTATTTTTTGAGACTGGCCCATAAATTTTAAAAGTGCATCCGGCAATGATTTCGTAATTGATTTCATTGCCGGGTGCACTTTTTGTAAAGGGAATATTGTATTCTAATTGGAACTTTTGTATTTTCTGATCAGGCAGGAGATGACTCCGGCTGCACACAGTCCAAACAATACATTGTGGAGGGAACCGTATACATCAAGAGCTCCTTTCACTCCGTAGATCACTTCCGGTGAATCAGGGAGCAACGGGCTGAAGAGGAACGCAGCATAGGAAATTGCGAATATAAGGATAAAAGACCACAGGCCTCTTCCGGTATCTTCTCTCCAGCTGGAGACTCCGTCACGTACGCGGACGCGTGTCATTGACCAGAGAAGGGAGATGAATTCGAAGAACAGGAAGAGGGCAGCTACACATAAGTAAGCGGCCAGAGTCTGGGAAATCTTCTGTGTCTGGATTGCCTCCTGGATATCTCCGTACGGTGTGCTTGCACGGTAAAAGTTGTAAAGTACAAATGCTGTTGTGGCCAGAATTAACACAATAGAAAGCTGCTGAAGCAATGTGCTTGTGAGCCTTGATAATGCCTTTCCGCCTTTTTTGATCGGTGCGGCAAGTTTTACTCCGCCACCGGAACGTTTCCTGCCGGAGGAGCGTCTGTCGTAGTCGCGATCATTATATGAATCATTATAAGGATTGTTGCGATTTGATCGTTTGTTAGGAGTGTTATAATCATCCTCATAATAATCATCCTCGTAATCTGCATCCTCTTCATAATCATCGTCATATTCAGGAAGTACTTCTTCGAACTGGCTGTCTTCGGAATCGTTAAAGTTATCTCGGTAATCGTCTGCGTTCATAACGATCGTCTCCGTGTTAGAATCAGGTCTGTTTATTTGTTTTGTATCTTCAGAAGTATGAAAATTGATTTCCGGATCTTCTTCATATGTAACTTCAAAATCATCATCGAAAATGTCTGAGAAATCATTCTTCTGGCTCATATCATTTACCTCACTTTCCATTTGAAACCATGTCATTGCATGTATCTCACTATGTTATAACGTTTTCCGTGTTTTCTCAACCCTTTCAAATATGAATTTAAAAATTTTTAAGATTTTCAGTGTCTGAAATATCTGTTATACTGGAAGGGCGATGTGATTGATAAAAATGCAGAAAAACAGAAAGCAGGGAAAAGAATGAACTTAATTAATATAGAACATATTTCTAAAATATATGGGGAGAAAGTGATTTTTGATGATGCATCGTTTGGTGTTCAGCAGGGGGATAAGATCGGGATTGTTGGGATTAACGGAACCGGAAAGTCAACTCTTTTGAAGGTGGTTGCGGGAGAGGAAATACCGGATGAGGGGCAGGTTGTTCGTCAGAATGGTCTGAAGATTGCTTTTGTTCCGCAGAATCCGACATTTCCGGAGGGGATAGATATCCGTTCCTATGCACTTCAGGATGCAGATGCGGAGAGCTGGCAGGTGGAGAGTAATCTGACGGAGCTTGGGATCACGCAGTGGGATCAGAAGATCGACACTTTATCCGGGGGACAGAAGAGACGCGTAGTTCTTGCGAAGATACTTGCAGGAGACTTTGACGTACTTCTTCTGGACGAGCCGACGAATCATCTGGATCAGGAGATGATTTCCTGGTTGGAAGATTATCTGAGATCTTACCGTGGAACTGTTCTTATGGTAACACATGACCGCTATTTCCTTGATCGTGTGACGAACCGTATCCTGGAGCTGAGCCATGGAAAGATGTATGGATATGATGCGGATTATTCCGGATTCCTTGAATTGAAGGCGCAGAGGGAAGAGATGGAGCTTGCAAGTCAGAGAAAGCGTCAGAGTATTCTTCGAATGGAACTGGAATGGGCGAAGCGTGGATGCCGTGCGAGAACGACAAAGCAGAAGGCAAGACTGGAACGTCTGGAAGCGTTGAAAGCAGGAAAAGCACCTGTGACGGATCAGACGGTGGAGCTTGATTCTGTAGAGACAAGAATGGGCAAGAAGACGATCGAACTTCATCATGTCAGCAAGTGTTTTGGTGAGAAGAAGATTCTGGATGATTTCAGTTATATTGTGCTTCGCAATCAGCGGCTTGGAATTATCGGACCGAACGGCTGTGGGAAATCAACAATTCTTAAGATGATCGCAGGTGTACTCAAGCCGGATGCAGGGGAGATTGAGATCGGCGAGACGATCAAGATCGGATATTTTGCACAGGAAGAACAGCATATGGATGATTCCCAGCGTGTGATCGATTACGTGAAAGATATTGCGGAGTATGTGACGACAAAGGACGGACAGATCAGTGCAAGCCAATTGTTGGAGAGGTTCTTATTTACACCGGATATGCAGTATGCACCGATTGGTAAGCTTTCCGGAGGGGAGAAGAGAAGGCTTTATCTTCTTGGTGTTCTTGCGGAGAATGCGAATGTCTTGTTGTTTGACGAGGCCGGAAACAATCTGGATATTCCGACACTTACGATCCTTGAGGACTATCTGAATTCATTTACAGGAATCGTGATTACTGTATCACATGACAGATATTTTCTGGACAATGTAGTTGACCGTATCTTTGAACTGGATGGAAACGGCGGTATCCGACAGTTTGAGGGAGGATACACGGATTATGTAGAGGCGAAGAAACGCAGATTCGGAGAGGAAAGCAAAGATATCACAGGAAAGTCTGAACTTAAGCCGGCAGAAAAGTCCACGGAAGAAGAGACGCAGGAGAAGAAGACGGGAAAGAACTGGAAGGATGGACAGCGTCAGAAGGTGAAGTTTTCGTTCAAGGAGCAGCGCGAATATGAGACGATCGATGAGGAGATCGCAAAGCTGGAAGAAAAAATTGCGTCTCTTGATCGTCAGATTGCCGCAAATGCGACGAATTCAGTGAAACTGCGTGAGTTGATGGAAGAGCAGGAGAAGGTAAGAGGGCAGCTCGAAGAGAAGGAAGAGCGCTGGATGTATTTGAATGAACTGGCGGAGGAATTTGGTCTGTGATGAAAAATCTCAAAAAGAGGGTTGACAAAGCCGGTTCTAGTTGTTAATATTAAGTAAGTAAAAAACAGAACGCACTCTGTTTTATACAAATCATGGAAGGAGCGAACCAGTCATCTTAGTCAGTCATAATATTTTCGCTTCCTGAAGTGAGAAAGAGAGGATACATATGAGAAGTCAGGTATTTTCACTGCTCGTAGATAACAATTCAGGTGTTTTGAGCAGAATTTCAGGACTCTTCAGCCGTCGTGGATACAGCATTGACAGTATCACGGCAGGTATGACAGCAGATCCTAGATTTACAAGGATTACAATTGTTTCATCCGGTGATGAGCAGATCCTATCACAGATTGAGAAGCAACTTCGTAAGTTGGAGGATGTTGTGGATATCAAGGCTTTGAAAGCAGAAGAATCCGTTTGCAGAGAGTTGATCATGGTGAAGCTTCGTGCGAATGCCGCACAGCGTGGGGAGATCATCTCGGTTGCAGATATTTTCAGAGCGAAGATCGTAGATGTGGAAGAAGATTGTCTGATCATTGAATTGACAGGTACACAGAATAAGCTGGAAGCTTTCCTGAATCTTCTGAAGGATTATGAGATACTCGAACTGGCAAGAACCGGAATTACCGGACTTTCCAGAGGCAGCAAGGATGTTGCATTTTTCTGATCCGGTCAGGATCGGAGAACCGCAGGGAGAGCCTGTGGAACAGATAAAGCTAGTAAAGGGCAAGACCTTTCACTATATAGGATACCCCCGAAGAGGTCGGGAGCATTCTACTCTATATTTTAAATTCAATTAGGAGGAATGCAAAATGGCAGCAAAAATTTATTATCAGGAAGATTGTAACCTTTCTCTTCTCGAAGGACAGAAGATCGCTATCATTGGATACGGAAGCCAGGGACATGCACATGCACTGAACTTAAGAGAGTCAGGATGTGATGTTATCATCGGTCTGTACGAGGGAAGCCGTTCTTGGAAGAAAGCAGAAGAGCAGGGATTCAAAGTATATACAGCAGCTGAAGCTGCAAAGCAGGCTGACATCATCATGATTCTGATCAACGATGAGAAACAGGCTAAACTTTACAAAGAAGACATCGAGCCAAACCTTGAAGAGGGTAACATGCTTATGTTCGCTCACGGATTCAACATCCATTTCGGAACAATCGTACCGCCGAAGAATGTTGATGTTACAATGATCGCACCTAAGGCACCAGGACATACAGTAAGAAGCGAGTATCAGGCTGGAAAAGGAACACCTTGTCTGGTAGCTGTAGAGCAGGATTACACAGGAAAAGCTCTTGACAGAGCACTTGCTTATGGTCTTGGAATCGGTGGAGCAAGAGCCGGAGTTCTTGAGACAACATTCAGAACAGAGACAGAGACAGACCTCTTCGGAGAGCAGGCTGTACTTTGTGGTGGTGTATGTGCACTTATGCAGGCTGGATTCGAGACTCTTTGTGAGGCTGGATATGATCCGAGAAATGCATACTTTGAGTGTATCCATGAGATGAAGCTGATCGTTGACCTGATTTACCAGTCAGGATTCGCTGGAATGAGATATTCTATCTCTAACACAGCTGAGTACGGTGATTATATCACAGGACCTAAGATCGTTACAGCTGAGACAAAGAAAGCTATGAAGAAAATTCTTTCTGATATCCAGGATGGTACATTTGCAAAAGACTTCCTGCTTGATATGTCTGATGCAGGTGGACAGGTTCACTTCAAGGCTATGAGAAAACTTGCTGCTGAGCACCAGTCAGAGAAGGTTGGAGCTGAGATCAGAAAGCTTTACAGCTGGAGTGATGAGGACAAACTGATCAACAACTAATTAGTTGTCTGAGATTATAGAATAAGATAATAGAAGACCGGTACTTTCAGGTTAAGACTTGGAAGTGCCGGTCTTTTTGACTGAGGCGTCGTGCAGCAGCCAGGCATCTCTAAAATGCTACGCATTTTATCGATGTGGCGTATCCGCCACATAGTTCTAAGAATACAGAATCTCGCTCATGCGAGCATGGCTCGTATCTGTATCTTTAGAACTGCCTGGCTCTGAACGTATAACAAAAGGCGCATCTGCCATGACGGTAGCAGATGCGCCTGAAAATTCTATTCTCTATTTATAATTAAGCGATAGAGTCAACAGCTTTGGAAAGACGAGCGATCTTTCTGGAAACTGTTTTCTTGTGATAAACACCCTTGCTTCCAGCTTTGGAAATCTCAACGATTGCTGTGTGAAGAGCAGCCTTAGCAGCCTCTACATTCTTCTCAGCTACAGCTGTCTCTACTTTCTTTACAGCTGTTTTAACCTTAGATTTGATTGCTTTGTTTCTAGCAGCTTTTGTCTCTGTTACTAAAATTCTTTTCTTTGCAGATTTAATATTAGCCAATGTGTGCACCTCCAAAATATTCTATCATATGATTTTCAAATGTGATTCATGTGTTCAATAGACTCGGACACGGACGTTCTATCGAAACATACTCATTTATTCTAGTCCAACAAACGTGTTCTGTCAATACATATTTTACAAAAAAATGCTAAAAATAGGCGTAATAAGACAAATTATGGTTACTGTTCACTCCCGTGTCAATCACTCCGCTGATTGACACGGAGAAAAGGGAGGCTATGATGAAAAATTACAGTGTGCGTACGGATCTTGCACTTGAGGAGAAGGAACGGTTTGCATCTGACAATGTAGAAGTGCAGGGAGTTGTTCTGGAGGAAGAGTATGACGAGGAGAATGAGATCCGGCTGACCCGTGTGGTGATCGAGACGGAGAATGGAGCGAAGATCATGGGAAAACCGACAGGCATTTATCTGACACTGGAATCTCCGGATCTGGCATTGGAGGTGGAAGAAAATAGCAGGGTATTACAGGAACGGATCTGTGATTGCATCCGGGAATTGATTTTTCATAAAATTTCCTGTGAAGATGGAAAAGAATTAAAGATTCTTTTTGTCGGGCTCGGTAACAGAGCAGTGACACCGGATGCGCTTGGCCCTTATGTTGCAGATCATCTGGAGGTAAACCGGCATATAGTAAAAGAATACGGGAAATATGCGATGCGTACGGAGCAATTGATTGTTCTTAGTGCAATTGTTCCCGGCGTGATGGGACAGACGGGGATGGAAACGGCGGAGATTGTCCGTGGAATTGTCCGTGAGACGAAGCCGGATCTGATCCTTGCAGTGGATGCACTTGCTGCGCGAAACAGCAGGCGATTGAACCGAACGATCCAGATTGCCGATACAGGAATTCATCCGGGTTCCGGTGTTGGAAATTACAGGAATGCAATGACGGAAGAATCTCTGGGGGTTCCTGTGATTGGAATCGGAGTGCCTACGGTTGTTGATGCGGCAACGATCGTCAATGATACGATGGAAAATTTCATCACTGCACTGGAGCAGTCGCAGGCATTAAGGAGTACAGGAGAGATTTTGCGCTCTTATAGTGCGGCGGAAAAATATGAGTTTGTAAAAGAATTGATCTCCCCACATTTAAATGGAATGTTTGTGACACCAAAGGATGTGGATGAAATGGTCCATCAGATCAGTCATACGATAGCAGCGTCCTTGAATCTTCTTTTTTCTGATATAAATGCAGGAGAAAGTGAATAGAATGATAGAAATGAGCGGAAGGACTCTGCAATGCGTGTGTATAAGAAAAAAACAATCCGACGTATGAAATGGTATGGGGTGATTCTGGTTCTGTCAGGTATTCCGTTAGGAATTGGGATGGGCCGGTCATTGGAAGAGGGGAGAACATTTTTATTAGAAGAAAGTCAGACTTATGCGCAGAAATTGTACCTTCCGCTTTTTTCTTATCAGAAAGAACAAGGAACAGAAAGGGAAGAGATCTTCTGGCTCCCACTTCATGTGTGGATGCCGTTGGCAGGATATCTGGAAGATCAGACAGAAAAAAGGGGAAAGGAAGAACCGGCGGAAGTATTGGAAGATGAGGAGACAATCGCATGGATTCTTCAGTGTCAGGCAAATGATGAACATGCGGTAGATGAAGAGGGGAAACTGGTCGGAGCAGAGCCGGCAACTCAGGAAAGTGCTGTAGAACAGCCGGTTCCTGGAATGGATCTTTCTATTGAGCGGCTGCGTGATTTTGAATATCTGACAAGCAATCTTTATACAATAGACAGTTCTACAATGATCGGACCGGAGCAGCTTAATGTGGATGATCTTTTAAACCGGAGTATGAAGATAGATCAAAGTACAGGAGGTCCAAAAATTTTGATCTTTCATACGCATTCACAGGAAGAATTTGCCGACTCCATACCGGGTGATCCATCTACAAGCATCGTTGGGATTGGGGAATATCTGACGCAGTTATTAAATGCGGATGGGATTGAGACACTTCATGACAGCGGAGTGTATGATATTATTAATGGGAAGCTTGACCGCAGCAGGGCATATGAGAATGCAGAAAGTGCAGTACGGCCGGTTCTGGAAGCGAATCCGACGATTGAAGTTGCAATCGATCTTCACAGAGATGGTGTAAATGCGGACACACATCTGGTAACGGAAGTGAATGGAAAACCGACTGCGAAGATCATGTATTTTAATGGATTGAGCAGGACACGGACAAATGGCGATATTGCTTATCTGTATAATCCATATATCCAGGATAATCTGGCGTTCTCCTTGCAGATGCAGATTGCATCGGAACAGTATTACCCGGGATTTGCAAGGCATATTTATCTGAAAGCTTACCGTTATAATCTTCATCTGCTGCCAAAGTCTCTGTTGATCGAAGCAGGGGCGCAGACAAATACGGTGGAAGAGATGAAGAATGCAATGGAGGTGCTGGAACGGACATTAAAGCGGGTAGTTACAGAATAAACGGTTGTCGGACAGTTACAGTCATCTCCTGTCAGAAGAAGGTTGACAGAACATATGAGCGAAAAAGAAGTTGAAAATCAGATGGTTAAATGATATCATATTTGTTGATTGACTGTATAGAACAGTTTGAGTTCGAGAAAGAAGGAGAAAGAGTAATGGCGGGAAATAATACATACGATGCAGGGAGTATCGCGGTATTGGAAGGTCTTGAGGCAGTACGGAAACGCCCGGGAATGTACATAGGAAGTGTTTCTACAAAAGGACTGAATCATCTGATCTATGAGATCGTGGACAATGCAGTAGATGAGCACCTGGCAGGATTCTGCAGTGAGATCCAGGTGACATTGGAAAAAGACGGATCTGCAACCGTTTCAGATAACGGTCGTGGAGTTCCGGTTGATATGCATCAGAAGGGTGTATCTGCGGCTCGTCTGGTTTATACGACACTCCATGCAGGTGGTAAGTTTGATGATTCTGCATATAAGACAAGTGGTGGACTTCACGGAGTAGGTTCCTCTGTTGTAAATGCTCTTTCTACTTATATGGATGTGAAGATCAGCAGGGATGGATTTGTTCATCATGACCGGTACGAGAGAGGAATCCCGGTGATCGAACTGGAAGATGGACTTCTTCCTAAGATCGGAAAGACGAGAAAGACGGGAACAACGGTAAATTTTCTGCCGGATGATACGATCTTTGAGAAGACGAAGTTCAAAGCGGAAGAAGTTAAGAGCCGTCTGCATGAGACCGCGTATCTGAATCCGAATCTGACGATCGTGTTTGATGATAAGAGAGATGGAAGTGTTGAGCACATCGTTTATCATGAACCGGAAGGAATCATTGGATTTATCCAGGATCTGAACCGTAAGAAAGAAGTACTTCATGACCCGGTTTATTTTAAAGGGGAAGCAGACGGGATTGAAGTAGAGGTAACACTGCAGTATGTGAATGAGTTTCATGAGAATGTACTTGGATTTTGTAATAATATTTATAATGCAGAGGGCGGAACACATCTGACAGGATTTAAGACAACCTTTACAACTGTCATGAACCAGTATGCGAGAGAGATAGGAATCCTGAAAGAAAAGGATGCGAATTTTACCGGTGCAGATATCCGTAACGGAATGACAGCAATTGTATCCATTAAGCACCCGGATCCGAGATTTGAGGGGCAGACGAAGACAAAGTTGGATAACCCGGATGCGGCGAAAGCAGTCAGCAAGGTGACAGGAGAAGAGATTGTTCGTTTCTTCGATCGAAATCTGGATACACTTAAGACAGTTCTTTCCAGTGCGGAGAAAGCTGCGAAGATCCGCAAGACAGAAGAGAAGGCAAAGACCAATCTCCTGACAAAGCAGAAGTATTCTTTTGACAGTAACGGAAAGCTGGCAAACTGTGAGAGCAGAGATCCGAAGAAGTGTGAGATCTTTATCGTCGAGGGAGATTCCGCCGGCGGTTCTGCGAAGACAGCGAGAAACAGAAATTATCAGGCAATTCTTCCGATTCGTGGTAAGATCTTAAATGTTGAGAAAGCAAGTATTGATAAGGTGCTTGCCAATGCAGAGATCAAGACGATGATCAATGCATTTGGCTGCGGATTTTCTGAAGGATACGGAAATGACTTTGATATTACAAAGTTGAGATATGATAAGATTATCATCATGGCCGATGCCGATGTCGATGGTGCACATATTTCTACCTTATTGCTCACCTTATTCTATCGCTTTATGCCGGAGCTTATTTTTGAAGGACATGTATATATTGCGATGCCGCCACTTTATAAGGCAATGCCAAAGAGTGGAGAAGAAGAGTATCTGTATGATGATAAGGCACTGGAACGTTATAGAAAGACACATACGGGTCCGTTCACACTTCAGCGTTACAAAGGTCTTGGAGAGATGGATGCGGAGCAGCTCTGGGAGACAACACTGGATCCAGAGAGACGTATGTTGAAACGAGTAGAGATTGAGGATGCCCGAATGGCTTCGAGTGTAACGGAGATGCTGATGGGAACTGAAGTACCGCCGCGTCGTAATTTTATCTATGAAAATGCGACAGAGGCAGAACTGGATATCTAAGGAGAAGAAGAATGAGTAATGAATCACAGATCATAAGGACAGAATATTCTGATCTTATGAAGAAATCTTATATTGATTATGCGATGAGTGTTATTATCGCCAGAGCACTTCCGGATGTCCGTGATGGTCTCAAGCCGGTTCAGCGTCGTACACTTTATGATATGTACGAGCTTGGTATCCGTTATGATAAGCCTTATCGTAAGAGTGCACGTATCGTCGGAGATACGATGGGTAAATATCATCCGCATGGAGACAGTTCCATCTACGATTCTCTTGTAGTAATGGCGCAGGACTTCAAGAAGGGACAGGTTCTTGTTGACGGGCACGGTAACTTTGGATCCATTGAGGGAGACGGAGCTGCTGCGATGCGTTATACAGAGGCGCGCCTTACGAAGTTCACGCAGGAAGTATGTCTGGCCGATCTGGACAAGAATGTTATTGATTTTGGTCCGAACTTTGATGAGACGGAGAAGGAACCGCTTGTGCTTCCGATGCGTGTGCCGAACCTTCTGATCAATGGTGCGGAAGGAATTGCAGTCGGTATGGCGACAAGTATCCCGACACATAATCTCTGCGAAGTGGTCGATGCGGTCAAGGCATATATGAAGAATGACAAGATCACTACAAAGCAGCTGATAAAATATATCAAAGGACCGGATTTCCCGACAGGCGGTATTGTCGTCAATAAAGATGATCTGGCAGAAATTTATGAGACTGGAACCGGAAAGATCAAGATTCGTGGAAAAGTAGATGTGGAAGAGATAAAAGGCGGACGGAAGAAGATCGTCATTTCCGAAATCCCGTACACCATGATCGGAGCCGGAATCGGTAAATTTCTGAACGATGTCTGCAATCTGGTGGAGACAAAGAAGACCAGTGACATCGTAGACATTTCCAATCAGTCTTCCAAGGAAGGAATCCGTATTGTAATTGAAGTGAAGCGTGATGCAGATGTGGACAATCTGATCAACATGCTTTATAAAAAGACCAGACTGGAGGATACCTTTGGTGTCAATATGCTTGCGGTAGCCGATGGCAGACCGGAAGTACTGGGACTCAAACGTATCATCGAACATCATGTAGATTTCCAGTTTGAACTTGCAACCAGAAAATACAAGACGCTGCTGAAAAAAGAGCAGGATAAAAAATTATTCTTATAAAAATAAAAAACGCAGGCGTTATCAACCTGCGTTTTTTATTTAGAAACCCATTTAAATAGTCTATAAACCATTAAAAAATTCGGGTTATAATAGAAAAAAATGAAATCAAGCACCTCCTTTTATTCAAATCTATTGCTTAATTTTGAGTCGTCTTACTTGCTTACATTAGGGAAAATATGTGTGTGTTACAAAATA
>OLGN01001101.1_pt1 | contig 16877 bp, 20 predicted proteins | sample 1605941 | NCBI WGS metagenome assembly OLGN01 (sample SAMN03283269) | human gut metagenome | biome: human-associated habitat; material: feces | host: Homo sapiens | place: USA | collected 2013
TCCGCAAGCTGCTGGACTTCGTGGGCCTGTTCCCCCACTATTTCGTGGGCAGCAATGCAGACCTGCCCATTGTGGGCGGCAGCATCCTGAGCCACGACCACTTCCAGGGCGGTCACTATGAGTTCGCCATGGCCAAGGCCCCCATCGAGAAGAGCTGGGTGTTCCCCGGCTTTGAGGATGTGGAAGCCGGCATCGTCCACTGGCCCATGAGCTGCATCCGCCTGACCTGTGCGGATGACGAGCGTCTGGTGGAGCTGGCAGACAAGATCCTGACCGCATGGCGCGGCTATACCGATGAGGCAAGCTTCATCTTTGCCGAGACGGACGGCGAACCCCACAACACCATCACCCCCATTGCCCGGGTGCGGGATGGCAGATATCAGCTGGATCTGGTCCTGCGCAACAACATCACCACCCCGGAGCACCCGCTGGGGGTCTACCATCCCCACGCAAAGCTCCACCACATCAAAAAGGAGAACATCGGCCTGATCGAGGTCATGGGTCTGGCAGTCCTTCCCAGCCGCCTGAAGCAGGAACTGTTCGATCTGGCAGATATGCTGGTGGCCCGGGTGCCTGCCGAGCAGTACCCCGAAGCCCTGCAGAAGCACGCCGCATGGGCACAGGAGATCCTGGCCCGCCATCCTGAGCTGAACAGCGACAGCGTCCACCTGATCCTGCAGGATGAGGTAGGCCAGGTGTTCGCGCAGGTGCTGGCAGATGCCGGTGTCTACAAGCTGGATGAAGCCGGCCGCGCCGGTTTCGTGCGGTTCCTCGAAAGTGTAAAGTAACGGATTAAACCTCTCAGTCACGCTTCGCGTGCCAGCTCCCCTAGTAGGGGAGCCCTTGGCAGAATGGTTTAAGTTTATCAAGGCAACGAAAGGCCCGTCAGTAGAGATGCTGACGGGCCTTGGAGGTATTTATGACTTACACATTGGAAGTTTGTGTAGACAGCACCGCAAGCGCCCTTGCGGCAAAGCGGGGCGGGGCCGACCGGCTGGAGCTGTGCGCCGACCTGATCATTGGCGGCACCACGCCCAGCCTTGCGCTGGTGCGGCAGGTCAAGGCCGAGACCGGCCTGCCGGTGCGTGCCCTGCTGCGGCCCCGATTCGGTGATTTCTGCTACGACCGCTATGAGCTTACCCAGATGGCCGAGACCGCCGCCGCGCTGGTGCAGGCGGGTGCGGACGGCATTGTGACCGGTGTGCTGACCCCGGAGGGGGAACTGGACGTGGACGCACTGCGCCCCATCTACGCGGCCGCCCGGGCCGCTGCAAAGGCCGCTGGCCGTCCGGTCGTCTGCACCCTGCACCGTGCCTTTGATGTCTGCAAAGACCCCTTTGCGGCGCTGGAAGCGGCCAAAGCGCTGAACCTTGGCACCATCCTGACCAGCGGGCAGGCCGCCAGCGCCCCGGCGGGCGCTTCCCTGCTCCGTCGGCTGGTGGAAGCCGCCGGGCCTGATCTTGAGATCCTGGTGGGGGCGGGCGTGACCCCGGCCAATCTTCCGGCTCTGGCAGCCGAGACAGGCGCGCACGCCTTCCACATGTCCGGCAAGCAGGTGCTGGACAGCCGGATGACCTTCCGGCGGGAAGGTGTTCCCATGGGCCTGCCCGGCTTCTCCGAGTTTGAGGTCTGGCAGACCAGCGAGGAGATCATCCGTGCCGCGCGGCGGGTCCTGAACGAATTATAATCCAACAAACGACCCCGGAAAGCTGCAGTCAAGCTTTCCGGGGTCGTTTGTTAATCATCGCTTTTTTCTGGCAGCCGGTCTCCTGCGTTTCCGGGGCAGCATGGCATACACATACCCAAAGGCTGTGCCGCACACACCGCCCACGATGTGCATGAAATTCGCCACATTATCGTGCGCAAAGATAATATCATACACCTGCTGGCCCAGATACAGTGCCGCCACCAGCAGCATGGTCACCGGGATGCCGCCGGAGAAGCCCGACAGCGATGCCAGCATGATGAGCATGAACACGATGCCCGAAGCCCCCAGCAGGGCGGTATGGGGGAAGAGCACACACTGCAGAACACCCGAAATGAGCGCCGTGAGCAGGATGCCCTTGAGCAGGGGGCCGCTGCCATATTTTTCTTCCATCGGCGGGCCGATGACCAGCAACAGGAGCATATTGTTCAGGAAATGATCCCAGCTGGCATGGCCCAGCACATGGCCGAAGAGCCGGATGTAAAACAGCGGGTCTTTCAGAGAACCGCGATAGACGCAGAACAGGTGCTTTGTGGTCCAGCCGCCTGTCCACTGCCCCAGGAACAAAGCCCCCAGGGAGAGCAGAAAAAAGGTCAGGATCACCGGCGAATTGTATTGCAGCTGCAATGTAAGCTTAGGGCGTTTCGTAAGCGTTTCATCCTTTCAGCGCCCGCTCTGGCACGGACGGAATTTAAGGATATTATAGCATTTATGCCAGATACGGGTCAAGCAGGGCATCCACCGTTTTGTTCCGCTTGGGAGCGGGCTTGTGCACGGCGCGGCCGCGGCAGACCACCAGCTCCAGCTGGCGCAGGGCAGTCAGGTCGTCCAGCGGGTTCTTCCGGGTCACAATGAAATCTGCGCTCTTCCCCGCTTCAATGGAGCCGGTCACATCCCCCACACCGGCCAGCCGGGCATTGCGCAGGGTGGCCGTGTAGAGAGCAAACTGGTTGCTCACGCCGCAGTATTTGTGGAAGTAGCACAGTTCCCGCCAGAAATCATACTGTGTGACGTAGGGGCAGCCCACGTCATTGCCCAGACCCACCGGAATGCCGTTGGCAAGGGCCGTTCTGGCGCTCTCCACCACGCCGTCAAAGACGATCCTGCCATTGTACTGGTCCTTCTCGGAAGCGCCGGAAATGGCCGGGTCAAACAGTGCATAGGGCAGCGCCGGGGAGATGGTGGTGCAGACAAAAGCACCCCGCTCCTTGTAGAGCCGGATGGTCTCCTCATCCATCTTTGCGCCATGCTCGATGGAGTCCACGCCGTTTTCCAGCGCCACCTTCACGCCCTCGGGCGATTCGGTGTGGGCAGCCACGGGGTAACCCAGCCTGTGGGCTTCATCGCAGACGGCCCGGACCATCTCAGGCTTCATCTTCAGCTCGCCGGGGGTGCCCTTTTGGGTGGCATCCAGCACGCCGCCCGTGATCATCAGCTTGACCAGATCCACCTCCTGTTCACCGGCCCTGCGGAGCTGGGCCAGCGCTTCGGCATTGTTGTGGGCCGCCACCGCCACCGAGCCTGCCATGTGCCCGCCGGGCACCGAGATGCCCTCGTTGGCGGCAAGGATGCGGGGAGCCAGGATCTTCCCCTTTGCCGCGTCGTCCCGGCAGCGGGTATCGAAATCTGCCAGACCGCCCACGGTGCGGATGGTGGTCACGCCGCCCAGCAGTTCCAGCTTGGCGTAACTGCACACCAGCCGGTAGGCCACCGCCCGGGTCAGGCCATTGCTCAGGATCCTGCGCACCAGTGCGGCGTTATCCCGGGGCTTTGCGCTGGGCTTGCCGTTGCCCGCCAGATGGACATGCAGGTTGATGAGGCCCGGCATCAGGTAGCCGCCCTTAAGGTCCACCTTCTCATACCCCTCACAGGGAGCGGTATCCTCCACGATGGCGGTGATCTTCTCCCCGTCCACCAGCACCATCTTGTGCGCCACCGGCTCCATCTGTTCGGTGCCGTCCAGCAGGATGCAGTTGAAATAGGCTCGTTTCATCCGTATTCTTCCCTTTCCATTCCGGCGCAGGCCGTTTTCTTTCAGTATATCACGTTTGCGGAAGCGATAAAAGACATCTGTCGTTTTTTCTTCTGCCTCCTGCATTGACATTTCCCGCCCCGGTGGGTACACTTATAAGGTATTCTTTTCTGAAAGGGGGCCACGCCATGGCAACGGAAGCCAAACTGCGCCAGCTGGCGGACCGCGGCTGTCCGGTCTACTATTTCTATTCCAGCGAACGGTATCTTGTCCGGCAGGCGGTGTCTGCCGCCGTCCGGATACTGAGTGCTGACACAGATGAAGAGACCACCGTGCTGGACGGTGCCGCGCCCGAGATCGAGCAGCTCATCATGGCGGCGGGCACCATCTCCTTCTTTGGCACCCGCCGCGTGGTGGTGCTGCCCGAGCTTGACCCCGCCGCCTACGGCGACAAGGATCTGGACGAGCTGTGCAGCACCCTTGCCAGCCTGGAAAATGCCGTGGTGGTGCTGGGCAGCGTGTTCGAGCTGGAGCGCAGCAAGCTCAAGACCGGCAAGCGGGCACAAAAGCTGATTGCCGAATGCAAGAAGCTGGGCTTTGCCGAAGAGCTCTCCAAACCCAAGCCCTATGAGCTGAAGATGATGCTGATCGAGCGGGCCAAGGCGCAGGATACCACCCTGCCCGAGGGCGCCGCCGCAGCCCTGCTGGAGCGCTGCGGCGAAGATCCCTTTCTGCTGGAAAACGAGGTAGACAAGCTCTGTGCCCTTTCCGGCTACCAGACCGTTACCGCCGCCATGGTGGCTGAGATGGGCACCGTGAGCCTGGAAGCGGATGTGTTTGAGATGATCCGGATGATCACCGCCAAAAACGCCACCGGTGCCTGCAAAAAGCTGCAGACCCTGCTGCGCTTACAGCAGGAGCCCATTGCCATCACCGGCGCAATGATCGGCAGCTATGTAGACCTGTACCGGGTCAAGCTGGGGGCTTCCAAACGGAAGAGCTACGCCGCCGTGTTCAAGGATTTCGGCTACAAGGGCAGCGACTACCGGCTCAAGCGCTCAGCCGAAACGGCATCGCATTACACGCTGGGCCAGCTGGAGACCTGCCTGCAGGTGCTGCTGGACCTCGATAAAAGTTTGAAGAGCCAGCCCGTGGATGTGCAGACCCTGCTGGAAGCAGCGCTCTGCCGTCTGGCACTGGCGGGGAGCGGACGATGAGCGAACGAGAACTGCTGCACACCGACCGGGTGCTGGTGGTGGAGGGCAAATACGATGCCGCCCGCCTTTCCCACCTGACCGATGCCATGATCCTGCTGACAGACGGCTTTGGCATCTACAAGGACAAAAAACGCCAGCAGCTGCTGAAAGCCCTGGCGAAAAAAAACGGCCTGATTCTCTTCACCGATTCCGATGCCGCCGGGTTCCGCATCCGCACCTACATCACCGGTCTGGTGGGGGCAGAAAACGTGGTGCAGGCCTACGTGCCCGCCATCCATGGCAAGGAAAAGCGGAAGCCCCAGCCTGGCAAGGAAGGCCTGCTGGGCGTGGAAGGCGTGGACGATGCCATCGTCCTGCAATGCCTGCGGGATGCACTGGGCGCAGAAGCCGGGGCCGCGCCTGCCCGCCCGGAGGGTCGGCAGATCACCTACACCGACCTGTACAACTGGGGGCTTTCCGGCACCCCGGGCAGTACCGAGCGGAAATACCAGCTGCTCAACGCGCTGGGCCTGCCGCCCCGGCTCTCCAAAAAGGAGCTGGTGGAGGCGCTGAACCGGCTGTACAGCTTTGAGCAGCTGGATACCCTGCAGGCCGAAATACTCGAAGCACACTGACAGACAAAAAGGAGACCGCACCGCGCGGTCTCCTTTTTTTGTTACAGAATATTTTATAGGGCAACATCCAGCGCCATCATCAGGGCAAACCCTGCCACCACGCTGATGACTCCCGCTGGTTCGTCTGCCTCCACGGCTTCCGGGATCATCTCCTGTGCCGTCACACAGACCATGCACCCGGCGGCAAGGCTCATCAGCCAGGGCAGGGCGGCACTGACCCACCCGGCCAGCGCAAGGGCCAGCAGGCCCCCCAGCGGCTCCACAAGCCCGGAGGCAGCCCCTGCCGCAAAGGCACGGCGCTTAGACCTTCCCTCCTGCGCCAGCGGCAGGCTGACCGCAGCTCCCTCGGGAATGTTCTGCAACCCGATGCCCAGCGCAAGGGCCAGTGCCCCGCTGATGGCATCCGGTTCTCCCCGCAGGGCCAGCGCAGCAGCAAGGCCCACCACCATGCCCTCGGGCAGGTTGTGCAGGGTGACTGCCAGCACCATCCGCCCACTGCGGCCCGGCCCGGCATTCAGCAGACGGCCCGCCAGCGTTTCCAGCCGCAAAAGCCCCACCGCACCCAGCAGCAGGCCCACGGCAGGCGGGACCCATGCAGGCAGCGGCCCCTGCTCTGCCCGCTCAATGGCCGGCAAAAGCAGGCTCCATACGCTGGCCGCCAGCATGATGCCCGCCGCCATGCCGCAGAGCATCCGCCGGGTGGCAGGCTCCCCGGTCTTCCGCAGCAGGAACACACCAGCCGCACCGGCCGTGGTGCAGAGCATCGGCAGCAGCAGCACTGCCGCCGTCAGGAAAATCTGTTCCAAATCGCACTCCCCCTTTTCCCGGTCTATGCCAGGGCGGCAGGAGGTGTGCAGAGAGCGACCCTAAACAGGATTTTCAAAACGATTTCTGCAAAATTTCCTTGATCTGCTCCAGATCCTCTACAAAATAGATCCCCTGCTGGCGTTCCGGGGAGGAGAGCCCCTTTTCGATCATCCGGGCAAGCAGGACTTTCAGGCCATCGTAGTAGCCGTTCAGGTTATAGAGGATGCAGGGCGCATCCAGATGCCTGAGCGATACCTTGGACATCACCTCAGCGATCTCCTCCAGTGTGCCGGTGCCGCCGGGAAATGCAATAAACGCATCCCCCAGCGCGATCATCTTTGTTTTGCGCTCCGTCATATCCTTTGTCACGATCAGCTCCGTCAGCCCCTCGTGCTGCAGCTCTCCCTGCACAAAAAACTCCGGTTCCACGCCGGTCACTTCGCCCCCGGCGTTCAGGGTGCTTTCGGCGATCTCTCCCATCAGGCCGCAGCGGGAGCCGCCGTACACCAGCGCGTTCCCGCTCTCCCCGATCCACCTTCCCAGCTCCTGGACCGCCTGCTTCAGGGCCGGATCATTGCCCTCGTTTGCGCCCAGATATACCGTGATGTTCATTGTATTCTCCCCCAGTTTCGTTTTTGCCTTATTTTATCACGCTTTTCTCCGGCAGAAAAGAGGGCGGGCCGGTTTTCCTTGCAAATGCCGCCGGACTGTGCTATGCTGAGAGGAAAAAGGGGGATTTTCCTTATGAAAACAGCATTGACCATTGCCGGAAACGACTCCAGCGGCGGCGCAGGCATTCAGGCCGACATCAAGACCATGACCGCCAACGGCGTGTTTGCCCTGAGCGCCATCACGGCTCTGACGGCCCAGAACACCACCGGCGTGACCGGAATCTTTGAGACCACACCCGAATTTCTGGCCCAGCAGCTGGATGCGGTGTTCACCGATATCTACCCGGATGCCATCAAGATCGGCATGGTGTCGTCGTCTGCGCTCATTGAGACCATTGCCAAAAAGCTGCGCCAGTACGATGCAAAACACATCGTGGTCGATCCCGTAATGGTGGCCACCTCCGGCTCCAAGCTGCTGCAGGACAGCGCCATCCAGATCCTGACCGGGCAGCTTCTGCCCATGGCCGAGGTGGTCACGCCCAACATTCCGGAGGCCGAGATCCTGTCCGGCATGACCATCACCGATGCCGCCGGGATGGAGGCCGCTGCAAAGTGCATCAGCGAAAAATACGGCTGTGCCGTGCTCTGCAAGGGCGGCCATAAGGTGAACGATGCCGACGATCTGCTCTGGCGCAACGGCAGCGGCAAGTGGTTCCACGGCGAGCGCATCGCCAACCCCAATACCCATGGCACCGGCTGCACCCTGTCCAGCGCCATTGCCTCCAATCTGGCAAAGGGCTATCCCCTGGATGCCGCCGTAGAGCGGGCCAAAGCATATATTTCAGGCTGCCTGTCCGCCATGCTCGATCTGGGCAAAGGCTCCGGCCCCATGGACCACATGTTCGCCCTGCGCGGCGAATTCGTGGAGCACTGAGCCACAAAAAAGAGCGATGATCTCTCATACGCCCCAGAACAGGATTCCCAGTCCCGCCGCCAGCAGGATCATTCCGATGGGCGACGGGGCTTTTTGCGTCCGCTTCTTCCAGACAAAATGCACCGCCCATAAAACAGCGAACACAAGGATCGATCTCGCATCCGGTGCAAATCCATCCGCCAGCGTCTTGATGCCGCCCAGTGTGGAGAGCATCATATTCAGCGCGGTCGCCAGGATCATGGCCACCACACAGGGCCGCACGCCGGAAAGAAAGGCTTCCACGCCCGCATACTTCATCAGGTTTTTCAGCACCGCCGCGATCAGCAGGATGATGAAGAACGAGGGCAGCACCACCCCCAGCGTAGCGATCAGCGCCCCCGGAAAGCCGCCCTGCGATGAACCGATAAAGGTTGCCATATTGATTGCCAGCGGGCCCGGGGTGGACTCCGAAACGGCGACAAAGCTCAGGAATTCTGCTTCGGTCAGCCAGCCATAACGCAGCACGGTCTCCCGCACCAGCGAGATCATCCCGTAGCCGCCGCCAAAGGAGAGCGCTCCGATCATCAGAAAATTGAGGAACAGCTGGAGGTAGATCATGCTTTCTCCTCCTTCCGCAGCTTTCTTAACAGGTAGAGCAGCACCCCTGCCGCCCCGCAGAGCAGGATGTAGTAGAGGGACGAGAAGGACACCGCCGCCACCGAGCAGCCCACCATGACCGCCACGACACCGGCAACGATGATCCTGTTGAAGGCCGTGCCGGACAGGCTTTTCAGCATCTTCATCCCCGCCGAAAGGATCAGATAGATGACGCAGACCTGAATGCCCCGGAACGCGCTTGCCACTGCCGACAGCTGCAAGAACCGGTCAAACACCAGTGAGATCAGGTAGATGACCACAAACGAGGGCAGGCAGACCGCCAGCGTGGATGCCGCAGCCCCTTCTGCCCCTTCGATCTTATAGCCCACATAGGTAGCGCTGTTCACCGCCACAGGGCCCGGCGTGGACTCCGCAATGGCGACCATATCGAGAAATTCCTCCCGGCTCAGCCACTGCTTGTCCTCCACAAATTCCCGTTCCAGCAGGGCCACCATTGCGTAGCCGCCGCCAAATGTGAACGCACCGATCTTCAAAAAAGTCCAGAACAGATCTCTTGTTTTTTTCATACACTTCACCTCGCTGCCTGCCTATTATAACATAAAGCAACGCGGAGTGCTATAATTGCGCATGCATTGATAAAAACAAATGCCGAAAACCCGCATGAATACAGGCTTTCGGCATTTTGGTCCATTACTCGAGCTCGATTCTGGAAAGCTGTTTTCTGGTTGTAACAGGTACAATTTTCCGGTTTGGCGGAGTGTATTTTCCACTCCGTTCATTGTGTGTTTTTGACTACAACGAAAATTGCTGTCAAAATGATGTCACAGCATCAGGCGGACCGCTTTGCGTCAAGCGCCTTGACTTCCTCGACGGTCAGCCCTTGAGCTTCGGCAATTTCCTCATAGGACAACTTGCCGCCTAAGAGCAGCCGCTTGGCCGCCTCAAGAGCATTTGCCCGCATGCCTTCTTCTCTCACTTCTTCAAAAGCTCTGCACATAGTTGCCACTCCTTTCGTGTCCTCTTTGAAATAGCGTACCCGCTGCGCCAGTACCGGATAATTCATATCATCCGGGTTTGTGCAGGTAAAATCCTGCATCAAACGGCCCAGTTTGGTATCATCCTTGATTTGAGAGTTCACATAAATAATATGTGCTCCATCTCCGAACGGCATTCCCGTTTCTTGGATTGTCCGTTCGATATGATAAATCGGGAGACCGGCTTTCAAAATATCATTTTCAGTGATAAATATCACATAGGTTTCATATAGCTGGTCGTAACGATCACCCGGCTCCGTAATATTGGCATCCATCAAACCGCTGTTGTAACGAGCTCGTCTGACCTCTGCACCACGGTCGTTGCGCTGGATCTCAATGTTATAGGCTTTATTCTGCTCATCCACAGCCAGAATATCCAAGCGGGCCGAGCGACCTTGAATATTATTCAAGCCGTATTGACTGTGAACTTCGCGGATTGTCAGGTCATCACGGTCTAAAATCACCTGAAGCAGAAACTCCGAACACTCCTTATCTTCAAAAACCTTCGTCATAAAGTTATCGTCAATAAGGCGAAGATTCTGAATCCGATGCAGATACTCTTCATGCTTCCGCTCAAAGTCCAACTCCTGCGGCGTCTTATTCTCTCCCATCGGCTCACCTACTTTTATATAACACTTGAATGAATCATTTGTCACATAAAGAATACCACAAAACCGTACTTTTTTCAAGGTGGCACAAAATTCACCCCGGCGGACCATCAAATGCTCCATTCAACTGCCATATACATTATTATAATGCATTTGTTTCATACAAATGTCACGCAACAGAAAAAGGACGGCCCGAAAGCCGCCCTTTTCCTTATATACCAACTTTTGATTCCGTCGCGGGTTTCTCAAAGCCAGTACGATTCCTTACCCTTGGTTCAGGATTTGGAACACGTACAAGTATTTCGTCCGGTTCGCAATCCAGCGCTTCGCAGATGAGGTCCAAATGATTCAGATTCATCCTCTCCGCGATTTCGTTGTAATAATCACTGATTGTAGTCGGCCGAATGCCTGTGGCGCGTGCCAGGTCTGCTTGCGTCCATTTCAGCTCGCCTAGCTTCTTGGACAGTAAAATTCTAATCATATACTCGCTCGCTCCTTACAATAAAAGATATTCTTTTCTTCTGGAAAAATCAGGGAATTGTTAGATTATCACGAATTTTGTGATTCTTTATTGCATAAAAGCAAAAAAACACCCCCGTCACCTGTTTCGACTTTTCATCTGACAGGTGACGGGGGTGTTGTCATTTGTTCCGAGTATTCAGTTCAGCAAGCTGCCGCTGGTCTGATTCTCTGTACCGTTCATCCACGCCTTCCAAATGGGAGAGACAGCGTTTCAACTCTCCGTTCCAGTAAATCTGCCCAGTTTCCGTTTCCATCCGCTCAATGCCGGCACAAATGCAGGATAGCAGGTCGAATGTAGCCTTGCGGCTGTCCATCTGCAAAATATACCGTTCCCGGCGTTGTTCATCTTCCTTTTCGCGCTTCTTGGCCGCACGGTCCGCCGCGCCCTTGATAAGAAGCTGATTCACGGCAAAGGAAATCGCGCCGCCCAAAACAGTTCCTAAGAACGCCAGCGCCGCCAAGAGCCACGCCGGAACGGTGACAGTAAACACTTCGGCTGTTCCTGCAAGCACCTGTATCCTCCTTTCAGTCGTCGGTGAGTGTCAGCAATTCGATCCATCTCGTGACGGGGAGACGGTCTAAGAGCCATTCCACGCACCATTTAAGCATCCTTCAGCACCTCCAGCCCTGCCTTGGCTGCATTAAAGGTCACCTGCACCACTTTCTGAATCAGGCTGTCCGTGACCAGAAAACGCAAAGGAGCAGGAACCTTTGCGCGCAGCCACGACACGACAACCGCCAAACGGGCTTCGCCCAGCTTGGTGCCAACGAACTCTTTTTCGGCCTTGGTGATGGCCTCAATCGCCCATTCGGCCAGCAGAGCCTTGTATCCCAGACGAATCATGCAGGCCGCAACAACGACCAACGCCACAGCCATAATAGCAACCGTAACGATAGTAGCAGTGTTCATACCTTATCCCCTTTCTCAAAGCAGCTTAGAAAGCGCTGCCTTTGTCTGCTTTCCAACGATGCCGTCCGCAGCCAGATTGTGCGCTGCTTGGAACGCCTTGACGGCCTTTTCAGTGTTTGCACCGAAGATGCCGTCTTGGTTGATGCCCAGCGCTCCTTGAAGCGCGGCATTGTATAGCCGCTGCGGATAACCGCTGGTCGATTTCTTCAGATTTCCGGGGCCGAAGATTTCAGCCTCCCAGTTAGACGTATACGCTGCCGAACCGGGCATGTTGGGGACTCCTGCATAATGATACACCGACACATAGCCCGTCTTAATGTCATTGATGCGAATTTCCCAGTGCAGGTGGCTTCCAGTACTGTGGCCCGTGCTTCCCTCGACACCGATAAGGTCGCCCGGCTTCAACTTCTGGCCTGCGGTCACGCTGATTTTGGACAGGTGTCCAAAATACATATAGTAGGCAGTCGTGCCGATTCGGACCACAACACGCTGGCCGAAGCCTTTCTTCGGGAGTGTCGCGCATTCCCAGCCGGCACGAACAACCGTGCCATAAATCGGGCAATAGATGTTCTTGTCGCTAATACCTACCAGATCATACCCTTGGTGGTACGTTCCATTCGCCCGCAGGTTGCGATACGCCTGTGATACCCTGAATGTGCCTTTATAAGGAGAAATCAACAAATCCACCTCCATTTCAAACAAAAAAGCCGTGCTGACCACCAGCACGGCTTCTCTCAACGTCTTATGGCATCATACTCGGCTTGCAGGATTGCTCTCCGCTCACCATATCCTTCCGGTTCTTCGCCTGTCTCAACAGAGATATCTTCCCATTCATCTAACAGACGAACCGCCGATGCCAGCAGAGCTTCGAGTTTTTGTTCTCGGTTCAAAACTATGTAGCACCTTCTCGCAGCCTCATTCACCAAGCATCTGGCAGAGCTTCTTATACTCTTCCTCGCTCAACCGGTCACTGGCATAAAACACGTCCAGCTTCTTGCGCAGTCCCTTAGTTTTGCCGCGCTCAATCATCCGAGCGCACACTTCATACAGTTCCATTGTTCTACCTCCTCATTCTGCTTCCGCCGTCATCCCTAACTCCAGCAAAGTCAGGCGATATTCTTGATCCACCACAAGGGCATCTGTGCTATCCTGTGCGGCCATCAGCTTGGCCATGGGATCCTTTGCATCCTCCGCAGCTTTTGCCTGCGCGAGCCAGCCTTCATACGCAGCATTCACATCGGCTACAAGGCCGTCATAATACGGCGCTTCCAGCAGATATTCTTCGTACTCCCACCCTGTTACGGTCGCTCCCTGCTGAAGCTGCTCGTATTCGGTCGGGTTGGCAAAGAGCCTCACAATGGCGATTTCAGGCCGTTGCGGGTGGCGTTCTACCATACAAAGCCCATCCGGCTTTGCACTGCCTCTTACTTTCATTTCGTATCACCTCTTTCAAACGCTTGATTTTGATGCTTCGTATGTACTTTTCCTTTACTCGGAAACTGTTACAGTGATTCAACTGCCCTGCACGAGAAAGAAATCCCGCCGCCTGCTGCACGGATACAGGAATACCCATTTTCTGCTTTTTCTGTATCCGTCTGGCCTGCCGTAGCATCCGCAAAAAATTTCTTCGCCGCAACGTAGTAAATCCATGCCAAAACCGAAATCCGACCGCAGACACCGCCCGGGGGCGACCTTTCGCTTTTCGGGCAACGGCCGTGCGATACACTTGCCAATTCTCTTTCACCGCAAGTCCGAGTTCGTCTCGTAAAAATTTCTCAGCCGCAACCCGCGCCCTGTGCAGCATCCGTTTATTTGGCCCGAGCATTGTGATGTTGTCCATGTACCGAGTGTAATATTTCACACCTGGCATCCTAGCTAACATCCAGTCGAGTTTTTCCAGATAAAAGTTTGCTAGCCATTGACAGATGTAGTATCCGATGGCCAGCCCCTGCCCGCAGCTCTTGAGAATGGCCCAAATGAGCCGAAGAAACCGCTTGTCCTTGATTTTGCGGCCAATGGTGCGGATGAGTCTCCGGATTGGGACGCTCGGGTAAAAGTGTCGGATGTCCATCTCGCAGGCATATCTGGTCCCTTTGGGGTCGCAGCTCATGGCGTGAGCAAGGTACTTGCGTATCCTTGCGCCGCCCCGCCCCGGAATGGACGCGCAGCTGTATGGGTGCATTCCTCGCATCAGGACCGGCTTCATGACTTCGACGATCAGGCGATGGACAATGCCGTCCGGCCAGAACGGAACGATCTTCAGCTCTCGCTGCTTCTGGCTGCTGTCGTCATAGATCGTCTTGAGCTTTGGCCGGGTCGGCACATAGCTTCCGTCTGCGAGAATTTTATAAGTTTGCTCGACGTACCTTTCCAAGTGGGCAAGCACTTTCCTCACCTCGTGCCGGGCGTGTTTGTGCCGGGCGGATTCGAGGATCACGAATCGGATGAGGTCTTTGTCGAGCATCTTATCGTACAAATAGCCTACTCTTTTCGGCATAACAGGATGATTCATCTCCTTTTTCGCTTCGCTGCCGTCCGAACCATAGAGGTCTACTAGGCTGCGTCCTGTTGCGAAAATTTCCACCATGTGGTGTGGGAGACCCTGCGCAAAATGTGGAGAAGAAAAAGGTGTCGAGCGCCGATGTTGCTGTTCGAGTTGGACGAGCTGTTGTTGCCGTTGAAGTAGAACAGGCCCGCATTCGAGCCGTTGTCCCAGTTGCCGCCCACATACAGCACAAGCCAGCGCAGAGCGCAGAGAATCCCTATTTTTTAAGTTTCTGCCTCACTTGGCAGGAATCGATGATTGTAAAGCTTCTGGGGGCTGCGGCCCCCAGTCCCCCTCAGGGGACGAAAAGGAGTCGAGCGCCGACGACGCCGTACGAGTGGGACGAGCCGTCGTTGCCGCTGAAGTAGAACAGGCCCGCATTCGAGCCGTCGTCCCAGTCGCCGCCCACAACCAGCACAAGCCAGCCGCTCGAAGTCCACGAGTAGTCCGGGATGTAGGTGGTCTCGCTGCCTCCGGCAGACGAGGGGTAAATAGCCCACGGTGCAGTTGTGGATGCTCCAAGAGCGCTGATGTATCCGCTGGAAGAAGCTCTGGTTCCCGCATTGGTGTATCCGTCGGAGGTGTCATCGGCGTATTTCGCGGGGTCGGTACAGACATAGACCGTGCTGCCGTTGAAGTTTACGCCGTCCACCCAGTCGAAGACGTTGCCCCACGGGTTTTCGATGTGCCTGTACTGGACGGCAGTTGCACCGTCCGTGCCGTAAGCTCTGCCGGTATGATAGGTCATGACATCGGTACCGCCGGAGGAAATTGCCGAGCTGCCGCTGCTATAGCCCTTGCCGATTTTGCTCTGGGTGTCCCAGTTGGCGTACTCTACGATGTAGAGCAGGCCGATGGCGCACCAGCTTGCGTAGTCGTACTCATACCAGCCGGAGCCTTTGCTCTTTGCGCCGCTGCGGGCAGATGCTCTGGTGATGCTTACCAGCGGAGACATTCCGGTGCGCGAAACATGGCCGGAGCCGGTATTGTAGCGACCGACGTATCGGCCAGAGCCGGGGTGCTTGTCCCACCCGGTCTTCTGCTTGTCAGCGATGTAGTAGTACCGCTTTTTTCCACTGGCGTCGTCCACGATCTTGTACCAAAAATCCGGGATGTGGACGACTACATCACCGTTGCTGCTCCTGCTGAAGCCGTTCTCGCCCTGCTTCGGGCCAACGGCGTTGCTCGCGATGTTGTACTCCTGCATACCGGCCCACGGGGCATAATCGTCAAAGGGACTACTGCCAGAGCCGGTACCAACAGCGGCCACCGGTTCGCTTGTGATATCAATGTTCACGAAACCGTTCGGGTCATTTTCCTGCCCCAGTCTTGTGCATACAGTAGAGCTGGCCCCATAATTCCAGCATACGCCAAAAACTCGAACATAGAAAAGTTTGAGGGTATACTCCCCACCCAGTTCAGTTTCGGCACTGTCCTCTGCAGTGTACTCATTCAGCACTGCCTTCACCGTCCATCGCCCGGTGCGAGGTAACGCCGTATGGTATACACCGTCCTCGCCCACCGTAGCCGTAATGATGCCGGTTCCATCCGTAATGGTCAGATTGCTTCCGGCATCCACCGTAATAGTCAGGTTCGGCAAAATCAAATCGCCTACCACTTTCGCGTCTGCCGGTCTTCCAGCGATGGTCAAGCTGGCATCCGGCGGCGCACTGTCTTCGCCCTTCGGGCCTTGAGGGCCGGTGTCGCCGGTGTCGCCTTTGGGGCCTTGCGGGCCGGTATTACCGTCTTTTCCGTCAAACTCTCCGCTGGCCTTGGCCTGTGCCAGCGCCGCCTCCGTGGCCGCCTGCAGCGTGTCCGCCGACAACGCCCCCACCTCTGCCGCCGTGTAGGTCGGTTTGCTGTCCTCTTTGGCCCACGCCGGTACGGTGGGGTCCGCCTCCTTCACCGGATGCTCGGTCAGGTATCCTGCCACCGCCTTGGCGATGTCCTCCTCAGACGCACCGCCCATGCCACGGATCAGCTCCATCAGCTGATCGTACACGCTTTCGGGCGGGTCCGCCGGAGCGCCGCCGGGCGTGGTGACGGACGGCAGCACCCGCAGGTCCGCCGCCCGGCTGGTGTGCAGGTCCCCGGCGTACAGGCCCACGGACGCCCACCCCGGCGTGCTGAGCACCGGCAGAACCGCCGTATTGCCGGTGAATACCGCGTCCTGATAGGTGCCGTCCGCCAGGTTCACCCGCATGGTCTTGGTGTCGTAAGCGGCCCACTCTGCATCCAGGTCCCACACCACCGTGTAGTCGCTGTTGCCGCAGATCACGGTCCCTGTGCCTCCGGCCCGCTTGTCCCGAATTTTGATCTTGATTTCAGGCATTTGCATCATCTCCCTTCGGATACGCCCCCACGCGGCGGAAAAGTTGCCCCCGCTGTTGCCGTCTCCGTTTTCGCTGACAGTTGACAGCATGGCCCAGCGATGCCATAGTTGTATCAGCTTATGGAGATTATTTCAAGCGATCTGATTTACGCATAACAAGCTATCGGAAAGGCTGCTGTCAAACGACGGCGGCTTTTCTTTTTCGGGAAGTATTCAAGAAGTCATAAAGTTCCGTGAGTAATGGAAGAAGGCAGCGTTTACGAAAATGTCACAATTCAACGCAGAAAAACCTCAAATATTTTAGATAGCCCCACCATCAGAACGGATTGACAATTCGACAAAATGTGATATAATCCCACTGTCTGGAAAAATATAAAGTTGTAGCACAGAGGTATCTGCTCAAAAGCAGATGAGAAGGGAATCCGGTGGGAATCCGGAGCGATGCAGTCACTGTGTACGGGAGCGGCCT
>OLGN01001107.1_pt1 | contig 16797 bp, 20 predicted proteins | sample 1605941 | NCBI WGS metagenome assembly OLGN01 (sample SAMN03283269) | human gut metagenome | biome: human-associated habitat; material: feces | host: Homo sapiens | place: USA | collected 2013
CCGTTGCGATCACAGAAGAACAGACGATGGGAAAAGGAAGAAGAGGACGAAGCTGGTTGGCAGAAGCTGGAGCAGGGATCGCGATGAGCTTTCTTCTAAAACCTCAGATCGAAGCTCAGAATTCTTCTATGCTTACGTTAGTTACTGCATTAGCGGTAAATGAAGCAATCTGTGAGACAACAGGAATTCGGGCAAAGATCAAATGGCCAAACGATATCATTGTGAATGGAAAGAAGATCTGTGGAATCCTAACAGAGATGAGCCTTCAGATGGATGAGATCAATTACATTGTAGTGGGACTTGGTATCAATGTAAATATCGATCATTTTCCAGAAGATTTAAGTGATAAGGCAACTTCACTCCAGATCGAGGGAGGAAGAAAGATCAAGAGAGCTCCATTGGCAGCGAAAGTGTTAGAATGTTTTGAGAAATATTACGATATGTTTTTGAAGACAGAAGATCTTAGCATGTTGCAAGATGAATACAATAAACTTCTGGTACATACAGACCAGAAGATCAAGGTTGTCAGAGGTTCCAAAGAAGAGATATTCTTATCAAGAGGCATCAATCATCGTGGAGAATTACTGGTAGAGGATGAAGATGGAAAGGTATCAGAAGTTTCATCCGGAGAGGTATCAGTAAGAGGTATCTTGGGATACGTATAAGAGATTCCGAGAATATATACAAGAAACAAGGAGAAATACAAAAACATGTATCAGGATAAAGTTACATTATGCGGTTCCAATGCATATGAGAAGAAATATTACTTAAACCCTGATTTTTCTGGATTACCAGAACAGATCAAACAGGAACTGCAGATTGTATGTGTACTATTTACAGCAGAAGTCGGCGGAGTCTTGACATTAGAGTTCGATGAAGAAGGCAAATTAAATTTTGTTACTCATGTGGAAGATAATGATTTCTTTTACGATGAGATCGGAAGTGAACTGATGATCAAGAAACTAAGACAGGAAAAACAGGATTTCTGGGAGTCCTTGGAACTATATTATAAAATATTCCTTTTGGGAGAAGATGAGGTATAAATTATGTTATTAGCACTCGATGTTGGGAATACCAATATAACGATCGGCGTATTCAAAAGAAAAGAGATTATAGAGGTATTTCGAATTACAACAAAGTTACCAAGAACATCCGATGAATTTGGAATTCTGATTTCAAGCCTATTAAAGGAAAAAGGATTGGATGAAGGTGAAGTGAAGGCAGCGATCATAGGATCCGTTGTGCCAAATATCATGCATTCACTGAGTAGTGGTTTGATCAAATATTTTGATGTAAAACCGATCATTGTAGGACCTGGGATCAAGACAGGGATCAATCTTGGAAGATTTAATCCAAGAGAAGTTGGAGCAGACAGGATCGTGGATCTGGTTGCAGGATATGAAATATATGGCGGACCAGCACTCGTCATTGACTATGGAACTGCAACAACATACGATATTGTCACAGAGAATGGCGTATTCTTAGCAGGTGTGATCGCACCGGGAATTCGCACTTCAGCAAATGTACTATATAGAGATGCAGCACGTCTGCCAGAGATTGAAATCTTAAAACCAAAGACGATCCTTGCAAACAGCACGATTGACAGTATGCAGGCAGGTTTGTACTATGGAGTTGTTGGTGAGACAAAATATATGGTACAGAAGATGAAAGAAGAGACAGGCTTTGATAACATGAAAGTTATCGCAACCGGAGGCCTTGGAAATATGATCGCACAGACGGTTGATGAGATCGACTATTACGATCCAACATTAACATTGAAGGGATTACAGATCATTTATGAGAAGCAATAAATTAAAACCTCTGGTTATTGGAGATATTACAATTGAACACCCGTTAGCACTTGCACCGATGGCAGGAGTTACAGATCTACCATATCGTTTGTTATGTAAAGAACAGGGTGCTGGAATGATGTGCACTGAGATGGTAAGTGCCAAAGGATTATACTATGGGAACCGTAAATCTGAGCCATTGATGGCAACAGATCCGAAGGAAATTCCAATAGCGATCCAGATTTTTGGATCCGATCCAGAGATCATGGGTCAGATGGCAGCGAAAGTCAATGATGGGCGGTTTCAGATGATCGATATCAACATGGGATGTCCGGTTCCAAAGATCGTGAATAACGGTGATGGATCCGCGTTGATGAAGAATCCGGAATTAGCAGGGAAAGTGATCAAAGCAGTTGTAGATGCTGTGGATATCCCAGTTACAGTTAAGATCCGAAAGGGATTTAACGATGAATTGATCAATGCACCAGAGATGGCACAGGTTGCACAGGAGAATGGAGCAGCAGCGATCGCAGTTCATGGAAGAACAAGAGAACAGTACTATTCAGGAACAGCAGACTGGTCGATCATTCGCAAGGTAAAAGAAGCTGTTGATATTCCGGTAATTGGAAATGGTGATATCACATGTGCAAAAGATGTATTACGAATGCAGGAAGAGACAGGCTGTGACGGATTTATGATCGGAAGAAGAGCCAAAGGGAATCCATGGATCTTCAAAGAGATCTTACATTTCTTTGAGACAGGAGAAGAAATGCCAAGACCATCCTTAGAAGAAGTTGTCGCCATGATGTTGAGACATGGACAGATGATGATCGATTTTAAAGGAGAATACATCGGAGTCCGTGAGATGCGGAAACATGTCGCATGGTATACATTCGGTTTTCCAGGGGCAGCAAAACTTCGCGAGAAGGTAAATCATACAGAGACATACGAAGACTTAGAAGAATTACTGCAAAATTATCTCAAAGCCACGAATGGCAGGGATTAGGAATTGACAAAAGAAACTTAGGTAAGATATAATTAATCAGTTAACATTTAGAACGAAAGGAATAGTGTTATGGCAGAGGCAAAGAAGAATATATTAACCCCAGACGGTTTAAAAGCATTAGAAGATGAATTACAAGAATTAAAAGTCGTAAGACGTAAAGAGATCGCACAGAAGATCAAAGAAGCAAGAGAACAGGGTGACTTATCAGAGAACGCGGAATATGATGCAGCCAAAGATGAACAGCGTGACATGGAAGCACGTATCGAAGAGATCGAAAAGATCTTAAAGAACGCCGTTGTTATCGATGAGAAGTTTGAAAAAGGTGTCATCAGTCTTGGATGTCACGTATTATTAGAAGACATCACTCTTGGAAAAGAAGTAACATACCATATCGTAGGTTCTACAGAAGCAGATATCCTTCAGAACAAGATTTCCAATGAAGCACCAATCGGTAGAGCTTTACTTGGAAAGAAGATCGGAGATGTCGTATCCGTAGAAGGAATCAATCAGGTAAACGACTTCAGAGTCATTGATGTACAGAGAAAGTAAGAGGAAGTAAGAAAAGTGGCACAGCAGAATAAAGATACAAACGAACTGATCAAAGTAAGAAGACAGAAACTGGCTGACTTACAGGCAGCTGGGAAGAATCCGTTCGAGATCATGAAATATGATGTAACACATCATTCAAAAGAAATCAAAGATAATTTTGAAGAATTAGAAGGAAAAGAAGTAGCAGTTGCAGGACGTTTAATGTTCAAACGTGTGATGGGTAAAGCATCTTTCTGTAACGTACAGGACCTTCAGGGTGGAATTCAGGCATATGTAGCAAGAGATGAGATCGGTGTAGAATCTTATCAGGATTTCAAGAAGATGGATATCGGAGATATCGTAGGTATCAAAGGTAAAGTCTTTGCTACAAAGACAGGAGAGAAATCTATACATGCAGAAGAAGTGATTTTATTATCTAAGAGTTTAAAACCACTTCCAGAGAAATTCCACGGATTAACAGATACAGATACAAGATATCGCCAGAGATATGTTGACCTGATCATGAATGAAGAATCCAAAGAAGTATTCATCAAACGTTCTAAGATCATCAGCAAGATCCGTTCTTACCTAGATGGACAGGGATTCATGGAAGTAGAAACTCCGATGTTAGTATCCAATGCAGGTGGAGCATCAGCAAGACCATTTGAGACACATTACAATGCATTAAGTGAAGATGTAAAATTACGTATTTCCCTAGAGTTATACTTAAAGAGACTGATCGTTGGTGGACTTGAGAAAGTTTACGAGATCGGACGTGTATTCCGTAACGAAGGTGTTGACACACGTCATAACCCAGAGTTTACATTAATGGAATTATATCAGGCATACACAGACTATCACGGAATGATGGATCTGACAGAGAACTTATATCGTTACCTTGCAGAAGAAGTATGCGGTGGAACAAAGATTCAGTATAAAGATTTCGAGATCGATCTTGGAAAACCTTTTGAGAGGATCACAATGGTAGATGCAGTTAAGAAATACTCTGGAGTAGACTTTAAAGAGATCAAGACTTTAGAAGAAGCAAGAGCAGCTGCTGAAGAACACCATGTAGAATACGAAGAACGCCACAAACGTGGAGATATCTTAAACTTATTCTTCGAAGAATTCGTAGAAGACAAACTGATCCAGCCAACATTCGTTATGGATCACCCAGTAGAAATCTCTCCATTAACAAAGAGAAAACCAGAAGATCCAGATTATGTAGAACGTTTTGAGTTCTTTATGAATGGATGGGAGATGGCAAATGCATACTCTGAGTTAAATGATCCGATCGATCAGAGAGAACGTTTCAAAGCACAGGAAGAACTTCTTGCACAGGGTGACGAAGAAGCCAACACAACAGATGAAGACTTCTTAAATGCATTAGAGATCGGTATGCCACCTACAGGTGGTATCGGATTCGGTATCGACAGAATGGTAATGTTATTAACAAATTCTACAGCGATCAGAGACGTATTATTATTCCCGACAATGAAGTCCTTAGACGCTGACAAGAAAGCTTCCAAGACTTCCGAAGCAGCTCCGGCAGAGGCTGAAAAACCGGTTGAGAAGATTGATTTTTCCAAAGTAAAAGTTGAGCCATTATTTGAAGAAATGGTTGATTTCGATACATTCAGCAAGTCAGACTTCCGTGCAGTGAAGGTTAAAGAGTGTGTTGCAGTTCCGAAGAGCAAAAAGCTTCTCCAGTTCACACTGGACGATGGAACAGGCACAGATCGTACCATTTTAAGCGGTATTCACGCTTATTATGAGCCGGAAGAACTGGTTGGAAAGACTCTTATCGCTATCGTAAATCTTCCACCGAGAGCCATGATGGGAATTGATTCCTGTGGAATGTTACTTAGTGCAATCCATGAGGAAGAAGGAGAAGAAAAACTTCATCTTCTGATGGTAGATGACCACATCCCGGCAGGTGCAAAGCTGTACTAAAATTAAATATAAAATCTCTAAAACCATGATGTCAGACCACAGTTGACAACAATTTGACAACAAAATTTGGGATAATAATGAATCGTTATGAAGCATGACGAATTTCAGGTGAAAGGACACAGGTTTGAGAATGAAATCAAAATTGATTCACTGAATCAATGATTGATATGCATGACAACAAGAGCACTTCTTAGAGTTAATCTGAGAGGTGCTTTTTTTCGTACAAAAATATATCCCGGCAGTCAACTTCTGTAAAACAGTAAATCTAATTTTGGAGGAAAACATCATGGATAAAAATTATAAACCAATCAAAAGTATGAAAGAAGTACCAGAGCAGCTTAGAAAATTGCGCCGACAGTATCTGCGTTATCAACAGGCAGAGATTATTTACAGCATTTCTCATAAGAAACTTTTTGAACTCGCCAGTGATGCAGGTGCGATTTACAGAATAGATGGAACCGTATTGATCAACCGGGATATTTTTGATGACTATCTGGAGCGTTTTCATGAACCGGCGACAGGAAAGGGTAAGGAGATAAAAGATGAGCGGTAATGTATGGATGTTTTCAGATGAAATTGATGATGAAGATCTGGAATTTATGAGCCATGACTACGTGACCTATAACATGGCGTGCGAATACTACAGACTTGGAATCAAACCCGTTGTCCGTATGGCACATGAAGCAGGGGCGGTATATAAAATCGGGAAAAAAGTGCTGATTCGAAGAAGTATATTTGAAGCATATCTGAGAGAACAGAGAAAGATTTGATGGAGGAGAAGAACATGAGCAATCAGAGAAAAATACTACATGATGACAGGAATGGATTAGATTATGTGTTGGTAGGAGATTATTACCTGCCGATGATAGGCTTGCCAGAGGAAACCAGACCGATTGGTTACTGTGGAATGCTTCGGAAAGAATATCTGAAAAAACATAAATCGGGAATGTATTCTTATTTTTTGTTGACCGGAAAACTGGACAACTATCTGGCAGATCTTAACGAACAGGCACAGGAACGGTATGAGCTGATTGAAGCACAAATGAGAAGTGTGGAAGGTGTAACAGAGGCATTAAAAGCACGAAATCCTATGGGGTGGGTGCGACAGTGTAATAATATCAGGAATCGTGTGCAGGAAATTGTATTGAGTGAATTGGTATATGTATAGGAGGAGCGTATGAGATACAGGATTGAATATGCTGATGGAAGATGTTGCAATTTCGCAAACAGCAGAAAAGATTTACTGGATTGGTTGAAACTTCTGAAAGATGAACAGATTGTTGATATCCGTAAAATCTATAAAAGCGGTGTTACAGATTCAGTTCTGGATAGTTACCGAAGATATTTAAAACAGTGAAGGGGTAGGCATGGTAGTTGTAAAAATTATTATAAGGATTTTGTTATTGCCAGTGCGGATATGCCTGACGTTGATACAACTGATGCTTATGTTCAGCACATGGCTGTCTGCAACTGTATTTCATGTCCTGTCGGGAATCATCTGCATTACAGCAGTCTTAGGCTATGGATTCGGACAGGAAACAGGCACAGAAGCGAGCAGAATGCTTTTGGTAGGTTTTATACTTTATATCCTGCCTGTACTTTTTGGCTGGGCGGTGATGTGGCTGGAAACAATCAAAATCAGATTGATGGGAGATTAAAAAGATGGAATTAACGGAAAATATGGAAGAGTTCCTGAATGATCTGATCGGAAAAAGAATGGAACAGGTTTATCAGGAAAAAGATGGAGAGCAGTATGATCCATTCAATGAAGAACTGGAACTGAAAGTGCAAAAAGTAATTCGGAAGTTACCACCAAAACAGGGAAAAGTCATTTTTGACTATATGACAGAAACCTCAAATAACAACAGTGATTTGAATGAGTTCTATTACCGTATGGGATTGAGAGATGGATTGATGTTGAAAGAAGTAATTCAGGTTATGCTGGATGCTTTGACAGAGTGATAAGTGTGAAGGCTAAATTAATAAATTCAATAGCGATGTAAAGACAGGGGAATTATTCTATCGGCTGGATTTAAAAGACGGAATAAAACTAAAAAAACTTGTAAAAGAAACTGTCTAAAGCAAACTAAGAAATGTATTAAAAAAGTAGCGGTGTGTTGAGTTGAATAATCAACACCGCTACTTTTTATATAAAGAACGGATACAGATTTACTTGCTTTTGTTCGCCCCGTCGAATATAATGTAAATAACTTTTGGAGTTATGGAGGGTGATAGTAAATGGAATATATGACAGCTAGTCAAGCCGCAAAAAAGTGGAACATATCTCAAAGACGTGTGCAAATACTATGTGCAGAAGACAGAATTCCGGGAGTTTTCAAATTGGGGGAAAACTGGGCAATACCATTAGATGTAGAAAAGCCTATAGATAAAAGAAAAAAGGTGGTAAAAAAGAATGAAGCAATATAATGCTATTGATTTATTTTGTGGAGCTGGTGGTCTTTCCTATGGATTTGAATCTGCCGGCTTTAATATTCTTTTAGGAATAGATAGCGATCAAAAAGCTCTTGAAGTGTTTGAAAAAAATCATAAAGGATCAAAAAGCATTTGTGGTGATATTACTCAGATCAGCTATGATAATATAAAAGAACTTATTGGAGAACAAAAAATAGACATCATTATTGGAGGTCCGCCATGCCAAGGAATGTCATTATCGGGGCCACGTAAATTTGATGATCCTAGAAATAAACTATATCTCTCATACATTAGATTAGTTGAAGAAATAAAACCAAGAGCGTTTGTTATTGAAAATGTACCTGGCCTGGTAAGCCTTTTTAAAGGTCAGATAAAAGATAGTATTATTGAAAAATTTACTGCAATGGGATATTCAGTTAAATATCAAATTTTATGTGCTGCGGATTATGGAGTGCCACAGAACAGAAAGCGAGTGATTTTTGTGGGTACTAGAGAAAATGTAGAATTTCAGTATCCAGAAAAAAACAGTACGCAGGTTACTTGTGAAATGGCTTTATCTGATTTACCGCCATTAGTAGACGAGTTGGGAACAGAAGTTTCAGATTATGCGACACCAGCATTAAATTCATATCAGAGTTTGATGAGAGAAAGGTCAATGAATGTTTATAATCATATTGCAGCAGCGCATTCTGAAAAAGTTAAAAAGATTATTGCATTGGTTCCAGATGGTTGCAATTATAAAAGCTTGCCTGAAGAATACAGAAATTCACGTAATTTTCACGTGGCATGGACAAGATTTGCCAGTAACAAACCAGCACCAACAATAGATACTGGTCATAGGCATCATTTTCATTATAAATACAATAGGGTTCCAACTGTAAGAGAATGTGCAAGATTACAATCATTTCCAGATGATTTTATTTTTATGGGAAATAAAACACAGCAATTTCGACAAGTCGGAAATGCAGTTCCACCATTAATGGCACAAGCTATAGCAAATAGAGTAAAAGTAATGCTGGAGGAAGAGGAGAATGAACGAGTATAGAATACCAAGTGAATATTATTTCAGAATTCATCATGTTAGGCCAAGATTTAAAGGAGATATAGAAAATGTATTGATATATATGGCAGAAGAATTGACAGCTATAGGAGAAAAAGAGGTAGATAAATTTATTCAAGAGGCGAACGCAGCGATTTATAGATATCCGGGTAATGCACACCGTGAGTTAAAAACAATCAATAACTGGCGGACTGAAATCTCAGCATTGTTTGGGTTTATAGAGCACACAGATACAACAGATCGTCCAGGACGAAGAGCGATTGAATTAGCACAGCGACAAGACTTAGTTGAAAGTTTTAAAATATGGTTGTATAGCTTTCAATATCCAGGTGCACATATAAAACCCAAAAATGTTTTGGAACAAATCGAAGCAGGAATTCACTTTAAACCAGCTCAGTATATTTTGAAATTGCTTAGGTATGCGAATGAAAATGGGGGAAATAGTATAGGGATAACAAAATTTGAGGCATGTCATTGTATATTTAATGACTTGCGAGTAACTAGAGATCATGAAGATGTCGCAAAGACCTGGGAGCGTATAAGAAAAAATAGAGAAGATAATGTTACATATGATCAGACGGGAGATGTTGTTCGATACGCAGGCGATATCATAGATTATATGGAAATTGCAAATCTTCTAAAAACTTACGATAGTCGGACTTATTATTTAAATACACTGGAAGAAGAATCAATTATTAAATTTTGTGAGTCAACGGAGTGGTTTGATGGTTATGATAAAATGATAGATGCACGTTCAGGATCAATGGATGCAGTTAAAGAATGTGTTAACGATTGGTTCGCATATGTTAATCGTGACATTAAAGATACAGATTTTTCAACAGATATTTTAGCTTATATTGCATCAGATGAAGAAGAATTGAAGCAGCTAAAAGAAAATGCTGAAAATGATGAAATTGATGCAACCACAGCAGAATTAGTACATGCAGAGGATGATTTTACAAAACGAGTCACAACATATCTTGATTCGTTTACTACGAAAGATATTGGAGATATTGGCGAAGGACTCGTGCATGGACATGAATGTATGAGGATAAAACTAGGTGGAAGAGAAGATCTGATTCATTTAATAAAAAGAATTCCTACGCAATTTGCAGTGGGATATGATATTAGTTCAGTTGAGTTGGATGAAAGAAAACGTTATATTGAGGTGAAGACAACTATTAGTAGCAAGCCACTTCATTTTAATAAAGTGCATTTGACAAAAAATGAATGGAATACAGCTAATAGTACCAGGGACAGATATTATGTTTATCGGTTACAGCTTAGTAAAACGGAAAGAACATTATTCCTTTTACAAGATCCGGTTGGACTTTATAAACAAGATTTAATTGATATGATTCCTTCTAATGGAGCAGATATTACATTTGATCCTAAGAAAGTAGGAAAGTATGAGGAGTTGTTAACATGGAAAAATTAAAAGTGGCATCATTATTTTGTGGCTGTGGAGGCACTGATGTAGGAATGATGGGTGGCTTTGACTTTTTGGGAAAACATTATGCAAAAAATGATGTAGAAATTGTATATGCAAATGATTTTGAGAAATCCGCATGTAATATATTTGAAGCAAATTTTGGGTTGAAGCCTGATAATAGAGATATTCGAGAAGTAAAAACGGAAGAACTTCCCAAATTTGATATTTTAACAGGCGGATTTCCTTGTCAATCATTTTCAATAGTGGCACAGAATCCGAAACGTTTAGGAATTAAAGATGAAAAAGGAATGCTTTTTTTTGAAATGTGCAGGATTTTGAGAGAGAGAAAGCCCAAATGCTTTATAGCAGAAAATGTAAAAGGATTATTAACAGCTAATAAAAGAGAAGCATTTCCTTTGATTATTAAAGAATTCGAGGATAGTGGATATGACGTGAAATATCAAGTAGTCCACGCTGTTGAGTTTGGGGTGCCACAGAAAAGAGAGCGTGTAATAATTGTTGGATTTAGAAAGGATTTAAATGTAGAATTTGACTTTCCAGAGGCTGTTGTTGATTCGCCTGAAAAATATGTGCCACTTTCAAAAGTTATAGATAGTGATGTTGATGATAAATATTTTTTCTCACAAAAAGCTGTCGATGGAATGATGAGAAATAGAGAATCAATGAATAAGGGAAGAGCTCAAAATGTTGATGAACCTTGCAATACGGTTGGAGCACACTTGGCGAAAGTTTCTCTTAATAGTACAGATCCAGTTCTTAAGGTGGATAATAAGTATAGACGATTTACACCAAGAGAAGTTGCTAGAATTCAATCATTCCCGGAAACTTTTAAGCTGACAGAAAGTGAACATGCACAGTATAAAGCACTTGGTAATGCCATTCCACCTGTAATGTTTTGGTATATTATGAGGTCAGTTAAAGATTCTCTTAATTCAGAGAAAAAGTACGAAAGTATAACTGTATAAAGTATTGCGTCTGTAGGGCATTGACGGTAAAGCGTTAATGTCTTTGTTGAATGGGAGAAAAAATTTATGGAAAAAGTAAGACGGCAACATTATGTGCCGAGAATGTATTTAAAAAGATTTGGGTATGGAAATATAGGCGATGAATATATTTCTGTTCTCAAGCTGGATAATGGTACAGTTTTGGATAATCGAAAAGTTGAAAATTTTGCGGTGGCAAATTATTTCTATGATGCAGATAAAGAACAGATTGCAGAAATATTAAAAGAAGATTTGAAAGTTTTTCCAGAACTCTGTGACAATGAAAATTTATCAGATGGACAATTTACAGAACACGCATTAGCAAGAGAAGAATCGGCTATTAGTAAAATGCTTAATGAATTACAGGAAGATCTCAGCAGAATTCATCTAAGCTCAAATAGAAATTTAATGGTAATATTTTTACATTCCCTGGCATATAGAACGAAACAGTTCAGAGATCAAATGGATGCTATAAATAACAAAACAGAGAAATGGTTAAATTCTATGTGTGATAATTTGGGACTTGATGAAGAGACAAAGAAAAAAACTATTGAGACAAATTGTTCTACAGGAAAGAATACACAACTATATCAAATCTTAGGAATAAAACCTGTTTTAGAAACTATGCAGATATTACAGTATAATTATGAGTGGTATGAAGCAGTGAATAATACAGAGTTGGATTTTGTTATTAGTGACAATCCAGCACAGACTGTGAGGAATGGATTTAATGATATATGTATTCCTGTTTCATCCAATAAGGCTATTATATTCAGAATAAAAGATAAAACAGCACCTCTTATTTCTAAAGATTTGCCAGAGAATGGAGTTATAAATTTATCATTAAATAGTGTAATCGCATATAACTGTATGCAGCTTGCAATGGGACAAAAATTTTTGTTTGGTACATCGAATACGATTAAATATATGAAAAAAATGTGGGAAGCAAGATCAGCAGGAAGAAATAAGAGAAAATAGAATAAAGATCAATTCAAGAAGTATTAACCGTAAAAGTTAGTGCTTCTTTTTTTGACCTTTTTTCAAAAGCATCTGACATTGTACACTTTGCCACACATGATTAGTGGAAAATAAATTTTTTTAGAAAAGCACCGTCCAAATACCCTTTGAAACTTGCAATTAGTGAAGAAATATTTCGTTTACGCATAAAAAACTTGCAAAAAGGGGTTGGTAAATACCATTTCCAACGCTTTATAGGTAGAGGAATAATTATTTTTCAAAATTTCCCAAAATCATGTCCGATTTTGTCGCTCCCAATACAGAGTATATGAAGGGACTAACGAAAGTAAAAGAAAAAATGATAAAAATGTAAAAAAATATCACGAATCTTTTGCATCTTGCAAAGTCATTTGACTTTAGTAATTAGAGGACGTTTTGGAATGTTCCTTTGTTGAACCTTGACAATTGATAAGTGCACCCTGAAAGCCTACCAGGAGTTCTGCCATGACCTTTCTTTTTCTGAAAGCAAGCGGAATCATAATGACACTCCCGATGATGGGCGGCTGATCAAAGCCTTATGATCAGTGACCTGTGTATGCAGGCAGAGGCAGTCTGAGACGGCTGCAGGTGACAGGGAAACGCACAATAGACCGCTGATGCAACAAGTAACTAATAACAATGATTAAAGGGTAAAATGCCCGGAAAGGACGTAAAAACTATGAATAGAGTGATTTTAATGGGAAGACTGACAAAGAATCCGGAGATCAAATATGCCGGAAAAGATAATGATATGGCAGTAGCCAGATATACTCTGGCAGTGAACAGAAAATATAAACGTGATGGTGAACAGGAAGCGGATTTTATCTCGTGTGTAACATTTGGTAAGAGTGCAGAGTTTGCACAGAAATATCTTCACAAGGGAATGCGGATTGTGATCGGTGGTCGCATCAGCACTGGCAGTTATAAGGATAAGGATGGAAAGACGATTTATACCACAGATGTAATTGTGGAAGAACATGAATTTGCCCAGAACAAGGACAGCGGTGCTGAAGCAGATTCATCAGAAACTCCGAAAACAGATAAAGACGGATTTATGGAAGCGAAGGATGGAGAAATTCCGTTTGACTAATAAAAGCAGAAATCTGTCTAATAAAAATGTGGAGGTTATTTATGAGTGTAAGTTATAACAGATTGTGGAAACGGCTCATTGATAAAAATATGAAGCGAATAGAAATGCAACACCTCACAGGGATTAGTGCAAATATCCTTGCCCGGATGGGAAAAAATCAATATGTATCAATGGAAACAGTCGAGAAAATTTGTAAGAAAATGGATTGTACTATTGACGAGATGATGGAATTTACAGATTAAAGATAGCAAGCCGGATACGGCATAATTCTCTTAGCAAAGCTAAGAGCGCACTTCTATACAGGCAATTACATCTGCCTGTATCGTGCGACCTGCGGTGCCATTCCCGATTTTGAAGAATTTCAATCCGGGAATATAGCGAAATCATAGATTTCGTACAAGGGGATAATTTCCCCTTGCGGCAAGAAGCCTATCCTATTGTAATAACTAATCTATTTTAAAATTGCTGAGGTCAGTATTTCTTTATTGTGAAACAATGACCTCTGTTTTTTATATCCAGGAATCGGCATTTATGAGAAGACCGGTTCTTTTTGTTTACAGAAAAAGGAGGACAGGAAAGTGAGCAGAGCAAAAAATCCGAAATATGAATCCATGTCATTGGAAGAACTGAAAGCCAACATGGAAAAAAGTAAAAAGGAACTGGAACATGCGATCCATAATAAAAATATTCTTGAACAGAGGAAAAGGATAGTGGAGCGAAAGGAACGTTCCCACAGATTGATCGTTAAAGGAGCAGAGTTTGAAAAAGCATTTCCATTATCAAGAGATCTGGAACAGGAAGAAGTTCAGGATGTTATGGATCAGTTGAAGAACAGTAGTTACAACAAGAGTATTGTGCAACAGGTTCACATAGCAGCCTTACACAAAGAAAAACAGCAGATTACAGAAGCAGTTGAAAAAGCAGAAAGAGGAGATGACAGCTAATGGCACTGTATCATTTTTCGGTAAAGCAGGTCTCCAGAGGAAAAGGTCAGACGGTGGTTAATTCCGCAGCTTATATTTCGGGGCAGAAGCTTTATAACGATTATTATGGACAGACACATGACTACACAAAAAAGTCTGGAGTGGTTTTCACAGAAATCCTGACTCCAGAATATGCGCCGGAACGTTTGTCTGACCGGGAAACGCTCTGGAATGAAATAGAGCAGATAGAGAAAAGTAAACGGGCGCAGTTAGCTTATTCTTTTGATATTGCTTTACAAAATGAACTGACACTGGATGAAAATATAGAACTGGCGAGAGAGTTTTGCAGGGAACAGTTCGTAGCACGTGGCATGATTGTAGATCTGGCGGTTCATGAGGGAAAATCAAAGAATGAGGATGAACCAGATAATCCACATTTTCATGTACTTGCGCCAATCCGTCCTATTGCAGGAGATGGAAGCTGGGGTAACAAGCAGAAACGGGAATATGTTTTGGATGAAGACGAAAACCGGATAAAAGATGCCAAAGGGAAGGATATATTCAATGCTGTTTCCACTACCGGGTGGAATGATCCGGAGCTTTTAAAGGAATGGAGAAGAGCGTGGACGGAGAAAGTAAATGAAAAATTCCGGGAGTGCCATATGGCAGCCAGAATTGATCACCGTTCTTACAAAGAGCAGGGAATTGACTTGATTCCGACCATACATGAGGGATATGAAGTTCGGGCGATGGAGAAAAAGGGGATTAAAACAATCATCGGAGAGCTGAACAGGGCAATTCGACAGTTCAATCAGATGTTTATTTCTCTGAAAGAATCCATTCAGTGGATGAAGACAGCTTATGAAGAAATGAAGGCAGAACTGGATCGCAGACAGAACCCTACACTTCTGGAAAGCCTGCAAGATTATTATGATAAAAAGACACAGGGCAGACCTCCACTTCCCAATTTCTATGCGGAGATGAAACGAAAAGGGAAGAATCTTTCCAACTTACAGGAGTTTGCAAAGTCCATCAGTTATCTTCAGACACATCAGATAGAGACAATGGATGATTTGCAGGAACGGATTGATGAACTGAACGGTGTTGTTTCTGTCAGTAAAAAGGAAATTTCCGAAAAGCGAGAGCAGTTAAAGAAATTGGAAAATCTGGAAAAGATGGCAGAGGTAATAAAGATAAACCAGCCATTGATTGATGAGTATAACCGTTTCTATTTTCAGAAAAGACGGGAGAAATATTACCAGCAGCATAAGAAAGAAATCAATTACTATCGCAAATGTGAACGGGAGCTGAAACAGCATCTGGATAAAAATGGAAAAGTGCCAACTGCCAGATGGAAACGGGAAAAAGAAGAACTCCGGGCGGTGATTGAGGAACTGAGCGCAGATAATCAGCCGTATAAGGAGGAACTTGCGTTTGTGAAAAAGGTACAGAGTTGTGCGGATATTGCCAGACGTGAGTGGGAAATAGCAGAAGCAGATACTTCCGGGCGTTTAGGAGAAAAAAGCGAGAAGCAGACAAAGTTTCCGGCATTTCACGCAGTTCAGACGGAAGAGGTTTTTGAAGAAAATGGTAAAGCAGAGCAACAGCTGGAGCAGAAGTCAGAAAAGAAGACTTCTCTTCTGCGAAAATTGGATGAAAAGAAGAAAGAGTGTGCAGAGCGTGATGCAAAACAACAGGCAGTGAAGAAAAAACGGAACCATGAGATGAGTTTATAACAGTCTGTCAGCAGGACAGACAGGAAAGGATGATAAAAATGCAGTATACAGAAGAACAGATTGCAAAAGCAAACAATACCGATCTTGTTTCTTTCCTGAACGCACAGGGAGAACAGTTGGTGAAAAGTGGCAGAGAATACCGTTGGAAAAAGCATGACAGTGTAACGATATCCGGAAACCGATGGTATCGGCATAGTCAGAGTAAAGGAGGTTATCCGGTAGATTTTGTGATGGAATTTTATTATGCAACATTCCCGGAAGCAGTGAAAATGCTGATCGGGGAAGAAGGCGAAGGCAGGCAGAAGTCCTGCCCCGCCCCGTCCAAAGACTTCCGATTACCAGAAAAAAATGAAGATAATGAAATGATTGTAAAGTATCTGACAGAAAGCAGAGAGCTTGAGAAAAATCTGGTGATGGAATGGATTGTCAGAGGAGATATTTACGAAGAAAAGAAGCATCATAATGTTGTATTTATCGGCAGAGATGCAGATGGTATTCCGAGATATGCACATTGCCGTGGAACCGGTGAAATAAAATATCGTGGAGATGTAGCAGGTTCTGACAAATCTTATGGATTCAGTTACAGAGGAACAGATAATCAGTTGTTTGTATTTGAAGCAGTCATTGATCTGCTTTCATTTATTCAGTTATTTCCAAAAGACTGGAAGAAACGCAGTTACCTGAGTCTGGGTGGAGTCTCCAGTGTGGCACTGATGACTTTTCTTTCTGAACGCCCTCAGATTACTTCTGTTTTTCTGTGCCTGGATAATGACCAGGCAGGGAATGAAGCCTGTGAGAAACTGGCAGGAGAAATCTCAGAAGGATACAGTGTAATTCGTCTGAAAC
>OLGN01001111.1_pt1 | contig 16700 bp, 10 predicted proteins | sample 1605941 | NCBI WGS metagenome assembly OLGN01 (sample SAMN03283269) | human gut metagenome | biome: human-associated habitat; material: feces | host: Homo sapiens | place: USA | collected 2013
TGCGGGCGTCACGGGTGTCTTGAGGCGTTTGCGGGCCGTCGCGCTTTGGTCGAGGCTGCCGGCATTGCCGAGGATGGGGATGCCACCAGCAGCGAGGCCATCGATATGTTCCTCCAGCGTTGGCGAGCCGGGGATTCGGATGTGGCCAAAGTGGTCGATCAGGCCGCCGATGCGCTGGTTTCCGCCATCGCTTCCGCCGTGAATCTGGTGGATGTCGATACGGTGCTGTTGGGCGGACTGTGGACGCACTTCGGCGACGAGCTGGCCACCGTGCTTGAAGGCCGGCTGCGTTCGGAAATTCTGGGATACCCGAATGTGAAGATTCGCGTGTTTGTGCCGCCGGTGGCGCTGCATCCCTCGCTATATGGCGCGGCCGAAATGGGCTTGCGACGGTTCATCGAGAACCCGTTGGGGTACATGGGGGAGAAGTAGCGCCGGGAGATGCTGCTTGTTGCTGGCGGGTGCATGGTATGGGTGCATGGCGCGCGTGCCGGCATTAGCGGGCTCGTGCTACACTTTGGCAAGTTGGCTGTTTTACGCAGCGAACGTGGGGCCGTAGCTCAGTCGGTTAGAGCATGCGACTCATAATCGCCCGGTCCAGGGTTCAAGCCCCTGCGGCCCCACTCTTTTGCGTCGTCTCCTGCGGCGGCGCAGCGCGTCTTCACGTCCAGATAGGCGCGTACAATCCCTTAGGTTCCGGTTCACGTCTTGCCATAGGGGCATGACGACCCGGGTCCCCCGAATCCATAGGAGACGTAAAATGCAGCAGGGTATCCATCCTGATTATCACCCCGTTGAGGTGACGTGCTCGTGCGGCAACACCTTCGTGACCCGCACCGCTGGCAAGGAAGATCACATGTTCGTTGACGTGTGCTCTCAGTGCCACCCGTTCTACACCGGCAAGCAGAAGATTCTTGACACCGGTGGCCGCGTTGCTCGCTTCGAGAAGCGCTACGGCAAGAAGAGCAAGTAGCATACTTCACGCCAGTCCGATTCGATTTGGCATGCTCCGGCATACCCGATCGAGGACTGGCGTTTTTTGTATTCTTTGACAAGTTTTGTTGCAGCATTGACCTGCGCAATCGAATAATCGAACAGAACAGCACCATACAGAAGAAAGTGTGTTATGGCAGACGAACAGTTCCCGGCGGCGGCAACCGCGCTTGAGGAGTACCAGTCCATCGAAGAACAGATGGCAAGCCCCGAAGTCGTGTCCAACCCGGACAAGCTGCGCAAGCTGGGTCGTCGTCACGCCGAACTGGGTGCCATCGTGGGTGCCTACAAAGCCTGGTTGCAGGTGAAGGACGATCTGGCAGCCGCTCAGGAGATGGCCGGCGAGGACGCCGACTTCGCCGAGGAAGCCAAGCGTCTTGAAGACGAACTGCCCGGTGTCGAGGAGAAGCTGCGCACCGCGCTGATCCCGCGTGACCCGGATGATGCGCGCGACACCATCATGGAGATCAAGGCCGGCACCGGCGGCGAGGAAGCCGCACTGTTCGCCGGCGACCTGCTGCGCATGTACACCCGTTACGCCGAGAAGCGTGGCTGGAGCGTGAACGTGCAGTCCGAGAACACCACCGAGCTCGGCGGCGTCAAGGACGTGCAGATCGCCATCCGCGCCAAGGGCACGCCCGCTCCCGAAGACGGCGTGTGGGCTTCGATGAAGTACGAGGGCGGCGTACACCGTGTGCAGCGCATCCCCGTCACCGAATCGCAGGGCCGTATCCAGACTTCCGCTGCCGGCGTCATCGTGTTCCCCGAGGCCGACGAGGATGACGACGAGATCGAGATCGATCCGAAAGACCTGAAAATCGACATCTTCATGAGCTCCGGCCCCGGCGGCCAGTCCGTGAACACCACGTATTCCGCCGTGCGCATGACCCACCTGCCAACCGGAATCACGGTGAACATGCAGGATGAGAAGTCGCAGATTCAGAACCGTGCCGCCGCGTTGCGCGTACTGAAGTCCCGCCTGCTGGCCATGAAGCATGAGCAGGAGGCCGCCGAGGCCTCCGACATGCGTCACTCGCAGGTACGTTCGCTTGATCGCTCCGAGCGAATCCGCACATACAACTTCCCGGAAAACCGTATCGTCGACCATCGCACGAATTACAAGGCTTACAACCTTGACGCCGTGCTCGACGGCGACCTGCAGGCCGTCATCGATTCCGACATCCAAGCCGACGAGGCCGACCGTCTGGCCAATCAGAAATGACTTTGCCGGATGGCTCCCCTCTGTGAGGGGAGCTGTCAGCGAAGCTGACTGAGGGGAGCCTAATGTCCGATCAACGGAGACCGCCAGTGCTTATTACCGACATCATCAACCAAGCCTCTTCGCAATTGCGCGAAGCGGGTATTGAGACGCCTGAGCATGATGCCAAGTTGCTCCTTGCCGAGGCGGCAGGCGTTGAACTGCGCGACGTCGACAGGGCTCTGCTTATGGGGGAGGAACTTGGCACAACCGGACAGCTTGCCGTCTTCCGTGCCATGCTCGACCGCCGTGCCAAGCGCGAGCCGCTGCAATACATCACCGGGCACGCTCCTTTCCGCTACCTTGACCTGAAGGTCGGTCCCGGAGTGTTCATTCCTCGTCCGGAAACCGAAACCGTGGTGCAGGCCGGCCTTGACTGGCTGACAAAAAACGGCATGATCCATCCTTGTGTGGTCGATTTGTGCGCCGGCTCCGGCGCGATTGGGCTGTCCGTTGTCAGCGAGGTGCCCGGCAGCCAGGTGTGGGCGGTGGAGCTGTCGCCGAACACCGCCGAATGGACGCGAAGGAATCTGTCGGAAACCGCGAAAAAGTACCCATCCATTGCCTCGAATTACCATCTGGAAATCGCGGATGCCACGTCCTTCGCCACATTGGCCCAATTGGACGGCACCGTCGATATCGTCATCACCAATCCCCCCTACGTGCCGCAGACCGATATTCCCGAGCAGCCGGAAGTGCGTGATTGGGATCCGGAATTGGCTTTGTATGGCGGCTCGATGGACGGTACGTTGATTCCCGAGCGCATTATCGAGCGGGCCTGCCGTCTTCTCAAGCCTGGGGGCGTGCTTGTCATGGAACATGACGTGACCCAGGGGGATCGTCTCGTGGCCTTTGCCAGGGCCACCGGATTCGCTGCCGCATCGACCGGCCAGGACTGGACGGGTCGCGACCGCTACCTGTTTGCAGTGTCCTAAGCCCCACGAATCCCACATTTCCTTGGGATTGTATTCTCGTTTCCGTAATTGCGCTGTCTCATAATAAGAACAATTTATTGCGGGTTCAAAGCCGGTCTGGTTATAACAGTCCGCGACAAACATCGGATGAGAGAGACGTGAATGACGGTCACAAGCCGTGTGATGTAGTTCTGTGGTATGCGAATTATGTGAGTGGAACGTCTCACGCGCACATCCCGCGCGTTGGTTGACAGATGAACGATGTTGAAATATCCCAAGGAAGAAGGAAGAGGATGAACGTGAAGTTCTCCACTAAGTTCGTTGCGGCCAGCGCGGCCGCTGTTATGGCGTTGTCCCTCGCGGGCTGCTCCGGCGGCAGCATGGATGATTCCTCCAGCTCCAGTGCCAAGGCCTCCGGCGACTCCATCACCATCGGCACCGTGACCACCAACTCCGGTACCGCCGCCGCTTACGGCGAGGCCGAGGTCAAGGGCTTCGAGCTGGCGGTCTCCGAGATCAACGCCAAGGGCGGCATCAACGGCAAGAAGGTCAAGCTCGAGTCCATGGACGACAAGGGCGACGCCACCGAAGCCTCCAACGCCTACAACAAGCTCGCCGGCGACAACAACGTGCTCGCCGTGGCCGGCCCGACCATTTCCGCCACCACCGCAGCCGTGGCCCCGCTGGCCGACCAGTCCAAGCTGGTCACCATCGCCCCGGCCGCCACCTCCGACTCCATCGAAACCGGCAATTACCTGTTCCGCACCTGCTTCAAGGACTCCTACCAGGGTGAGGTGGCTGCACGCTTCGCCGCCGAGAACCTGAAGGTCAAGAAGGTGGCCGTGCTCTACGGCACCGGCGATCCGTACTCCTCCGGCGTGGGAGAGGCCTTCGCCAAGGCCGCCGAAAAGCTCGGCCTCGAAGTGGTGGACAAGGAAAGCTCCTCCTCCGCCGACGACACCGAGTACTCCGCCCAGCTGCAGAAGATCCAGGCTTCCGGCGCCGAGCTGCTCTACGCTCCGTACTACTACTCCGTGGCTGGCCCGTACATCATCCCGCAGGCCCGCTCCGTGGGTTTCGAGGGCTACGTGATGGGACCCGACGGATACGATGGCCTCAAGCTCACCGGTGACAAGTCCCAGTACAACAAGACCTACTACACCACCCACTACTCCGCCGACGACAACACCAACACCAAGGTGCAGGACTTCATCAAGTCCTACAAGTCCAAGAACAACGCCGAGCCGAACACGTTCGCCGCTCTGGGCTACGACACCATCTACATGATCAAGCAGGCCATCGAGAAGGCTGGCGAGAACGCCACCCGTGAGGATGTGCGCAACGCCGTGGCCGGCATGACCTTCGACGGTGTGACCGGCAAGTTCACCATGGACAAGTCCGGCTCGCCGACCAAGTCCGTGACCGTGCTGGAAATGAAGGACGGCAAGCCGGTGTACAACACCACCGTGCAGCCCAAGTGAATTCCATGAATTCCCACCGCATAATCACGATGTCCTAGCATGACTTCCGCATGAACAGGAGAGCGACCGGTTTTGCCGGTCCTCTCCCTTTCGTGTTTTCACGGGCTCGGATGCATAAGGACAGCCGTCGATATGCGGATATCGCCAGGCGCGGGCGTATCGCGCCATCAATCGCAAGACATACGAATATCTCTACGCGCGCCCCGGATTCAATTTGTAAGCGCAACGCTTGTGTTCGGGCTGGCTGCCTTCGATTGTAGCTTGGCGATCTCCTCGTCCCATACCTCGTTGGGCGTTTTGTAGCCGAGGAGCTTCATGGGGGTGTCGTTGATCTCCCCGACGATCGCGTCGAGGTCCTCCTGGGCCAAGTCCTCGAACCCGGTTCCTTTGGGCAGATAGCGGCGGATCCTGCCGTTCCTGTTCTCGTTGCTGCCACGCTGCCAGGAACTGTACGGGTCGGCGAAGTACGTGAGCATGCCCAGCGCCTCGTCCACCAGCATGTGCAGGCTCGCCTCCGTGCCGTTGTCCCACGTGCGGTCGACGCGCGCGGCCGGCGGGATGTCCTTGAAGATCTCGTATTCGGCCCTGGCCGTGGCGGACGCGCTCTTGTCGTCGACGAGCCGGGCGAACAGCCTGCGGCTCCTGCGCTCCACCTGCGTGTTCATGCAGCGCCTCGACGGCGCGGCGCCGACCACCGTGTCCGACTCGAAATGGCCGAACCCCTTCCTGGATCCGACCGCCTCGGGCCGGTCCGCGATGGGCACGCGCATCGGGATGCGCGGCCCTTTCGCCTTCCTGCCCTTTTTCCTCGTCCGGCGTTTCCTGCCGCGCGCCAGGTACTGGCGCAGGTCCAGCGCCCGCTGCGGCTTGGCGTAGATCCACTGGCAGAGGCACTCGTGGCTGATCCGCATCGACGGGTCGCCGGCGTACTGGGCCTTCAACCGTCCCTCGATCAGTTCCGGGCTCCACCCCCTGCGCAGCGAGTCCAGCACCCAGGCGCGAAGCCGGTCCGAGTCCATGCGACGCGGCTTGCGGGATCCGCGCCGGCGCAGGTCCGCCTTCCTCTGCGCGGCCAGCGCCGAATAGAACGGACCCGAGGTCCACGGCCCGGTCTTCAGCCGTTTCGGCCGGTAGGGACGGTACGACCCGTTCTCGTTGGACGCGAACCACAGGCCGCGCCTCAGCTCGCGTGACACCGTGGACTTGTCCCGACCGATTTCCTCCGCGATCTTCCGGACGCTCAGATGCTGTTCGCAATGCAGCTTCTCGATCAGGATCCTCTCCTCGGACGACAGGTGCGAATACTGTTGACCCATGAGTGCAACACCTTCTTAAGTTAGAAACTTCGAACACTTCCAACCCTAGACAAGGTGTTGCACTTCTATTTAGAACCCGGGGCGTAAACACGATTGCCTTCAAAGAAGATGGTCGTGACTGTGCTGGAATCAATGTTCGGTGCTATGAAGCGAAGCGTTGGTTGTGTGTCTAAGCTGGCCGCATTGTTGAATGAGTCTCAACTTCGGGGTGTCGTTTTATCGGCTGTGATGTTATTGTGGCGCGACACGCCAGCTTTATAGGCGATGAGTGGTGGCATCAGATGAGTTCGCTTGTACGTCTCCATTCTTTGTTGAAATATGTTATGCAAAGTGTGTAATTGGCATATGAAACTGTCATATTTGATGTGTTGCGTTGCGTTTATGTGAACTTATTTTCATTGTGCATATCGTTATCAATTTGTTATCAAGGACGATCGCGAGTGAAATGCGCTCATTTATATAATGGCTGTTGCATGGCTGCCCTTGAGGGACGTTCCTCTGGCATGGCTTTGCAATGAGCCGCGATGTGGTCGTAACCAACGTGGGATTCGATTGTGCGGCGAAGAAAAAATGATGGGGGGGGGAGTCGCCCTCCATCATTCAGGAAAGGGAACTGAATGGTTTATAACATTCACATATTGCAAACAAGGAAAACCGGTCGTGTGGTTGCTGCTGCGGCTGCATCCGTGCTGTGTTGCATGGGGGCTGTATTTCCAGCGACTATCGGAGTGACTGCGGCGTCGGCCGATGAACCCGTCGAATTGGTCGTCAACGGCGGATTCGAAGACGATCTTAATGGTTGGAAGTCTGGAACGGTGTGGAATAGCTCCGCATCGTCCATTGCCGTCACTGCGGATGATGTGCATGGTGGCAGTGGCGCCTTGAGCGTTACTGATCGTACATCCTCTGATGCTGGTGCAATCCAGTCTCTTGATGGCAAGGTGGAAAAAGGACAGACATATACCGGAAGTATGTGGGTCAAGGCCACGGAAGACGGTGAATTCAATATCACTGTTTGTTCGGGTAATGGTTCCGGATGTGACCAGATTGCGACCGGAACGGCGAAAGCGGGTGAGTGGACACAAATTTCAGGTACTGGAACGTTAGGTGGTAGTGGTGATTTCACCAGTCCCTCGCTGGTGATTGAAAACAAGTATGGCACGAGCAATGCCGACTTCATTGTCGACGACATTTCCGTAACCGGTTCGGATTCTGGTTCCTCATTCGTGCCGCCGACTACGGGTACGGCAACGGCAGCCAAGGCTTTCGGCGACTATTCAAACCCGATTATCGATTATTGGTATGGCGCCGATCCGTGGGCTATGGAATACAACGGACGCGTATATATCTACACTACGGGTGATGGCACTTCTGTGAATGCTGATGGCTCGTTGAATTATGACTATGAATATGACAGTACTGGGCAGATCAAGGACAATTCGTTCGCTCAAGTAAAGACCATCAATGTTCTGTCCAGTGATGACATGGTCAATTGGCGTAATGAGGGTTACATTCGTGTGGCTGGAGAACAGGGGGTGGCCACCTGGGCCAGCAATTCCTGGGCTCCTGCCGTCGCTCATAAGACCATCAACGGTAAAGAGAAGTTCTTCCTGTATTTCGCCAATGGCGGCAGCGGTATCGGTGTGCTGACCTCGGATTCTCCTGTTGGTCCGTGGAAGGACGAAACCGGTGAGCTGTTGATTAAGGGCGGTACTCCTGAATCCGCTGGTGTGGTCTGGCTGTTTGATCCCGCGGTGTTCGTGGATGATGACGGGCAGGGCTACCTGTATTACGGAGGTGGTGTTCCGACAGGCGAGGAAGAACATCCGAACACGGCTCGCGTTATTAAACTGTCCGATGACATGCTGCATACCGAAGGTGAGGCTCAGGTCATAGACGCACCTGCCATGTTTGAGGACTCCGGGATTGCCAAGATAGGTGGTACTTATTACTACTCGTATTGCACTAATTTCAGCCATGACAACGTAATTGATGGTAACACGGTCGGTTACGGCAATATCGCGTATATGACTTCAGACAACCCGATGGGGCCGTTCACTTATCAGGGTGAGATTCTGAAGAATCCGAGCACGTATTTCGGTGTTGGCGGCAACAATCATCACGCGATGGTTCAACTTGGCGACCAGTGGTATATGACCTACCATGCGCAAACGGTGGCAAAGGAATTGATGAACGGCGGTAATCTTGACGCGGCGCATGGCTACCGAAATACTCATCTCGATCCGATTACGGTTAACGAGGATGGTTCCATTGCCGATATTGCAATGACATATGAGGGTCTCTCTTCGGTGAAGAATCTGGACGCGTATCAAGATGGAGGCATTCCAGCTTCCACCATTGCATGGGATTCCGGCATTCAGAACGCATATGACCTGACTTCTGGTGTGCGCGTGGTCGATATGACTACAGACAATTCCGAAGGTCAGAAGCTCAGCAATATTAATAATGGTGAGTGGACGTCTTTGGCGAATGTCGATTTCGGGAATAACGGCGCCTCTTCGCTGACTGTGACTGCAGCTGGCAAAGCCGGAGGCATCCTTGAGATTCGTCTTGATGATCCGGATTCCGAACCTGTGGCTTCTATTTCGATTCCTGCCGGTGATGGATCCGAGTACGCCGATTACACGACCACCCTTGAGGGTGTGACAGGGGTGCATCATGTGGTGTTCTCCTTCAAATCCGATGGTGGTGCGAATGCTCAGGATGAGCTGTACGACATCACTACGTACACTTTCACGGAGTCGCAGGATGAAACTCCTTCGACTCCGGTGGACAAGTCTGATTTGCAGAGCGCAGTGAATGAGAATTCCAGCCTGAACGCTTCCGATTACACGGAAGAGAGCTGGAAGGTGTTTGCTGACGCATTGCAGAAGGCTCAGGCGGTATTGCAGGATGAATCCGCTACTGAACAGCAGGTTCAAGATGCGCTTGCTGCATTGAATAGTGCACGTGCCGGTCTGAAGCTGGCTGATGATTCCACTGATGGCAATGCCGACGGCTCCAATGACACGGATGGCGTGGATTTGGCACAAACCGGTTCCTCTGTCTTGCCTGGTGCTGTGATTGTCGCTTGCTTGGCTCTCACTGGTGTGATCGTAGCGCGAGTGCGTCGCGAGATGCGCTAGTTACCTCTTGGTAATGCGGTCATCCCGTAGCGGCAGCCTCGGGATGACCGCACATGAAACCTAGAACTGGTACTTGTTCAAGCGTAAGTTTTGGCAGTGGTAATGTCCATCACTTATCCATATGCGGGAATGTCTTATCGTCATTCATTGCTGATTTGTGCGGGCATGCTATTGGAATACGCACTCGATGTTGAGTGCTTATCATGAAAGGTTAAAAGACTTATGAATTATTTACGACAAAAAATTACGGCTAGTGCTATCGCGGTGTTGTCGACTTGTGGGTTGATTTTGGCGCCAATGCCGGTCTTTGCGGATGATTCAACGCCATCTTCAACGCCATCGGATGGCAGTTACACCACGACTGATAGCGGTGATGGCACGTATTCCATTCCCATGTTGAACACGGATGTTCCGGATATCAGTGTTATTCGTGTGTCGAAGGACGATCCGAATAACAAAGACGGTCGTGATGTGTATTACATGGTGAGTACCACTATGGAGCTCAGTCCCGGATCTCCAATTATGAAATCCTATGATCTGGTCAATTGGTGGATAGTCACGTACGTGTATGATCGCATTTCTATGAGCGATGCTTCATCCTTGCGCAATGGAGCTAGCTCGTATGGCGAAGGCGAGTGGGCTCCGTCGCTGCGCTATCACAATGGCCGCTTCTACGTGTTATTCAATACGAACAACCTTAATGGCGCTTATATCTACTACACCGATGATATTGAGAATGGTCCTTGGACGAAGATTGCCCTTAATCGGGGATTCCATGATCCGTCATTGTATTTTGATGAGCAAGGGAGCCCTTGGATTATCTCCGGCGTCAACCAATATAGGCTGTCCGATGATTTAACCACGGTGGTGGAGAGCCATGAGAATATCATCTCTGCCGAACAGTTCACTGATGATCTTGGTGAGACTCCTACCGGATTTGAAGGATCTCAGACTTTCAAAATCGGTGATTATTTCTATACTCCAACGATTTACTGGGGCAAAGACGGTCGTACGGTGATGCTGCTGCGCACCACTGATTTGCTTGATGGCTCCAAATACGAAGCCAAAAAGTATTATCTAGGTGCTTTCGCACAAGGTAGCCTTGTTGAAGTCGACAACGGTGATGGCACGACGTCTTGGCATGGATTCTTCTTCCGAGACACATATCCGACCGGACGTATTCCCGGTTTGATTCCTGCAACGTGGGGTGATGACGGATGGCCTGTGTTTGGGGACAATAATCAGGTAAGCGCGTCGGACACCTACGACAAACTGATTGATTTGCCTGCTGATTTGGAGAATCTGGTTCGCCAGCGTTCCCTGGTCAATTCGGACGATTTTGATAATGACGCGCCTCATCAGTCTTATCAGGATCAGGATTGGTGGACTCTGGAGGAGCCTCCTCAGGTTGACGATTCTCTGATTGGAATCGAGCTGGTGGACAATGGCGATTTCGAAAACGGGACTGAATCGTGGACCCCTCAGTGGAATGGTACGCTTACCGCGATTACGGATGGTTCTCTTTCTGGAACCACGAGTCTTGCTGTGACGAATCGTGGCGAATACAATGGCGCTGGCCCGGGTCAATCTATGGATGGAAAATTGCAGCAGGGCGTGACATATCGTGCCAGTGCAACGATTCGATACGACCATGAGATGGACGGCGTCGATTCATCGGCTGTGACTTCCCACCTGTTTTATGTGGCGATTCAATATGCAGACGGCACAATTAATCGTGTGGCCACAGGAACAGTGAAACGTGGGGAGACGACTACTATCACAGGTGAGTTCTCCATCCCATCCGACGCTAATGTGGAAGGTTCCAAACTCATTGTCGAAACCGCGTGGGGTGCGGAAGGCACGTGCATGGATTACGTCATCGACGATATTTCCCTGATCGGTCTTGCTGATGAGAAGGAATATCCGGTCGCCGAAGAATACCAACCCAATGGTTCGAATCTTGATTTGGTATGGGAATGGGGACATAATCCAGATAACCGATATTGGTCTCTCACTGATCGTGAAGGCTGGTTGCGTTTGACCAATGGGCACAAGGTTTCCGCCACGGCCAAATATATGAAAGGCACTTATGGCGACCTGACATATTTTGAAACCGCCCGTAACGTTTTGTCGCAGCGTACCTTTGGCGGATCCATGTCTGTGGAAACCCACATGGATGTCAGTCATATGAAGGATGGAGACACCGCAGGCCTCGCTACATATACCCGTAGTTTTGCCTATGCCGCTGTGCGTCAAGAAAATGGACAGCGAACGTTGGGCGTGGTCAAGCGTGTCTACGACAATGGCGTGAAGGACGCGGACGGTAATATCGTTGACGATACGATTGATCGTGACGCTGAAGAGGCCTTTGTATCGGGCGGCACAGTGACATTGCCAGATGATGCGACCAATGTGTGGATCAAGTCGGACAACACACTGGATAATGCGAGTGGTAAGTTGACGATTCAGTATTGGTACAGTCTGGACGGTAAGCAATGGTCCAAGCTTGGCGACGAGCAGGGGCCGCTGACTTACGATTGGAGCTTGTCGCACTTTAAGGGGTATCGAATCGGCTTGTTCAATTACGCCAAGGAGAATACGGGTGGTTATGTCGATTTTGATTACTATGACTTGAGCGACGTGTTGACTTCTGACGGCAAAGCTGTGGATACGTCTAAGCTGCGTTCGGCCATTGATCAGGCTGACTCTCTGCAGTCTGCGGAATATCCTATGGATGAGTGGGATAAGATGCTCACGCTACTTGATAAGGCAAAGCAGGCGTTGGCATCCGATCCTTCCACGCAAAATGAGGTGGATGCCCCGCAGCGTGCACTGAGTTTGCAGCTCGCGCAATTGGCGGTTGACCGTCAGTCTGGTGATGGCGGAAATCCTGGTGGTGGTGATCAGACCGGTGATGGTGATCAGACCAGTGACGGTAACCAGTCGGGTAACGGCGATCAGACCGGTGATGGCGGCCAGCAACAGTCTTCTACTGCTGATGATAATTCATCTGAACTGTCATCAACTGGTTCGTCCGTAACACCGATGGTGCTGTCTGCAATTGCCCTGATGCTGGCTGGCATCAGTGTCATTCGGATACGCCGCTCTTCGCGCTGAAATATCGCCGCAGCCTGTTGGTTGCAGCGATTGAATGTGCGGAATCAGTGATGTGTCGCAATGGTGGGTTGTGCGAATGCTCGGCAACGTGGATTCGTACAACCCATCCTGTTATGTTGAGACCGCGGCGTGAGACATGGTGGAGCATGACATCGGCGTAGAATGTGCGATTTTGGAAACAAAGGAGCTGGTGTGTGGGCGGCTGGCAGTTTTCATTTCGAATCGACGGCGTTCTCCTGATATCAAGTATGGCTGTGTATCTATGTTGCCGTTATGTGGTGATGTTAGCGGAGTGAGTAATTCGGATATGGTTCGCCCTTATGAACATATGTATGGCTTATGTCGTCCGCCGAAGCATGGTTGCGATTAGCGAAAATCAGGTATTGCGGCGTTATGTCCGGCGCCATGTCATTATCGTATGGCGCACTCACGATACAATACCGTCCTAGCATGGGCGTCGCGGCATGAGACGACGCATTGTGCAGACAGGTGTGGCGTCGAACAACGAACGCGAGGTAAACGTAGATGGCGGTGAATTCCAGCGTGGAGAAACAGCCGGTCGACCAGCAGGCGAGCGGTGAGGTGCAGGCTGAAATCGATACGCGGTCCGATGGTGTTTCGCCCATGCCCAACGATGTTTCCAAACATAACGATGTTTCCAAGCATCCGGTGGCGTCCATTCCCGAATCGACGCTGTCGCTGGCCGATATTGAGCGTAAGCGCTCGCATCCTGCATTGTGGCTGGCTTATGCGCTGCTGGTGATTGCGGCCATTGTGGTGCCGTATTGGTGGGGGCGTGCGATTGCGGTGAACGATACGCAGTGGCTGCTTGATAATTTGAGCGCGCTTGAGCCGCGCGGCGCCGCGTTTGTTGCCTGGACGGTGACGCTGATTGCCGTTTCCGGCCTTGGTCTGCTGGTTGTTGACGCCCATCGGCGCTTGTGGGGCGCGGTTTTTTGTGATTGGCTTGGCGGCGGAGCAACTCATTGCCGGCCTGTGCATTCTGAAAATTGATTTTTGGTATGCGACATATGTGGTGTACGGAGAGTCGTCGGCATTGGCGAATGCGGCGAATCTTGGCATTATTCCAGTTGGTATTGGCGTTGCCGTTTTCGCGGTGCTGTGGGTGGGATTGTTGGTGACGATTAAAAAAGAGTCGCCGTTGAATGTGCTGACGCGCAGTTGGGCGTCGTTTATCTTATTTTTTGTGATTGAGACGATTGCTTTGCTTGTTGTGATGTTTGGCGGCCTGCTGACGTTGGTCTGATTCGTGGTGTCTGGTGCTCCTGTATAATTGACCCTTGGCGTATTTCGCCCGCGGATAGAGAGCGCGCCGGCATCGGGCCGGTAGCACCGCGCAGCAATATAAGGAGGATGCCGTGGCACTGACGGCTGAAGAAAAGCAGGAAATCATCGCTAAGTACGCGACCCATGAAGGTGACACCGGCTCTCCGGAGGTCCAGGTGGCTCTGCTGTCCAAGCGTATCGCCGACCTGACCGAGCACCTCAAGGAGCACAAGCATGACCACCACTCCCGTCGTGGTATGCAGCTGATGATCGGTGACCGTCGTCGCCTGCTTGACTACCTCAAGCGCGTTGACATCAACCGTTACCGTTCCCTCATCGAGCGTCTGGGTCTGCGTCGATAATTGAAGACTTCCGCCCGAGTACCTAGGATGGTGCTCGGGCGTTTTACATATCGCCAGCCAACGGCAACAACGGCAAGAGGGTTAGAGGATAGGCCAGCAGGTAAGGCCGACAAGAGAACCCGAATGAAGGGGTTGACACGAGGAACGACGGCCAAGGGGCCAGTCGAAACAAGGTATGTGACGTCCGCTGAAGAGGACAGTTGCGGTTCAAGCGAGTCGTCGAACCGCAGCACAGTATGTAGGAATAATTAGAAAATTAAAGAAGGAGGAACCCTATGGAGGGTCCCGAAATCAAGGCCGTTGAGGCCGTAATCGACAATGGATCGTTTGGCAAGCGCACGCTGCGCTTTGAGACGGGTCGTCTCGCCCAGCAGGCCGATGGCGCTGTGGCCGCCTACCTCGACGACGATTCCATGATTCTGTCCACCACCACCGCCGGTTCCAGCCCGAAGGAGAACTACGACTTCTTCCCGCTGACCGTCGATGTTGAAGAGAAGATGTACGCTGCCGGCAAGATTCCGGGCTCGTTCTTCCGCCGTGAAGGCCGCCCGAGCTCCGAGGCCATCCTCGCCTGCCGCATCATCGACCGCCCGCTGCGCCCGCTGTTCCCGCACACCCTGCGCAACGAAGTGCAGGTCGTCGAGACCGTGCTCGCCGTGAACCCTGATGACGCTTACGATGTCATCGCCCTGAACGCCGCTTCCGCCTCCACCATGATCTCCGGCCTGCCGTTCGAAGGCCCGGTCTCCGGTGTGCGTCTGGCGCTGATCGACGGCCAGTGGGTTGCCTTCCCGCGTTGGAGCGAGCGTGAGCGCGCCGTGTTCGAGATTGTGGTCGCTGGCCGCGTGATCGAGAACGGTGATGTTGCCATCGCCATGATCGAGGCGGGTGCCGGCAAGAACGCCTGGCACCTCATCTATGACGAGGGTCAGACCAAGCCCGATGAGGAGGTCGTGGCCGGTGGTCTTGAGGCCGCCAAGCCGTTCATCAAGGTGATTTGCGAGGCTCAGGACGAGCTCAAGAAGATCGCCGCCAAGGAGACCAAGGAATTCCAGCTCTTCCCGGAGTACACCGACGAACTGTACGCCCGCATCGACGAGATCGCTCACAAGGATCTGGACGAGGCCCTCTCCATCGCCGAGAAGCTGCCGCGCCAGGACCGCATCCACGAGATCAAGGAGCACGTGCGCGAGGTGCTCGCAGACGAGTTCACCGATATGGACGACGCCGAGAAGGACAAGGAGCTGGGCAACGCCTTCAAGGAACTGCAGCGCCAGATCGTGCGTCGCCGCATCCTGACCGAGGACTACCGCATCGACGGCCGTGGCCTGCGCGACATCCGCACCCTGTCCGCCGAGGTGGACATTGTGCCTCGCGTGCACGGCTCCGCCCTGTTCCAGCGTGGCGAGACCCAGATTCTGGGCGTCACCACCCTGAACATGCTCAAGATGGAGCAGCAGATCGACGCGCTGTCCGGTCCGCAGTCCAAGCGTTACATGCACAACTACGAGATGCCGCCGTACTCCACTGGTGAGACCGGCCGCGTCGGTTCCCCGAAGCGTCGTGAGATCGGCCACGGCGCCCTCGCTGAGAAGGCTCTCGTGCCGGTGCTGCCGAGCCGTGAAGAGTTCCCCTACGCCATCCGACAGGTCTCCGAGGCCATCGGTTCCAACGGTTCCACTTCGATGGGTTCCGTGTGCGCCTCCACGCTGAGCCTTTTGGCTGCCGGCGTGCCGCTGAAGGCTCCGGTTGCCGGCATCGCCATGGGCCTCGTGTCCGGCGACGTTGATGGCAAGCACATCTTCAAGACCCTCACCGATATTCTGGGTGCCGAGGATGCCTTCGGCGACATGGACTTCAAGGTGGCCGGTACTTCCGAGTTCATCACTGCCCTGCAGCTCGACACCAAGCTCGACGGCATCCCCGCCGACATCCTGGCCGCCGCTTTGCAGCAGGCCAAGGAAGCCCGCGCCACGATTCTCGAGGTCATCAACGAGTGCATCGACGGCCCGGCCGAGATGAGCGAGTTCGCTCCGCGCATCATCACCACCTCCGTCCCGGTTGAGAAGATCGGCGAAGTCATCGGCCCGAAGGGCAAGATGATCAACCAGATTCAGGAAGACACCGGCGCTGAAATTGCCATCGAGGATGACGGTACCGTCTTCATCTCCTCCGAGGGTGGCGAGGCTGCTGAGAAGGCCAAGGCCATCATCGACCAGATTGCCAACCCGCACGTGCCCGAGGCCGGCGAAACCTACAACGGCAAGGTCGTCAAGACCACGTCGTTCGGCGCTTTCGTGAACCTCACCCCCGGCACCGACGGCCTGCTGCACATCTCCCAGATCCGCAACCTGGCCAACGGCGAGCGTATTGACGCTGTCGAAGACGTGCTCAAGGAAGGCGACACCGTTGAGGTGATCGTTCAGGGTGTCGATGATCGCGGCAAGATCTCCCTGGCCATTCCTGGTTTCGAGGATCAGGAGAACAACGCCCGCCCGAGCCGTGGCGATCGCGATGACCGCCGTGGCGGCCGTGGCCGTCGCTCCGAGCGCGATGACCGTGACTTCGACGATCGTGACGACCGTCCGCGTCGCCGTCGCTCCGATGACTTCGAGGATGATTACGACGACCGTCCGCGTCGCCGTCGCTCCGATGACCGTGACTTCGATCGCGATGATCGCGATGATGATCGTCCGCGTCGCCGTCGTTCTGCCGACCGTGACTTCGACGATCGCGATGACCGTGATGCTCGCGACTCCCGTGACGATGATCGTCCGCGTCGCCGTCGCTCTTCCGATCGCGATGACCGTGGCGATCGTGATGACC
>OLGN01001115.1_pt1 | contig 16676 bp, 17 predicted proteins | sample 1605941 | NCBI WGS metagenome assembly OLGN01 (sample SAMN03283269) | human gut metagenome | biome: human-associated habitat; material: feces | host: Homo sapiens | place: USA | collected 2013
CGGGTTCTCGCCGTCGGTTATACCTGCGGCGATCGCCCACTGCCGGGCACGCTCAGCCTCGGACAGCTCAGGCTCCTGGCCTGACGGCTGATTGAGACCGTTTGCCGAAATTATGCCGGGGTAATCATAATAGGCCGCATCCAGATCCACGCGCTCGGAGATCCCGGGGACGTTGCCGGTGTCGCTGTACTGCCAGATGCCTCCCGCCTGCGTGGGCTTGTCGTTGAGGTTGGGATTTGCCTGCCACATTGCGAGCCACACGTCATACCTCTTTGCGAGATCCGGGTCAAAATACCGTTTGAGGTAGTCGCTGTTGGTGTAGAGCATCGCGTAATAGCGTGCAGCCTCGATATCCTCGAGGAATGCCCGTGCGAAGCTGCTGGCCATTTCTCTCGTGATCTCGATGCCCAGTTTTGCGGCGTTGTTCACGCTGTCATACTCGAAGTCGAAGGCAACGGGATAGTCGAGCTTGTAGGGAGCTATGGCCTCGAGACAGTATTTCGCCTCGTTGTGGGCCAACTCTTCCGTGTATGCGTATGAGAACCAGTAGACGCCGCAGGGGATGCCGAGGCGGTTGCACTCGCTGATGTTTCGCTTGAACTCCGGGTCTACTCTATTTCGGCCCGAGCCGGCTTTTATCATGGCGAACTCGATACCCGCCGCCTTGACCTTATCCCAGTCGATAGTCCCCTGCCATTCGGATACGTCGATGCCCTTTTTGTATGACATAGCGCCCTCCTCTTTGTCGTCGTCCGTGTCGTCTCCGCCCGTGCCGCCGTCATCCGCGAACCACAGCAGCAGGAAGCTGTACAGGTCGCGCCCGTCGCCCTTCTGGTACGTCTTTCCGTCGTAGCACTGGCTCGAGCCGGAGCCGTCGAGTACCATGCCGTCCACGATGCCGAGGCTCTGCATACGCTCAACTATGCCGTCGAGCGTGTAGCCGCTGGTCGTTACTTCGACCGTCCAGCGCCCCGCTGCATCGACGCCAAACCATGTGCGAAGCGTAGAGAGCGTGACGTTGGACTGCTGCTGCTTGATTACATCGTCGCGCTTCTTGCCACCGACGAGCAGGGGCAACGTGGAGAGGTAATTGTCATTGTCGTCCATCGTTGAGACCATGACGGGTATCTGCCCAGAGTTCCAACCAAAGCCCCAGTCCATCCACTTCTCAGTAGATATCACGGTGCCGTTGACTTTGTAATTGCCGCAGGGGGTAACGGGCTTTGTGTTGTACCAGTGCCCGTTCGTGACTATGAGCTTGCCGGGGTATTTGCCTTTGTGGTCGCCCTCCGCAAGGAGGGCGTGGGTTGAAATCATGCCGACGCCTGGAGCGTAACGGAGACGCTGTGCGTCGCCCTCCGCAAGGAGGGCGTGGGTTGAAATTCGGTATCGCGCATCATGTTCCTGGTGGCCTCGGCCGTCGCCCTCCGCAAGGAGGGCGTGGGTTGAAATACGGTCACAATCACATTCTTCATCGGGGTCTAAGTGCGTCGCCCTCCGCAAGGAGGGCGTGGGTTGAAATGCGGCGGGCTCATTAGAGCCTGGAGACGTGCGCAGTCGCCCTCCGCAAGGAGGGCGTGGGTTGAAATTTCTACAGCAGCGGAAAAAAGACGAATAAACTCACGGTCGCCCTCCGCAAGGAGGGCGTGGGTTGAAATGGAGGTGGTGGATAATGCCGACGCTGCCGCAGGGCGGTCGCCCTCCGCAAGGAGGGCGTGGGTTGAAATGCCTTGGGCTCCGGCGGGACCCGTAGGGCCTGCGTCGCCCTCCGCAAGGAGGGCGTGGGTTGAAATTTCAGCTGGACAACCGTTGGTATACGCCGTCTGCGGCGTCGCCCTCCGCAAGGAGGGCGTGGGTTGAAATGTGGCGATGGTCGTCCAGCTCCCGCCCGAGAGCTGGTCGCCCTCCGCAAGGAGGGCGTGGGTTGAAATAGCATAGCGCATGGCTCGTATCTCTGACGCTGTAGTCGCCCTCCGCAAGGAGGGCGTGGGTTGAAATGCGTGTATCTCCCGGTTGAGCCTGCGCACCGCAGTCGCCCTCCGCAAGGAGGGCGTGGTCGAAATGGCCTGTGGTTACAGACTCTCTTCCTTAGATTAACTGTGGCCCAGAAAAGTAGAAGGACGTATCGGATTTCGTTTCGATACGTCCTTCTTATAAGAACTAAAGAGCCTTTCCCGCCACGTATGTAACCACTGCTGCATGCCCAGGACTTGTCCGGCAGCAGCGGGTGAAACTCATGGTTCGTACGGTACTCATCTTCTTGACCATCTGGCCGCCGACGGAACCGGCCTGGCGGCTCGTGAGGTCGCCGTTGTAGCCCTGCTTCAGATTCACGCCGACCTCACCGGCCGCCTCCATCTTGAAGCGGTTCATGGCCTCGCGGGCGTTCGGGTTTACGAGGTTGTTGCTCCTGGTGGACATCGAATTGCATCTCCTTTTCTCTCTTTTGAGCCTTGGCTCGCTTATATTCTTGCCGCTCTGCCCGCTTATATGCGGGCTTCTTTTATGCAAATTTTAGCGCTCGCGACGTACTTTTCCGGGCCGATTAAATTTTCAATTCTCTTTTCAACTATTTTCGTCCGCAGACTGTCTAATATACAGAGCAGCTGCTCTTCACAACTGCGAAAAGGATGTTCCCTCTCATGGACAAATTTGAATTTGCCCAGCGCTTTCAGGCTGACAAGGCAAAATACTACCGAATTGCCTACTCCTATGTCAAAAACGAGCACGATGCCCTCGACGTCATGGGATAGGCCTCCTACAAGGCGCTGCGCAGCCTCAAAGCACTCAAAACGCCGGAGTACTTCTCCTCCTGGATGACGCGCATTGTCATCAACTGCGCGCTCGACCTGCTGCGGCAAAATTCACGGGTCACTTTCCTCGACGACGCGCTGCCGCCGGAGTCGGAGCCGCCTGACGAGGCCGCTCTGGCGCCGGAGGACTCGCTCGACCTCTATACCGCGCTCGACGCGCTCGGGGAACGGGATCGCGCCTGCGTCATCCTGCACTTCTTTGAGGGTTACACCTACGAAAACGTCTCCCGAATACTCGGGGAGCCGGAATCGACTGTAAAATCGCGCGTTTACAGGTCGCTTGGAAAAATGCGGACGTTCTTGCAGAAGGGAGAGCATTGAGCAATGAACATTGGAAAGGAAAAATACGACGCCATCCCCATCCCCGCCGAGCTCGACGCTGTAATCACAGCGTCGATGCGCCGCGCTGAAAGAGCCGGGCGCCTGCGGAGCCTGAGACGCTTCGCGGCCAGCGCGGCGGCGGTCGTCTGCGTGCTGTTTGCCTGCGCAAACATCATGCCCATCTACACCTATGCAGCGCAGATACCCATACTAGGGAGCATCGTGCAGGTGCTCCAGATAGGCAGCGGCGGCGAGCTTACAGACGGCGCGCAGGGCAAAGTCGAGGACCGGGGCGAGGGCGTACTGCTCAGCTTCGAGGGCGCCTCCGGCGAGCTGAGCGCCGCGCCTCACTACAGCGTTACCCGCTTTTCCGCTCCGAACAGGCTGGAGCTCACGCTCAGTGGCGTGCGGAAAATCGACTTTGACGCGCTCTTTAAGAGCCTGCTCGGCACTGAGGCTGTCCGCGACGCCTACCGCATTATGGTACTCGACGACTCGTCCTACGGCATAGTCATAGTCCTCAACGAGGGCTGGAGCTGTGAGATCACCGAATACTCCGACCCGGGAGCGCTGATGCTGAACTTTATTGAAAGCGCCCCCTCCGGTGAGGATGAAGTATACTACCTCCGCTCCGAGGCCATGACCTATACTGACGAGCTGGGCCTGCTATGCGAGGAGTACCACGCCGAGGCGGCGACGCAGCTGCGGACGCTCAGCGGCGAATACATCGTGACCATAGGCCAGTACGCCACGCGCGCTGAGGCCGAGGAAGCGCTGGCCGCGCTGAACGAGATGCACGGCGAAAGCGGCTTCTTCGTCGCATCCGGCGCACCGGGTGATACGCCCGAAAACTGAAGCCGGTGATCCCGGCGATACGACAAATAAGCAAGGAGAACATCGCCGCCGACGGTGAGACGCTCATCGGCTGCATCTACAGCGCCGAGCTTTTCGGTGAGGAGACTGAGCCCAGCACGGTATACGACGCGGAGGGCAAGGTCAGTTCCGTCTCCATCTACCTCGCCGGCGCCGAAGCCGGCCCCTACGCCGAACGGCTCACCGAACTCTACGGCGAACCCGATGCGGACAGTGCGGGGGAATCCACAGAGTCCGGCAGCTCCTGGGAGGTCTGGAAGACTGAGCACGGGCAGATAAAGCTGCTGCAAAGCTACGGCCTGTGCACGCTCGAAATAACGGCGCCCAGCGTGGGGCTGGGCTAAAAAACAAGGCGCCCCGAGTACATCGGGGCGCCTTATTACGCGCGGGCGCTCACTTTTTTCGCCTGAATATATAGCTCCTGAAAAGTATGACGTTCATCACAATGAAAAACAGGATGAGTATCAGCAGCGTCAGCAGGGGCTTCACCGGGGCGAGGGTCGCCAGCAGCATCATCGGGAAGCCGAAAACTATTGCCGGGAAGTTCTGATACACCAGATTGTCCAGCGCCGGGGTCTTGAACTCGCCGTCTATCTCGCGCAGGAGGATGACGCCGGTGCTGGCCGTGCCGGTCAGCATGCCGTACATGGTGAGGAACTGTTCCTCCACGTACTCAGGAAAGAGCTTCTTCGCCACAAAGTAGTTGTATACATACGTTATCACGAGGCCCACGGCGCCCATGATGAGGATGATGCCCCAGTAATCCTCGAGGACGCTGAAACGTATAGCCGCGATACCCGCGACGACCATGATGTCGAAGAAAAAGTTGCTCGCGCGGGTCATCAGGAAGGCATTGGTGTATTCCTTCTTTATAATGCGCTTTTTCTTCAGCCAGCCCATAAGGAGCTTCACCAGCGTCGCCGTCAGGACGCCCAGCAGGAAGTTGAAGCCGTAGATGACGGATTTCATGCTCGGCAGCAGCAGGCCAAGAACGTCCATGAGCAGGTAGGCCAACAGATATGCCAGCGCGATGAGGGCTATCTGGATGGTCAGCTTGTCGATGCTCTCCTGCATGGGTATCTCGTCGTCGGACTGTATCTGCTCGGAGCGCAGGGCCTTTTCCTCGACCTTCATGAGCTTTATCTTTCCCCGGCGCTTCTGGATATTTAGATGTATAACGCCGCCTATGCTCGCGCTCAAAAAGCCCAGGGCCGCGATGGTAAGGCCGAAGCTCTTGCCGCCGACAAAGCCGAAGTCGTTTTCAAAAATGCCGCCATAGTTGAGCGCCTGACCGGTGCCCTGGCCGTAGCCAAAGGGCAGCAGGATGCCCGCCGCAGGGAAAAAGCCCGAGACCACCAGAGCCGCGACTATCGAGATGCCAAGGCCGGACACCGCCTGGAGCAGATATGTCGAGACGGTGGTCACGCCTGTATTGAATATCTCCACGGTGCGCTTCTTGGTCATCTTTGTGGCCGAGGGCTTGAACGCAGAGGCTATGAAACCCAGCGCAAGGGTGTGATATGTAATGATCTCAAGCGCCTCTGTGCCGTTTCCTCCGAAAAACGCGGTGTCGTACATCACGTCACCCGTGAAATACTTGTACAGTCCCGCGACGACGATGAGGATGCCGCCGCCCAGGACAGAGGCCGGTATCAGCGAGGCCTGAAGGAATTTTATCGTCTTTTTGAGTACATTCGCCGCCAGCAAGCTCATGAGCAGCACCGCCGCCAGATTCAACCCGCTCCATACACTATAATCCCAGAAATTCTCCACTCTTGTCACCTCTGCCCATATTTTTGCTGCGGTAATATATGTTCACATATTTGAGCGCGTTGAAACGCTTGCCGCCCTTTAGCTGATACAGCCTCTCACCGTGATAGATATTGAGTTTGTTCCTCCCCAGGACCGATACCGCGCTCACCTCCCTGAAGGGGAAAACCAGCTCCTCCCCGCTGCCTTCATCTATGACTATCCTGTCGCCATATAGGCTTACGGAGGCATCGCGGCGCAGCAGCGCCTTGCGCTCGTACACTACGACTTCGGAAAGCCGGACACTGTCACGGTACAAAGGTTCTTCCGTCCACTTCGTCAGGTCCAGCGAGCGCACGAACTGTTCCTGATAGTCGTACCAGTCCGTGACGAACTCGAAGGGGAAGGTGAAGCCCACACCACTCAGGCGTTTGTCCTCTCCGTAACTTATCTTCCGGCGGCAGCGCCTGCATTCTATCTCGTTGCCGTGGCTCTCAAACTCCGAGAGCCCGCACCAGGGACAGACGTACATCGCCCGCTCCAGGTATTCCGCCCGCCGCCCCGACTTGTAGAGCCCGTCGGCCACGCCCTCGTCCACTGCGAGGCCCTCCTCGATGATGGCGAGCAGCTCAGACTTTGAGAGTCCGGCGTATTCCTCCGGCTCTATGACCCGCGACACGTAGGCCCGCATCTTTCCGCGGCGGACGACGTCGCTCCAGCGGGGGTGAACGCCATAACCGCCCTCTATTCTCAAGAGGGCGACGGGCAGCTTTATCAGCTTTGCCAGGGAGGCTATGGCAGGGTTCATATACCCTGTCCGGCCGCTGTAGGTGCGGTTCCCCTCCGGCGCGATGGCGATAGTGCCCCCTTCCTTTGCCACGCGGACGCAGTTTTTGACCGCCGCTACGTCCGAGGTCTGTTTCTTGATGGGTATCGGCGCGACAAGCCAGCGCAGCAGCGACGATATCCAGCCGTTTGAGAAAAGGTCCTCGCTCGCTACATAGTACACCGGTCCCCGGAAGGTCATGCCTACGAAAAACTGGTCGAAAGCCGTCTGGTGGTTCATGAGGATGAGATACGCCCTGTCCCCCTGCTCTCTGAATGGCTCTATCTTTATATTGTATTTGAGCTTTGTATAAGGATACAAAACCGCATACGCTATGTTCCTCACGACCCGATGCCGCGGTCTGAGCCACGGCACCCGCTCTTTCTTCTGTCTATCCTGCTCCATCCTGCATACACATCTCCCCTTGCAGTCCCGGCTCCCCCCAGGGCTGCGGATCTCCGATTTAGTTTAATACCTAATTATATATAATAACACAGCATGGTGTTCAATTACAAGAAGTTGGAGGACGTGGCGGCGCGCAAATCTTTGTACTTCTCAAATATCAATTTTGTGCCAATCGCCGATTAGAGGCAAAAAAATCGCCCCAAACTGAAATCTGGGGCGATTCTTTTCAGCTTGTTTTCAGTTTTGGCCGCCGCGCTGCTCCACGAGGCTCTTGGCAAGATATTCTATCATGCTCCTACGGGTAAGGATGCCGCAGAGGGCTCCGCGGCCGTCCACAATGGGAACGAAGTTCTGGTTCAGCGTCGCCTGCACCGCTTCGCGGAAGTCGGCGTCGATGGGCAGGGCCGGGCAGAAGTCGCGCCGGACTATGCCGCTTATGCGGAACTGCTCCTGCGCCCTGGGGTCCGTCGTGCCCGTGGCCAGGATATGGCGTAGGAAGTCGCCCTCCGTCACGCTGCCTATATACTGCTCGTGCTCGTTGAGCACCGGTATTGCCGTGTATCCGTGTACCGTGAAGCGCTCCAGCCCCTGGCGCACCGTGTCGTTCTCGTGCAGGAACACCGTCGAGACCTTAGGTATCATGACCATTGCAATATTCATGCGCAAACCTCCGATTTTTCTTGCTTTCCGTCACCATTATACCAGACCCGCCGGGAAGGGCAAGCAAATGCTATTGTACAGGCTGCAAATTTTGCGCTATAATGTGGGCAGATCGCTCGTCGGGAAGGATAGGAACGGATGAAGAGGCTGGTTATCGGTATACTTGCGCACGTGGACTCGGGCAAGACCACACTCAGCGAGGCGCTGCTCTACCGCGCAGGCGCGCTGCGGAAGCTCGGGCGCGTGGACCACCGGGACGCCTTTCTCGACACGGACGAGCTTGAACGCGCCCGGGGCATCACCATCTTCTCCAAGCAGGCGGTCCTGAGCCTGCCCGGGGCCGAGCTCACGCTGCTCGACACTCCCGGACACGTCGATTTCTCCGCCGAGGCGGAACGCACGCTCCAGGTGCTCGACTGCGCCGTGCTTGTGGTCAGCGGCACTGACGGCGTGCAGAGCCACACGGAGACGCTCTGGCGGCTGCTGGAACGCTACGGCGTCCCGGTCTTTATCTTCGTCAACAAAATGGACCTTGCCGGCGCCGACCGGGACCTGCGCCTGGCCGAGCTGCAAAGCCGTTTCGGCTCCGGCTGCATAGACGTCTCCGACCCGGCCTCGGCAGAGGAGCTTGCCCTGTGCAGCGAGGAGCTGCTTGAGACGGTAACTGAGGGCCGGGAGCCGACGGACGAAGAGCTCTCGCGGGCCGTGGCACGACGTGAGCTCTTCCCCTGCTTCTTCGGCTCGGCGCTGAAGCTCGATGGCGTGGACGAGCTGCTCGACGCCCTGCCCCGGCTCTCCCCTGCCCTGCCTGAGCGGGAAGACTTCGGAGCGAGGATATTCAAAATAACCCGCTCTGGGGACGGGCAGCGCCTCAGCTGGCTCAAAGTAACCGGCGGAGTGCTGCGCGTCAAGGCCGAGCTCGCCTCCCGGCCCGACGCCCGCCGTCCCTGGCGCGCCAAGGCCGATCAACTCCGGCTCTACTCCGGCGCGAAATACAAACTGCTGGACTCCGCGCCGGCAGGCACGGTCTGCGCCGTCACGGGCCTGGCCAGGAGCCGCCCCGGCGAGGGCCTGGGCTTTGAGCCCGATGCCGAGGCCCCCGCGCTGGAGCCTGTGCTGAGCTATCGGGTGCTGCTGCCCGAGGGCTGCGACGCGCAGACGGCGCTCCGCCAGCTCCGGGAGCTGGAACAGGAGGACCCGGCCCTCCACGTCGTCTGGGACTCGCGCCTGGGCGAGGCGCACTTGCAGCTCATGGGCGAGGTGCAGCTCGAAATCATGCAGAGCCTCATAGAGCGGCGCTTCGGGCTCAAGGTCGGCTTCGACGAGGGCGGCATCCTCTACCGCGAGACGATCAGCGCCCGCGTCGAGGGCGTTGGCCACTTTGAACCGCTCAGGCACTACGCCGAGGTCCACCTGCTGCTTGAGCCCGGGCCGCGGGGCAGCGGCGTGCAGCTTTCAGCCGACTGCCGGGAGGATGAGCTGGCCGCGAACTGGCAGAGGCTCATACTGACGCACCTGGCCGAGAGATCTCACCTCGGCCCGCTCACCGGCGCGCCGCTTACGGACGTGAAGATAACCCTCCGCTCCGGGCGCGCGCACCCGAAGCACACGGAGGGCGGGGACTTCCGCCAGGCGACCTACCGCGCCGTGCGCCAGGGCCTGCGCTCGGCGGCGGCGAGAGGCGGCTGCGTCCTGCTGGAGCCCTGGTACGAGTTTACGCTCCGCCTGCCGCAGGAGGCCGTAGGCCGCGCGCTGGCCGACATGCCCCGGCTCTGCGCCGAGTTTGAGCCGCCTGAGACGGAGGCCGAGGGTACGGTCATCCGCGGGCGCGCGCCGGTCTCGGAACTGCGGGGCTACGCGCGCGAACTGGCCGCTTACACGCGCGGGCGCGGCACTCTCAGCTGCCTGCCCGCAGGCTACGCTCCCTGTCACAACGCCGAGGCCGTCATCGCTGCCTCGGGCTACGACGCGGACGCCGACACGGAGAACACGGCCGACTCCGTCTTTTGTAGCCACGGCGCGGGCGTGCTCGTCCGCTGGGACGAGGCCCCGGCGCGGATGCATCTGCCGAGCATATTTGCCCGCGAGGAGCGCATTTCCCGGGAAGAGCCGGAGCAGCGCGCCGCGCGCGCGGCGGACTACCGGGGCATGCTCGCAGCGGACAAGGAGCTCATGGCCATCTTCGAGCGCACCTACGGCCCCATCCGGCGCGACAGCGTCCAGGCCATGCGCCCGGTGCGCCGCCCGGAGCAGCCTTCCACCTCCCGCCGCGCGGCCAGGCCCGGCCCGCAGGGGCCGGAGCACCTGCTGGTGGACGGCTACAACGTCATCTTCGCCTGGGACAGCCTGCGCGAGATAGCCGAGGGCAATCTCGACGCCGCGCGCGGGCGGCTCATGGACATCCTCTGCAACTACGCTGGCTACCGCAAGATCGTACCCATCCTCGTCTTTGACGCCTACAAGGTCAAGGGCGCGGAGCGCGAGGTGGAAAAATACCACAACCTCTACGTCGTATACACCAAAGAGGCCGAGACGGCGGACATGTACATTGAAAAGACGACGCACGAGATCGCGAGGGAGTATCCCACGCGCGTCGTCACCTCGGACACGACGGAGCAGCTTATAATCCTCGGCGCGGGCGCTACGCGCGTCTCGTCCCAGAACTTCGAGGAGGAGGTCCGCGCCGTCGAGGCCGAGATAAGGCAGTACCTGACGGAAAAGCAGGCCCCGTAATGCAAAAAAGCCGCCCGATGGGCGGCTTTTTGCGCTCGTTTCAGACCTCGTAGCCCTCGACGACACGGTTGAAGCTGTAGTCCGGCGTTGGGAACTGGCCGGAGAGCGCCTCCTCGTGGAAGGCGTTCAGGCCCTCTACCATCGCGCGGCGGATGTGGGCGAACTGCTTGACGAAGCGGGGCGTGAAGTCGCCGTACATATCCAGCAGGTCGTGCGTAAGCAGCACCTGGCAATCGACGTACGGCCCCGCGCCTATGCCCAGGATGGGAACGCCCACGGCCTCGGTCACGGCCTTGGCGACGCCGCTCGGTACGCACTCAAGCACGATGGAGAAGACGCCCGCCGCCTCCAGCGCCTTCGCGTCCGCGACGAGCTTTGCCGCGCCCTCCGGCGTGCCGCCCTGCATCTTGAAGCCGCCGAAGCTGGAGGCCGACTGCGGCGTCAGGCCGATGTGGCCCATGACGGGGATGCCCACCTCTACCATGCGGCGGATGGTCTCTGCCATGGCCGCGCCGCCTTCCAGCTTGACGCAGTCGCAGTTCGTCTCCATGAGGATGCGGCAGGCGCTGCGTATGGCCTGCTCAGGACTTTCCTGATAGCTGCCGAAGGGCATGTCGCCCACGACGAAGGTGTCCGGCGCACCCTTAACGACGGGGCGGATGTGGTGTATCATGTCGTCGAGCGTGACGCCGACGGTGGTGTCGTAGCCCAACATTACCATGCCCAGCGAGTCGCCCACGAGCACGACCTCCGTCTCGCTCTCGTTTACGATGGAGGCCGTGGTGTAGTCGTAGGCCGTGACATAGGTAAACTTGCGCCCCTCCTGCTTGTATTTCTTGAAATCCGGTACTGTCATCTTTTTCTTTGACATGCTGTCGTCTCCTTTCCTCTTTGAGCTCTGCTCCGACTACAAGCATATACGCAAAAAGCGCTTTTGTATAGCTATTTTTTGCCGCACAGCGGAACGGGAACAAAGGCAGCGGTTTTGCTGTCTTTAATACGGGCTTATAACGCTGACACATTGGAGGTGTTACGCTTGAAAAGACAAGCCGCTGCATTACTTATGGCGCTGGGGCTTTTGACCGCGCTGGCGGGCTGCGGGACGCGGGAGGCGGAGGTCTCGGCTTCGCCGGAGCCGACGCCAACTGTCACGGCCGCGCCTGCGCCAAGCGCCTCGCCCGAGCCGCTGGAGACTCCCGAGCCTTTTGACGGCACCATCTTCGTCAGCTGCGAGCAAAGCGGGCTCGCCAACACCTACGAGGGATACATAGTGCTCAAGGCGGACGCCCTGCTGCCCACGGTCAGCATCGAGGGCCGCGACGAGGCCGCCAAGGCAATAACCGATGCCCTGCAAGGCGCGCTCGAAGCCACTGAGGAGAGCACGCGTGAGGCCTACAAGGCCGCCTGCGAGGCCTTCGACGCCCTGGACGAGGCCGGGCGCGAGACCTGGCTCGCCCACGGCTGGAGCAGCAGCGGGACGGTCACCCGGGGCGACGGCACTGTGCTCAGCCTACTCTGCCGGACCTATTCCTACTCCGGCGGCGCGCACGGCAGCTACGACTACTTCGGCCAGACCTTCAGCACCGTCACCGGCGAGGCCATCTCGCTCGACGAGCTTGCGACAGACCCCGCCGCCCTGCGCGAAGCGCTGACAGAAGCCATTCTGGCCGACGCAGGGGAGGACGAGGAGGAGCTTTTCGACATTGAGGGCTTCACCGAGCGCGTCTTCGACACCGACGCCTGGTATCTCACGGACGACGCACTCGTCATCTTCGCCCAGGTGGGCGAGGTGGCCGCGGGCGCGCGGGGCAGGGTCGATTTCGCCGTGCCCTATGAGGAGCTGGGCGGCCTTATCCGCGCCGAGTATCTGCCCGACGGCCCGCACAGCGGCGGCAGCGGCGGGCTCACCATCGACTTTGCCGACGAGGCCGACGAGAGCGAGCCGCTCGCCTCGGTCGTCGTCCTGCCCGCCTCAGAGGACGCGCAGTACCTTGTGAAATGCCGCGTCACTGCGGTGGCGGACATGGGCTCCATCTCCCTGCGCAGCTCGACCCTCGCCGCAGGCGACGCGCTGGTGCTCTACGATACAGGCGGAGAGTATTTCTGGATAAACCGCCTGCCCAAGGGCGAGTTCATCGACCTCAGCCTGGTCTTCTACGACACGCCGCACTACTGCCTCGTCCTCCAGGACGGCACGGCGCTCCAGATCGCCCAGAGCGGCGAGGATGGCTCCCTGCTGCTCTACGAGGCCGAAAGCTGAACCGGAAAAACGGGCCGCGCCCCCCGGGCGCGGCCTTTTTGCGCGCTTTGTCGAATTCCGCCTTGCAGGGCGGGCGCGGCTGGTATATAATTACCTTTGTATTGGCTATGCTTTCCTGTGATGCCAAATCTGACGGTACGGAGCTTATATATGGTATTTTCCAGCCTCATCTTCCTTTACGCCTTTTTGCCCCTCTCGCTCCTGGTGTACGTGCTGTGCAGGGGCAGGGAGGCAAAAAATATGTCCCTGCTGGTCTTTTCCCTCATTTTCTATGCCTGGGGCGAGCCGAAATACGTCCTGCTGCTCATGTTCATGTCCCTCTGCTCCTGGTTCTGCGCGCTGAGGGTAGAAAAGGCGGACTCGCAGGGGCGCAGGAAGCTCTGGGTCGCCGTCTCCTGCGCCATAGACATCGCGCTCATCGGCTTTTTCAAGTATGCGGGGCTCGTCTGCTCCGTCTTCGGGCAGGTGCCGGAGTTCGTCGCGAACATAGCTCTGCCCATAGGCATCTCCTTTTACACCTTCCAGCTGCTCACCTACGTCGTGGACGTCTACCGCGGCGATGCCGAGGCGCAGCCGAGCTGTCTGAACGTCCTGCTCTACGCTTCGCTCTTCCACCAGTGCGTGGCGGGGCCTATAGTGCGCTACAAGACCATCGCGCACGAGCTCTTTGTCGAGCGAGACAGCCGGGACATCCTGCCCGGCATCAGCCGCTTCACCGTCGGACTGGCGAAAAAGACCCTGCTCGCCAATCCCTGCGGCGCGCTGGCTGATCAGCTGCTGCTGACGACGGACGCGGCCTCCAACGCCTCGCTCTTTTCGGAGAACCTCGCCTCGCTCTCGGGCCTCTCGGCCCTCGGCGCCTGGGTGGGCGTCGCGGCCTTCATGATGCAGATCTACCTCGACTTCTCCGCCTACTCCGACATGGCCATAGGCATGGGCCGGATGCTCGGACTGCACTACCTGGAAAACTTCGACTACCCCTACCTCTCCAAGACCGTAACGGAGTTCTGGCGGCGCTGGCACATCTCCCTCGGCACCTTCTTCCGCGACTATGTCTACATCCCCCTCGGCGGGCGTCAGTGCTCCAAGGCGCGCTCGGTGCTCAACCTCTTCGTCGTCTGGGCGCTCACCGGTCTCTGGCACGGGGCGCACTGGAATTTCGTACTCTGGGGGCTCTATTTCTTCGTTTTCATCCTCACAGAGCGCCTTTTCCTCAAGCGGCTCTTTGAAAAGCTGCACATCCTGCCGCACATCTACCTGCTCTTCGTCGTGTTCACGGGCTGGATACTCTTCCACTTCACGGACGTGCGTCTGGGCTGGACGGTATTCCTCGGCCTCTTCGGCGCGAACGGCAACGCGGGCACGGACTTCGTCTCCGTCACGCTGCTCCGCAACAACGTCTTCCTTCTCGCCGTCTCCGCCATCGCCTGCACGCCGCTCGTAAAGACTATGGCAAACGGCGCGGCAAGGCGGCTCCGGCGGAGCCGGGCCGGGACGAGGCTGCACGACTTTGCAGCCTACGTCCTCTTCCCCATTCTCCTGCTGCTGCTCTCCACGGCCTCGCTCGTGGGCGACAGCTACAACCCCTTCATCTACTTCCAGTTCTGAGGTGCGTGAATGAGCCGAGACGACAAGAACAAGTCACCCCGCGCGAAGCGGCGCGAGGATTTAAAGCGCAGGCGGCGCCTTGCCATGCCCTTTTTCACCCTGCTCTTTGCGCTCGCCATAGTCGCCTTCATCATACCCCTGCGGCCCACGGAGTCTGCCAGCGAGAAGCGCAAGCTCACAGAGTTCCCCGAGTTTTCCGTGGACACGCTGCTCTCGGGCGAGTACTTTGACGGCATCGGCCTGTGGTTTTCGGACACCTTCCCCTTCCGCGACTACTGGCTGGCTGCCTCCGCGCGCCTGGGCGAGCTGCACGGGCTGAACGACGTCGTCATCTATGGCGAAATTGGCGAGGCGGATGAGCTGCCACCGGCGGACGAGACGCCCGCCGCCTCCGCGGAGCCGACGCCCACGCCCGAACCCACTCCGACCCCCGCTCCCACGCCTACGCCTACTCCCCCGCCGACGCCCGAGGTGGTGCTCACCTCCCCGCCGGAGGAGTCCGTCGAGCACTGGGGCGGCCTGGAGGTGGACGACGAGACGGAGGTCATCTACGGCAACGTCCTGCAAATCGGCGACGCCGCCTTCGCCTACTACGGCTTCTCGCAGTACGGCTCCGACAGGCACGTGAAGCTCGTGAACTCCTGCGCCGAGATGCTCGAACAATACGACGCGAAGCTCTACGACATCCTCATACCGACGAGCGTCGGCGTCGTCGTCTCCTCCGAATACATGGAGAAGCTCAAATGCACCGACCAGGGGCAGACCATCAGCTACATCTTCTCCCAGGAGAGCGACAAGGTGCAGAAGGTAAACGTCTTCAACACGCTCATAGAGCACAACGACGAGTACCTCTACTTCCGCACCGACCACCACTGGACGGCCCTGGGCGCCTACTACTCCTACGAGCAGTTCTGCGCCGTCGCGGGCTTCGAGCCCGTACCGTTGGAGGACTTCGAGGAGCTGGACATGGGGCCTTTCCTCGGCTCCTTCTACGGCAGCTGCTCACAGAGCTCCAAGCTGCGCGAGGACAACGTTCTCGCCTACGATCCGCCGGGCGACATCAGCATGACCATCACGAAGGACAACGGCAGCTCCTTCCCCTGGCCGGTGCTGACGGATATGTCCAAGTCGAGCATCTACTCGAAGTACATGACCTTCCTGGGCGGCGACCACCCGCTCGTCACCATCACGAACAACGACCTTCCGGACGGCCCCAACTGCGTCGTCATCAAGGACTCCTTCGGGAATCCCTTCGCGCCCTACCTGAGCCAGCACTACCACAACGTCTACGTCATCGACTACCGCAAGTACAGCGAGATGACCCTGAGCTATTTCGTACAGTACTACGACATAGACGACGTGCTGCTCACGGAGAGCCTGGCAATGGCCCAGGGCAGCGGGACGCTGGACCTGCTGGAATGGTTCTGCAAATAACTTGAAAGGAAGAAGTAGACATGTCCATTGAGAGAGGGCGCGCGTATTTCCGTCAGTTCGGCATGGAGGACCGCGTCATAGAGTTCGCGGTCTCCAGCGCCACGGTGGAGCTTGCGGCCAAGGCCCTGGGCGTCGATGGCGCGCGGATAGCCAAGACCCTGTCCTTCAAAAAGCCGGAGGGCGGGGCGCTGCTCATCCTCGCCGCCGGCGACGCGAGGATAGACAACCACAAGTTCAAGGAGAAGTTCCACTTCAAGGCCAAGATGCTGACCGCCGACGAGGTGCTGGAGCTGGTCGGCCACCCGGTGGGCGGCGTCTGCCCCTTCGGCATCAACGAGGGCGTGGACGTCTACCTGGACGAGAGCCTGAAGCGCTTCGAGACCGTCTACCCCGCCGTCGGCAGCGGCGCCAGCGCCATCGAGCTCAACATGGACGAGCTCTGGAAATACTCCAACGCCCTGGAGTGGATAGACGTCTGCAAACTGCCTGAGTGATATAAAAACCGCCGCCCGGCCGGGCGGCGGTTTATTCATGCCTCGATATACAGCTCCTCCGTGCGTCTCTGCGCCTCCATGAGCAGCCGCGCCGCCTCCAGCGGCTCGCCTGCCTCCAGCTTCCTGAGCGCATCCGTAATCGCGTTGAAAAGTATGTGGTACAGCCTCTCAAAATCCGGCATCTCTCCTGCCTCCCGAACATGTTTTGACGTCTGATTGACGTCATAACTGCATATTAACACAATTCACACATAAAATGAACATAAATTGTGTGTAATATGAGGTTATTTTATGGCAATCAAGAGTTTGACGATAAGAATAGACGACACGCTGCTTGACAAGCTCCACGTCGTCGCCGATTACGAGGGCCGCTCCGCCAACAGCCAGGTGCTCATCCTCATCCGCAACTGCGTCAGGGAGTATGAGAAGGAAAACGGGGAGATCGAGACCAAGCGCTGAGCCGGGCGGCGCCATACAAAAAACGAAAAGCGCTTCGCCTG
>OLGN01001134.1_pt1 | contig 16439 bp, 12 predicted proteins | sample 1605941 | NCBI WGS metagenome assembly OLGN01 (sample SAMN03283269) | human gut metagenome | biome: human-associated habitat; material: feces | host: Homo sapiens | place: USA | collected 2013
GTAGGGACTCATCTTCGCCCGACTTGGGGCAGGGGCTGGGAGCGGGTCGCATCATATCCATATGGTTATCACACGGCCATTATTGCACATCCTTGAGGTATCGTCAAGATAGCTATATGGATATCAGGAGGCGCGTGATGGCGTATTACAGGAGAGTGCGGGAGCTCAGGGAGGACCATGACCTGACGCAGAGAGAGGTTGCGGCGCAGCTGGGGATGTCGCAGCCGCAGTACTTCAGATACGAACAGGGCTATCGCGACCTGCCCACGGACATACTCGTGGCGCTGGCAAAGCTCTATGACACCTCAGCCGACTACATCCTCGGCCTCACTGACGACCCTAGGCCGAGGAGGTGAGGACGCAAAACCGCAAAAAAGAGCCCTCCGGAAGCTCCGGAGGGCTCTTTATCATGCTGTAAGCTTACGCGCGGGGGTTCTTGATCTGCGCCTGGGCAGCGGCCATGCGGGCGATGGGCACGCGGTAGGGGCTGCAGGAGACGTAGTCGAGGCCGACGCGGTGGCAGAAGTCCACGCTGCTCGGCTCGCCGCCGTGCTCGCCGCAGATGCCGAGGTGGATGTCCGGGCGGGTGGCGCGGCCCAGCTTGACGGCCATGTCAACCAGCTTGCCGACGCCGACCTGGTCAATGCGCTCAAACGGGTCGTTGTCGAAGATCTGCTTCTCGTAGTAGCTGGGCAGGAAGCTGCCGGCGTCGTCACGAGAGAAGCCGAAGGTCATCTGGGTCAGGTCGTTGGTGCCGAAGGAGAAGAACTCGGCCTCCTTGGCGATCTCGTCCGCGGTGAGGGCCGCGCGCGGGATCTCGATCATGGTGCCGACGAGGTACTTGAGGTCGCTCGACTTCTCGGCCTTCACAGCCTCGGCGGTGGCCTTCACGATGTTGGAGACGTACTTGAGCTCCTTGAACTCGCAGGTCAGCGGGATCATGATCTCGGGGACGATGTCGTAGCCGCACTCGTTCTTGACGTTGATGGCGGCCTCGATGATGGCGCGGGTCTGCATCTCGGCGATCTCGGGGTACTTGACGGGCAGGCGGCAGCCGCGGAAGCCCATCATGGGGTTGTTCTCGTGCAGGCTGAGGATGGTGCCCTTGACGTAGTCGAAGGTGAGGCCCATCTCGTCGGCCAGGGCCTTGATGTCCTCATCGGCGGTGGGCAGGAACTCGTGCAGGGGGGGATCCAGCAGGCGGATGGTGACCGGGCGGCCCTCCATGGCCTTGAAGATGCCCTCGAAGTCGCCGCGCTGCATGGGCAGCAGCTTCGCGAGAGCGGCGGCGCGGTGCTCCACGTCGGTGGAGAGGATCATCTCGCGCATGGCCGGGATACGGTCAGCGTCGAAGAACATGTGCTCGGTACGGGTCAGGCCGATGCCCTCGGCGCCCAGACGGACGGCGTTGGCCGCGTCGCGCGGGGTGTCGGCGTTGGTGCGGACGTGCAGCTTGCGGATGCTGTCCGCCCAGCCCATGACGACGGCGAAGTCGCCGCTGATGGTGGCGTCCACGGTGGGGATGGCGCCGACGTAGACGTTGCCGGTGTTGCCGTCGATGCTCATGACCTCGCCCTCGTTGACGCGGATGTCGCCGATGGTGAGATACTTCTCATCCTCGTGGATGCGCAGCGCGCCGCAGCCGGCGACGCAGCAGGCGCCCATGCCGCGGGCGACGACGGCCGCGTGGCTGGTACGGCCGCCGGTGGCGGTCAGGATGCCCTTCGCGGCGGCCATGCCCTCGATGTCCTCGGGGCTGGTGAAGCTGCGGACGAGCAGGGTGGGGCCGTTCTTGGCGTGCTTCTTGACGTCCTCGGCGGTGAAGTACACCGCGCCGCAGCCGGCGCCGGGGCTGGCCGCGAGGCCGGTGGCGACGGGCTTGGCGTTCTTCAGGGCCGCCTCGTCAAAGCGGGGGTGCAGCAGGGCATTGATGGAGTTGGGGTCTATCTTGAGCAGCGCCTCTTCCTTGGTGCACAGGCCCTCGTTCACCATATCGACGGCGACCTTGAGGGCGGCCTGCGCGGTGCGCTTGCCGTTGCGGGTCTGGAGCATGTAGAGCTTGCCCTGCTCTATGGTAAACTCCATGTCCTGCATATCCTTGTAGTGCTTTTCGAGGTTCTTCGCGACGGCGGCGAACTGGTCGTAGGCCGCGGCGTTGGTCTCGTGGAGCTGATCAATGGTCTGGGGGGTGCGGATGCCGGCCACGACGTCCTCGCCCTGGGCGTTCATCAGGAACTCGCCGTAGAGCTTGTTCTCGCCGGTGGCGGGGTCGCGGGAGAAGGCGACGCCGGTGCCGCAGTCGTCGCCCATGTTGCCGAAGACCATCATCTGGACGTTGACGGCGGTGCCCCAGGAGCTGGGGATGTCGTTCATGCGGCGGTAGGCGATGGCGCGCTCGTTCATCCAGCTGCCGAAGACGGCGCGGACGGCGGCCATGAGCTGGACCTTCGGGTCGGTCGGGAACTCGACGCCGGCAAGCTCCTTGTACAGGACCTTGAAGCGCTCGACCATCTCCTGCATGTCCTCGGCGGTGAGGCCGGCGTCGGTCGCAACGCCGCGCTTCTCCTTCAGCTCGTCCATGATGGCCTCGAACTTCAGGCGGTCATAGCCCATGGCGACGTCGGAGAACATCATGATGAAGCGGCGGTAGCTGTCGTAAGCCCAGCGGACGTTGCCGCTCTTGGCGGCCAGGGTGGCGGCCACGTCGTCGTTGATGCCGAGGTTCAGGATGGTGTCCATCATGCCGGGCATGGAGGCGCGGGCGCCGGAGCGGACGGAGACCAGCAGCGGGTTTTCCTTGTCGCCGAACTTCTTGCCGACGAGAGCTTCCATCTTGGCGAGGTACTCGAAGATCTCAGCCTCGATCTCGGGGGCGATCTTCTCGCCGTCCTCATAGTAGCGGGTGCAGGCCTCGGTGCTTATGGTGAAGCCCTGGGGGACCGGCATGCCGATGTTGGTCATCTCAGCCAGGTTCGCGCCCTTGCCGCCAAGGAGCTCGCGCATGTTGGCGTTGCCCTCGGAAAACAGGTAAACGTACTTTTTGCTCATCCTTCAACGTCCTTTCAGATTTATATGAAGATTTGACTAAGCGAAGTGTTTTGACACGATTCAGACGTATCATACAACCCGTGGAAAGTATATCATCATTTTCTGCCCAGTTCAAGTAGAATATTACAGTATTTTTATAGGTTCTTTCAGTGTTTTTGTAAAGTTTCCGTTAATATATCGCCCAGGGCGTCGGCCAGGCGGGCGAAGTCGGCGGCGGAGAGGGTCTCGCCCCTGGCGCCGGGGTCTATGCCGGCCCGCTCCAGGGCGGCGGGCGCGAGGGGGCCGTACTCGCCCAGGCCGCTTCCGAGGGCGTTGCGTAGGGTCTTGCGCCGCTGGGCGAAGGCGGCCTTCACGCAGCGAAACATGAGCGCCTCGTCGCGCACGGGGCAGGGCGGCGCGGACCGGGGGCTGAGGCGCACGACGCTGGAGGTGACCTTCGGCCGGGGCATGAAGCACTCGGGCGGCACGTCGAAGAGCCGCTCGGCCTCGCAGTGCCAGCCGAGATAGACGCTGAAGGCCCCGTAATCCGCCGTGCCGGGCGCGGCGGCGAGCCTGAGCGCCACCTCGCGCTGTATCATGACGGTGATCGCCTCGAATATGCCCGCGTCGATGAACTTGGCGAGCAGGGGCGTCGTCACGTTGTAGGGCAGGTTCGCGCAGACGCGGCAGCGCATGCCGGGGAAGCGCTCCCGCAGCAGCGCGGGCAGGTCGAGCTTCAGCGCGTCGCCGGGGACGACCTCTGCGTTCGGGTATCCAGCGAGCGTCTCGGCCAGGACGGGCAGGAGGGCGCGGTCGAGCTCCACGGCCGCGACGCGCTCCGCCCTCTGGGCGAGCTCGGCGGTGAGGCAGCCGACGCCGGGGCCGATTTCGAGGACGGCGAGGCCCTCCGGCCCGCCCTCGCAGCCGGCCTCGGCTATGCGCCGGGGGACGGAGGGCTCTATGAGGAAGTTCTGTCCCAGGCTCTTGGAAAAGCGGACGCCGTGCCTGTCCATAAGCTCTTTGATGTCGCTCGGGCTGGTCAGACGCACCTTGCCCTCCTTGCCGCGCCTATCGCTGTTGCACAGGCGCTGTGCTCCGGGATGAGGAAGTCCTTGCCGTAGACCCTCTGAAACTTGGCGAAGTTCGCCCTGGAGGGCTCCGTGCCGGCGAGCGCGCCTATGACGGCGACGCCCGCGGCCCCGCTGCTGGTGCAGGCCAGGAGGCTCATCGTGCCTATTATCTGCAAAACGAGGTTCGCGACGCCCGCGGCCCAGTCGGCGTCCGTGGCCGTGGGGTCGAGCCTTGCGAGGTTCGAGGCGGTTATCTCGGGGTCGAGGATGCCGTAGCTCTCGACGAAGTCGCCTATGAGCAGGTCCACCCTGCCGCAGTCGCCGCGCATGGCGAGCCGGTCGAACTCCCTCATGTCGGAAAGGCCGAGGAGCTTCACGGCCAGGCCCTTGAGCGTGCCGCCGCCGACTCCAGTGCCGCACAGGTGGATATACCGTCCGCCCTTGGCGTGGACGAAGGCCGTGCCCGTGCCTATGCTCGCGACTATGAGGTCGTCGCGCCCCGTGAGCCAGCAGGCGCCCTCGCCTATGGCCTCAGGTTCCGGTATGTACTTCACCGGTGCGCCGAGCCGCTCGAGGCCCGAGTTCTTCGCCGAGAGGCCCGTGAGCGCGATAAGCTCCGCGCCCGCCGCGTCGAGGCCCAGCCGCTCGAGCAGCGCCGGGATGTCCCCGCCCCTGCCGTGCTCATAGTGCGTGAAGGCGACCCTGTCGCCCTCCAACGCGCATATCTTGACCGCCGAAGCGCCCATATCGACGCCGATTATCATTGGATGCACCTCACAGGCTCATTCGAGCGTATTTTGCGCCGCGCTGTCCACGACGACGTTACCGTTTGCGTCCAGCAGCGGCGTGATATGCGTCGGCGTGAGCCCGCCGACGGCGAGGTAGTTGACGCCAGTCTGCATGTCCACCACGACATACAGCATGCCCGCTCCCAGACCCTGGTTCTCCTTGATAACGAAACGATCCTGTTTTTTCATGGCCATACCTTTCATCCTTTCTGTACGCCGGTCAGACGAGCTTCTCGTAGGCGTTGCGCAGCGAATCGCTCGCCGGGTCTACCAGCGCGAGGTCCACAACGCCGCAGAGCTGATAGCCCAGCTTTTCGCACAGCCGGTTCATCGCGCGGTTATCGCGGTGCGTGTCCACGCGCACGCTGACCTTTCCCATGCCCGAAGCCAGCTCCGCGGCAAAGGAGAACATCTCGGCGGCCAGGCGCGTGCCGCGGTATCTGGCCGCAGCCATGGCCCGGTGGATGACCGCGTAGTTTTCGCCCTCGGTGAGCCACGCGCCGTCTATCTGCCGGTAGCAGAGCTCCGGCGTCATGGAGATGCACGCGTAGCCCGCGACGGCGCCGTCGTCCACGCAGTCGAAGACCCAGCCGCGCCCCAGCTCCATGTCCTCCAGCAGCGCCTCGCGGTTAGGGTAGCCCTCCTGCCACTGGTTCACGCCGCTCTCTTTGAGATAGGCCTTCGCCTCGTCGAGTATCACGAGCAGCGCGTCCATATCGCCCTCCACGGCGCGCCTCGGCTCGAACTTCAGCTTCATTTTGTCGGGCAGGCGCTCGTATTTTATTTCTTCCGCGAGCTTTTTGTCCATTTTATCCCTCAGCTCCAATTTCTCAAACATATCCGGCCGTTTGTCCAGAGTGCGCTCCAGCTGCTTTTTCCTGCGCCACTTCGCCACCTTGGCGTGGTCTCCGCCGAGCAGCACCTCAGGCACGGCGCGGCCCTCCCAGACCTCGGGGCGCGTGTACTGCGGATATTCGAGCAGGCCGTCCCAGTGGCTCTCACCGGTGTAGCACTCCTCGTCCGCGAGGACGCCCGGCACCATGCGGCAGACGCAGTCCGCCACGGCCATGGCCGCGATCTCGCCGCCCGTGAGCACGAAGTCGCCGAGGGAGAGCTCCTCGTCTACGCACTCCTCGATGAAGCGCTCGTCCACGCCCTCGTAGTGGCCGCAGACGAGGACGAGGTGGTCGTAATCCCGGCGCAGGCGCTTGGCCTCCTCCTGGTTGAAGGGCCTGCCCTGCGGCGACATGTATATGACCCGGCTGCGGCGAGACCCCGCCTTCGACATGATGTCGTCCAGGCAGCTCTTGAGGGGCTGGGCCATCATGACGAGGCCCCAGCCGCCGCCGTAGGGGTAGTCGTCCACCTGCATCTGCTTGTTCTCGGTGTAGTCGCGTATCTGGACGCAGTTTATCTCGACGGCGCCCTTCTTCGCCGCGCGGCCTATGATGCTCTCGCCCAGGACGGCGCGCATGCTGTCCGGGAACAGGGTCATGATATCTATCCTGTAAGGCTCCATGCTACATCCCCTCTATGAGCCGGACGGTGATGAGGCCCGCGTCGGCGTCGGTTTTCAGTATGAACTCCGGCACCGCGGGTATGAGCCGCTCCCTGTCGCCGCGCACGACGTAGATCATGGAGGCCGGGGCGTCTATGACCTCCGCGAGGGCGCCTATGCTCTCCCCGTCCTCGGTGACGACCTCGGCGCCGATTATGTCCTGAATGAAATAGCCGCCCTCGGGCAGCTTCGCGTCGGCCCGGTCTATGAACACGCGCCTGCCCTTGAGGCGCATGGCGGCGTTCACGTCCTCCACGCCTTCGAGCGCGGCGAGCACGGTCCCCTTGTGGACGCGCGCGGCGCGCACCTTCACGGCCCTGCCGTCTATATACAGCGTGCGGATGGCGGCCAAAAACTCCGCGGAATCCGTCCAGGGGATTATCTTGACCTCGCCCCGGACGCCGTGTGTGTTCACGACCTCGCCCGCCTCGATAAATCTCTCTTTCATCGCAAAACCACCTTTACAAAAGCAAGCTAAGGGAGGCGCAAGACGCCTCCCTTAAGCTCAGTCCATGATCTCCACGGACACCTTTTTGCCCTTCCTCTGGGCTACGGCCTTCATGAGCACGCGGATCTCCTTGACGATCCTGCCCTGGCGGCCGATGACCTTGCCCATATCGCCCTCGGCGACCCTGACCTCAAAGACGGTCTCGCCCTCGGCTTTGCGCTCGGTCACGGAGACCTCGTCGGGGTTCTCGACGAGGCTCTGTATGATGTAGGTCAAAAGTTCTTTCATCGTTTAGTTGCAGCTCCTTAAGCCTCCGCCTTTTTGAGCAGGCCCCTGACGGTGTCGGTGGGCTGGGCGCCGTTGGCGATCCAGTACTTGGCACGCTCAAGGTCCACCTTCAGCTTCTCGCTCTCGCTCAGGGGATCGTAGGTGCCTATCTCCTCGATGAAGCGGCCGTCGCGCGGGCTGCGGGAATCCGCGACCACGATGCGGTAGTAGGGAGCCTTCTTCGCGCCCATCCTGCGCAGTCTGATCTTGACCATTTATTTTCACCTCCGTTTGATTTTTTCTTTTATATGTCAAACCGCTCTCGCGGCTGTGACCTCTTCTACATGCCGGGGAAGCCGCCCATGCCGGGCATGCCGGGGAAGCCTCCGCCCATTTTGGCAAATTTCTTCATCTTGCGGCTGTTGCCGGACATCTGCTTCACGAGCTGGAGCATCATGTCGTACTGCTTGAGCAGGCGGTTGACCTCGACAACAGAGGTACCGGAGCCCGCGGCTATGCGCTTTTTGCGGGAGTTGCCGAGGATGGCGGGGTTTTCCCTCTCCTTCGGCGTCATGGAGAGGATGATGGCCTCGGTGCGGGCCATGGCCTTCTCGTCCACCTTTGCGCCCTTGAGGCCCTTGGCGTTCATGCCCAGCATGCCCGCTATGTCCTCCATGGAGCCCATGCCCTTGAGCTGCTTCATCTGCTCCAGGTAGTCGGCCAGGGTGAAGCGGTTCTGGCGCAGGCGCTCGGCCATCTCGGCGGCCTTCTTCTCGTCGAGCGTCTGCTCGGCCTTCTCGATGAGGGTGAGCACGTCGCCCATGCCGAGGATGCGGCCCGCCATGCGGTCCGGGTGGAAGGCCTCTATCTGGTCCAGCTTCTCGCCTATGCCGGCGAATTTTATGGGCTTGCCCGTCACCGCCGTGACGGAGAGCGCCGCGCCGCCGCGCGCGTCGCCGTCCAGCTTCGTGAGCATGACGCCCGTGACGTCCAGCGCCTCGTCGAAGGCGGAGGCCGCGTTCACCGCGTCCTGACCCGTCATCGCGTCCACGACCAGCATGATCTCCGCCGGCTCCGTCGCGGCCTTGATGTTCCTGAGCTCGTCCATGAGCTCTTCGTCTATGTGCAGGCGGCCCGCCGTGTCGAGGAAGACGAGGTCGCTGCCGAACTTCTTCGCGTGGGCTATGCCGGCCTTGGCTATCTCCACGGGGTCGCCCTGGCCCATCTGGAAGACGGGGATGCCCAGCTTCTCGCCCACGGTCTCCAGCTGCTTTATGGCCGCCGGGCGGTACACGTCGCAGGCCACGAGCAGCGGGCGCTTGCCCTGCTTTTTCATGAGCGCCGCCAGCTTTGCGCCGTTCGTCGTCTTGCCCGCGCCCTGCAGGCCGACGAGCATGCAGACGCTCGGGCTCTTCGAGGAGATGTTGAGCTTGCGGTTCTCGCTGCCCATGAGTGCACAGAGCTCCTCGTTGACTATCTTCACGACCATCTGCGCCGGGGTCAGGCTCTCCATGACCTCCGCGCCCTTCGCGCGCTCGGAGACGCGCTTTACAAAGTCCTTGACGACCTTGTAGCTCACGTCCGCCTCCAGCAGCGCGAGGCGCACCTCGCGCATGGCCTCGTTCACGTCCGTCTCGGTCAGGCGGCCCTTGCCCCTGAGCTTCTTGAACGTGGCATTCAGTTTGTCCGAAAGGCTCTCAAAAGCCAAAGCGACACCTCCCGTTCAGTCGTCCAGGCCCCGAAGTTCTTCCATGACCTCGCGGGCAACGCGCCTTGCCTCGGCGTCAGGAGAGGAGAGCAGGCCGGAAAGCCGCGCCTCCACGCCCGAGAGCGCCTCGCGCCTGGCGCGGAAGCGGGCGACAAGGCCCGTCTTGGCCTCGATGTCCCGCAGCGTGGCCTCGGCGCGCCTGATGATGTCCCACACGCCCTGGCGGGAGATGCCCGTCAAGGCCGCTATCTCGGCCAGGGAGAGGTCCTCGTTGTAGTGCAAATCGAAATACTCGCGCTGCTTTTCCGTCAGCAGCTCCCCATAGAAGTCGAAGAGCATCGTCCGCAGCACGGCCTCCTCCGCTGCCAACCCGAGCCACCTCCCATGTGTAAAGCAAGGCCGCTTTACAAAGCCTTATGGATTATACACGTCCGCGCGGCGGCTGTCAAGTGTTTTTCTTTAACAGTCCCCCGGTATATGAAGCGCCCGGGCGGGGAAAAGTAATCCATGCCAAAAAACGAAAAGACAGGTGATAAAAATGTCCGAAACCAGCGGCGCCGCGGTGCGCGGCCGGGCGCTCTCGCGGGAGCTGGGGCGCATGCTCGCCCTCATAGGCCGGGAGCAGGACAGGCTCTCCGAAAAGGGCCGGGAGCTGCCCCCGGGCGCGGACTGGCTGCTCGACAACTGGTATCTGATAGAGCGCGAGGGGAAGCTCGCGGCCTCGGAGCTGCGGCGCGCGGGGCGCCTGCGCGCCTCGGGCGGCAGCGCCCTCATCGTCTCGGCCTGCCGCGCCCTGGCGGACGAGGACGGCGGTGCCGTCACGGCCCAGAGCGCGGCGCGTTTCCTGGCGGATTTTCAGCGCGGGCAGCCCCTCACGATGCGTGAGCTGGGCCTTTTCGCGCCCGCCCTGCGTTTTGCCCTCGTCGGCAAGATAGCCGGGAGCCTCCGCGGCGGTCTCGACGCGGGGCTGCTCTCGCGCTGCATAGGCTCCCTGCGCCTTTTCTCCACGCTGGACCTCACGGCCCTGCTGGAGGGCGCTGACCTGGTCGAGGCCGCCCTGCGCCGCGACCCTGCGGGCGTCTACCCGCAGATGGACGAGCGCAGCCGCGCAGCCTGCCGGGAGCGTGTGCGCGTCCTTGCCAAAAGGCGCGGGCTTGGCGAGGCCGCCTGCGCCGAGCGCCTGCTGACCGAATGCGGCGAGGGCGGCGTCTGCGAGCTGCTCTCGCCGCCGGAGCGCTCCGGCCGGGGCCTCGCCCTGGCCCAGCTGCTGCCCGCCCTCGCCCTCTCGGCGCTGCTGGGGCTCGGTTTTCGCAGCCTCCCGCTCTTTTTCCTCGCCCTGCCCGTCCTCTGGGAGCTGGACAAGGCGGTCTGTGACTTTGTGCTTCTGCGCGTCCTGCCGCCGAGGCCGCCCTTCAGGCTGGAGCTGGCCTCGGGCGTCCCGGCGGAGGGGCGCTGCCTGTGCGTCGTCTCCTCCCTGCTCTCGGGGCCGGAGTCCGGGCCGGAGCTCGCGCGGCGCATAGAGGAGTTCTCCCTCGCCTCGCGCGACTGCGGCAAAAACCTCATGTTCGGCCTGCTGGCGGACCTGCCCGAGGCCCGCGAGCGCGCCCTGCCCGGCGACGGCGAGGCCACGGAGGCCGCCGTGAGGGCCGTGGAGGCGCTAAACGACAAATACGGCGGCGGCTTTTTCCTCTTCTGCCGCCGCAGGACGCTGCGGGAGCGGGACGGCGTCTGGGCGGGGCACGAGCGCAAGCGCGGGGCCCTGCTGGCCCTGGCGCGCCTGCTGCGCGGGGATCCCGGCGGGCTCGCCGTCCTCGCGGGGGACCCTGCGCTCCTGAGGGACACGAAATACATCCTCACCCTGGACGCGGACACGCGCCTGCTGCCGGGCGCGGCGCGGGAGCTCATAGGCGCGATGCTCCACCCCCTGAACCGCCCGGTGTTCGGCCCCGGGCGCGTCGTCGTGTCCGGACACGGGCTCATACACCCGCGCATGGGCGTGGAGCTCTCCTCGGCGGTGAAGACGCCCTTCTCCCGGCTCATGGCCGGCGCGGGCGGCACGGACCCCTACGGCGGGGCCTGCGGCGAGGTCTGGATGGACCTGACGGGCCGGGGCGGCTTTGCGGGCAAGGGCATCCTGGATGTGGACGCCCTGCTCTTCGGCTGCTCCGACCTGCCCGAGAACCTCATCCTCTCCCACGACGCCGTGGAGGGCGCCATCCTGCGCGGGGGCTATATGAGCGACACGGAGCTGACGGACGGCTTCCCCTCGAAGCCCGCGGCCTATTTCCGCCGCCTGCACCGCTGGGTGCGCGGGGACTGGCAGAACATCTCCTTCATTCTCCGGCGCGGGCGGAACTTTGCCTTTGCGGAGCGCTGGAAGCTTTTCGACAGCCTGCGCCGGAGCCTTTTTGCGCCCTTCTGCCTGGGGGCGATAGTCTGGGCGGTCTGCCTGCCCTCTGCGGCCTCGCTCTGCGCGGGGCTGCTCGCCGCCTGTTCGCTGTGTACGGGCCTGCTGCCGGCGCTGGGCTTTGCCCTCTTCCGCCGGGACCGGGAGCGCCTGAGCTCCGACGTGCCGCACGGCGCCACGGGCCGCCTGCTGCAGATCCTGCTCCGGGCCCTGCTGCTGCCCTGGGAGGCCCTGACCTGCCTGGGCGCTGCCGCCCTCGCCCTCTGGCGCATGGGCGTCTCGAAGAAGAACCTCCTCGCCTGGCAGACTGCCGCCCAGTCGGAGGGCCGGGCGCGCAAAGCTCTGGAGCCCTGGCCGCTGGCCTTCACGGGCCTGGCGCTCACCCTGCTCTCGCCCGCGCCGGCGGGGCGGGCCTTCGGCCTTGTCTGGCTGGCCGCGGCCTTTGCCGTGCCGGGCCTGGGCAGGCAGAGGGCCCCCGTCCCGCCCCTGCCCGAGGCCGACAGGAGCTTCCTGCTGGGCGAGGCGGCGAAGATCTGGCAGTATTTTGCCGCCTTCTGCGGTCCGGAGGACAACTACCTGCCCCCCGACAACTGGCAGGAGCAGCCGCCCACCGGCCTTGCGCACCGGACCTCGCCCACGAATATCGGCCTTGCCATGGTCTCCGCCCTCGCGGCTGCGGACCTCGGCCTTTGCTCCGCGCCCGAGGCTGCGGGGCTCATCGAGCGCATCCTTACGACCTGCGAGGCGCTACCCAAGTGGCGCGGCCACCTCTACAACTGGTACGACACGCGCTCTCTGCGCCCCCTCGCGCCCAAATACGTCTCCACCGTGGACAGCGGCAACTTTGCCGCCTGCCTCGCGGCGCTCAGGCGCGGGCTGGAGGACTACGCGAGGCCGGATCTCGCCGCGCGCGCCGGCGCGCTCTATGAGGCGATGGATTTCCGCCCGCTCTACGACGCCGAGCGCCGCCTCTTCCGCATAGGCTGGGACGAGAGCGCACAGAAGCTCTCAGACGGGCTCTACGACCTGCTCTCCAGCGAGGCGCGGCTCACGGGCTACCTCGCCGTGGCGAGGGGCGAGGCCCCGCGCCGCCACTGGCGGCGGCTCTCGCGCGCCCTGGTGTCGAAGGACGGCTACCGCGGCATGGCCAGCTGGACGGGGACGATGTTCGAATATCTCATGCCCGAGCTCTTCCTGCCCCTGTGCCGGGACAGCCTGCTCTGGGAGAGCGCGCGCTTCTGTCTCTACGTCCAGCGCAGGGACAGGGCCGGCGGCGGGCTCTGGGGCCAGTCCGAGAGCGCCTTTTTCTCCCTGGACCCCTCGCTCAGCTACCGCTACAAGGCCCACGGCTGCCAGTCCCTGGCGCTCCGGCGCGGCATGGGCGCGGACATGGTCGTCTCCCCGTATTCGAGCTTCCTGGCCCTGGCCGTGGAGCCGCGCGCCGCGGTGCGGAACCTTCGCAGGCTCTGCGAAAGGGGCTTCACCGGCCGCTTCGGCCTCTGGGAGGCTGTGGACTTCACGCCCTCCCGCACCTCCGGCCGGGGCGGCGAGAGCGTGCGCTGCGTCATGTCCCACCACCTGGGCATGAGCCTCGCCGCCATAGACAACTGCCTCTCGGACAATATAATGTGCCGCCGCTTCATGTCCGACCCCGCCATGAGCGCCCACCGCTGCCTGCTCGAAGAGCGCCTGCCCCTGGGCGCGGTGACGCTCCGGCGTCGCGGCGGGCCGGAGCCCGAAAAGCCCGCCCGCAGCCCCGGCCCCGGCTGGGAGGCGGGCGGAGCCTGCCCGGACGCGGCCTTTCCGCGCTGCTACCCCGTCTCTAACGGGGTCTACCATCTCACGCTCGCCTCCAGCGGCCTCGCCTCGGCCTGCGCCGGGGGCATAGGCATATACCGCGGCCCCGACGATCCCCTCACCGGCCCCGCGGGCCTGCGCATATACTTTGAAACTCCCGAGGGCAGGACAGATCTCCTGCCCCTGCCCGGGGCCGCCGGCGGCCTCAGCTTCAGCCACGCCTTCAGGGGTGGGGCGCTCAGCTTCGAGGGCGAGAGCGATGCGCTCCACAGCCTCTGCTCCGCCGCCGTCTCGGCCCGGGACCTCTGCGAGGTGCGCTTTGTGGAGCTGAAGAGCCCGCGCGCCCTGGAGGGGCGGCTCTGCCTGGAGTTCGAGCCCATGCTGGCGCGGCTCCGGGACTGGGAGGGCCACCCTGCCTACTGGCGGCTCGGCCTGCACGCCGAAGTGCGCGAGGGCGCGCTGCTCATCCGCCGCCTGCCGCGCGGGGAAGTGCGCGAGTGCTGGCTCTGCCTGTGCTCAAACCGCCCGCTCGACTGCCGCGCGGACGCCCTGGGCGAACCGCTGGGCTGGCTCTCGCACCCCTTCGTCCGGGCCTCGACCCCGGCCTTCGCGCCGATGTCTGGCAGTTTTTCCGCGCGCTTCGCCCTGGCCTTCGGGCCTACGGCGGAGGAGGCCATGGCGGCCGCCTCGCGCGGGCTCAACGCCGCGGCCCAGGATTTTGCCGACCTGCTCTCCGCCCGCGCCGCCCTTGGCGGCATGGGCGCGCGCGAGCTTTCCGCCGCGCTCGACATGGCGGGCGCGCTGGTCTTTCCGCGCTATACCGGGGCCGCGTCCAGGAATTCCCTCTGGCGCATCGGCGTCTCCGGCGACCTGCCCGTCGTCTGCGCCCTGCTGGAGGACGAAAACCAGCTGCGCGCCGCGCGCGAGCTCATACGCAGGCAGGACCTGCTGCGCGTCTGCGGCGTGCGGAGCGACCTCGTCTTCCTCACCCGCGAGGGCGGGGACTACTTCAGCCGCCTCGCCCGCTCCGTGGCGGAGCTGCTGCAAAGGGACGGCCTGGAGGCCATGCTGGGCGCGCCCGGCGGGGTCCACACGGCCCCCTGCGCCGGCGCGGAGGACATCCTGAAATGCGCCGCCCTTGCCGTTGACCTCTCCCGGCCCTCGGGGCCGGAGCCTGAGCCGCCCGCGCAAAGCCGACCGCCCCTGCCGGAGCCCCGGCGCGCGGGGCGCTGTTCCTGGCGCTGGCTGCCGGACGGCGGCTTCGAGCTGGACGCGCGTCAGGGCCTGCCCCCGCGCGCCTGGAGCCTGCCCCTCACGAACGGGAACTTCGGCTGCCTCGCGGCCGACTGCGGCCCGGCGGGCATGTGGCTGGGCAACGCCCGCGAAACGCGCGTGGACAAGGGCCTCGACGGCGACCTCGCCTCCTGCGGCTCCGAGGCGCTCCTGTGCGCCGGCGAGAGCCTCTTTGCCGGGGCGCGGGTGCGCTTCGGCTTCGGCTGGGCCGCGTGGGAAAAGGGCGCGGCGCGCGTGACGCTGTTCGTGCCCCAGGGCGCGGACGCGCGGCTCATGATAATCGAAAACGCCCCGGCTGACCTGGTCTGGGAGCTGCATCCCACCCTCGCCTGGGAGGCGCGGGACGCGGCCTTCGTCCGCACGCGCGCGCAGGACGGGGCGCTGCTGGCCTCAAACCCCCGCGGCGGCGCGCCGGAGCTCACCTTCCGCGCCGCCTTCTCCTGCGAGACCGGGCTCACGGCCACCGAGGCCGGCCTGCCGCTCTTCAGGGCGGAGCTGCCCGGCGGGGAAACGCGCGTTATCGCCTGCGGCTTTCTGCCCTCAGCGGAGCTGCGCCGCCTTGCGGAGCCGGAGCGCGCCCTCGCGCTGCTCGATGAAACGAAGCGCCGCTGGGCCGCGCTCACGGGCAGGCTGAAGATCAAGACGCCCCATCCGGAGCTCGACCGCTATATGAACGGCTGGGCCGTATACCAAACCCTGGCCTGCCGCCTGCTGGCGCGCACTTCCATCTACCAGAGCGGCGGGGCCTACGGCTTCCGCGACCAGCTGCAGGACGCGGTGAACCTTCTGCCCGTCGCCTCCGCCCCGGCGCGGGAGCGCATCCTCGCCGCCTGCGCCCACCAGTACGAGGAGGGCGACGTCATGCACTGGTGGCACGAGGGCGAGCCGGACCGCGGCGTGCGCACGCGCTGCTCGGACGACCTGCTCTGGCTGCCCTGGGCGGTCTGCGAATACGTCGAAAAGACGGGCGAGCGCGCCCTGCTGGACGAGCTGCGGCCCTATCTCGACTCCCCGCCCCTCGAAAAACACGAGGACAGCCGCTACGAGGCCGCGCGGAGCTCCGAGCGCGCCGGCACGGTGCTGGAGCACGCGGCGCTGGCGCTGCGCCTCGTCATAAGGCGGGGCGTGGGCGAGCACGGCCTGCCGCTCATGGGCGCGGGGGACTGGAACGACGGCATGGACCAGGTCGGCGCGGCGGGCCGGGGCGAGAGCGTCTGGCTGGCCTGGTTTTTCGCGCACACGGCTCGGCGCTTTGCGCCTCTGCTGGACAGGGCGGGCGACAGGTCGGGCGCGGCGGCGCTGCTCTCGGCGGCCTCGCGCCTGGGCCGGGCCGCGGCCCGGGCCTGGGACGGGCAGTGGTTCCTGCGCGGCTACTTCGACGACGGCGCGCCCCTCGGCTCCTCAAAGGGCCGGGCCTGCCGGATAGACTCCGTGGCCCAGAGCTGGGCCGCCTTCTGCGCCGAGGCCCCGCCGGAGCGCGTGGACGCCGCCCTGGACGCCGCCCTGGAGCGCCTGCGCGACGGCCCCAACGGCCCCGTAAAGCTCTTCGACCCGCCCTTCGGCGAGGGCGCGGAGCGCGCGGGCTATATCTCCAGCTACGGCCCGGGTTTCCGTGAAAACGGCGGGCAGTACACGCACGGGGCCATATGGCTGGCCCTGGCCCTGCTGAGCCGGGGCCGCCGGGCGGAGGGGCTGGAGGTTCTGCTGGCTCTGCTGCCGAAGGAGAGCCCCCAATACGGCGCGGAGCCCTACGTCCTGGCCGCCGACGTCTATACGAACCCGGAGCGCTACGGCCAGGCGGGCTGGAGCTGGTATACCGGCTCCGCGGGCTGGTACCTGCGCGCCGTGCTTGAGGGCCTCTTCGGCCTGCGGATGGAGTCCGGCCGCCTCAGCCTGCCTGAGCTGCCTGAGGGCTGGGAGCTGAGTATAGATGTCGAAATATGAAAAACTCCCCTCTTTCTTAGGGGCGTGGGAGGAACTCGCCGGTTTGTCCTGCGTTGTCTTTACGTTGGTGCTGCTTATCCACCCCATTTCTTTGGTCTTGCCCAAAGAAACGGGGTGGAGCCCCAAAGAAAA
>OLGN01001144.1_pt1 | contig 16355 bp, 21 predicted proteins | sample 1605941 | NCBI WGS metagenome assembly OLGN01 (sample SAMN03283269) | human gut metagenome | biome: human-associated habitat; material: feces | host: Homo sapiens | place: USA | collected 2013
AGCTTCTATATTCAACTACTCTATTCTCTGCCTCTTTTAATGCTTTAGTTCTTGCCTTTATAGTACTTTCTAATTCTTTCTTTTTTCTAAAAAGCATTCATTTTTACCTCCTTTTAATATTCTAATAGCCATAAAGCAAACATTCCTATAAATGCTGCATTTAATGCTAATATTCCTAAGCCTTCGCATACTACTTGTCCTATCTTGCAATATATCTTTTGTTTTCTGTCCATTTTTCCTTAACCCCTTTCACATAAATAATCATGACTTTTTTTCATATATTCAATTAAAGCTCCTCGTGTAACTTTAAATGGTACAGTATATCTTTGTACTGCTAATTCTTTGTCATTAAACATTTTTCTTACCATGTTAATTCCTATTCCAAACTCTTGATGTACTTGTTCTACTGTTAATAATTCATTTTGCTCATTATTTTGTTTAATAATTTGCTGCAATAATTCATTTGTCTTTTTTTGTTCTTCTAAAAGCTTTTCCATATTATTCCTCCTTTGCTTATTTGTTAATATTTTGTATAATTATCTCGAAAGCGGGGTGAATTGTATTGAATAAAGATTTTAATAATTTTTTATCTGGTATTGACAACAAGCAGTTAATTTTAAATTCAACAAAATATCTTTCAAAATCAAGTTATAGTGATGATAGCGAAAAACAATTGGATTTCAGTGTTGCAATCGCAAAATCTATGTTAGAACAATACCATCAATGGATTAATTCTTAATTTTTAGAAGTGTCAAACGTGTTCTTTGATGCCTCTTTTAGCGTTTTATTTATAAATCGCTCATCATCTTCATTGTATCTTTTAAGTAATTCTTCTCTAAATTCTCTATCGTTTAATAATTCTTGTTTTGTTTCTTCAATCTTCATATATTCTCATCTCCTCTCTTTTGTATCAGGTTGTGGTGTTATCTTTGATTACTTTTGTCATTATTATTGATAAAAAAAATATCGTCAAACTGGCACCCCAACGCTTTACAAATATTTACCGCGTTTTCAGGGCTAGGATTTCGCTCTCCTTTTAATATCAAACTAATTTGAGTTTGTGAGCATTGAGCGTTTTTAGCTAGTTGTCTGTAGGAAAATCCAGCTTTAACTACTTTTTCTATGAGACTATCTATATCTTTTACTAATACTGTTCTATTTGCCAATTCATATCCTCCTTTCAATTACATTTGTCATTATTATATCATTACAATTACAATTGTCAATAGTTTTTTTAAATTTTTTAAAAAATATTTACATTTGTAATTATTTGTAGTATAATCTCGTTATAAGGAGGTTTATATGGAACTTTCAATTAAGGAACTTGGACAATATTTAAAAACACTAAGAGAAAGTTTAGGCTATAGTACATACGATGTAAATAAACTTTGCGATATATCACAAAGTTACTTGTCTTTAGTCGAAAATGGAAAAAGAAAACCAAGTGCAGTTATTTTAAAAAAACTTGCTCCTATTTATAATGTAAATTATATAGATTTATATGAAAAAGCTGGTTATTTAGATTTAGCAGAAAGCGAAAAGTTGTCTAAGACTCGAAATGATTTTCGCATGGCATCTTATGGAGGAGTAGATACTAAAGATTTAGATGAAGAAGATATAGAAGAAATAAATAGATTTATAGAATTTATAAAACAAAAAAAGAAAAATAATAATAAATAAGAGGATATTCAAATATGGATACTTTAAATTTATATAAAATAGCTGATAACGAAAAGATAGATATAGAAAATTGTAAATGGACTAATGCAAAAGCTAGAATATTTGAATTAGATAATAGTTATTATATTGGATTAGATAACTCTAAATTAAACAATTCAATAGATGAAAAGCAAGTTTTAGCAGAAGAACTTGGACATTATTATTGTAATGCATTATATTACTTAAATTCAGATAAAGACTTAAAAGATAAATGCGAATTGCGTGCTAAAAAATGGTCATATTCTGTATTAGTTCCGCTTCAAAAGTTAAAAGAAAAACTTACGCAAGGATTTAACTTATATGAATTAGCAGACTACTTTGAAGTAGACTGTAATTATATGAATGATTGTATTAACTTTTATATTGAAAAATATGGTATATTAGTTTAATATAAATAAAAAAAGAAGGAAAATAGATGTACTCAAATCACCACAACCTGATACATTTATTTTCCACTCACAAACATCTTGAAAGATATTTGCATTTTTATTATATACTAATGTAAGTCTCTTTTCAAGTACTTTGTGAATTTTGAAAGGAGATTTTTATATGGGAAAAAAAGTAAAGGGAAATGGCGAAGGAACAATATATAAATCTAATAAAACAGGGCTATATATTGGTCAATATATGATTGATTATAAAAGACATTCTGTTTATCAAAAGAAAAATGAGAAAATAGGAGATTTTAAAAAAAGATTTAACAATATATTAGCAAGTATTAATAATGGTACTTATATTGAAAAAACTAACGAAACTCTATATGAAATATTAAAAAATTATATTGAGCAAAAATTTATGGACGGTATAACTTCACAATCAAGTTATTTAAGAGATAAAGAAACTTTGAGTGAAATAGAAAAAACTTGTTATAATTTTGTTTATAAATCTATTCAAAAAATAAGTATAGAAGATATAGAAAAGGCAAAAATAAGCATGAGAAAATATAGTCAAAGTATAATAGACAAAATATGGATTTTATTACGAAAAGGATTTAAAATAGCTTATTCTAGACGTAAATTAGCTTATAATGTAATGGAAAACGAAACACTTACTAAGCCATTTTCAGAAAAGGAAAAAAAGAAAGTCGATGCTTTAGACGATAAAGAATTTAAAAAATTAAATAAAATTTTAGACGATAAAGAAAGAAATCATAAATATCGCAACGTTGTAAAGATGCAGCTTGAAACTGGTATGAGAATAGGAGAAACTCTCGCTAGGTCTATTTTTAATATTGATTTAAAAAACAGAGAAATGACTATTGATAATACTCTTACAAAAGATAAAGACGGAAAAGTGATTTTAGGTAAGCATACAAAGACATATAATAAGAGGACTGGAATTGATGCTGGAAAAAGAATAATATTTATTAATGATGCTGTTCTTGAAATCATAAATGAACAAATCAAAAGTGGTATTTCAAATATAAGCGGTTTGTTGTTCTGGGATTATGATAACAATAATTTTATTTCGTACAATGAAATTAATGCATGGCTACGTAGAATAAATGAAAAATATAAAATTACTAAAAAACCACTAAATACTCACACATTACGACATACTAAAATAACAAATATGAGGAAAGCTGGAATGGATATGAAAGCAATTCAATATTTAATAGGTCATGTAGAGGGAAGTTCTATAACAGATGATATATATACAACTTTAACTCCAGAATTTTTAAAACAAGAAGTAAAAAAAATTAAATAAAAAGTCTATTGCATTATTATTGCATTACTTTTTAATATAAAACAGCTAAAAACCTTGATTTTAAAGGATTTAGCTGTTTCTTTTTTGGTGTGCCTAGCGGGAATTGAACCTGCGACCCCTCGCTTAGGAGGCGAGTGCTCTATCCAACTGAGCTATAGACACATTTCACATAGTATTTATTATAGACTATTTATTAATTTTTTTCAAGTTTATTTTTTGTACTCTCTTTCAATATTTTTTCAAATTGCATTTAACTTTTTAATTGACCCAATATTTTTTTCACTTTATATGTAACATATCTATTTTAAACCTATAATTTCAGAAAGAAATTAATATTTTAGCTGCTTTTTTTACTCAACTTGGTGACACTCTAGCCACTATTTCAACATTGGACTCTGATTAATTTACATATTATAATTTCTTTGTTGACAATTATGTTATAATATTTGTATTAATTTTAAGGAGTTTTAATTATGCAAAAAATACTTGGTTATATGAGAAAAGCAATTGAAAAATACAATATGATAGAAGAAGGAGATAAAATTATTATTGGTCTTTCTGGTGGCAAAGACTCTATTACTTTAGCAATGGGATTAAAAGCTTTGCAACGTTTTTATCCTAAAAAATTTGAAATTTTGTGTGTAAGTATTAATCCTGGATTCGAATTTTTTAATTCAGACTTTTTAAAAGAAACCTGTAATAAAATAGGTGTTCCATTTATAGAAGAAAAATCTCATATTAAAGAAATTGTTTTTGACATACGAAATGAGAAAAATCCATGTTCATTATGTGCAAATCTTCGTAGAGGCATTTTAAATTCTGTAGCAATAAGAGAAGGTTGTAATAAAATTGCCTTAGGTCACAATGAAGATGATGTATTAGAAACATTTTTCTTAAATCTTTTATATGGTGGTGCATTAAATACCTTTGCTCCAATTAGCTATATGGACCGCTCAAAGATAACTCTAATTAGGCCTATGATTTACATTCCAGAAAAAGAAATTAGAAAATTTATTAGAAGAAATAACATAGAAGTTATGCCAAAAGTTTGCCCTATGGATGGAAAATCAAAAAGAGAAGATATGAAAATATTAATTTCTGATTTTGAGAAACAAATTCCTACTATTAGAGCAAATTTAGTTGGTGCAATAAAAAGAGGAAATATTAATGGTTGGAAAGAATAAAAATATAAAAGAAGATCAATAGTTGAATTATACACAAAATTTTAGATACTTTTTGGTTTAATTCAAATTCTTGATCCTTCTTTTATAAAAATTATGTTTTATTCTGCATACTTTTTCATATTATCTTCTATATTTTGTAATTGTCTCTCTGCTTCTTCCATACTCTTTTCTTTTACCCCCATATAGAACTTTATCTTAGGTTCTGTTCCTGATGGACGTACACAACACCAAGCATCATCTTCTAATTCGTAATAAAGTACATTTGATTTAGGTAAATTTGTATTTGTTTCTTTTCCTGTTTCGTTATTATGTATAATTTGCGAATTATAATCTCCTACTGATAATACTTTATATTTTCCTATTGCTGAAGGTGGATTATTTCTTAAATTTTCCATCATTTTTTTAATTTGTTCTGCACCTTCTGCTCCTTTTAACGTAATAGAAAATTGTTTTTCTTTATAATACCCATATTTTTTATACATATTATTCATTTGATCCCATAAAGTCATACCATTCATTTTGTAATATGCTGCAGCTTCGCAAAGTGTCATAACTGCCACTATTCCATCTTTGTCTCTTGCATGTGTTCCTATAATACAACCATAACTTTCTTCATATGAATATAAACACTCATATTCATTATTATTTTCTTCAAAGCCTCTTATGATTTTTGCTATATTTTTAAATCCTGTTAGCGTAGAAAATAATTCCACATTATACTGTTTTGCTATAGCATCTGTTAAATTTGAAGATACTATTGTTTTTATTACTGCACCATTTGATGGAAGTGTACCATTTGCTTGCTTTTGAGATAAAATGTATTCAGCAAGTAAATTTCCTGTCATATTTCCATTAAATTGAATGTATTCTTTTGTTTTTGTGTCTTTTACATAAACACCTAATCTATCTGCATCTGGATCATTTGCCAAAATTATATCTGCATCAACCTTATTTGCTAATTTCAAAGCTAATGTAAATGCTTTTGGATCTTCTGGATTTGGATAGCTTACTGTTGGAAACTCTCCATCTGGATTTTCTTGTTCTGGCACTACATAAACATTTTCAAAACCAATTTCTTTTAATATTCTTTGTACTGGAATATTTCCTGTTCCATGAAGTGGAGTATAAACAATTTTTATATCTTTTTGCATTTTATTAATTGCATCTTGATTTACCACTAGTTTTTTTAATGTTTCTATATATTTATCATCTATTTCTTTTCCTATTGTATTATATAGTCCTTTTCTTTCTGCATCTGTCTTATCCATTGTTTTTATTGTAGAAAAATCTGTAATAGCATTTACCTCATTAATTATTTCTTTGTCTGTTGGCTCTACTATTTGTGCTCCATCTTCCCAATATACTTTATATCCATTATATTCAGGTGGATTATGACTAGCTGTTATAACAATTCCTGCTATACAGCCTAATTGCCTAACTGCAAAAGATAGCTCTGGAGTTGGTCTTAATGAATCAAATCTATATGTTTTAATTCCATTTGCATTTAAACATAATGCTGTTTCCTCACTAAACTCTTTTGACATTCTTCTAGAGTCATATGCAATTGCGACTCCTCTTTCTTGTCCATTTTTCTTTATAATATAGTTTGCTAATCCTTGTGTTGCTTTCGTAACTGTATATTTATTCATTCTGTTAGTTCCAATTCCAATAACTCCCCTTAACCCAGCTGTACCAAATTCCAAATCTTTATAAAATCTATCTTCTATTTCCTTTTCGTCATTTTTGATATTTCTTAACTCTTCTTTATCTTTTTCATTTATAGCTGTATCATTAAGCCATTCATTATATTTTTCTAAATAACCCATTTTTTCACAACCTTTCTTAAATTTTTAAAATATATAATTAAACTAAACTCCTTCTATAAAGATATAAGTACTTCTTTATATCTAGGCTATTTTAGAGAAAATAATTTGTTCTCTGTTTACAATTTTTGAAAATTATCCTATCCTAATTTTCAAAAAACGTGCCAAAGGCTTTTGTCTCTGACACGTTGCTTTTATATTTTTTTTAAAAAACTAATTTAAAAATTTATATTTATTTGAATTTACTAATTTATCCAAAATTATTTTGTTTTCCAAAATTCTTGATATAGCTTTCTTGCAGTTTCTGGACTATCATCACCATCTGCATTTTTAACTGGCGCAAATTCTTCTTCTCTTTTTACTCTCATAATAGCCATATCATCTAAACTTCCAAAAGCATCAAAGAAGAAAGTCTCAAATTTATATGCATTTGGCTCTTTTCCTTTTATTATTTCACCATTTACATCCATATAAGTTGCTTTTTTATGTGCGCTATGATATGGTAACTTTTCTTCACTTACTTTCTCAAGTGCCTCTAAAGCAAATAAGTTACAGTTTAATTGAGATTCTCCGTATTTTAATTCTCCGTTTGCGTCTCTTTCTTCTACCATTTCTTTTGATATTTCTGAATATTCTATAACTCCTGGTTTTCCACCTTTTTTACAAAATACTCCAACTTTTTCATGAGGTCCTGCTTTTACAACACTCTTTCCTGCAACTAAAACTCCTCTATCTTCTGCTAAACCAATTAATGTTGGGTCTACCATTTTAACTAAAACATTATCAACAGCACCTATAAATACCCATTTAATTTTACGTGCTTTCATATCGTATATAACACCATCTCTTAGCATAGAAGAGAATACTCCACCATGACCATCTGATGCAAATTTTATCATTCCTTCTTCGTCCAATAAAACTTTTCCATCTTCTCCAACCATTGGTAATTCGCCCTGTTTGAAGAATTGAATATATCCTTTTGGATATCCAAAATATTTATGTTCTTCAAAAAAATTAACAGTAGCTGAATTATTTTCTTTACTTGTCATAATATACCATGGAATAGTTACTTCATATTTTTGGTTTGCTGCTTTTAATGTATCACATAAAATCTCAAATATAGATTTATGTGATTCTAGTCCTATATCAAATGTACCTTTTGGACCATTATGACCTAATCTCGTACCTTGCCCTCCTGCCATAGTAACAACTGCAAGTTTTCCTTCTTTTATCTTCTCGATACCTATTTGGTCATATTTTTCTTTTTCTTCTTTGCTCATTTTTTCTTTTTCTACATATGCTATTGGTTCGATTTCAGAATCTGAATATACTTGTTTTGCACCTCTGCTGTTGTATAACTCAGAAATTTGATTAAAATCTACTGTCAATATTTCATCTAACAACTTAGATTTACTTTCTTCTGATAATTTTTCATAATTTGATAATAGTTGTTCTTGACCATATTTTTTTAGTACAGCTTTTGCTGCTTCTAGTTTTTCTTTCATTATCATTTCCTCCTGAAACTTTTATAAAACAAAAATAGACTATACAAAATATAGCCTATTCAATACTATATACCATTTAGAATAAATAGTCAACCTTATTTTTTCTAGTATATTATTCCCGTAGTATTTTATACTATCTTCATACCTTTTTCATATCCTTCGAATACATCCTCTTTCTCTCTTTCTCCAGATGTATTTAGTATTTTATCATGTTCATCTAAAATTTCTGTTATGTTGTAATTAAATTCTGTAATTTCATAACAATTTATTATTTTTATATTTCTGACATTTTTATTTTGTTCCATCCATCTTTCTATATTCTTTTTAATATTATCAATAAATTTCTTTCTTCCATTTACCAAAATTGTTATATTTTCTTCTCCTTTACTCTCTATATTTAATATATTTTTTAACTCTAAATATTTTTTTGTTCTTACTATATTCCAATTTATGTTTAGTATTTGTTCAGAATTTTTTAGATTTAATTTTTTTACTAGTGTTTCCACTTTTTCTTTTATATTTGTTTCTAATAATGTAACTATTTTATTTTCTTTATTTATTTCTTCATTTAAATATGGAAGCAACATTGTAACTAAGTGCCAATCACTTACATAAAAACTACAAAGTTTAGTTGTTTTTCTGCTTACTTTTTCCATTCTTTAAATCCCCCTAAATAATTATTTGTTACATGGTAAATTTTACCATTTTATTACAAATGTGTCAAGAATATTACAAGGTAATCGTATCCTTTATTTCGACATTAAAAATTTTACCATGTTTGTATATTTTTTTTATTTTAGTAAATAATTTTATTAAATTGCTTTTATTTAATAACTAGGATTAATTTTATAAAACTTACTTTTATAAACATGTATATTTTAAAATTAGAAAGGATTGATATTTTATGAATAAATTTATATCTATTGTAAAATCATCTGTATTTAAACGTTTGATTATTGTTCTTTTACTTCTTATTTTATTTATATTCATTTCTGCCATTTCTTATGTAAGCGCCGTTTCTAATAATATTGCAAATGGTGTTTTTAGACTTCATGTAATAGCAAATAGCGATAGTCCAGAAGACCAAAATTTAAAATATATTGTTCGTGATGAATTAATAAAATATATGAATACACTTGCTAAAGATTGCAATTCTAAGCAAGAAGTAATAGAAATAGCTAAAAATAATATTTCTAATTTTGAAAACATAGCTAAAAAGACTATTAAAGATAATGGTTTTAATTATAATGTTACAGTCGAAATAGGTAATTTTGACTTTCCTACAAAAACCTACGGAGATATAACTTTACCTGCCGGAACATATGACTCTTTAAAAATAAAAATTGGAAAATCTGAAGGTCAAAATTGGTGGTGTGTAATGTTTCCACCTTTATGCTTTGTAGATGTTACAACTGGAATTGTACCAGAAGAGTCAAAAAAAGAAATGAAAGAAGCTATGCCAGAAGAAGAATATAGTTTAATTAGTAATACAAATAATTCTGAAGTTAATTTTAAATTTAAATTAATAGAATTTTTTGAAAATATAAAGTTAATGGCTAAAAAATAGTCTTGTAAATTATAATAATTTATGGTATATATTAGAAGTAGAATACTATGTATTCTATTTTTAATTTGACCAATGGGGGAATTATTTTGGATAAATTAGTTATAAACGGACCAACTAGGCTAAAGGGTGAAGTTAACATTAGTGGAGCAAAAAATGCTGCAGTTGCAATACTTCCAGCTACATTGTTAATAAATGGAATCTGTAAAATAGAGAATATGCCCAATATTAGTGATGTAAAAATATATTGTAAAATATTAGAAGAACTAGGTGCAAAAATAACTTGGACAAGTGAAAATGAAATAACTGTAGATACAAGAAATATTAGTTGTAAAAATGTTCCTATAGATATGACAAGTAAATTTAGAGCTTCTTATTATTTATTAGGTTCACTTCTTGGTAGATGCGGTTCTGCTGAAGTTGGTGTGCCTGGTGGATGTAAATTAGGTGCAAGACCTATAGACCAACACATAAAAGGATTTGAAGCTTTAGGTACAAAAGTAGAGGTAACAGGTGGAAAAATTATTGCTAAAGCAAAAAAATTAACAGGAACACATATTTATATGGATATTGTTTCTGTTGGTGCAACTATAAATGTAATGTTAGCAAGCGTTTTAGCTGAAGGAACAACAACAATAGATAACCCTGCTAAAGAGCCTCATATTGTTGATGTTGCTAACTTTTTAAATACAATGGGAGCAGATATCCGCGGTGCAGGTACAGATGTTATAAAAATAAATGGTGTTAAAGAATTATCTGGAAATATTACATATTCAGTTGTTCCAGACCAAATAGAAGCTGGTACATTTATGCTTGCAGCAGTTGCCTCAAGGGGAGACATCTTAATTAAGAATTGCGTTGCAGAACATTTAGACTCTGTTATAGCAAAAATAGTAGAAATTGGTGCCAATGTAGAGGACTTAGGTGATTCTATTCATGTATGGATGAATAAAAGACCTTCAAAAGCAGTTATAAAAACATTACCTTATCCAGGCTTTCCAACAGACTTACAACCTCAAATGGGAGTATGTTTATCTTTGTCTGATGGAACAAGTATAATTAATGAAAGTATTTGGGAATCACGTTTCCAATATACAGAAGAACTTAATAAAATGGGTGCCAAAATAACAGCTCAGGGTAAATCTGCTATTTTTGAAGGAGTAAAAGGTTTAACTGGTGCTCCTGTTTATATGACAGATTTACGCGCTGGTGCGGCATTAATTATTGCTGGAATTACAGCAAATGGTACTACTGAAGTTTATAATTTGGACCATATAGATAGAGGTTATGAAAATATAGAAGAAAAATTTAGAAAACTTGGAGCAAAAATTCAAAGAGTCTCTGAGTAAAATAAAAAAACAGAAGAGCAAAAGCAGAGGAATTTATTATGTTTAAATTTTGTAGTTTATATAGTGGAAGTTCAGGAAATAGCTTATTTATAGAAAACAATAATGCAAAGATATTAATTGATGCTGGCGAAAGTGCCAAAAAAATAGTAGAAGCTTTAACCAGCATACAAGTTGATGTTAAAGACATAGATGCAATTTTAGTAACACATGAGCATAAAGACCATGTAAAAGGATTAGGTACACTTTCTCAAAAATATAATATACCTGTTTATGCAACTCAAGAAACTTGGGATGCAATGCCTGATCAAAGCACTAAAGTCAGTGACTCTAACAAAAATAATTTTATACCATATGAAGATTTTTCAATTAAGGATTTAGTAATTTCTCCTTTTAAAATACCACATGATGCTGCTAATCCTTGTGGTTACAATATTTCTTTTAAAAAAGAAAAAATTAGTATTGCAACAGATCTTGGACATATTACTGAAGATATTTTCCATAGATTAGAAAAAAGTTCATTTGTTTTATTAGAATCAAACTATGAGCCAAAAATGCTAGATGTTTCATCATATCCCTATGTTTTAAAGCAAAGAATTAAAGGTCCTAAGGGACATCTTTCTAATCAAATGGCTGGAAAAACCATTTCTAGTTTAATTAATACCGGTTTAAAAACAGTAATGCTAGGTCATTTAAGTAAAGAAAACAACTTTCCAGAACTTGCGTATAAAACAGTTGTTGAAGAACTGATATCAAATAACTTTGACGAAAATTCAATTAAACTTGGTGTTGCAAGCAGACATAAACCTGGTCCAGTTATAGAAATTGCAAGTTAGGGAGTTGTTATATGTTACATATTAATATTATTTGTATAGGCAAATTAAAAGAACAATATTTAAAAGATGCTTTAAATGAATATTCTAAAAGACTTTATAAATATTGTTCTTTAAAAATTATAGAACTTCCTGATGAAAAGGTACCAGAAAATTTAAATGCTAATATTATAAATAAAATTAAAGAAATTGAAAGTAATAATATTCTTTCACATATAAAAAATAATTCTTATACAATAGCATTAGACTTACATGGAAAACAACTTTCATCTGAAGAATTTTCATTAAAAATAGAAAATATAGCTTTAAATAATAATAGTAATATAAACTTTATTATCGGTGGAACATTGGGCTTGTCTGATAAATTGTTAAAACAAGCTACAGAATTAATTTCTTTTTCAAAAATGACTTTTCCACATCAATTAATAAGAATCTTTTTATTAGAACAAATATTTAGAGCTTTTAAAATTCTATCTAATGAGAAATATCATCATTAATATATATTTTGATTGTAGCAGAAACTTCTATACACTTTTCTAACTGTATTTTTTTCCTATATATTGGGGGCTAGGAACAAATTAAACTTAATTATTTATGTAAAATTTTTAAAGGTACTTTTCTTTTAGGGGTTACAAATTGAAAGATATAAATAAAGTTTTCTGCTACAATAGTAAAAACAAAATTATTTTTAATTAATCTCTTAATATTTTATCTTTAGTTTTATAATTTTTATTTTACTGTTACTTATTTAATTATTCTGAAATTTTCTTTAGAATTTTATAAGATACTACCTTTTCTAACATTTTTTTGATTACAAAAAACACTGAAATAAATAGAATGAATTTAATTAACATATTTACCTCTTTGAAAATTAAATTTTATATTTACTATATTACTCTCCTTTTTTTCATATGTCAACAAAAACTCTACGACAAAATTCGCCAAATTGCGACAGAAGCGACCATTCCTGCAAAATCTGCCAGTAGTGCTGCTAATAAAACAAACCTTGTTTTCTTTATTCCTACACATCCAGTATATACTGCAATTGTATATAGTGTAGTTTCTGTAGACCCCATAATTGTAGATGTAATTAATCCTAGAAAAGTATCTGTTCCGTATTTCTGCATAATATCAACAGCCACACCAATCGAAGCACTACCAGATATTGGTCTTAAGAGTGCTAATGGCATAATTTCGCTAGGTATTTTTAAAATATCTGTTACTGGTGAAATAACTTTTACAATTAAGTCAATTATTCCAGAATTTCTTAAAGTTCCAACAGCCACAAAAATTCCTATTAACGTAGGTATTAATTGAAGTACTATCTGTATTCCATCTTTTGCACCATCTAAAAAAATATCATATACCTTTTTTCTTTCTATAATACCATATAGTATAATTATTACAATAACTACAGGAATTGCTGCTGTAGATAGATAATTAATAAATTTCATCTATAAACACTTTCCTTCTTATAAATTTAATGTTCATTATATAATTAGCTTTTTGGTTCTATTGTCTTAACATTTATTTAATTTTTTTAAATTGCTTTTTATTTTTTCTGTTTTGTTATTTTAAATTTATCTTATAAATCATTTTTTATTAGATAAATTAATTAATATCTTAGTCACAGTAATTCCAACTATAGCAGCTATTATAGTAGCTATCCAAACAGGAAATATAATTCCACTTGGTGAATTTGAACCAAGTGAATTTCGTATAGCAATAACATTAGTTGGTATTAGTTGAAGTGAAGCTGTATTTAACACAATAAACATAACCATATAATTATTTAAAGTATCCTTAATTTTATTATCTTCCTGTAATGTTTTCATAGCTTTTAGTCCCAATGGTGTAGCAGCATTTCCTAACCCCAAAAAATTTGCTACTATATTCATAGATATTTCTCTTTTTGCTTTTTCATTTTCTAACCTAGGAAATAAAATCTTTATTAGTGGATTTAGCATTTTGCACAATCTATCCACAAAACTTGTATTTCTTGCAATTTCCATAATCCCATTCCATAAACACATAGTGCCTAATAATGTTAAAGATAAATCAATAACATCATTTAATGATGAAAATATTCCATTGCTTACATTTTCAATATTTCCACATAAAAATGCATAAATTACAGAAATAATAATAAATATTGGCCATATAACATTTAACATATTCTAATTTCTCCTATAAAATACTATTCACAAAAATAGTTTTTATTCTCTTTTATTTATAAGTTAATTTTTACAATTGCTTGTTATCGGCTCTATTGTTGATTTTTTATTACATTTTTACATATTTATACTGTTAAAAATTTCAAGTTTTACTTGCAATTTTATATAATTTATGCTATTATATTTGTATATTATTTTGTCGAAAAATGTTGAAATAAGGAGGAGTTGTAATGAAGTCTACAGGAATTGTCAGAAGGGTAGATGAACTAGGTAGAGTTGTAATACCAATTGAGCTAAGAAATAAATTTGGGATTGCTGAAAAGGATCCTATAGAAATATATGTAGATGGTTCTTCTATTATATTAAAAAAATATGAACCAAATTGTGTATTTTGTGGTAGTTCCAAAAAATTAGTAGATTATAAAGGAAAATTAATCTGTAGTAAATGTGCTAAACAAATATCTGATATGGATACAAATGAATAAAATTAATTAAAAAAGTCATGAATTTTTATTAATTCGTGGCTTTTTTAATTAATTTTATTCGTTTCATTCATCTAGTTAAAAATAATAAAATAATTAAATATTTTATTATTTTTACTTTTATTATTATTTATTTTAATTTTTATTAAATTTATTTTTTATTTAAGAAATACTGATATATTTCATTTTTAGCTACATTTTTATCTTTAGCAATCTTTTTAATTATCTCTTTTTTTTCTAATCCTTGTTTTAAATACACATTATATAATTCATCTATACTCAAATTTATATTTTCGTTTTCACTCATTTTCCTATTTAAATTAAGGATTATAACGAACTCTCCTTTAGGTTGTTCATATTTTTCTAATAATTCACTTAAAGTTCCTCTTATACACTCTTCGTGTATTTTAGTTAATTCTCTAGAAATAGCACACTCTATATTTCCTAAAGTATTATATAAATCTTGTAAAGTATTTCTTATTTTATGGGGAGCTTCATATAATATTACTGTTTTATTTTCTTTCGAAATTTCTTCCAATTTTTCTTTTCTATTTTTTTTATTCATAGGTAAAAATCCATAAAAAACAAATTCTTTTGTATTTATACCTGAAATTATTAATGCATTAACAAACGCACATGCTCCCGGAATTGGAACAATATTAATATTATTTTCTATAGCATTTTTTACCAACTCTTCTCCTGGGTCTGAAATTCCTGGAGTACCAGCATCACTAACTAATGCTATATTTTTTCCATTTAGTAATTCTTTTATAATTTTTTCAGATTTTATATCTTCATTATGTCTATAATAACTTATTAATGGCTTTGATATTTCAAAATGATTTAATAATTTTAGTGTTTGCCTTGTATCTTCTGCTGCAATTAAATCTACACTTTTTAGTGTTTCTACTGCTCTATATGTAATATCTGAAAGATTTCCTATTGGAGTTGCTACCAAATATAATATTCCTTTCATTTTATCCTCCCTCTAAATTATAATATATATTTATTATAATTACTGTTTTATTGATATTATTTATATTTCTATTAAATTAATTCTATAAATAAATAATTATTTATTTATTCTATTTTTTATTATATATTTTTAATATTTCTTCTGTATAATTACCATTTTTGTCGTATATATATAATGGTTTATCTATTTTTAAAAATGGTTTTGCATTTTTTACAGCTTTTATTAAAAGTAACTTGGGAACTTCATTAACATTTGCAAAAATAAATTTTATTTCTTTTGGTTCTAATTTATTTTTTCTTAATTCAAATAAAATATCTACCAATCTTTCTGTTCTATGTACCATATATAGTGTTCCATTATCTTTTAATAATTTATAAGAAATATTTAAAAAATCCTCCAAATCTCCCTCTATTTCATGTCTTGCAATCAACTTTTCTTTAACTCCATTTTCTATTCCTGTTCCCTTTTTTTTATATGGAGGGTTTGTAATTACATAATCAAAATTTTTTACATTAAATATATTTTCTAAATTTTTAATATTTTCATTTATTATTTCCACATTTTGTTCCATATTGTTTAAAACTACATTTCTTTTCGCTAAATCTGCTAACTTTTCTTGAACTTCTATACCATAAATTTTTTTAAGTTTAGTTTTAGCTGTTAAAAGTATTGGTAAAATTCCATTTCCTGTTCCTAAATCTATACAAATTGAATTTTCCTTTATTCCTTTAGCAAAATCTGAAAGAAGTATACTATCTATTCCAAAACAAAAATAATCTTTATTTTGAATTATTTTTATATTTTTATATTCTAAATCATCTAATCTTTCATTTTTTTCTAATTTCATACAAACCTCTAATCTTTAACATTTATTTTTAATATACATATTATATATAAAAATACTACATAAATCAAATTTATTATAATATCAATTTATAATTAATATTATTAAATTTGATAAATAAATAATTATTTATTTATTATTTCTATTAATAACTATTTTTATATTTTTTGCAATAATAATAAATTTAATATTTACATT
>OLGN01001159.1_pt1 | contig 16097 bp, 18 predicted proteins | sample 1605941 | NCBI WGS metagenome assembly OLGN01 (sample SAMN03283269) | human gut metagenome | biome: human-associated habitat; material: feces | host: Homo sapiens | place: USA | collected 2013
GAGCCTTGAGCATACCGTCCTTATAGGCATCGGAAGCACGGCCGGTCTTGGGCTTCTGATCGGTCACGGAAGTGCCGGTCATAGGCTTTTCGGTGATGGGAGTGGAAGTAGGCTTAGAAAGCTGTGCGTCCATAGCAGACATAGCTTCCATACGCTCGATTTCAGCACCGTAGTCCTGAACCTTCTTCTCCATCTGGGCATAGGTCTTGGCATCCTCATCGGAAAGCAGACCGTCACTGTTGCGCTTGGTTTCTACAAAAGCCTTTGCAGCTTCCCAAGCCTGGTTACGCTTTGCGCGCAGTTCGTTGATAGTCATAATAAATTACCTCCAGTTTTTGATAAGATTGAGCCGATCCAAAAGGTCATCGGCTCTATGTTTATGGGTGGGTTTGGGTTCAATTGCACACTTGGCAGCGATTTTGTCCATGAGGGAATTGACCACATTGGCCTTGGAATACAGCATGGAGACTGCAGGTGCGTCCACATCCTCGGAATCGCCGGAACGCTTGATGACCTCATCGGCAAAGCCGAGTTCCACGGCCTTGTTTGCGTCCATCCAGGTTTCAGCGTCCATGAGGTGGGACAGCTTTGCACGGGACAGCCCGGTCTTGATTTCGTAGGCATTGATGATGGAATCCTTAACGCTGCCGAGCATTTCGATGGCTTTCTGCATTTCCGCAGAGTCACCGAAAGCAATGGTCATGGGGTTGTGGATCATCATCATGGATACCGGGGACATCAGAACCTTGGTGCCTGCCATAGCGATAACGGATGCTGCGGAGGCAGCGATGCCGTCAATCTTGACCGTGACGTTGCCCTTGTAATCCATCAGCATATTGTAGATTTGGGCTGCCGCCACGCAGTCACCGCCGGGGCTGTTGATCCATACGGTGATGTCGCCGGCGCCTGCCATCAACTCATCCTTGAAAAGCTGTGGGGTGACATCATCGTCAAACCAACTTTCCTCTGCGATGGTGCCGTTGAGAAACAGAGTCCTCTCCGCCGGAGCCGTCTCCGTCTGTGCCTGGTTCTTCCACTTCCAGAACTTCTTCATCGGGATTTTCCTCCTTTCCGTCATCAGTAGGTGTATTTGCAAAAGCCCCGGCATCTTTGAGCGGGAGCATATTGCCGTTAATGAGATACAGGTCGCCGCCTTCTTCCGCAGGGATGCGGTCGAGGTTTTCCAGTTCACGGATGTCATTTGCGGACATCCAACCGTTCTGGCGACCGATGGCGTAGCCGTTCATGCGGCTTTGGTAATCGCCACGGAGCAGACCTTCCAGATTGAACTTTGCAAAATACATGGCTTTTTCATCATGGGAAAGGAGCGCCCGCTGAATGGACTGCTCCCAACGGATGACCCAGGGGTCAAGGGTGTATTTCACAAATTCCAGGGACTGCTGCTCAATATTAGAAAAGCTCGACTTTTCCAGGTCACCGACCATGTGGGGCGGGACACGGAAAATTCGAGCAATTTCATTGATTTGGAATTTGCGGGTCTCAAGGAACTGTGCCTGTTCCGGCGAGATGCCGATAGGCGTATATTTCATGCCTTCCTCAAGAACTGCGATCTTATTTGCGTTACCGCTGCCACCGAAAGTGGACTGCCAACTCTCACGCACACGCTGCGGATCTTTGATGGTGCCAGGATGTTCCAGAACACCACCGGGCGCCGCACCGTTTGCAAAGAACTTGGCACCGTACTCCTCGCAGGCAATTGCCATACCGATAGCGTTCTTTGCCATAGCAATGGGGCTGTAGCCAACCAGACCGTCAAAGCCCAGACCAGGGATATGCAGCACATCCGAGGGCTGAAGTGTTACCGCAAAGTCCTTATTTTTAATGGCTTCATCCGAGCCACGGTAATAGGTGTAGTACAGACGGCCGTTCTCATCTCTGTCCACGGACATCTTGTTGGGCATCAGCGGATATAGTGCGATGACCTCACCTTTGCCGTTGCGGATGACCTGTGCGTAGGCATTGCCCCACAAAAGCAGATGGGTCATGAGGGTCTCACGGAATACGAAAGAACTCATTTCCGGGTTCGGCTCATCATGGAGCAGTCGGTACAGCGGATGGTCGAGGGCTTTTTCCTTTCCACCGCCATCGGTGTATTTGTAAAGGTGCAGCGGCAGTCCCGCCACAGCTTCAGCCAGAATACGGACACAGGAGTACACGGCAGTCATCTGCATAGCAGACCGCTCGGTCACGGTTTTGCCTGCGGTGGTCCCGCCCATGTAAAAAGCATAGGCACTTCCGGCAGTTCGGTTTTCAGGCTTGTCTCTGGATTTGAACAGACCAGAAAAGATACCCATATCACATCACTCCCTTCATATAAACAAAATGCCCCGGTCATCGTAGACCGAAGCACTGGTATCGTTGCCGCAGCGGATCGCACGGTCGAGAGCCATTATGGTGGCAACCGCGCCGTCAATCTTTTCTGTGGATTTTTCTTTGTCCGGCTTGATGTTGCCGGCGGGGTCGGTGCGGATGAAGATGTTATCCATCATCCAACGGAGGACGGGATGCCCACCGTGGGCGACCTTTTCCTCAAGCACCAGTTTCATCAGTTCCTTGGTGGGTGGGGACATATCCTTGAAGCCCTGTCCGAAAGGAACCACCGTGAAGCCCATACCCTCAAGGTTCTGCACCATTTGCACAGCGCCCCAACGGTCAAAGGCAATCTCACGGATGTTGTAGCGTTCACCCAGGCGCTCTATGAATTTTTCGATGTAGCCATAGTGAACGACATTGCCCTCAGTGGTCTGCAGGAAGCCCTGCCGCTCCCAAACATCATACGGCACATGGTCGCGCCGAACACGCAGGTCGAGGTTATCTTCGGGTATCCAGAAATACGGTAGGATAATGTATTTATCATCCTCATATTCCGGTGGGAAAACCAGAACCAGTGCGGTGATATCTGTAGTGGAGGACAAGTCCAGACCACCGTAGCACACGCGCCCCTCAAGGTCATCCTCGGAGGTGGCAAAGGCGCATTTGTCCCATCTGTCCATCGGCATCCAACGGACAGCCTGCTTGACCCACTGGTTCAAACGAAGTTGCCGGAAGGCATTCTCTTCGCCGGGGTTCTGCTTGGCGGACTCACAGGCATCACGCACTTTGTCGATGCCCACCGTAATACCCAAAGAGGGATTTGCCTTCTTCCAGGTTTCCGGGTCCGTCCAGTCATCGCTTTCATCCGCTCCGTAGATAACGGGATAGAAGGTGTGGTCGATTTTACGGCCTTCGATGATGTCCTTGGCTTTCTGGTGGATCTCATAGCAGATCGACTTGGTATCGTTGCCCGCCGTGGTAATAAGGAAGTACAGCGGCTGCATACGAGCATCGCCGGAACCCTTGGTCATAACATCAAACAGCTTTCTATTCGGCTGCGTGTGCAACTCATCGAAAACAACACCGTGGGTGTTGAAGCCGTGCTTGTTGCCGACATCAGCGGAAAGCACCTGGTAGATACTGCCCGTTGGCAGATAGATAAGCCGCTTCTGGGAATCCAGGATTTTTACTCGCTTTGCAAGAGCCGGACACATACGAACCATATCGGCAGCCACATTGAAAACGATGGATGCCTGCTGACGGTCGGCAGCGCAGCCGTAGACCTCGGCGCGTTCCTCACCGTCACCGCAGGTCAGCAAAAGCGCAACGGCGGCAGCCAGTTCGGACTTACCCTGTTTCTTGGGGATTTCGATATATGCGGTATTAAACTGGCGGTAGCCGTTGGGCTTCAGCGTTCCGAAAATGTCTCGGATGATCCGTTCCTGCCAGTCGATCAGTTCAAAGGGCTTTCTCGCCCAGGTGCCTTTTGTGTGACAAAGGCATTCAATGAAACCGACCGCATAGTCAGCGGCATCCTTATCGTAGTAGGAGCCTTCGGACATGAACCTGGTCGGTTTGTATTTCTTCAGCTTTCTGATATGCGGTCACCTCCTTCAAGAGAGCATAAAAAATAGCCGCCACCGTTATTGGTGCGACCGTCAAATACGAGGAACAGAGCCTTTCGGCTCATGTCCCTGTTGGGGAAATTGTTTTTTACTTCATCTGTGCCAGGCACCAGGCGATTGCGTGACCGTTGTCAGCAAACCGCTCATCGGCTTTCTTCCAGGGTGCAAGTCTGCACTCAATGTCGCCAAGCCCGGTCTCATCGGGTGTTTCAACGAACTCATAAATCTCTGCTGTAAAGCCGCCTTTCCAGAAGATGTCGGTAACGAAAACCTTGTCACCGTATTGAAGGACTGCACCGTAGGAAGCGGAAACCTTCATCTGCAGCTTTTCGATGGTAGTGAATTCCATGTGATGTCCCTCCTTAGTTGCGCTCCATGCGGATTGCGGGAACTTTGGCGCGTTCACCGGTCTGCCAATCGGTGTAGTTTGCGTTGACTTCGGTGATGCCTGCCATTTTGAAGCCGTGCTTGTCGAAGGCCGCCAGGGTGGGAATCAGGCTTGAGAAGGTGCTGCTGATGGTGAATGCAGTGATGCCGCTGTCGGCAAAGGTCTGGACGATGGCATCGATGTCCTCATCCCAAATGACCTCGGAGAAGTCGATGAGGTCGTTGCCTGCGTCAATGCTCTTGCGGTATGCCCAGAATGCGGTGCCGTTGATGCCGTAGTCCTTAAGGCTTGCTGCCTGTTCTGCAATGGCTCTTTCAAAAAGTTCAATCTTTGTCATGGTGGTGTTCCTCCGTTTGTTTTGTTGTGAGTGTATATTACCGTCATTTGCCCGATATATCCAGTCAATTCGGAGATATAAACTACACAATCTTTGGGGCGAAAAAGTGTGTATATTACAGCTTTTTATGCCTCGCCCGTGAGTATGAAATGCACGTACTCGCTGCGGTGTTCTTCGAGGTAAATCACCAATTCATAGAACCACATCTCGTTTGCGATATACTGTACCATCGGAATGTCAAACATATTGGTGCGCCCGGTCTTGCGGACTGCGAGGATCTGCTCACGAACCTTATCGGTCATTGGTATTCGCCACCTTTCGACAAATATCGACACCGTAGGCTACATTCAAGCCGGAGCCTGTGTCCCAGGCAACCATGATACTGCCAATGTCATCCACACCGATTACAGTACCTTTTGTCCCAATAGGCGGTGCCTGCGGGTCATCCATCTGCACCAACTCCACCCGTGTTCCCTTCGGGAAGCGTTCACGGAGGGCTTGCAGGGCTTCTCTTGAGATTACTCGCATGATTCCACCTCCTTGGGCTGACCGCCCTTAAACGCGGAACTGCCCGCCAGGTTGCGCAGGAGAATCTTGCGTTCGGTCTTGAACTCTGCACCGATGAAACCGAGCCGGAGCAGGAAGCAGCGGAAAGCGTACTTCTCATTGTCGACTTCTTTTTCCTTGGCGCTGACACGCTTCTGATTGCGAGCCATTTCGCACAGCTTGCAGATGAAAGTGTCGTAGGCTTTCAATTCTTCCGGGGTGGGTGTTCCCACGAACCAGGGGAAAGAAACCTTTGTATCGGTGACCTCGATGGGAAGGTTGTCTGTTCCAAGCGCCTTTTTGATGAGGTTGCCCTTGGCGGCAACGATAGCCTTGAGGTTTTCCAGGTTGCTGTCAGTGAAAAGGCTGCGAGGCATGGAGATGCAGACCCCGGTGATTTCCTCTTCACCCTCGGTGTGGCTTGGGTCAATGTCAAAGCCCTCATCGTAGATGTGCTGCAGCAGTCTCTCAATGACCTCGCTGTCGGCACTGTCATCAAAGGTTAGGTTTCCGTTCTTTTCGATGGTGAAATAATCCACCCGGTAGGCGCAGGACGGAACACCCAGGTACTTGGCATCGCAGCCGAGCCATTTGGAAATGGTCTGTACCAGGCGTTTGCGTTCAGCGCCGGTTGCATTAATTGTGATTGTCATGGTAGTGACCTCCTTTAATTTTGGTAGTCACATATTACCGTCAGTTTTTGTATATATCCAGTCATTTTCCTTACATTTTCGGTAGAATATGTGCCGATTTATCAGCACTCAAGTTGTGTATAGTACACGATGCCGGACAGCACAAAAACCACGCACGGCAGAGCCACACCGTTGCCCCACATCTTATACTCTGCGGCATCGGAGTGCGGAGCGCGCAGCCACTTGGCAATCTGCTTCAGAGACTTGGGCTTTGTGGAATTACCCACGATTTTGCGATGGGTCTCGAACACATCATACCAATAACGGAGATCTTCCGTAGTAGGCTCAATGCCAAGGTCATCGCACCACCAGTCCGGGAAACCCTGCAATCTGGCGCATTCGGTTGGTGTCAGTCTGCGTACTGTGTATCCGCTCTGAATGGCACCGGGACCTTTGGCAACCATCGTAGGCTGTACTTCCTCAGAGAAGGACGGAGCAAACTTGGCGTTCTTGCCCTGGTTGAAAGTATCCCTGCCGATGCCGTAGCAGACTGCGTTGGGGTCTTTGAAGTCCCTCGCCATAAGTGTCGGTGACTGGTCTTCAGTAACTTGGGTGAAGCTGCCGGTGGTCATAGCATAGACGGCATGGCGGTCGACCGTATTTAAGGTAAAACTGACATCTTCATTGATGCCGTCACCCTGGGGACCGTTCTTATCGTCTCTGCCAATCATAGAACCCTGGATAGCGTAACTCTCCACCACGGCAATGCCGCCCTGGTTGCATCCGGGGTTACCACCGTTTCCATCAATGGTGCGGGAAGTATCAGCCTTATACACACCGCTATGAGGATTGTCGGATTTCATGGCATTGCTTTCTTTGGAGCAGATGCCGTATGCCTCGATTACGCAGTTAAAATGGTTTTTATCGGGCATACGCTGATTGCCACCAGCATTGTGTGCCGTGAGCGTAGGCGCAACCTGCTCACCGTCCCAATTGCAAGGCTCAAACAAGGTCTGGTCATTGTTACAGGAGAGCGTTGCAGATTTATTTTCCTGAATGAGCGCACCCTTGCCGCCGCCTTCACAGCCGGCACGGATTTTCATAACAAGGGGTACATTACCACCGCCAGTACCCATACGGGAGGTAAGGGTCTGAACCTTGCCATCCTCGGCAATCTTTACTCGGCTGTCGGTAGGGTGGTTTTCGAGTGCAACGGCAGCAGGAACAACTCCCGCTCGGAGTGTCGGAGAGGTCTCTTCCTCATAACCAATGCTGCGGCTCTTGGAAGAATGCTCTGTACAGAACCCTGCGGATTCCAGAACGCACGGAGGGTGGTGGGCTTCGGCACGGAGTGTGGCGGTTACATCATCCGTCACATCCATACGCTGACCGCCCTGGTCATTTAGGCAGAGGCTTGCTGTTCCAGTGCGATCCGCAGCACTTCCGGCAGTTCTTTGCCACGAGCGGAAGCCCTCCGCAGAATACCCTGACACGCCTTCGGACTTAAAAAGTATGTCGAAGGCACGCCCACCTGCAAAATCTGCGATAAGGTAGATGCGTTTTCTTCGTTGGGGAACTCCCCAGAATTGAGCGTCAAGAACTCTGTAAGCAACGCTCCATCCGTCTCCCATGTAGCAGTCTGCATAGGGCCATCGGTTCTTTTCAGGCATAGGCACCTGGGTGTCCGGCTCTGCGACACCGATGACCGCTTCGAGGACTGCTTTGAAGTCCTCACCGCTGTTTGAGGAGAAGGCGCCGGGGACATTCTCCCAGACGATGTATCTTGGATATTTGCCATTGGTGGCACACCTCATTTCCTTAATAATACGGATGGCTTGATAGAAGAGGACGGACTGCTGTCCTTCCAATCCGGCTCTGCGTCCGGCAACGGACATATCCGTGCAGGGTGAACCGAAGGTGATAATGTCCACGGGTTCAATCTTCCCGCCATCCATCTGGGAGATGTCACCGTAATGTTTCATAAAGGGCAGGCGCTTGGTCGTGACCCGAATGGGAAACGGCTCGATCTCCGATGCCCACACAGGTGTGATGCCGGAAATCAAGCCGCCCAACGGAAAACCACCGGAACCGTCAAAGAGACTGCCCAGGGTCAAATTATTCATGTTGTACCTCCACTTCGGAGTATTTGTAGGTCAGACCACCACGCTGCACGGTAACACCGTCTGCGCCGCCGACCTGCTCGATGTACCGCTTCACGATAACATCGCAGAACTTTTCATCCAGTTCTATGGTGTAGCAGATGCGGTCAGTCTGTTCACAGGCAATGAGCGTAGAGCCGGAGCCACCGAAGGGGTCAAGCACCACGCTGTTGCTCATGGAAGAATTCATAATAGGATAAACCAGGAGTGGGATCGGCTTCATGGTCGGATGGTCACCATTCTTTTTGGGCTTATCAAATTCCCAGATGGTGGTTTCCTTCCTGCCGGTATACCACTGATGTTTGCCGTTTTTCTTCCAACCGTACAGACAGGGTTCGTGCTGCCACTGGTAAGGAGAGCGTCCCAGCACAAGGGACTGCTTTTTCCAGATGCAACAGCCGGACAAATAAAAACCCGCATCGGCAAATGCCCTGCGGAAGTTCAGTCCCTCGGTGTCTGCGTGGAACACATAGATGGAAGCATCATCCGCCATCGCGGAGTGCATCTGCGTGTACGCATCCAGAAGGAAGTTATAAAAGGCTTCGTCAGCCATGTTGTCATTTTTGATTTTGCCCGCGCTGCCTTCGTAGTTGACATTGTACGGAGGGTCGGTGATGACCAGGTTGGCTTTGGTGCTGCCCATCAGAAGGTCATAGGTTTCAGCCTTGGTGCTGTCACCACAGATCAGACAGTGGCGACCGAGCGTCCAGATGTCACCGGGCTTGGTCATGGTGGGCTTTTCCAGTTCAGCGCCTACATCGAAATCATCATCTTTGACACCGTCCTTGAGGGTATCTTTGAACAGGTCATCGATTTCGGCAGGCTCAAAACCAGTAAGGGACACATCGAAATCAGCGCCCTGCAAATCTGCAATGAGCAGAGCAAGTTTATCCTTGTCCCAATCACCGCTGATTTTGTTGAGGGCGATGTTGAGGGCTTTTTCTTTGTCCTCATCCATTGCCACCACAACGCAGTCCACTTCGGTCATGCCCATATCCATCAGCACCTTCAGACGCTGATGACCGCCAACCACACGGCCGGTGGTCTGATTCCAGATGACTGGTTCCACATAGCCGAACTGCTCAATGGAGCGTTTCAGCTTTTCATATTCCGCATCACCGGGCTTGAGGTCTTTGCGGGGGTTGTAGTCGGCAGGCAGAAGGTCTGCCGTGTTCTTTTTCTCAATAATCATACAAGCCCCCACTCGGCAAATGCCTCAAAGCCACCAACGGACTTGATGTAGGCTCTTGCCGTTTCCACGATTTCCTCGTAGGGAATGCCGCCGACGGTTTCATCACCGATGGCACAGCAGAACTCCACAGGCTTGCCGGTCTCCTGGGCTTTAAGCCAAGCGTAGATGTTCACGCTGACATCAGCCTTGGAGAGGTCTTTGCCGTGGAGACCACCGCCAGTTACGGAGTCGGCCATATCGCTGCCCAACTTGCGGTTGGTAGCGCCGGTGTCCACATCCGTGCCGCCAGTCCAGTCACCGAGCGGATTGATTTCTGCCGTGGGATAGATTTCACGGAGATGGTCAGCCTTTGCGTTGCTCTGGCAGATGATGACCCTGCCGTTGTCGATGATATACTTGCCATCAAAGGGGTAGGCATTGTAGATGTCAGTGGCAATGCTCACCAGTTCCTTCTGCTCGGCAGTCACAGGCACACCCTTGAAGATGCCGTTGTCACCGCAGCGGATAGCACCACTCTGATTTCGGGAGAGGTGGACATCCTGGGGAACTTCGGAGTAATCAACATTGAGGAAGCCTGCGATGCGGTGAACTGCAGCAGTCACATCATCAATGGAAAGCTGCACGGAAGTTTCTGCGATGATATGGCAGGTTCCGTGACCGATGAGAACCTCCACAGCGATGCGAGGGTTTCTCTCGGATTTGTATGCCAGGTCAACGAGCGCCCCGGCAATGCGGTCGGCAATCTTATCGGGATGTGCCGGATTTACTTTTTCAAACATAATCAACCGTTTCCTTTCCTTGCTCGAAGCAATCGTTCCATTACATCATCCTGGGGATTTGCACCGTTATATTCGCCGGTGCAGTTCTCACGGACGATCTGGTAAATTTCCGACCACAGGCGGTTTGCCTGGGTCATGTATGTGTTTGCGATAGCCACATAGGGTGACTGGATCGCTGCACCCGTGGTAGGGTGTTTTGCCAGAAAGCCCAACTCACTGGTGAGGGACTCACACTGAATCCATCTGGCGCTTGCCATAGCGAAGCGTTCAATGAGCTGCGGAGAAATGATGGCGGCACATCCACGGTCGGACAGCCATTTCCATACATTTTCATAAATCTCGGCAGCACAGAGCGTAGAGCCGTCTTTCTGTTTTGCGGAAAGGAACTCGGAGGGCTTGGGCATTGGCTGCCCCTCCAGATCAGCCGCGCTGTCTTTGAAATCAATTACAGTCAGCGGTCGCTTGCCAGGGTTGCCATCCGTAATCTTGTCCGCAATCGGCTTTTTCGGTCTGCCGCCGGAGCCGGGTTTTGGTCCTCTCTGACCCATATTTTTCACACCTCCTTCATGCCGGGGTCTATTCCCCCAAAAACTTATGCGATTTTCCACACGGACCCCCAGGCCCGTTGCACGGGATAAAGGTCCCGGAGATTTGACCACCCCTACCGGGTCACGAATTGTGCCAACGATCACCACGCTCGGCATGGATTCTGGCATGGCAGGACTTGCAAAGGGCAATCAAATTATCTCTTGCGTGAGTGCCGCCCTCGGACAAAGGCACTTTATGGTGGACTTCCTCGGTCGCAACCAGTCTGCCTTCCTTCTGGCACACCTCACACAAAGGATGCTGCTGCACATAGCTGTCGCGGATACGCTTCCAAGCCCGTCCGTATCTACGGCGTACAGCAGGGTCTCTGTCGTACTTCTCGTAGCGTTTGGCTTCAGCCTTTGCGTGTTCCTCACAGAACCTGCCGTCAGTTAGCTTGGGACAGCCGGGGTAAGAACACGGACGCTTCGGTTTCTTTGGCATCGTTTCACCTCCTTCAGGGCATAAGAAAAGCCCCACGGGATTGCTCCCATGAGGCCGTTTCATATTCTCTTTCGCCATTATAATGATACCACTAATGGGGAGTGCGAAATAGTGCCATTTACTGCACGGATGAAATATTTTCAGGAATTTTTATTGCATTCAGGGCTTCATCGTGCAGTTTGTAGAGGTGACGCATCTTGTATCCGAGGTCAACAGCGATTTCGGGCCACGATTTATCGCTGATATACCGTTTTTCCAGAATAAGCTGATACTCGATGCAGTCTACAGCCTTGATGGTAGCGATGATTTCTGCCTTCAATGCTATCAGCCGTTCCATATCCCCGGCGATTTCATTCTCAAGGTCGATGATTTTGCACACAGCGTCTGCCATACGGGAACCACCACGGTTGGGGTTCCTCGGCATTCCCGTAAGGGTGGCAGAACAGCTTGTGGCAAGGTCATTCAAAGAAGCAATCTGCTCCTGCTTGCTGCGGATGCGTTGGTCGAGACGGTATGCCTGGGAAAGATATTCCTTTGCTGTCATGCTGCCACCTCCTTGCGAACCATAGCGCGTACACCGTTCATAAGGTACTCGCCATCAAGGTCGGTCAGCATCCCATACCAACCGGAACGGAAGAAACGCTCCAATGAAGCCACATCATTTTCATATTCCTGCTTGTCGGGATGACGGAAGTGATATTTAAGGGCGGTTTTGTAGTCTTTTACAGCCAGTTCTACAATGGCGTTGGCTAATGCCTGATAAGAGTCCATAATCTGTACCTCCGATATTTTGTGATCCTCGGATTGGCACGGATTGTCGAAAATTGTCGATATTTTGTCTCAGATTTGCAGATCCGCTTTTACGGCATCGATTAGTGCCGTCTGTGTATGCTCCTTTTGGGAGAGGGCTTTCATGATGCGGTTGTCAATGGTGCCCTTTGTGATGATATGCTGCACCACCACGGTTTCGGAGATCTGACCCTGCCGCCACAGGCGTGCTACCGTCTGCTGATACAGTTCCAAACTCCAAGTCAGCCCAAACCACACAAGGGTGGAGCCGCCGGATTGAAGGTTCAAACCGTGTCCTGCCGATGCGGGGTGGATAAGCGCCACCGGGATTTCACCGTTATTCCATCTGCGGATACTGTCGGAGTCATCCAGGCGGGAGAACGGGATATGCAGTTTTTTCAGCCGCTCGGAAATGCGAGTGAGGTCATGCTTGAACCAGTAGGCCACCAGGACGGGCTTGCCATTTGCCGCTTCAATGATGTCCTCCAGGGCATCCAACTTGCGGTCATGGATGTGAAGCGTATTGCCTTCATCGTCATAAATCGCACCGTTTGCCATCTGCGACAGCTTGCCGGAGAGGGATGCGGCATTGGCGGCTGTGATTTCACCATCAGCCAGGGTCAGCACCAGTTCCTGTTTCAAATTGTTATAATACTCACGCTCTTCATCGGAAAGCTGAACCGTGTACTCGCTGCTGACCAGTTCCGGCATCTGCAGGTGGTCAGTTGCCTTCATGGAAATGGTGATGTCGGAAATCTGCCTGTAGATGGCATCCTCGGCATACGGCAGTGGTTTGTAGGAGTAGATGATCTGCCCATTCCGTTTGTCCGGCATGAAGTAGTCGGTGCGGTACTTGGTAATGAATCGCCCCAGGCGCTGACCCATGTCCAGGATACGGAACTCTGCCCACAAATCCATTAGACCATTGGAAGCGGGAGTGCCGGTCAGTCCAACGATGCGGTTGACCTTGGGTCTGACTTTCAGCATTGCCTTGAATCGCTTTGTGTTGTGGTTCTTGAAGGAGGACAGTTCGTCAATCACGATCATATCGAAAGTGAACGGGATGCCGCTGTCCTCCACAAGCCACTGCACATTTTCTCGGTTGATGATGTAAATGTCAGCAGGTCGCATCAGGGCAGCTTTGCGTTCTGTCTCTGTGCCGACAGCCACGGAGCAGATGAGGTTTTGAAGGTGATCCCACTTATCTACTTCAGCCGTCCATGTGTCCCGTGCCACACGCAGCGGTGCAATTACCAGTACCCGGTGAACCTCGAAGCTGTCGAAGAGAAGGTCATTGATTGCTGTGAGGGTGATGCTTGTTTTGCCAAGGCCCATGTCCAGAAAGACGGTGGCAATGGGATGGGTCTCGATGTAGTCAATGGCGTATGCCTGGTAATCATGCGGTTTGTATCTCATCAAGGATACCTCCAATCTGCTGCGGGTCATCCAGGACATATACCTGGAAGCCCAAACGCTGTAATAATCTGTGCCTTGCCATTTGCAGAGGGCGAGGTTTTTCTCCCGGTGCTTTGACCTCCACAAAAGCCATGTGGCCTTTAGGCAGAAGCACGATGCGGTCGGGCATACCATCGAAACCGGGAGATACGAACTTCGGACAGATGCCTCCCATACTTTTGACCGCCTGCGTCAGTTTCTTTTCAATTTCTTTTTCTCGCATCTGACATATTCCTCCCAGCATTCTTCAAAGGTCTCAAGGCAGGCGTCACAAGCACCGTTTCTGACAAGGTGGTCATAGATGATGGTGTGCCATCCCTTAAACTTGTAGGGACGATTTCTGGGGAATTTTTCAGAATCGCTCTTCATATCTCTTGCGAGGTCTCCTGCGGGGCTGTTGCTGTTTTTATAATTTCTCATCATGAAAGTGTAAAAAGTCATGTTATAAACCTCCGTGTTCTCAGAAACCAAAAATCCCTATGCGCGCGAATATGCGTGATTTTTGTGTTCTGCGTACTGTTTTTTATAGATTTCAAATTTTTATACTTTTTTAGGAACACAGGAACAATGCCTACAAAGTAGCCTTGCGGCGGCACATTTGGTGTGTTCCGAGCGGTGTTCCCAGAGCCTTCCCTGGGAACGCCACCCGAAGTCAGGAATTGTTCCTTGCGATGCGGTGTTCCTAATAAATCAGTTAGGAACATCGTTAGGAACAAAGACGATCTGGGGACCGTAAGGCTTGACACGCTCCTTTTTCTCCTTGCGAGTCCAGCCCAATTTGGTGAGCATGGCAGCGAGAGTGTTGGATTCGGAGCGGCCAAGGTTGCCCTGGTCTTTGCCGAAGAGTTCGCACCAGATTTCCATATTGCAGACACGGGTCCTGCGTACTGTGCCGATGCGACCGATATTGTTTGCACCGGAGCCTGCAAGGAAAGCGCGGCGGTCGAACAGATCCATACTGTCCCAATCCTCCGGCAGAAGGGTCTCAAGGTACTCACGCACCAGACCTTCACGCTCGTCAGACTCAAGAGCCTCACGCTGTTCTTCCTTGGCGAGGGACTCAATGTCGGCAGAAAGATGCAGCTTTTCTCCCGCTTTTACATATTCCAGGACTTCCGCCCAGATCTGGCTGATGTCCTCGGTAGTAATGTCCCAGGAATGCTTTGTGCCACCGCCCGGAGTTTTCACGGGCCAGAAACGGCGGTTACCTGTGGTATCACGCAGATAGCCGGATTCTGCATTAGTTGTACCGAAAAAGATGCACTGACGGGGATGCGGTGTTGCCCGCTTGCCAAAAGCAGCACGGTAAATATCGTTCTGACGGGACAGGAAGGAGCGCAGGGTTTCCACCTCGGCTTTACGCAAGCCTGCCAATTCACCGATTTCCAGAATCCAGTATCCCTGCAGCTTTTCCGCAGCGGTCTTGTCCTTGGTATCGCCAAGGTTCAGGCTGTCGGAGAACCACTCACCGGCAAGCCTGGAAATGAGGGTGCTTTTACCGATGCCCTGGGGTCCGTTCAGTACGAGCATGGTATCGAACTTCACGCCCGGTTCCTGCACACGGCGCACAGCGGCACACAGGGTTTTACGAGTAACGGCACGGACATAGGCATTATCTTCCGCACCGAGATAATCAATGAGGAGCGTGTCCACACGAGGGATACCGTCCCAATCCGGCAAAGCATCCAGATATTCACGGATGGGATGATAGGAGCGGTCATCGGTCACCTTGGAAACAGCGATCTGATAATTGCGCTGTGAGAAGGTGCCGTAGTGAGAGTCCACATAGCTGATAAGCTGGGCATCGTCTGCATCACGCCAGTATTTGGAGGGGTGCTGCCAAGGCACATCGCCTTTGATCTCCATGCCGTCAAGCTGCTGATTGAACACAATATTCTGGAGCCGAGGGTCGTTTTGCAGAATGAGTGTGATGTTATGGAGATTGTTCTTCAGAACGGTGGAGCGGGGTTCGTACTGAAAACGCTTCTGCCAGTCATCATCCGCAGCATCGGAAAAGTCGGTCTCGGCATCTGCCATCTTTTCACTGGCAGCAAGCATTTTTACATCGTCCTGCTGCATGACAAAATCGCACATGGCTTTATAGGAAGCCTTATCATCCATATCCCCAAAGCGGTGGGTGCGGACGATATCAAAGGCATTGCACAGCTTGAGATATGCAGGGTCCTTGGCATGGTGGCTGTAAACGAACTTGTCTTCCTTGATCTCCACACCCGCCATACTGGAAGATGCAATCAGATGCCAGCGGTTTTCGTTATCGGTTGGCTCATACACATCGGAAAGGAACACTTCAAGTGCCTTTGTCACGGGATAATAGGCACGGTTGAACAAGCCCACAACGCCTTCCTTGGAGAGAGGGTCCTGCACCTTCTGCTGTGTGGTAGTGTTCGCCTTGCTTTCCCTGGAAGAGGTCGGCAGTCTGGTGGGATCAGTCCATTCTGGGTGCTGACCGAGGATGACGTCGGGATCGAGCCAGCCACCGTCCGTTTCCTTATACACGAAGGAGCCGTTTGCCGGAGTGGAAGGCCAGTACATCAACTGATTGGGCTGATATGAGCATTCATCGAAATAGTCGATTCCGAGCATATCCGCAAGATAGCGGGACACGGCAACAAACTCCTCCGGGGTAACATCTCTCGTGAGAGGAAACACCAGACGGACACGAGGATTTTCGGCGGTGCTGCTGTGGGTGGTGTACAGCACGGAGGTGTAAGGGCAGATAGTCTCGTAAGTATCCAGGAACTCCACATTGATACGGTCACCGTCCAGAGCAAGCATGGAGCGGATATCCACAGTGTCGATTTTACGGCGGCC